>Ga0326727_10024340_pt1 | contig 11460 bp, 8 predicted proteins | sample MB2enrmetagenome_FD_207643 | JGI IMG/M metagenome (GOLD analysis project Ga0326727, IMG submission 207643) | Lab enriched peat soil microbial communities from McLean, Ithaca, NY, United States - MB29MY | ecosystem: Environmental > Terrestrial > Soil > Wetlands > Peat | place: USA: New York... | reverse complement strand
GCACGCCCCAGAACAGGAGGTAGCGCGCCACGTCGAAGGCCCGCGCCGCCAGGTTGCGCTGATAAGCCTCGGCCTTCACATCCGCGGGGCGCGGCAGCCGCTCCGCCAGCGCGGCGAAGGCCATCTCTTTAACCTGGCGGTAAGCCTCCAACAGCTTCTCGCCGGCCGTCCGGTAGGGGGCGGCATCCGGATCGCGGAGTTCCGGCGGGGTCAAAAAACCGGAGCGCGAAAAATCTTGGTAGCGCGAGGATTTGGCCTGGCCGTCCCAGAGCGGCTCTTCCTCGATTTCGGTAGCCGCCAGCTCCGAGATGCCCTCGAAGCACATGACCGCGTGGCCGAGATCCGCGATGGAGGCGTGACCGTATTGGAAATAGAAGCTCTCTAGAAAATTGCGGGAATCGTGCGCGCGCACCCAATCGAGCGACTGGCGTATGGAATCGGGCGAGCGGCTGTAGCGGGCCAGCGCATAGGCGCTCTTCTCAGGCGGCATGGGCGCCAGCGTGATGACGCGTTTGATGGGGGTCAAGACGCTATGATACCGGAATAGATGCAAATCCGAGTTCGCCGCATTCATCCCGCCGCCGAGCTGCCCTCCTACGCGCACGGCCCTGGCGAAGACGCCGGCATGGACCTGCGCGCCGTCGAGGAGACCACCCTGGAACCGGGCGTGCCGCGGCTGGTGCCCACCGGCCTGACCATCGAGTTGCCGTCGGGCTATGAAGCCCAGGTTCGTCCGCGCAGTGGCCTGGCCTTGCGGAACGCCGTCACCATGCCCAACGCCCCGGGAACCGTGGACCCCGGCTATCGCGGCGAAATTCGCGTCATCCTATTGAACCTGGGCCGCGAACCCTACACCATCCAGGCCGGCGACCGCATCGCCCAAATGATTGTGGCGCGATACGAAGCCGTCGAGTGGGTGGAGTGCGAACTGGCCGAATCGCAGCGTGGGGAGGGCGGATTCGGGTCGTCGGGCCGTTGACCGCGGGCCGGCAGCTTACGGCTTGGCCCCGGCGGGAGCGGGTTTGCTTTCGCTCTTGGATTCGGTCTTGCCGGCGGTCTTCGACTCGCTCTTGGTTTCAGCCTTGGATTCCGTTTTTCCGTTGGAACCGTTGGTCGGCGGCAGTTTCCCACCGCGCCCGTAGTCGGTCACGTACCAACCTGTTCCTTTGAAGTGCAGGGCTGAGCGTGAAATCAGCTTCTCGAGCGCTCCGCCGCATCCTTCATGGCGCGTCAAAGGTTCGTCGGAAAATTTCTGTCTAACCTCCAAAGTGGTTCCACATTCCTTGCAACGATATTCGTAAAGGGGCATATTTCTTCTATACCCAGAAGATTAACTCAATTATATCAGATGCACGCCGCTCCCTACTCGGCGCAAGCCGCCTAAGCAATTGGAGAAATTGGACATATCCGAGGCCCTTGAGGGCCATGATTGTGGTGAAACACCGCTAACTTTCGGGGCGGCAGATTCGTCTTATCTACTGACGATGCACAAAGCGATCATGATCGGGATGTTAGTGGCAGGCCTGGCCGGTACGGCGGTTTACAGCGCGCCCTCCTATGGCCATGTGATTTGTTCGGTGCGCAGCGCGCAGCATTACTTGCAGGATTTGGACCGCGCGGGCACTTCGCTGAACCCGGTCGAGCGCTTTGTGTTCAGTCTGGTCCTGGCCAACAGCCGGGCGCATCATGCCCAGCTGCCGGCAGCGGTTCCCGCGGGCCGCATATAGCCGGCGGCTGCCGCCGGATTCCGCTATTTCTTCCGGGCGCCCTTCCTGGCGGGAGCGGCCGGCCCGCAGTGTTCTTCCTTGAGACCGTCGATCTTGGCCTTCTCGGTATCCATGGTCAACATAAACGGCTCGCGCGAGAAGGCCGAGGGCACGCCCTCCCATTCGATCTCGGCGCCGGCCGTGGGCTTGCCCGTCGTTGGGGCGTCGAGCTTCAGCGTGATTTCCGGCTGGAGGGTGCTCTGCTGGCCCGGCTCGGGGACGGCCACCAGCAGTTCCTTCGCGTGGCACGCGGGTTTGGCTTCCACCAGGGTGCCCTTGAGCTTGGGCACGGCGGCATCCTTGAGTTGGCTGTCGAAGTACTGCTGCCCGTTGGTATCGGAGAGCTGCCCCTTGACCTTCATCCATAAGGCGAGTTGCGGGTTGCTCTTCTCGAATTGCGCTTCCTTCTCCTGCGCCACTTCGGTGGCGCTCGCGAGCTTGAAATCGGGCGGCGGCATGGGTGCTTTGGCGGCGGCCTGTTGAAACTCCTTCAGGCCTTCATCGCTCCCGTGATAGGCGGTGTAGACCTGGTTCACATAGTTCTGAATGGCTTTGGGGTCGGCCGTGCCCCCCAGAGTGGGATCGATGGCGGCTGCGCGGGCATATTCATAGATGGCCGCGGGGACCTTATCGGGGTGCTGCACCTGCTGGCACCGCAGCGCCCCCGCCAGGGCCCACCCCACCGTGGCGCTGTCGGGGTATTCCTGGAGGGCCTTGACGAACACCGGCTCGGCCTTGGCACAATTGGCCGGGTCCTTTGGATTGGCCTTCATGGCCTCGGTGCCGGGGTACATCGCGAGCGTCACCAGGGCGGCCTTGGCCACGTCTTCCACCTGTGCGCGCGCCTTCGCCCAATCGGCGTCGCTGGCGGCCGCGGGCTTGTTGGCGGCCGTGAAATAAGAGGCCGCAAAATCGGCGAGTTGGTGGGCGGCCTTTTCGCCGGTGGCCAATTCTTCCGGCGTGGGAGTGGCAGTGGAGCCGGAGGCGGCGATTTTGGCGGCGTTGAACGTCACCGGGTACAGGATCTGGAGCTGCTGTTTCGGGTCCGGAAAGGCAGTCTTCAGATCCTTGGAGAGCAGCTCGGAGGCGGCATCCAGCACTTTGGCCGGCTGGTTGGTGCCGTTATACGCCTGGATGTAAAAGTACAACCGGTCGTCGCGGTAATCGGATTCCGGGTACTTTTGCTTCCAGGTGTCGAGGTCCGTCAGGGCTTTGGTAAAATTCTGCGCCGTGATGTCCTTGATTACCGAGTTGTAAATGTCATACTCGCCCTGGTCCTTAAGCTTCTTTTGCGTCTGCGCCTCTGCGGGCGGCTGGCCGCCCCCGGCCTGGGCCCCTTGCGCCCGGACGGGACCCACCATCCCCGCGACCAAGGCTCCCAAAACGGCCGTTACGGCCGCGCCGTTCAGCGTCCTCGCGAAACCGTGCACGTGCGTCCCTCCTGCCTGTTCACATTGAGTTGTTAAGCTGCTGCCATCCGCGGGCCGATGTCCCAGCGTGGCCGCCTCACACACGCCCGGCGGGCGCCCGTGGAGTATAGCCGAACCGCGCAGGCCCGTGCAAAATATTCGACGACGCTCAGATCCGGAGGGTTCCCGGACGGCCGTTGCGCCGCGTAACAGAAACCACCAATGGATGAGCGGGATGTACATCTCCCCGCGGGATCAAAGACGGATGGGCAGACAGAAGGGGTACACGAAGAAAAGCAGGGTACACGGCGACCCACGCCGCGTACCCGCGATGGCAGAAGAGCCTGAAGCTGACCGCTGGAGTTAGTCCTGCTTCTTAGCGGCGGCCTTTTTAGCCGGCGCCTTGTGGGCAGGGGGCGCCTCCACCTTGAGGCCCTCGATCTTATCTTTCTCCACGTCGAAGGTCAGCATGAAGGGTTCCTTGACAAACGCCGAAGGCACCCCTTCGAACTCGATGATGCCTCCCACTTCCGGTTTCCCGACCAGTGCCTCGTCCAGCTTGAGAGTGGCCTCGGCCGTCTTGGTATCGGCGAGCGCCACCACGATTTCCTTGGAATTGGTGGGCGGGTTCACCGAGATCACCGTGGCTCGCAGCTTGGGCACCCCAGCGCCTTTCAACTGGCCGTCGAAGTACTGAGTTCCCTCGGCCGCCGTGAGCTGATTCTTGATCGACATCCACAGCGCGAGCTGCGGATTGCTCTTCTTGAACGCTTCGTCCTTCTCGGCGTCGATCTCGTCCTTCGTCTTGATATGGAAGCCGTCTGGCGCGAACACGTTGGCCTTGGCGGCGGCTTTCAATTCATCCAGGCCCGAGTTGTCCCCGTGATACCGGACGTACAGTTTGGTCAGGTATTGATCGGCCGCCGTGCGGCCCTGCGGGGCCAGCGCGCCCTGCCCCTCGTAGGCGGCCGCGCGCGCGAAGCAGTACATGGCCTCGGAATACCGCTCGGCCTTCTGCTGGGCGACGATCACCCCACCCAGCCAGTAAGAAACTTCGGCCTGGTTGGGATCGAGCTTCAGGCCCTCGCGGAATTCCTGCTCGGCCTTGGCGTTGTCCTTGCGCTGCATGGCAATCCAGCCCAGCGTCTTGTGGGCCAGGATGTCGAAGCTCTTCTTGACGTTGGGCCAGTCCTCTTCCTTGGCGGTGGCGGGCCGCTCGGCGGCCAGCAGGGCGGTGGCGGCCTTCTCGCCGGTCGAGAGCACATCCGGCGCGTTGCTCCCCAGGTTGGGTGTGAGGAAGGTGATCCAATACAGCGACGTGATGTCCTTCGGATCTATGGTCAGCGCCTCTTTGGCCGCATTGATCACGTTCGGCCATTGCTGCAGCGCCGCATAGGCCTGGATCAGCAGCACCTGCCGTTCCAGCTTGTAATCCGAATCCGGATACTTTTCCTTCCAAGTGTTCAGGAGCGCGGCCTTCTTGGCGGGATCGGTTTCCTTGGTGACCCCGTTAAAAAGGTCGTATTCCCCCTGGTCTTTTACCTTCTTTTGGGCTTGCGCCGGGGCACCCTGAGCCCGCGCCAAACGCGCCGGGCCTACTAGAGAGACCGCGCCAAACAAGGCAACCGCCGCGATGCCCATCAAGGGTCTGAAGAATCTGTGCACGTGCGCCTCCTGCCTGTTCCACATCGAGAATAACAACATCGGCTTACCGCCTTAAAAACTCACGCCCACCCCGGCCCGTCCGCGCGGGGCGCGCATGGACGAAGTATAGCTCAATGCGACGCTCCAATCGATTTCCAGGTTCCGAATCAAAAATCATAGCAGGATCAACGCTATGCTGGAAGCACCCCCTGCAACATGCCCGCGGACGCGGCGGGCGGCTTTGGGGAGTGCATTGCCATGCCGCCACTTTCTTCCCGTACCGAACTGAAAAAAGATCTGGGTGCGTGGCCGGCGTTATCCATCGTGGTGGGGACGGTGATCGGCAGCGGTATATTCCTGGTGCCGCGCGCCATGATTCAGCGCGTCGGCACGCCGGAAAGGGTATTCGCCGTCTTTGTATTCGGAGGGCTGCTCTCCCTGGCCGGAGCCCTCAGTTACGCGGAGCTGGCGGCTGCCATGCCGGAGGCCGGCGGCGAATACATATACTTGCGCGAAGCGTACGGCCCGGTCTGGGGATTTCTGTATAGTTGGACACAAATGTGGGTAGCGAAAAGCGGCTCGATTGCCACTTTGGGCACGGGATTTTTTTACTATTTAGCGGCCTTTTTCCCCCGGTTAGACACGGTTTTCTATTCCATTCCCCGGCCCCTCGGCCCGCATGGGGGGCCGCTCGAATTCCGCTACGGCCAATTGTTCGCAATCGCGCTTATTATGACGCTGGCCTGGCTGAATTACTACGGCGTGAAGCTGGGCGGGGAGGTACAGGTGGCCGTAACGGCGGTCAAAGTGGGATTGATCGCGTTCATTATCCTGGCTGGACTGACATGGGGGATCGGCCAGCGCGCTGTTACGCCACCGGCCGGCGCGGCCCCGCTGACAATCGCCGGTTTTTTCGCCGCGCTGGTAGCGGCGCTATGGGCCTACGACGGTTGGAATAATGTCAGCATGGTGGCCTCGGAAATTCGCGAGCCGCAACGCAACCTGCCGCGCGCGCTGATCGGCGGCACCCTGATTGTGATTGCCGTGTACCTGCTCGCCAATGCCGCCTATTTCCGGGTGCTTTCGGCCGCGGAAGTGGGCTCGAGCGAGCGCGTAGCCGCCGAAATGATGCGCCGCATTCTGGGCGGATGGGGCGCCGGGGCCGTCTCGGTGGCCGCTATGATCAGCATTTTCGCGGCCCTGAACGGCTCGATCCTTTCCGGTTCGCGCGTGCCGTACGCTGCCGCCCGCGAAGGTTATTTCTTCGCGGCCGTGGGGCACGTCAGCCCGCGCTACCGCACCCCCGGCGTATCCATTCTGGCGCTCAGCGCGTGGGCCGCTGTTCTGGTTCTTTCGGGCCGTTTTGAGCAGCTTTATACATATGTGATTTTTTCGAGCTGGATTCTGTACGGCATGACCGGGGCTGCCGTAATCGTTCTGCGCATCCGGAGGCCGGACCTTCCGCGCCCCTACCGCACCGCGGGATATCCAGTGGTTCCCATTATATTTGTGGCGGTTGCATTTATTTTGTTGTTTTCCACTTTGCTCGACTCGCCGCGCGAATCCCTGATGGGTACGGGACTGATTCTGCTGGGGTTGCCCTTCTACTTCTATTGGAAACGCAAACGCAGCGCGAAACGGCCCCACTCGTACTAGAGCATACGCACCGTACGGCTGGACAACGGATTTAGCCCTCTAATTTTCATACTCACCTTGAAATATAGGCATCTTTGGAGCGAAAATCGGAGAGTAAAGCGTAGTGGGGATAATGGAATTCACTGAATTTCGCGCCGTGGCTTACCGGTCGAAGGCGTGGGGGCATAGCGAACAATGGATGTCAGCAAGATTCTTGCGGAACTGAAAAGCGAACGGCAGCAGATCGAGGAAGCCATCCTCAGCCTGGAGCGCCTGGCCCGTGGAGGGGCGCGACGGCGGGGAAGGCCTCCCGCCTGGCTGGCGGAAGTGACCGCCAAGCGCCGCGGACGACCGCCCGGTAGCAGGAACAAAGCTGCCACCGCCGCTCCCAAGGGGGCCGCGGTAGCCTGAATTTAGACGGCAGCCGCAAGCACAAGGGCCGGCGATCGTCAGGATTGCCGGCCCTTTGTGTTCCTACGCGACGCGTTCTCTATCTCTCGTCCTTGGGCTCCGGCTTCTTCACGGGTTTCTTCGGCGGCTTGGAATCTTTTGATGGGCGGTCGCTGCGCGGCTCGGCGCGGGCCGGCTGCGCGCTGCTCCTGGGCTGCTCGGCGTTTCGGGGCGTGGCGACGGCGGACGCGGGCCGATCGTTGCGCGGGAAGCTCTCGCGCTGCGCCGGCGCCGCGGCCACGCTGCGCACCATTGGGTTGCGCGCCGGCGGGCCTTGCCCGCGCAGGCTGTTTATGGTTCCCGGATCGAGCGGGCGCCCCGGATTGGCTTCCAGCGCGCGCTGCTGGGCGGCAAACGAAACTGGCGGGGGCGGAGGCGCGTTGCGCACAACAACCGGACGATCCGCGAAACGCGCGGGAGGTCCGCCGCCTCGCACCGCACCGCCCAAAACGCTCTCCCGCCGCGGCGCCAGCGGAGCGGTGGCCCCGATCACCTGAGCCTGCGCCATCTCGCGCGGCGGAACGGCGATAGCCGCCTCGCGCACGGGCCGCGCGCTCACGAAGGCATCGTGGGGAACTGCGGTCACCGCGCCGGCCACGTTCTGATTCACGTAGCGGACGCCGACGACGTTGATATTGGTCACGGTCACGTGCGCGATATTCACCTGCCGCACGTAGATTGCGCTCACGGGATACGCCGGGATGTACGGCTCATGCGGTCCCAGCGGAAACCACGCCGCCACGCCGCCTCCACCGATAGCCGGCGAAACGCCGAACCGCGGCCCGCCCACGAAGGCCACCAGCGCCGGGGCATACACGGGACGCGCCACCATGGCGCCCGGCATCCACACCCAGCCGCCTCCCACCAGGGCCCAGCGGCCGTAGTGAAACGGCGCGAATCCCCACGGGGCGTCATCCACCCAGGTCCAGCCCCATGGCTCGATCCAGGCCCAGTGGCCGTAGCGATAAGGCGCCCAGCCCACGGCCACCGTTTGCGGCACCCACACCCAGCCGTACCCGGGGACGTCGCGCCACGCCCCGTACTGATCCAGGTCCTCATAGCCGGTCATCTCGCGCCCCACATGGCTGGCCGAGATGGATTGCTCCTCGCGCCGATCGCGCAGGGCGCACCAATTGTCGAATTCGTTGGGCGGCGGCAGCGGCCCGATCTCCTGGGTCACCGAATCCAGCCCGCTGATTTGCGCGCTCTGGCGCGACTCGACGGCAAACGCGGCGGCCCCGCCATTGACCTGGGCCTCTCCAGCGCGCACCGCCACAATTGTCAGATTGTGGTCGCCATCGGCATCGATGCGGTAATCGCCCGGCTGCACGAGCGAGATCGACACGCTGGGCGTATCCACCTCGAAAATCTCATCCGGCTCAAGAAAACGAAGGCGCACATGCAGAGATCCCTGGGTGAGGCCGAGCTGCACGGTGCGATCGTCCAGGTTGAGAAATGCCAGCGCCGTCTCCGGCGCCATGCGCAGCGCCGTGGACCCGATGTGCATTTCGGCTTGCGCGCCGGCATCGGTCCAGAGGTGATCGCCCGTGGTCAAGGGGTAATTCAGCGAAGCCGCGGCCCAATCCTCGACGCTTCCGGGGCGGAAGGAAACCGGCCCGCTCAAATAGTTGAGCCGGGCCACGCGCGACGGCGGATCCCCGGCATCGGCCATGGCCGGCCCGCCCGCCAGCGCCAGTAGGAGTCCCAGATGAACGATTGTGGTCTTCATATAATGGCTATCTCTCCACTCTCTTCAAACACCTGTGATTCCCAGAGGGATCGGCAGGTTTCGGAGGGCTGCATTAAGATCCCGCAAGAATCGGGCGCCCTACCCGTGGCTCGCCCTTATCCGCGCGAGAGATAGACGAAGCGCGCGATAAACAGGGCCGTCAGCACATACACGAACCAGTTCACCTGGCGGAACTTGCCGCGCGCTACCTTGAGCAGCGTGAAGGCCGTGAAGCCGAAGGCCAGGCCGTTGGCGATGCTGAAGGTCAGCGGAATGGTGGTGATGGTGAGAAAGGCCGGCACGGCGATTTCCGGGTCGTTCCAGGCGATCTCGGCCACCGCCGAAATCATGAGGCTGCCCACCACGATAAGCGCCGGCGCGGTGGCCGCGGCGGGAATCGCGCCCACCACCGGCGCCACGAACAGGGCCGCCACGAACAGCAGGCCCGTCACCATGGCGGTCACCCCCGTGCGCCCCCCGGCCGCCACGCCGGCCGCGCTCTCGATATAGCTCACCACCGTCGAAGTGCCTGCGAGCGAGCCCACGATCGTGGCGGTGGCGTCGGAGAGCAGAATTCGATTCACGCGCGGGATCTGGTGGGCCTTGTCGAACAGGTTGGCCTTCTGGCCCACCGCCACCAGCGTGCCGATGTTATCGAACAGGTCGATGAAGAGAAACACGAAGACGATTTCGAGAAATCCCAGGCGCCACGTCGCGGCGAGGTCCAGCTTGAAGGCCGTGGCCGAGAGATCGCTCAAGCGATAAGCCCGCGGCGTCCACCGCGCCACCCCGGTGAGAAGGCCGAGCGCGGTGGTGGCCAGGATGCCGATCAGCATGGCGGCGCGCACCCTCCAGGCCAGCAGCGCGGCGATCAGCACCAGGCCGAAAAGCGCCAGCGCGGTGCTCTTGTCGTGCAGGTTGCCCAGCGCCACGGTGGTGGAGGGGTTCGCCACGACGATGCCGGAATTGCGGAATCCTACCAGCGCGATGAACAGCCCCACGCCCGCCGCTACCGCCGCATACAGCTCCGTGGGGATGGTGGAGACGATGAGCTGGCGCACGCCCACCAGGGTCAACAGGAAAAACGCCACGCCGGAGATGAAGACGGCGCCCAGCGCGGCCGGCCACGCCACGCCCAGGCCCTTCACCACGGTGTAGGTGAAATAAGCGTTCAAACCCATGCCGGGCGCCAGCGCGATAGGGTAACGCGCGAAGCCGCCCATCAGAAAGCTGCCCGCCGCGGCCGAGAGACAGGTGGCCGCGGTTACGGCCGCGAGCGGCATGCCGGTCTCATGCAATATGGCGGGGTTCACGAAGACGATATACGCCATGGTCATGAACGTGGTGAACCCGGCCAGGATCTCGGTCTTCCAGGTGGCGCCGAGCGATTCGAACTCGAAGTAGGATTCCAGGCGGCTGCGCAGAGGCATGGCCTTACATTGTAGCCCTGTGCTTCAATCGTCATATGCCTTTCATCCACGAGGATTTCCTGCTCACAACGCCCACTTCGCGGCGTCTCTACCATGAATACGCCGCGGCGGAGCCGATCCTGGATTATCACTGCCACTTGCCTCCCCACGACCTGGCGGAGAACCGGCAGTTCGCCAATCTATTCGAGATCTGGCTGGAAGGCGACCATTACAAATGGCGGGCTATGCGCGCCAACGGCGTTGACGAGCGCTACATCACCGGCGACGCCACGCCTTACGAAAAGTTCCAGGCCTGGGCCCGCACCGTGCCGTACACCCTGCGCAACCCGCTCTACCACTGGACGCACCTGGAGCTGAAGCGCTACTTCGGCCTCGACGAGCTGCTCGACGAGCGCAGCGCGCCGGCTATCTGGGAGCGGGCCAACGCCCGGCTCGCCACCGGCGATTTGCGCGCCCACGGCATCCTGGCGAAGTTCCATGTGAAGGCGCTATGCACGACCGACGACCCCACCGACGACCTGGCGTGCCACCGCGCCATCGCCGCCGCGGGCCTCGCCACCAAGGTGTTCCCGGCGTTCCGTCCCGACAAGGCGCTCAACGTACACGTTCCGGAAATCTTCAACGCATGGGTGGAACGGCTGGAAGCCGCCGCCGGCATGGCCATTGGCCCTCTGCCGGACTTCCTGGACGCCTTGCGCCGCCGTCACGACTTCTTCCACTCCATGGGTGGCCGCCTCTCCGATCATGGTCTGAATCACGCCTATGGCGATTTCTGCAGCGACGCTGAAGCCTCGCGGATTTTCGGCCGCGCGCGCGCCGGGCATCCCGCCGAGCCGGACGAGCACCGCCGCTTCGCATCTTACATGATGCTGTTCTTCGGCCTCCTGGACGCCGAAAAGGGCTGGACCAAGCAACTCCATCTGGGAGCGCGGCGCAACAACAATACGCGGCGCTACCACCAGCTCGGGCCGGATACCGGTTTCGATGGCATCGGCGACTGGCCCCAGGCCGATGCGCTGGCCTCTTACCTGGACCGCCTGGACCAGGAGAATGCTCTGCCCAAGATGGTGCTCTACAACCTGAACCCGGCGGACGATTATCTCTTCGCGGCGCTCATCGGCAACTTCCAGGACGGCTCGGTTGCCGGCAAGATCCAATTCGGCAGCGCCTGGTGGTTCCTGGATCAGAAGGAAGCCATGGAGTGGCAGATGAACGCGCTCTCCAATTGCGGCCTGATCTCGCGCTTCATCGGGATGTTGACCGATTCGCGGTCGTTCATGAGCTATCCGCGGCACGAGTATTTCCGCAGGGTGCTGTGCGATTTGTTCGGCAAAGATATGGAAGCGGGATTGATTCCGGCGGACATCGAGATGGCCGGAGGGATGATACGCGATATC
>Ga0326727_10024338_pt1 | contig 11462 bp, 7 predicted proteins | sample MB2enrmetagenome_FD_207643 | JGI IMG/M metagenome (GOLD analysis project Ga0326727, IMG submission 207643) | Lab enriched peat soil microbial communities from McLean, Ithaca, NY, United States - MB29MY | ecosystem: Environmental > Terrestrial > Soil > Wetlands > Peat | place: USA: New York... | reverse complement strand
GCCGGCGCCATGCGATTCTTGGCCAGAATCAGAAACAGCATGGAGATGGCGAATGAGCTGGCCATGGCTACGATCTCGCACCATGCCGTGACGCGCCACCAGAACCAGCGCACCAGGTACAGCAGTCCGGTGCCCGCGCCGATTTGCAGAATCACGTTGAAGGTGTCCTTGGCGGTATCGAGCGCGAACACCAGCGCGGAGGAGGCCACAAACAGCCCGACCGTGGCCACGCGGCCCGCCAGCACGTAATGCTTCTCGGGCGCGTGCAGCTTCACAAACCGGCGGTAGAAGTCGTGCACCAGGTAAGATGCGCCCCAGTTGAGGTGCGTCAGGATGGTGGACGAGTTGGCGGCGACCAGGCCGCCGAGCATCAGCCCCAACCAGCCCACCGGGAGAAATCGCAGCATGGCGGGGAAGGCGATATCGTGGCCGATTAACGTGGGGTCGAGGTGCGGGAAGGCCTTGCGGAAGTCCGACAGCTCGGGGTAGACGATGAGCGATGCCAGACCGATCAGAATCCACGGCCATGGCCGCAGCACGTAGTGGGCGACGTTGAAGAAGAGGGTGGAGCCCATCGCGTCTTTTTCCGATTTGGACGCCAGCATTCGTTGGGCGATGTAGCTGCCGCCGCCGGGTTCCGCGCCGGGGTACCACACGGCCCACCATTGCACGGCGAGCGGCATGATGAAGACCGCCAGCAGCAGATCCCAATTGTTGGTGAAATCCGGCAGCATGCTGAGGTAATTCAAACCTCCCGGGCCTCTCACATGAGAGAGTTTTTCCACCAGCCCGCTGAGCCCGCCCACTTGCGGCAGACGCACCGCGAAGTAGGCCGCTGCGATGACCGCCGACATCTTGATGAAGAACTGGAACATGTCGATGACCAGCACTCCCCAGAGGCCGGAGAAGGTGGCGAAGACCACGTTCAGCAATCCCACCGCCGCGAGCGTCTGCCAGCGGCTGAATCCGAACAGCACGGCGGCGATCTTGCAAGCCGCCAGGTTCACGCTGGCCATAATCATGCAATTGAAAAGCAGGCCCAGGTAGACCGCGCGAAAGCCGCGCACCGCGCCGGCGGCCCGGCCGGAGTAGCGCAGCTCGTAGAACTCCAGGTCGGTGAGCACGCCGGAACGCCGCCACATGCGCGCGTAGAAAAACACGGTGGCGACACCGGTGAGCGTGAAGGCCCACCACTGCCAGTTGCCCGCCACCCCCTGCGTGCGGACGAAGTTGGCCACCAGGTTGGGCGTGTCGCTGGAAAACGTGGTGGCCACCATCGAGATTCCGGCGAGCCACCAGGGCACCGAGCGGCCGGACGCGAAGAACTCCGTCGTGTTCTTGCCGGAGCGCCTTCCAAAGAACAGCGCGGGCACGAAGCAGATGGCGACCGAGACGAAAGCGATGATCCAGTCGAGGGTGTGGAGCTGCATACCGAACCTACGAGTTTACTCTAGTAGCGCCGGCGGTCTTTGCCGCCGGTGGGGTTGTCCGAACTGGGAAGAAACACCGGCGACAAGATCGCCGGCGCTACGCCAGGTGGAGCGCGCCTGGCCCGGGTTGGGCGTCGATGAGGTGCCGGTCCGGGTCGAAATCCGAGTGGCCTGCGTAGTAGTGATCGATCAATCCGCGGCGCACGGCCGCCAGGTCCCGCTTCTGGCAGAAGACCACGGCGCAGCCGCCCAGCCCGGCGCCGGTGAGCCGCGCGCCCAGCGCACCGGATTCGACGGCCGTTTCCACCAACTGGTCGAGCGCGGGCGAGCTCACCCTGAGCCGGTCCCGCAAGCTGGCGTGAGATTCCAAGAGCAGCCGCCCGAAGGTGCCGGCGTCGTTCTGTTCCAGGGCCTGCACCGCGGCCCTGACGCGCCACGCCTCGCTGGTCACGTGCAGGAAGCTCTCGCGCTCCGGGCCGGGCGGAAGCTGCTCCGCGAATGCCGGCTCTGCAATCGCCGCCCGATACGAAACGAACCCAAGACGCTCCAGCGCCGCCGTGCCCGCCGCGCGGCGGGCATTGTATGCGTCGCGCGCGGCACCGGATTTCTCCGCCGTGTGGAGACTGTGTGCCACCAGGAAGCGCCAGTCCCGTGGCACGGGAATCGGGCGCACCGCCAGCGGCTCGAACTCGATCAGCGAGGCACAGCCTTCTCTGGAAGCGAGCGAGGCGGCATGATCCATCCCTCCGCCGCGCGTGCCCACGAATTGCTCGCCTTCCGGCAGAATCTCCATCAACTCATCGAAGGTTGCCCGGTGCCGGTTCGCTTGGAGCAGGCAGAGGGTGAACGCCACAATCAGCGCCGAAGACGATGCCAGTCCCGCGGCCGGAGGAAGGTCCGACACCACGGCGGCGTCCACTCCGGCGCCCGCGCCCCATTTGCGGCTCACCGCCTCGGCCGCCGCGCGCAAGTAGTTCTCCCAATCGCCCGGTGCCGTGGGAGCGAGTTGGGGCGTCCATTCGAACTCCCGGAGGCCATACTCTTCTGCGCTGACGGCGCGGATGCGGCGATCGGTTCTAGCGCGGAACGCCACGCGAATGCGCCTGCGGATGGCGATGGGCAGCACGGGGAGGCCGTGATAGTCGATGTGCTCGCCGATCAGGTTGACGCGGCCGGGGGCGGAGACTACCCAGGTTTCGGCGGCGGTGGGTCCGAAGGCTTGAATGAGTGGTTGCCGCGGGTCAGTCACTCCCGATCACGATAGCAATTTTTCACCGTGGACACATGAGTGACTGCGCCACCTAACGCGCCGCTTCAGCCACCGGCGGCGGCATCTGTTCTTTCGTGAATCGCGGCAGCGGCTGGTCGCGATTGGCCACGTGCCAGACCGCGGCCGCAATGACGGTGGCGGCCTGACGGGCGTCCTCGGGGACGATGCGCTCGTAGGTATCGAGGTTGGTGTGCCAGGTGTGGCTCTGGTACTCGATGGGGTCCTGTTGCAGGCCGATGCCGGCCAGGCCCGCGTGGCTGAAAGAGGTGCTGTCGGTGCCGCCCACGGCGCGGCTGGTGGAGGGCACGGCCCCCGCTACGCCGAGATCCTGGAAAGGGGCCAGCGCCGCGCGCACCACCGCGGCGGCTTCGGGCGGCCCAAAGACGCTGGCGCCGCGCACGCGGCCGGTTCCGGAATCGATGTTGAAGTAGGCCACCAGGCTGGAATACTCGGGCTGGGGGTCCTCGAACGATCCGAAGTGCTGCTTGACGTAGGCCAGCGAACCCAGGAGTCCCTCCTCTTCGGCGTCCCAGAGCGCAATGCGGATGGTGCGGCGCGGCTTCTGCCCGAGCGTTTGGACAAGCCGCACGGCTTCCATCATCATGGTGGCGCCGATGGCATTGTCGGTGGCTCCGGTGGCGGCGTGCCACGAATCCAGGTGCCCGCCGAGCATCACGATTTCGTCGGCCTTGTCCGTGCCGGGGATTTCGGCCACCACGTTGTAGGCGGTCTTGCCCTCCGGGTACACGTGGTTGACGATGTTGAACTCCAGCCGCACGTCCTCGCCGTCATTGAGCAGGCGCTCGATGCGGCCGTAATCTTCGTTGCGGAGGACCACCGTGGGAACCGCCTTGGCGACGTCGTAGGTGCGGTTCTGGAACGCGCGGATCTGGCCATGTTCGCGCGCGGCGTCGTTGATGCGCACCAGCGCGCCGTTGGCCACCAGCCAGGCGTCCACCATCTCGTTGACCTGGGCGGCGGTGAGCCGGCTGGGGTCGGGCGTGGAAAGCTGGCCGCGCCCGCCCCGGCCGAAACCGGCATGGGGATTGTTGGGGTCGAACTGGGCGCGGACCTGGGCGTCGTCCCGGCGCATCACCGGCGGGGTGAAATCCACCGGAATGGTGGCCGCTCTGCCCACCAGCACAATTCTGCCTTTGATCTTGGCCCGGTTGGTATCGAGCCACTGGGTCAGTTCTTCCCTGGTCGGCCATTGCGGCTGCGCCGGCGTGATGGTAACCTGCGCGGGAGCGCCGCGCCCCGCGGCCGGTGGCCCTTGCGGAGGCGTCACTTCGATGGCGGCGGCGGCCACCGTGCCGTTGGTGGATGGCGTCCAAGCCAGCACTTCGAAAGTGAGGGTGTCCTGGACGGGTGCAACCAGGTAGCCGGCGGCGCGCTCATTCAGCCAGCCGGGGTGGCCGAAATCCCACGGCTCGAGGCGCGCGTTCTTGAGGCCCCATTCGGTGAGCGTAGCGGCGGCCCATTTGGCGGCGGCCTCATAATTGGGCGAGCCGGCGAGGCGCGGCCCGTAGCGGTCCGTGAGCATGTGCAGGGTGCGCATGATCTGCGAATGCGCGGCCTCTTCCGAACGGATTCTGGCGTTTACGTTTTGGTCGGCGGTTTCCTGGGCGAACAGGACAACAGATAGGACAAGAGCGGCGAACAACTTCCTCATGAAGACAGAATACGCTACTGGGGCGGGGGGTTGCGTACGGCTACCTGTAGACACCGCACAGGAGGGTGTGGTAGAGTCATGTGGTGATACCACAGAAACTGGATCTCCTGCAGGGGACGCTGGACTTGCTGGTTCTGCGCACGCTGGTGTCGATGGGGCCGCTCCACGGTTATGGCATCGCGCGGCGGATTGAACAACTCAGCGAAGATGAAGTGCTATTGAACCAGGGCACCATCTACGCGGCGCTGGTGCGGCTGCAAGACCGGGGTTGGATCGCCGCTGAGTGGGGCGTATCCGAAAACAACCGCCGTGCGAAGTACTACTCCATCACCCGCTCCGGCCGGAAACGGCTTGCCGAAGAAACCTCGTACTGGCAGCGCCTCTCCGCGATGATCGGGCGCGTGCTGGCGCCCTCGGAAGGAGGCCCGAAATGAACGTGGGATTGCCGTGGGCCCGGTTGAAGGGCCTGATGCGGCGGCGCGAGTCGGATGCGGAGTTGCAGGACGAGATTGCGACACATCTGGAACTCGCGGCCGCGGAAAACCTCCGGCGCGGCATGCCGCCGGAGGAGGCTCGCCGGCTCGCCGCGGTTCGTTTCGGCAGCGTGACCTCGGCCAAAGAAGGGGCCTGGGAGGCGCGCGGGCTGCCGGGCCTCGCCTCCTGCCTCCGGGACGCGCGCTATGCGATTCGCGGCATGCGCTCGAACCCAGGCTTCACGCTGGTGACCGTGGCGACACTGGCTCTGGGCATCGGCCTGTGCAGCGTATTGTTCTCCGTTCTGAATGCGTTCGTGTTGCGCCCCGCCCCCGGAGTTTCCGATGCGAGCCGGCTGGTTACCCTGGAAGCTCCCGTCCCGTACCCGTACTTCCAGAGGTACCGCGATGAAAAGGGCCTGTCGGCCGGCATGGCGGCCTTCATTGGGCCCGTGCCGTTTGGCGTTTCCGTGGACGCCCAGGCCGATGGGAAACCGGAGCGGGTTTTCGGCCACCTCGTCTCACTTGAGTATTTTTCGACCCTTGGAGTAGCGCCCTTGCTGGGCCGCTTCTTCGACCCCGCCCAGGAGACTCCAGGCGCTGCCCCGACCGTGGTGGTGAGTGCGCGCTTCTGGCGGATGCGCCTCCACGCGGACCCGCACGTTATCGGCCGCGCGCTTCGTGTGAACGGACGGCAGGCTACTATCATCGGCGTCGGTCCAAAAGACTTTTTGGGGATCTTCCCCTCCACCCCCGCCGAAGTCTTCCTCCCCGTCACTGCCGACCCGGCAGTCGCGCCGGAACTGGCCGATGACATACTGCACCGCACCACGCAGCCCGCCTTTCGGGTTCTGGTCCGGCTCCGTCCCGGTATGACGATGGCCGCCACCGAGGCCCGCCTCGACGCATACACCCGCGAAATCGATCAACAGACCGGTAAGCGCGGTTCCGATCGGAAAGGCCGCCAGGTACACCTGATACTGGCGGGTCAGGCGTCGCCGTTGTCTATCCCGGAGCGCTCTCTGGTGGCGACGTTTTACACCTTGCTGGTTGTTCTGATCCTCTCACTGACCTGCTCCAACCTGGCCGGACTGATTTTGGCGCGGGGAAGCGCCCGTTCCCGGGAGATCGCCATTCGCCTTTCAATCGGCGCCAGCCGCTTCCGGGTGATCCGCCAGTTGCTGACCGAAAGTCTGATCCTGGCTGCTCTCGGCGGAGTCGCAGGCTTCGCTGCCGCCTATCGCCTCCTCGACCTGTTCGCCAGGTTCCGCGGCGACTCCGCTCTGCTTCAGTCGGATATCGTCTATACTCCCGATCTGCGAGTCGTGCTCTTCGCTTTTGTGATCTCCGCCCTGGCGGGCGCGGGATTCGGGCTTCTGCCCGCGCTTGCGACCACGCGGGCGGACCTGGCCACCGCACTGAAGGCGAGCATGGGAACCCGGCGCAGCCGCTACCGGCGCTTCGGTTTGCGCAATCTGTTTGTGGTTTACCAGGTGGCCGCCGCCATGATGCTCATCTTGATCATGGGAGTGTGGAGCAGCGGGCTGCGGAACGCCGCGAACCTCGACCCGGGTTTCGACCCGGCGCCTCTGCAGTTCTTCTCGCTCGATCCAGCACGCGACGGACTCGCACCCAACCAGTCCGCCGCTCTCTACACCGGCCTCGCCCAACGCCTGGCGCGGCTCCCCGGCGTGGAGAGCGTGGCTCTGGCCGATCAACCTCCTCTCAATCTGACCGTTGCGAATCGCTCGGTTTCGGTGCCTTCCGTCCCCGCCGGCTCTCGAGAGTCTGTGCACCCGGTGGCGTTTCTGAGCATAGGACCCGGTTATTTCGCCACGCTGGGCGCGCCACTCGTCCGCGGCGCCGAGTTTTCAGAGCGCGATTTGGGCCTGGATGCGGCGCCCAGCGACATTCTGCCTGCCGTCATCAACCAGACCGCCGCCAAGGATCTGTTTGGAGGCACCGACCCGCTCGGCCGGCGCATCCGCCAGGACGCGGAAGGCGTACAACGAACCTTTCAGGTGACCGGCGTGGTGCGCTACGATCGGCAGAGCCTCGCCGTCAACCGGCCGGTGGCCACCATCTTCCTGCCTTTAACACATTACGACCTCCGGCGGGGCTCGCGGTCGGGCACCATCGTCCTGCTGCGCGCGCGGACTCATTTGGATGGCGCCACCATCCGGCGCAAACTGGCATCGATCAACCCCAATTTGACCATGTTTAACCCGCAGACCATGCGGGAATTCCTGGCCGCTGCGAACCGCGTTGTCCAGTCCGGAATCGCCTTTACTTCCGGGGTCGGTCTGTTTGGCTTGTTGCTGGCGTGCGTCGGCCTGGCCGGAGTTACGGCGCAGGCCGTGGAGCTGCGGCGCAAGGAAATCGGCATTCGAATGGCGTTGGGCGCCCGGCCGCCGCAGGTGCTGCGCCTCGTGATGCGCGAAGGCGCAGTCATGATATCGGCCGGCGCTGCGTTCGGATTTGCGGGTGCTTACGGCATTTCGCGCGTGCTGGCCGCGGCCTCCGCCCAGATGGCGGAAATCATCGGTTGGAGCACCGGGAATCGGGCGCTCACGATAGGCATTCCGTTCATGCTCGTCTCGCTGGCCGCGATCGCCTGCTATCTGCCGGCGCGCAGGTCGATCTCCCTCGATCCCCTGGTCGCCCTGCGGGAGGAGTAGGAGTGACGGATGCCTTGTTGTGGCGCGGGGTTAGATCGCGGCGGTTTTCAGAAGGCCGTTGGGGGGGAACTGACTCCGGCTTGTGTCACAACTACGGCGCCGATCAAGCCAGAGTACGATACCACCGCTCCGGCTCCCCCGATTGTCACCGCTGGGGTTACGTTTTGATTCGCCCCATCCCAGAGGACCTCATCGAGTACAAGGCGAGGATCGGGTAGGTCCTGCTGGCGGCTGCCGGAGTGCTTGGTTGCGTCATACCGGCGCGGCGGGCCATGCGGATCGATCCGATGACGGCATTGCGGGACAAGTAAATCAACGTGCCGCGCCGCGCTTTCATCGAGACTGCGGTGCTAAGTACTTGCCAATTATATAGTCCCTTACTAATAGGCCCGATGGTTTCAGCATGTCGTCGGTCCATGGACCAGTGGCGCTGGCGCCGGGTTGAAATGCAGCGGACGTTTCGCTCAGGGCCGCAACCGACCAGTTTGCGGACCCGATATGATTCGCATCCAGCCAATTCCACCACAATTGCGTTTCCGCGGGATCATAGGCGCCGCCTCCGGATGCCGAACTCGTGCCGTACTCGGTGGCAAAAAGAGCGACGCCATTTTTGAGCGCTCTCGCCCCGTTGTCGCGAAGCGACTGCCGATGAGTCGCCGCGTAAAAGTGTATCGAATAGGCGATGTTCGGGGAACTGGTGATCGGATTCTGAGATGCCTCGTCGCATTCCTGGTCCCAGTGCCTGTTGCCGCAGATGATGATATTGTCCGGGTCGTTGGCGCGTATCTTCGATATGACCGCTTCATGATAAGCCTTGATGACCTCCCATGATTCCTGCACGGGTTCGTTCCAGGGTTCATACATGATATTGGGAGTCTTTCCGTAAGCAGCCGCCAAGGTCGAGAAAAAGGACTGGGACGCCGCCAGATCGTTTTGAGCGCCGCCCATCGAATGCCAATCGACTATCGCGTAAATCCCATTGACAATGCACGCATCTATTACAGTCTTCACTCTATCTATCTCATCCGTGGGATTGTTCTTGTAGTCCCTGGGCAGGACGGCGATTCGAATAACGGTGCACTTCCAGTCCTGGGCCAGGTGGTTGATGGCGCTGGTATTGAAGAACTGTTTCCCCTGTGGCGCCCAGCAGTAGAGCGACATCCCATGCAAGGTAGTGGGGTTGCCGTTGCGGTCGACGATGTTGTTTCCTTTAACGCTGAGCCTGCCGTGAGCACCGACAAATGTCTGCTGCCCGAAGATCGGGAAAACCAGGGCCAAGGCAATCCCGGAGACAAACCACGCCTTACGGCGGTGCGAATTGACAAGTTCGATTCTTGACATGCAATAGGATTATACCCCCAAGGGTCGGAGTTGACAGGCCACAAAAACCACAAAAAGCGATGGTCTGCCGTGAAGAAATCGCCCGCAAGCGGGTTATGCGCAGCGGCGCGGCGCTAATTTGGGGCCGGCCTGCACGACGGACTCGGGGCAGCCCTCCGTCATGAGCTTGAAATTCTCGATGAAGCGCGCGGCCAGGGCCTGGTACTTGCTGTCGTACTCATCCCTGCTCGGCCACGTACTTGCCGGATCGAGGATCTGCGCCGGAATGCCCTCGCATTCGGTGGGCACTTCGAAGCCAAAGACCGGGTCCCTGCGAAATTCGACGGCGTTGAGCTTGCCGGAGAGGGCGGCGTTCAGAAGCGCGCGGGTGTGCTTGATGCTGATCCGCTTGCCGATGCCGAACGACCCGCCGGTCCATCCCGTATTGACCAGCCAGCAGGTGGCGCCGTACTTCAGCAGCCGCGCTTTCAGCATCTCGGCGTAGGCATACGGACGGTGCACCATGAAGGGGCCGCCAAAACAGGTGCTGAAGGTGATCTCCGGCTCCGTGCCCAGGCCGATCTCGGTGCCGGCGATCTTGCTGGTGTAGCCGGAGATGAAGTGGTAGATGGCCTGGTCCGGAGTGAGGCGCGAGATGGGCGGCATGACGCCGCTGGCGTCGCACGTCAGAAAGACCACGTTGCGCGGATGGCCGGCCATCTTGGGCGGCAGATAGTTCTCGATGTAATCGAGCGGATAGGCGCCGCGGGTGTTTTCGGTGAGCAGGTCGTCGTTGAGGTCGAGGCGGCGCGAGAGCGGATCGACCACCACGTTCTCCAGGATGGTGCCGAAGCGGCGGGTGCAGGCATGGATCTGCGGCTCGGCTTCGGGCGAGAGACGAATGACCTTGGCGTAGCAGCCGTCCTCGAAGTTGAAGACGCCGTTATCGCTCCAGCCATGCTCGTCGTCGCCGATCAGGCTGCGCGAGGGGTCGGCCGAAAGCGTAGTCTTCCCGGTGCCGGAGAGGCCGAAGAAGAGCGCCGTATCGCCCTCCGGCCCGACGTTGGCGGAGCAGTGCATGGGCAGCACGCCCTCCAGCGGAAGCAGAAAATTGAGCACCGTGAAGATGGTTTTTTTGATCTCCCCGCCGTAACTGGTGCCGCCGATGATGGCCAGCCGCTGGGAGAAGTTAATGAGGATGAACGTCTCGGTGCGGGTGCCGTCGATAATGGGGGAGGCCTGGAACGAGGGGGCGCAGATCACCGTGAACTCGGGCGCGTGGCGCTTGAGCTCGTCGACGCTTTTGATCTTCATGAACATGTTGCGGGCGAACAGGCTGTGCCACGCCTTCTCGGTGACGATGCGGATGGGCAGGCGGTAATCCGGATCGGCGCCGGCATAGCAATCCTGCACGAACACGTCGCGGCCTTGCAGGAACCCCTGCATGCGCGTGAGCAGCGGGCTGAACTTATCGGTGCTGAACGGCCGGTTATATTCGCCCCACCAGACGTGGTTTTCGGTGGAATACTCCTGGACGATGAACTTGTCGGCGGCGGCGCGCGCGGTGTGCTTGCCGGTGCTCACCACCACCGGACCGAGATGCGAGATGCGCGCCTCGCCCCGGAATACGATCTCTTCATAGAGCGACGCGGTGGGCAGGTTCCAGTAGATGCGATGCAGATTCGTGAGGCCGTGGTTTTGCAGGCCGTAAATGGCGGCCAGCTTGCCGGCCTCGGGCTGGGCAGGCGATGGAAGATCGAGATAGGGGTTCATCGCCAGTCCCTCACTAGTTTGCGGTCGCCGAGGTAAAGCTCGTTAGGGGCCTCCGGGTCGAGCGCCCACTTGATGCGCTCGACGCCTTCGGTGATTTCCTTGATGGTGCCACAGAAGCTCATGCGGAGGTGGCCCTCCATGCCGAACTCGCGGCCGGGAACGGTGACCACCCGGACCTTGTCGAGCAGCAAATGGCAGAGTTTTTGCGAATCCTTCTCGTAGGCGCTGAAATCGGGGAAGCAATAGAAAGTGCCGCCAGGCTTCACCACCTTGACGCCGGAGAAGCCGCCCAGGCGCTTCAACATCACGTTGCGATTGTTCTCGAGCGTCAGGCGCAAGCTCTCGACGGAGGACTGCACGCCGTTGAGCGCGCCCACCGCCGCCCATTGGGAAGGCGCGGCCGGCCCCGAGGTCTCCTGCGACTGGATGTTGGTCATGGCGCGGACCACGTCTTTGCTGGCGACCGTCCAGCCGATGCGAAAACCCGTCATGGCGTACATCTTCGAGACGCAATTGATGACCACCAGCTTGGAATCGTCGAGGCCGTGAGCCTGGGTGAAATCGTAGACGTTGGTGGGCTTGCGGTTGTCGAAGATCAGCCGGTTATAGGTGTCGTCCATGAGCAGGTACAGGTTGTTCTTTTCGCACAACTTGACCACGCCGGCGATGAATTCGTCGGAGTAGACAGCGCCCGATGGGTTGTTGGGGCTGTTGATGATGATGGCTTTGGTGTAGGTGCCCACGTTCTCGGCGATCTCTTCGATGGTGGGCTCGAAACCGCCACTGCGCGCCGCCACCGGCACGGGCACGCCGCCGGCCAGCTTCACCATCTCCGGATAGCTGACC
>Ga0326727_10024337_pt1 | contig 11462 bp, 9 predicted proteins | sample MB2enrmetagenome_FD_207643 | JGI IMG/M metagenome (GOLD analysis project Ga0326727, IMG submission 207643) | Lab enriched peat soil microbial communities from McLean, Ithaca, NY, United States - MB29MY | ecosystem: Environmental > Terrestrial > Soil > Wetlands > Peat | place: USA: New York... | reverse complement strand
GAGGTGGCGATCACCTTCAGCACCCGTTGGATCAATTCGTCGGACATAGCAATCGGCTTACCGTTTCAAACTTGTAGCCCCGGTCCAGCAACATGGGAACCAGGCGCCGGACGGCTTCCACGGTCACGCCGATATCCGGCCTGGCGCAAAGCTCGCGTCCGTCGTGAAGGCACAGGATAGCGCCATTCGAGACGCGCCGCGCCATGCGCTCAACCACCGCCTCCACCTTCAGATTCCAATCATAGCCGATTACGGTCCACATGACGCCGGTCAGATCGAGCCTTCGCTGCGCCCGGCCCAGCCCAAACCAGCGCGCGCCGAAGGGCGGGCGGAACCACGCGGGCCGGATGCCGGTGTGGGCATGAATCGCTGCCTGGGCGCGTTCCAGGTCCTGTTCGATGAAGCGGGGCGAGCGAAAGCACAACAGCGGATGGGTGTGGCTATGGTTGCCGATGGCGTGGCCGGCTTGGCCCACGGCGCGCGCCACGGCGGGGAGGCGCTCCACGTTGGCGCCGCACTGGAAGAAGGTGGCGGGCACATTGTGGCTGGCGAGGATCTCGAGGATTTCGGGCGTGCTCTCACTGGGGCCGTCGTCGAAGGTGAGCGCCACGGCGCGGCGGTGGCGCGGCCCGCGCCATACGGAAGGTCCGAAGACGCTCGAGGAGCGGCCCCGGACGGCCCAGGCCATGAAGCCGGCCGCGCCGCAGGCCGCGGCCAGTTCGATGCCATGTTGGACGGTTCCGTTCATCAACTCTCTATTGTAGTGGCTACCCTCACTTGAACCTCCGCTTGTAGAAGAAATCCAGGCCGAGCAAGCCGTTCTCTTCGCGCAGCACCACCGCGGACCACTGCTTGCTGAAGGACCATTCCACGCGCACCACCTGGGGATTGCTGGTGGTGACGTTGGTGATATAGGTGAAGGTGAGGTCGGGCGTCACCTGCTGCTCCAGCGTGAGGCGCGCCTGGGGGTTGGTCTCGACGCCCGGCAGCGTCGGATCGATGCGCAGGTTGCTCACGCCGAAAAACCGCTGCAAGCGGCCCGCGACGGGGCTGGAAATGGCCTGGCCCAGCAACGCGGACGCGCCCATCTGCTGCCAGGATTGCGGCGTGGTGCTCTGCGCGGCCAGCAGCGCGGGGTCGGAGGTCGGGTTGCGGCCGGTCGCCAGCAGGGCCACGATCTCGTTGAACTGGAGCGGCGGATCGGAACGCGGCGTCAGGGTCAGCTTGTCCAGCGGGCCGGAAACCGTGAGCATGACATCGATGCCGCGCGCCCTGGTTTCGAGATCGACGTCCAGAACCGGCTCCACTCTTAAGGGGTTGTAGAACGCGATGGAACCCTGGTTGATGGTGAACTTGGTGCCAAAAAAGACCATCTGCCCTTGCGTAATGTTGATGCGGCCGACGAGAGCGGGATTGCTGGCAGTGCCGCGCAAGCGCAGGTTGGCCTCGGCCTGGAGGTTCTGGGTGAGGGAGGTTTCGAACTGGGTGTCGAAAGCGGTGTTGATCTGGACATCGAAATTCATGCCTCCCAGGAAGCCGGTCCGGGCGGATGCCGTGCGCACGGGCTCGGCGGAACTCGCCAACAGCGAGCTGACATCCATTTCCGTATTGAAGCCGGCGCGGCGGACGGTGATGGTTCCCGCGAGCATGCTGCGATCCGACGTCCCGGTCAGGTTCAAGTTGGCGTCCGCGATGGTGCTGACGCCTTCGGGATAACGCACGCGCACCTGCACGGCTTGCGCGTGCAGCCGGAAAATGACCGGACCGCCGCCGTAGCCGGCGAAGCCCGAGATCTCGATCTTGCCGCCGCCGGTCTCACCGCTCAAGCTCTGGATGGTGGCGCGGTTGCCGGTGAACAGGACCACGCCGTTGGCCTTGGAGAGGCCGTTGGGGAGACCGGCGACATCCATCGCCATGTCGTGGACCTCCAGGCGCCCATTGACCTGGGGCGCGTCGAGAGGCCCGCGCACGGTGGCGTCGGCGGCGACGGTGCCGGAAGCGTTGAGGTCGCGACTGAATTCCCGTATGATGGCCAAATCGACGCGGCCGTTCACGCGAAGATCCAACGCATTTTTCCGGTCGAACAGCAGCTTGCCGGCGATGCCGATTTCGGACGACCGTCCCACCAGGCGGGCGCTCTCCACCGTAATGACGGAGTTGGCCATGGTGGCCACCAGGGGGCCGTTGTTGTGGAGGGTCGCCGCGGCGGTGGGCAGGCCGGCATCCGGCGCCGGGCCGATCTCTAATTTCGAAATACGCAATTCGGCCTTCAACAGTTGCGGTTTGAGCGCGGGACCGTCGATGCGAAGCTGGCCCTCCGCCGAACCCGCGAACCGCGAGGCGGCAGTGGCGGCCGAAGGCGCCATCCAAAGGCGCAATCGGGCGAGGTCCAGACTGGAAAAGGCGATCGTGGCGCTGCCCGGGTAATCGCCTTCCAGACGCCACTCCCCATCGCCCCGTACGGTAGAGTCCGCGAGGTCGGACTCCAGGTGCGCTCGCAGCACCGGTCCCTCGGAGTTGGCGGTGAGGTGGATGTCGCGGAGCGGTTCGCCGGTCCATTGCAAGCCGCGCAACCAGACATCGGCGTGGAGATCGGAGATGCGGAAACCCGGCTGCCCGTTGCGCGGCTGCCCGAGCTCGACGTCTCCATTGGCGGCCACTTGGACCGTTCCGGTGAGGCCCGGGCGAGCCTCTTGCAGCGTATGGATCTGCTCCAGCGGCATGGCGTTGCTGGACACCCGAAAGCGCAGGCGGCCGGCATCGAAGCGTTCCGGCGCGTGGTCGAAGGTGGCGCTCAACTGGACCTGCTTGGCGCCTGCGGCGAGTTGCCCCGCGGCCAGCCCCACGCTCTGGCCGCTATAGCTCACGCGCGCCGTGAGGCGGTCGAAGGGTTCGTTGCGGATGGCGCCCTTGGCCACGTCGATATCGGCGTTGACCAGCGGTTTCCCGATGGTTCCGGTCAATTGCGCGGTGGCATTGAGCGTGCCCGTGACGGGTGTGCTGGAGGCTCCGGCGAGCGCCGCGAGGTCTGTTAGCGGGGCGTCGCGGATGGTTCCGTTCCCAAAGATCAGGCTGCCATCGCCCGTCTTCCACTGGTTCAGACCCACCGCCAGTTCGAATTGCGCGCGCGCAGGGCCGCGGACCAGGAGGGCATTCCGCAGCCCCAGGTTCTCCGGCGATGCGTTCACGTCCGCGTCGAGGGAGGCGAAGCCCACCGCCAGGTATGAGAAGCGGGTGGCGCGCAGATGCCCGGCAATCCGTGGGTTATCCAGGTAGCCAGTGACCGTGCCATCGAAAACCACGCCACCGCCGCTCGCGAGCTTCACCGGCAGCCTGGCGGCGCTCTGGCCCAGTGCGGGCAGAAGATCGTCGAGATCGCGGGTTTCAAGGTGAACGCTCATTTCGCGGCCGATAGCGCCGGAGAAAACGGCGCGCGAGGAAGGCAGCGTAATCGAAGAGCGGCCCAGGTTCAGGATGCCGCCGAGCGCCTGGTAGCTGGCGGCAATCTGCCCGTGGACCGGCGGGCCGGGGGTCCCCGCGGGCGCCAGGTCCAGGTTGGTGGAAACGCGCAGTTCAACGGGCCGCAGCAGCGAGCCTTCCAAACTCAACTGGCCCGACACCAAGGTGTCCCATGGCAGCCGTTCGGCGCTGTACAGGGCCACCACGCGACGGGCTTGGAAATCCGCAATCTCGCCGGTGACCGTGTAGCGATCCAGGTTGCGAACCTGCACCTCGCCGCGGAAGCTACCGCCCAGCGCGTCGACCGCCACGCCGTGGAATTCGAGATCGCGGCCGCGTAAACCGGCGGTGGCGATGGTGGCCTCCACGGGAACCTGGCTGGTGAGGTTCACCTCGTTGCCCGCGAGCCGGACGCCACTCAGGCCGATTCCCCCGGTTCCGGCCGCCAGCGCTCCATCGACGCGGAAACCTTGCAGGCGCACGAAAGAGTCGCGGTACTCCACGCCATAAGCATGCAGGCGGCCAGTGGCGGAGTAGTTGGAAGATCCCGCCCAAACGGCGTTCCCGGCAACGTCGGCCGTTCCGCTCCGCAGTTCCGGTACGCGAAGAATCCGGTTCACGTCGGCGAGCGAAGCGCGCAGGTCGTATCGGAAGGAGCCGCGGGGCGAGACCAGGTCTTCAATCGCGCCGGAAAAATCGATGTGGGAATCGCCCGTCGCCACTTTCGCGGAGGTGATGCCGATGCGGTTTTTCTCGAACGTCACCGCTAGGGCAACGTTCAACGGCACCGGCCCGTAGCTGCCCCACGCGACTTCGAGCGGCTGCATCCCGAGATCGCCGCGATAGCGCGGCCCGGCCCGTTCGTACAGGAACTTCGCGTTCAGGTTCCGGCCGCGCGCGTCGAATGGAACCTGCCCGCGCGATTCGATCTCGAATACTCCGTTTTGCAGGCTGAAGCGGCCAATCGCCAGGTTGAGGATGGTCTCCGCCGTGGAGCGCCCGCCGCGGATCTTGGGCGCCGGCAGGTTGGTGCGGCCGTCGGAATCGATGGTCAGGTAGACGCGCGGCTCGACCACTTCGAGGTACTGAATGTCGACGCGGCGCTCGAGAATCGAAATGATCTTCAGACCCACGGCGACGGTTCGGGCGCGGAACAGCGGAGGCTTGCCGGAGGGCTCCGTGCCGTGGACGGCGAGCGCCCCGATCTGGGCCCGCAGCCGCTTCCAATCGAACTGAAACGATCCGGCTTCGACGCGGCCGCCGGTGGCAGTCTCGACCGTGCTCACCACCCGCGCACGCACCTTTTCGTTGAACCAGGCGCTGCGGACCACCAGGATGGCAGCCACGACGAGACCCAGAGCGAGACCCGCCAGCCCGCCCGCGGCGATCCACACGATGCGCCGGCGCGTCACCGCAACACCTCGTCGTGGAACACGATTTCGGTGCGGTTGCGGGCCTCTTTGAGCCAGGTATTCATTTCCCGGTCGGCGCGCTGGCCGGTGATCGTCTGCTCGATGCGGTCGCGATAGTCTTCGAGGCCGATAGGCTGGCCGGGGTGGGCGGCTTCCGCCGCCGGCTTCACCACCGTGTCGAAATATTCCTGAATATCCTGGCCGCTCACCTGAACTCCGGATTGAAAGCGCACCTCGATGAACAGCAGCAGCGTGCGCTGCCACAGCAGCAGGTCCTTGACATCCCGATCGGTGATGCCGTAATCCGCCAAGGCACGCTGGTATTCCCCCTCGTTCGGAAAGTGTTCCTTCTGGAACGCTGCGAGCACCGGCGCCACCTCGGCGGCGGTGGGAACCGGGTACCGGCTGATTTCCAGTTCACGCCGGATGAGCACCTGCTCCACCATGCGCTCGGCGGTAGCCCGCCGGCCGGCCGGGCTGAAGTCGGGCTTCACGCCGTCCAAGAATGCGGCCACCCGGATTTCCCGATTGAGGTCGGTTTCTGTGATCACTCGATTGCCCACGGAGACGGCGATGCGATCGATGATCTCGGCGCGGGCTGGGAATGTGACCGCCAGCAGGGCGACCGCGAGGACGGCAGTAGCTCTACTCCAACGCTCCCTGACGGTCGCGGCTCTGAATGCAGCCTTGAACCGAGCCGCGACCGTTAGGGAGCGGTGGCCGGCCCCCGGACGCGAAATCTGTTGGTCAGCCGCACAGGTGGTCATGGCGCTTTAACCACCTGTAGAAACCTGGGACCGGCTTCCCCAGACCGGCCCAGCACCCCACGCGGGTGACGCAGCTTGTCCGGGTGTGTGGAGTTGTTAATCACGACCTCTTAAGCCATTGTTTTTCAATTGGTTGCGGTGTTGGCTCGACATTGGGTGACGCATCGGGAGGGTCTTCTTGGCAAGATGCGTCACCCGGACGGTGCGGAGGATCCGGTGATTCGGGTTCCTCTGTGTAAGTTCCCTAATTTCAATTTGATACCGCTGTCGGGGAGGGCCGGCATGGGACTGCGGAGGCACCCGGCCGCCAGGAGGACGGAACGAAGCCAAAACACGCCGATTGGCGGCTGGGGGCGCCGGGATCCCGGAAACGGGCCGATTGGGCTGCCGCACGCGAGATGCGGAACAGAGCCAAGCTCGGATCAGGACCAAGGCGGAATCCCTCCTGTCCACAGTGTACAACGGTGGGGTAGAGCAAGAAGCCTAAGTGGTTGATTCCGCAGAGACAATGTGTTGTGATCGCCGATCCGAGTTTTTGGGCCAACGGGAGGACGGACGAAAAAGCGGAAGTTGGAAGGGGTTTCTGGCCTGGAACTTGTTGATGCGGAGTGGCTTCCAGGGCGGATATTCTTGTTAGGCCGGGCGGGCTTCGTGAACCTGAAGCCGAGGTGCAGACAATGCGTTGCTACGTGTGATCGCATCGATGTTGTCGATGATATCGGACAGCCGCTAAGCCGGATTCTTAGAAGGCATGAATCAGATCGTGCAGGATGCTGGCCCGGAGCAAGGGCTTAAGGGTCCGCCGATTCACCACGTCACTCGGACCGTCGAGGAGTTCGTTGATGTAGAGTTTGAGCCTGGCGTACTGAAAGATGCCCATCGGCCGGTTCTCGTCGAGATCCACCAGCACGTCAATGTCGCTTTCGGCGCCGGCTTCACCCCGCGCCACGGAACCAAACACCGCGGCGTGCGACACCCCGAGCCGCCGCAGATCGCTCTCATGGGAGCGGAGTGTTTCCAGCACGTACTGGAGGTCCAGTTTCATAGCCCGCCATGAGTTTACCAGACGATTGCAGGTCTTGCCGGCGCGCAACCGAGGTGACGATCGAGGGGGCGGGTTGGCGCATGGGTCGCGATCGGTATGGACAGAGTGGCAACTAGCAAAACGCTTGCAGATGCCCTAGCATTTTGCTAGGATTGGGTTGTGAACGTCATCAGCAAACGCGGCCTCTTCGAAAGAGCGGCGAAATTCGCCGATGCCAAGTCCGCGTTGCAGGTTTGGTTCGATACGGCGGTTGAAGCCGAGTGGAAGAACATCGAGGACGTTCGCAAGTCGTTTCCGGCGACGGATATGACAGACGATCTGGCGATTTTCAATATCCGCGGCAACAACTATCGCCTCATCGTTCGCATGGTTTTCCAGTACCAGAGGATCTACGTCAAAGAGTTCCTCACACACGCCGAATACGACAAGGGAAGGTGGAAGAAATGGCTCTAGCGACAATCGACGAAGCCGCCTACGGCAAGCTCCTCGCGCGAGCGCTGCCGCGTGTAATCAAAACCCAGGCGGAGAACGAGCGTATCATCGCGGAACTCGAAAGGCTCGATACCCGCGGCCGTCCGCTCACGCCCGAGGAAGAGGACCTCGCCGCCCTCATGACGCTGCTGATACGCCAGTTCGAGGAATCGAGATACCCGCTCGGCCATGCCGAGCCCATCGAGGCCCTCCGTGTTCTCATGGAGGATCGCGGCATTCGCCAGCGCGATCTGATTCCCGTATTCGGATCGAGCAGCGTTGTTTCCGACGTGCTCAACGGTAAGCGATCTATCAGCAAGGCGCATGCGCGCAAACTCGCCGAACACTTCCACGTCCCGGCGAGCTTGTTTATCTGAAGTAAGAGGCGTGGGTCAAGAAACGGCGGGGCCCCTCGATAAATACCGGTGGTGATCCAATAGAGAGGGCTGCGGCGGTTTACTTTCCCTGCGCTATTCGATGGCGGACCCGAGGGGCACCATGCCTGGCGCCAGCACCGTTTTCGGAAACTCGCCGGAACCGCAGATCGTAAACGACCCGAAACCCTTGTACCAATCCCCATCGGGCGCCCACGGGCCGGTATTCACCCAATCCTGCAACCGGCGAAGATCTTGCCGGGAGATCTGTCGCTCCGCTACACGCGCGAGAATGTGCTGCCAAACGGGGCGTGGGAGACTAGAGAATCGAATCTTCGGCAATGGCATCCTTCCCGAAGATCGCCCGGATCAGATCCTTCCCGGCTTCATTCTTGCGCACGGGATCGCTCTCCGACATGAACCGCCGATAGGTCGCATTGAGACTCTTGCGCGCCGCCGCTTCAGCGTCCACCCCGCGCTGTGCGAGCATGACCAGCGCCCGGCTCATGGTGAGACGCTTCTTTCGGGCTACTCGCTCGACCGCAATCGCCAGGTGGGCTGGAATCGTGACGCTCTGGCGGACGGATGGCGCGGTTCGCGTACGAGCCTTTGGGCTGTTTCTCACACCCTCATCATATCATCTGCACCACTGTGGTGCAGGTAGCGCCAAACCGCGAGCGGATCGTCGGAGCGCCCCGGGAACGGGTCCCGGAACGCGCCGGGTTTCCACGGAGGCCGCTTTCAATGGGAGCCTATGGCATGGTATGGTCTTTGGTATGGCCACCACGAAGATAACCATCACGCTCGAGGATCATCAGCTTGCAGAAATTCGCGCACTGGTCGCGGCGGGAGCGGCAGCGAGCGTTTCCGGATTCATGAAGCATGCGGTTGGAGTTGCGCTCTTCGATGCGGCTGGATGGAGGGAGATGCTGGAAGATGCGCTGCGGCAAACGGGCGGTCCGCTCATGAAGAAGGAGCGCGCGTGGGCCGACGCGATTCTCTCTCCCCACGGGCAGAAGCGAGTTTCCGGAAAAGGGAAGGCGGCGTGAGCGGCATCACTTTCGACGCTGGCGGGCTGATCGCCCTGGACCGGGACGACCGCCGCGTGCTTACGCTCATCGCGCGCGCGACCGAGCGCGGCATGCGTATTACAGTTCCGGCGACGGCGCTGGCACAGGCCATGCGGAACCCCGCCAGGCAGGCTCGCCTCTCGCGGCTCATTCGACAGGCGAGCACGGACCTTATTCCGCTGGACGGACCGGACGCGACCGCAGTGGGCCTGTTGTTGGCACGAACCGCGACGGCCGACATCGTCGATGCCCACGTCGTCATTTGTGCGCGGAGGGCCGGGCAGGCCGTGGTCACCAGCGACGTCGACGATCTCAGGCGAATCGCTCCGGAGCTGCGGCTGGTGGTGGTCTGACACCCCATTGACGGATTGGCCGGATGGCCGGGGCCGAAAAGGGAAAATGCGTCTGTCCCCTTTTCTCAAAACGTCTGCCCTATCGAGAAGAAATATTGAAAATGGCTCACGCTCTGCACGACGCACTGGCTGGCGACGCCGGGCGCCGGGGAGCAGGGGGTCACGCCGGCGTTGATCAGGTCCTGCAGGGTTCCCTTGAAGCCAAAGAAATGCGGCGGATTGATGCTGTACGCCAAGTCGACTCGGATCGGCCCGACGGGCGTGCGGTAGCGAATTCCGAAACCTACGGAGTGGACCATGTAATCGAAATCCTGAAGGTTGCGCTGGCTCACGCGGAAGGAGAGATTGCCGAGGCTGGAATAGGCGTTCCCGGCGTCATGAAACAGCACGCCGGCGATATTGTCGCCAATCAGCGGGAAGCGGAGCTCGGTCTGGTTGAAGAAGACCGCCGTGCCCCCCAGCGGGAAGCCGGTTACCGGGTCGCGAGGTCCGGCCTGGTTTTCGGGAAAGCCGCGGTTCGAAGTGCCGCCGCCGCCGAAAAAGCGTTCCGGCAGGGGGATGGCGTCGAGCACGTTGCCGCTGTAGCGGAACGCGTAGATGTCGCCGAATTCCGTGCTGCGCGCCAGCACCAGCTTCTTGCCGAGGGGATGGTAGGTCGAATTGCGCGCCAGAAAGCGCAGGAAGTTGCGCTGCGAACCGACCACGTGCTCGGCCAGCCCCACGTCCAGCGTGGTGTAGATGCCTCTATGCGGATCGACGGGGTCGTCGCGGCGGTCCTGGATGAAGCCGCCGGAGATCAGGCCCAGGCGCACCGGCTGCGAAAGAAGCGGAATCAGAAACGGGGTGATCTTGAGAGTTGCCTGGTCGATGCTGACGCGCCGGTAGGTGTAGCGGTAGAAGAACGTGGTGGCTTTGGAGATGCGCTGCGATAATTGCGCCGAGCCTTCTTCGCGCTTATAGGAAAAAGTGCGGATGTCGCTGGAATCTTCATAGAGGCCGGTGAACGAGACGTTGAGGCGCTCCTGGTTGCGGAAGTGCGGCCAGGTGTAGGTGAGCAGGGCGCGGCGCTCCAGCGTGGAAACGCGCGTGCGCAGGCTGATGCTGTGGGCCAGGCCCCACAGGTTGGACCGCGTGAAATCGAGCGAGACGCGCGGGGAGAAACCGGTCTGGCCGGCGGGCGCATCGAGGCAGGTGGTGCACCCGCCGATGCGGGTCAACTGCGCGCCCAGGCCCACCGCGAACGAGTAGCGCCGCGCTTCCTCCATCTCATAGAGCACGTACTTGCGGCTGCTTTCGCCGTCGGGATTTTGGATGGCGGTATCGACGCGCGAAAAGACCCCCAGGTCGTAGAGGCGGCGTTGGGTTTCGGTGATCGCCGTGGGGGAAAGCGGGTCGCCTGGATTCATGTGGAGGCTGCGATAGATCAGGCTGGGGCGAGTGGTCTTGAGCGCGTCCTGGTTGACGATCACCTCCCTCACGGATTCCTCATTGCCTTCGCCGACGGTGAAACGCAAGTCCACCAGGTTCGGCTTCCCGGCCGGCTTGGAGCTCCACTCGAAGGTGGCATTGGGGAACCCGTTGTCGAAATACTGCGCCAGGATGGTATCGCGGTCCACCGCCACGTTGAATTCGCTGAAAGGCTGGTCCTGGGTGCAGTTGAGCATGGTGAGGATGGCCGCCTGGTCCAAACTCCGGATGCCCTCGACCTCCAGGTGATTGACGAAGTACTGCGGCCCTTCGTCGATGTTCAGAGTGACCGCCATGTCGCCGGCCTTGCCGCGGTAGTTGTCCTCCAGCCGGTCGGTCACCCGCACGTCCCGAAAACCGTTCGACTGGTACAGATTGACGATGGAATCCTCATCGCGGCTGAGGAGGCTCTCGCTATAGCGTCCGTGCGGAAACTGGAGGAACGAGGCCTTCTGGAGAAACATGCGCTCGCGAATCGTTTCCGCGTCGAAGTACCGGTTGCCGCGGATTTCGACGGCCACCAGCTTGTGGCGCTTGCCGGTCGAGACCAGGTAATCGATGGAGGACTTATCGTTGACGACCCCCTGCTCCTTGAACTCCACCTCGGCGTCGAAGTAGCCGTCCGACTGGAAATAATCGCGCAGGTTGCGCGCGCCTTCGACCAGCAGGTCGTGATCCACGGCGTGTTCCTCGAAGACCGGAACGTAGCGCCGCAGCTTCCTTTGGGAGACCTTGGCGCCGGTGGTGCGGACCTCGATGCGCGGCCCCGCGTCGATGTGGATCGTGGGAAGCGCGCTGTTGGTCCCGGCGTCGTACTTCAGGGAATCCAGCACGACCTTGGCCTCCAGGCGATTCTGCTCTTGATACAGCGCGCGAACCCCCTCGATGCCCTGCACAACGCGCGTCTGCGTTACGGGTTTCCAGGTGTGGATGATCCAGCGGCGGAATTTGGTGGCGCCGGCGATCTTCACAGGGTCCATTTTCAAGTCGCCAGTCAGCACGGGTGGGGCGAAATGCGCACGCTTCCCGCTGTCGATTTCGAAG
>Ga0326727_10024336_pt1 | contig 11462 bp, 5 predicted proteins | sample MB2enrmetagenome_FD_207643 | JGI IMG/M metagenome (GOLD analysis project Ga0326727, IMG submission 207643) | Lab enriched peat soil microbial communities from McLean, Ithaca, NY, United States - MB29MY | ecosystem: Environmental > Terrestrial > Soil > Wetlands > Peat | place: USA: New York... | reverse complement strand
CTTCTGGATCTTCGGGTCGAGCGTCGTGTAGACGCGCAGCCCGCGCTCGTCGACCGCTTCCGGTCCATATTTCTTCTCGAGGAACTGGCGCACCTCTTCCACAAAGTAAGGCGCCACGGTGTAGTTCCATTTCTGGATATTCAAGCCGAGCGGGGTGGCCGAGGCGGCATGGTAATCCTCGCGGGAGATCTTCCCGTTTTCCAGCATCGCCAGCAAGACTTGGTTGCGCCGCCGGCGAGCGGCCTCGGGATGCGAGAGAGGCGAATAGGCGGTGGGTGACTTGGGGATCCCCGCCAGCAGCGCGGCCTCCGGCAGGCTCAACTGCCAGAGGTGCTTGCCAAAGAAGAATTGCCCGGCGGCTTCGTAACCGAAATTCCCATGCCCCAGATCCACCTGGTTTGCGTACATGGTGAAGATCTGAGACTTGGTGAAGTAGCGCTCGATCTGGATGGCCATCAAGGCTTCCTGGATTTTGCGCCGGAAGCTCTTCTCAGGCGTCAGGAAGAGCTTTTTGCTGAGTTGCTGGGTGAGGGTGCTGGCCCCCTGAACTCGACGCCACTCGGCGAAATCCGTGACCGCGGCCCGCACGATGCGCAGGACATCAATGCCCCAGTGGCTCTCGAAATGGCGATCCTCGATCGAGATGACCGCGTCCCGGAGCACCGGCGGGATCTGGTTGTAGGTCACAATGACGCGCCGCTCCAGGGCGAAGCTGCCGATGATCGTGCCGTCGTCCGCGTAAAGGTCTGTCATCACGTCCGGCCGGTAATCTTCCAACTCGCGAATCTGCGGCAGGTCGGACGAGTAAACAAAGACCAGTCCGGCCAGCGCCCCCACCCCGGCCGCGAGCAGGAGCAGCATCAGAAACACAAATTGCCCGAAAACCTTGCGGCTGCTCACCTGCGGAGGAGTTGGCCGGGAAGGCGGGGGAGGCTCGGTGATGGAAAGAAACGGATCAGGCATAACAATTCGCCGTGGTTATTGTAGGTTGCCCCAGGCTCGCAGTCAATTTAAGTCGAGAGTTCAGAGTCGAGAGTTGAGAGTCGAAGAGTGGCAATCTGTCGGTGTCCAACTCCGGGCCTCCTCGACTTCTTGACTTCTCAACTTCTCGACTCTTTGTTTTCATAGACATTCTCGCTTTGTTTCCGCAATTCTGGACCGCGGCATCGGGGCACCCACCCCTCGCTGTCGGTACCTGCCGCACAAAACCAATACAATGAAGCCCTCTCCCAGGGGGGCTGTCGGTTCGTCGGTGGCGGTCCTCAGTAGCCGGCTTCTTGCCATTTGGCCGGCGCAAACCGTGCTGTTTTTGCTCATTTCAGGCATTGACTGGCGCTGATTGGCGTGCAAAACGCGCGCAATTTGCAGCATCCGAAAAAGTGATGTCCTTTGTTTGCAGGTACTTCTTAGCTTCGTTCCCACTGTTTTTGTATTTTCTCGCGCGCCCCCGGATCTCCGCCAGCCGGGCAATCTCGAACCTGGCCGCATTCCCGCATCCCAGACCCTAGCCGGGACGCGTGTGCCGTCAAAAAGCTCGAATTCTGCATTTAAGGCGCGCATTGTACAATCAATTCTGAGTTCGTTTTGAGTTCGTTTTGAGTACGTTTCAAAATGCCATCGTTTGTTTTCAATAACATACTGGCTTCGATCGTACTGTTTTTTGTTTTTTTCTGACCCCGGCCTCCCCGAGTGCCGGGACTATTGTGCTTTTCCTCGCGGTCCGACGCCTGCCTGCGACAATGTGTCCACAAAGCGACCACACCTATAGGCTAGCATATGCCCCTCGGTTTGTCAAGCGAAAAATGCAAAAAAAAACGGCGGACGCTCCCGAATCCGCCCCTGCCCGTCCAGACCGCGGCCTTACGGTCGACTCGGTCCAAATGTCACCGACTGGCGCGCGTGCTGCCCGAAAATGCCACCCTGCCTCATCCAGCAGAATCCTGGTCGCTTCGCCAAGGTAGCTTCCACGGTTAGCCAACACATGCCGGTGACCGCAAGCAGACACCATAACCTCCCCAAAGGGGACTCGGGGGAGTCAGGCGCGCTGTGCTTCTACGGGTAACCCCTTACTGCCAAGCGGGTAGCCACGAGGTGGGGGTGGCACGGAGGTGTCCATGAGCCGACAGATTCCTCCCCGGTTCTTCCCAAATTCGAGCGACGTTACGATGTTTCTTATCACGAACGGGAGATGAAAAGCCGCACAGGAACGCAAAATACGCGTATCTGTGCGCTGTGGTCAAATTCCACCCTGGGGTCGCCACATCAACAGCCTATTCGTGGTGCCAGTCGGCCAGGGCTCCGAGCCGTTCGGTCAGCCAGAGATACCAATGACGCACAAAACGTTGACCGAGTCCAAAACAGCGACAATAATCCCGAGTGAGTTGCAAGCGCGTTGCAACTACAACCCTTTTGCGATTGCCGGAAGGAGTGTCGTCCGCAAAGAAGTGTGGGAGTGGGCGAGGGGAGCCCCGTTAGGGGCTTTTCACCCACCCCGCTGAGCGTATAAGGCACTTAGTTCGCAAGGGTTACGTTTCCAGACCTGGATTCTCGCAGCCTAAATCAAATGACCAGAGGTCGATAGAAGCGAGTATGCTGATCGGTCTTTTAGTTGCAAGTAACTTGCAATAATCCTCGTAAGGAAGGAAACATGGACCAAATAAGTAGCCGATTGGGGCCACCGAGATTCCGAGCCGCGCGTGTTGCGGGCCTGCTGGTTCCAGCCGTACTACTGGCGTGCATTTCAGGCTGGGCCAATTCAGCGGGAAGCATCTCAGGAAGGGTTGTGGATCCAAGTGAGGCGGTAATCCCGGGTGTTTCCGTCGTCATCTCCAACGTGGAAACGGGAGTGCGGCAGGCGACCACCACAAATTCCGACGGGTTCTATTCTTTGCCGGCGTTGCCTCCCGGACGGTACCAAATCGAGGCCCATCAATCCGGATTTCGCCCGGTTCTTCGGTCCGGGATTGTCCTTGAGGCCGGCAAAGCGCTGGAAATCGACCTGAAGCTGGAACTGGGTGAACAAAGCACGGCGGTGACGGTCACTGAATCAGGGCTCCATGTGGATACGGCCGACACCACGATGGGCGAAACCATTTCGAGGACGAAGCTTGCATCCGTTCCCTTGAATGGCCGCAGCTATACAGATTTACTAGCTCTGCAGCCGGGCGTCATTCCGGCCAGCTCGCAGCAACCCAACGCCGTGGTCATGTCCGGATGTACGAAGACTGCTCCTTCAGGGAACCTCAATGCCGGCAACCTCTCCGTCAGCGGACAGCGGGAAACAAACAATGGTTTCGCTGTTAATGGAAGTAGCGTTGAAGAAGACTTCAGCCTGGGCACGGCAGTCATCCCGAATCTTGACTCCATTCAAGAATTCCGCGTGCTAACGAGTAACTTTGATGCCGAGTACGGCAATTACAGCGGTGGGCAGATTGTTGTTACGACCAAATCGGGAACGAACGAGTTTCACGGCAGCGGCTTTGATTTCTTGCGAAATACGAACTTGGACGCACGAAACTATTTTTCCTCGGATCGTGCCCGTTACGACCAAAGCCAGTTCGGCGGCACATTCGGCGGCCCCATCAAGAAAGAGAAATCATTTTTCTTCATCGATTATCAGGGGACCCGGATGACTGAGGGCGTGGAGACAGGCTTGATTTCTGTGCCCGCGATCCCGGAGCGGACGGGCGACCTGTCGGGCATCGCGAGTTTGCTCACCGGCGCGGTGAACGGCCAGTCATGGGCCGACTCGCTTTCGCAGAAACTCGGTTACCGGGTGTTTCCCGGAGAGGCGTACTACACTTCTGGATGCGCGAATTCAGCGCAGTGCGTCTTGCCCAACGCTGAGATTCCGCTCGCCGCCTGGTCAGGCCCGGCCAAGACCTTGCTGAAGTCTATTCCCCTGCCCAATCAGGGGGCAGAGACCTTTTCGACGTCCGCATACAATGAAACCCTGCGCGACGATAAGGGAGCGGCGCGAATCGACACGCCCACCGCCCTGGGAGTTCTGGCTGCGTACTACTTCTTTGATGACTACGGCCTCGACAATCCCTACCCCACGGCGCAAGGCGGCGCCAGTGTTCCGGGCTTTAATGCCATCACCCTCGGCCGGGCGCAAATGGTGAGCCTTGGCCTGACCAAGGTCCTTGGCCCAACCATGGTCAACGAATTTCATTTGAGCTATCTCCGGGATGCGAACAATGTGGGCCAGCCGCAGGGCGGCGTAGGACCGAGCCTCGCGTCGCAAGGGTTCGTAGACAGCTCAGGTAATCCCTCCATCTATGCGCTGGCTCCACAAATCGAAGGCATCGAAAACGTCTCGTTCAATGACTTTACCCTCGGCGTGGATACCACCGGGCTCAAAGAGGCCAACAATACCTTCCAGGTGTCGGAGAACTTCTCCAAAGTGATGGGAACACACGTGCTCAAGGTTGGGGCGGGATTCCACATCGACCAGGTCAACATCAACCCCGACGCTACCTACAACGGGGCGTTCTCATTCACAGGAGCGGGAACCGGATCCGACTTCGCGGACTTTTTGCTAGGCATTCCCAGCAGCTATGCGCAAGGGGACTCTCTGGCATTTTATCTTCGCGACAAATACGTGGGGATCTACGCGCAGGACAGTTGGCGGGTGAGGCCGCACCTGACGCTCAATTATGGCTTGCGTTGGGACCTGCTCCCGCCTTGGCGCGAGAAATACAACCAACTGCAGACCCTGGTCCTGGGCGAGCAGTCTCGGGTTTACCCGGGAGCGCCCAATGGCTTGGTGTTTCCTGGTGACGCAGGAATTCCCGCGACGTTGGCCCCCACGGAATACACTAATTTTGCTCCTCGCATCGGCCTGGCTTATTCCCCGGATTACCAGAGCGGCTGGTTGGGCAAGATCTTGGGCAGCCGCGGCACCACCAGCGTGCGCGTCGGATACGGTCTGTACTATACCGCCTTCGAGGGGCTGTCCGCGGGCATCATGAGTGCCAATCCCCCGTATGGCTACGACTATACCAGTCTAGCGCCCCCTCTATTCTCTAATCCCTTCGTCACGGCGGCGAGTGGGCAGAATATAGGGCAGCGGTTTCCCGAGCCTATTCCGGCGTTTGGGGCCTCAGCGGCGAATCCTAATTCCAGCGTGAACTGGCCACAGTATTTGCCGATCACCGGCGTTCCCTCTTTCTTCCACCAGAATGTGCCTCCTTACAGCGAAAGCTACACGCTGTCCTTGGAACGCCAGACCGGGCAAAACACGCTTCTGAGCCTGAGCTATGTCGGCTCGCAGGCGCATCATCTCTTGGCGCTCATTTCCGCCAACCCGGGTGACCCTGCCCAATGTTTAAGCGTAAGCCAGACCAACCAAGTTATGCCGGGCACTGCCACGTGTGGACCGTTCGGTGAAGGGGGGACATACGTCACGTCGTCAGGCCAGGTAATACAAGGAACCCGCGGCCCCTTTAGTTCCCAGTTCGACGCCATCACCTATCAGAAGACCCTGGGAAACTCCAATTACAACGCACTCGAGGTCAATCTGAGTCACCACCGTGGACCCTTGGAATTGCTTCTGGGCTACACGTACGGCAAATCTCTCGATCTTTCGTCCAGCCTGGCCGAGCCGGTGAACCCCGTCGAGCCCAACCTGAGCAAGGCTGTATCGGCATTCGATATGCGCCACAATTTTGTGGCGAGTTACAAATACGAGCTGCCCATCGACCATCTGCTTCATCGCCGGAACCGGCTGACGCAGGGTTGGAGCCTCACGGGCATCACGCGATTCAGCACCGGCTTCCCCGTGACTCTTTACAACAACAACGACACTTCGCTGTTGGGGACGATACCCAATGGGATCAACAACAATGGCGTGGACACCCCCAATGTGGCTCCCGGCAGCATGGAAATTAACACCGACCCTCGAAACGGCCGGCCCGCCTTTAACACGTCGCTGTTCAGCCTTCCAGCGCTCGGCCAGATGGGCACGGCGGCACGGCGACTCTTCTACGGCCCCGGCATTGCCAATTCCGACCTTGCTTTTTTGAAGAACCTCCACCTCACCGAGTCGAAATCTCTTCAATTCCGAGTGGAGGCGTTTAATGTGGCCAACCATGCGCAGTTTTATGGGGCCGCAGCCGTCAGCGGGAACATCAGTAGCCCTTCTTTCGGCAGGGTCGTAAACGCCGCCGATCCTCGCCTCCTTCAATTAGCTGTCAAATTCTATTTTTGAGTGAGTTTCGGTGAGCAACGGCGCATTCGGAAAGTCAGCTTTGAGTGCTCCGCTGGGCGGATCGTTGTCCCGAAACGGGGTTCGGGGCCCGGAAGCCGACTTTTGGGGAGTCAGGGGTTGCACATCTACGGGTAGCAACTAAACGTCAATGTAATTGCAGGTTGCGGAGGGCAGTTCCCAAGTAGACCACTTTGCGTGGTGCCGAGGCCTCGCGGGAGCGGGTAGGAAGCAGGCAGCCTGTGGGCGCCACTTAAGCTCCAAATTGTAACCTGCACCCATCCCGATAGGGAGCCGCAGCATGCTCCGCTCCCGCACCTTGCTTTCGCGACCCTAAATTTAGGTCTTGACGCTCCCGCGCAACTCATCTAGTGTATCGATACACTAGCACACTTTAATGATGCTCTTTCATCTCAGCCCGTCCTCCGGCGTGCCGATTTACCTCCAGCTTATGGAGCAGGTCAAACACGCCGTCGAAACCGGCGCGCTAAGAGCGGGCGACCAACTTCCCACGATTCGAAAGTTGGCGGAAGACCTGGTGATGAACCCAAACACGGTGGTGCGGGCTTATCGCGAACTTCAGCACGAGGGGATCATCGAGTTACGGCATGGCTCGGGGGCCTACATCAGCGAAGCGGTGGCGGGCCGAACCAGGGTCACGCGAAAGGCTCAGGCCATTGTGCAGTCGGCCTTGGAACGCCTTATGTCCCTCGATCTTACCAAAGACGAGGCGAGAAGGCTCTTTGAAAATGAGCTGGCGCTGCTCCGCGCGGAAACAAATTCAGAAGGGGGAAAGAATGACTGATCCCGTCATAGAAACGCAGGGGCTTCTGAAATCATTCAAAGGCCTTAATGCCCTGAACGGACTCAATCTTAGCGTGCCCGCCGGAAGCATCTTCGGCTTCCTCGGCCGGAACGGCGCGGGAAAAACCACTACCATCAAGCTCCTGATGGGCTTCCTGAAACCGAACGGGGGCAATGCCTGCGTCTTCAGCCTCAATGCCACGGACGCTGCCGCGGGCGTCGAAATCCGGCGGCGCGTCGGCTTGGTTACGGAGGATAAGGATTTATATCCGTACATGACCGTCGAGCAAATCGTCCGCTTTACCCGAGGCTTTTTCCCCAGGTGGCGGGATGATTTGGACCAGCGATACCTGAAAGTGTTCGATCTCCCGCCCAAGCGCAAGATTTCCGATCTCTCCAAGGGCATGCGATCGAAGCTTATGCTCTTGCTCGGAATCTCGCATGGCGAGGAGCTTCTTATCCTGGATGAGCCCACCGAGGGTCTGGACCCGGTCGCCGTGGAAGAGATGTTGCGCGAACTGGTTGCCATCTCCGGCGCCGGTGGAACCACGATTTTCTCCTCATCGCACCAATTGGAAGAGGTCGAACAGATTGCCGAGCACGTCTGCATCATCGATCGAGGGGCCGCGATTGTTACCGGTTCACTCGACGACCTAAAGGCACAATATCGGCGGCTACGAATCGTATTGGGCGAAGAATTACGGGCGCCGATTCATTGGGCTGACGGAGCTGACCATGTTCACCAGGAAGGACGGACGGTGGAAATCCTCGCCAGTCGCAATGTGGACGCCATTCTGAACCAGGCTCGGTCTTTGCCCGGGGCGTCGGTGGAGTGCTTTCCGGTCACTTTGAAGGAAATCTTTCTCGAACACGCAAGGAGGAACTAAATGCTTTGGTACAAAGGCTGGCTTGAAACACGGTTTCGGATTTTATTGATGCTCTTCTACGCAGTGTTCCCAATACCGCTATTCACTCTGGCCGTCCCTGCCCCAAATCCTGCACACCCGGCTTCCCTGGCTGCAGTGGCAGGCACGGTCGGGTTTTTCGGCTTTTATTATTCGATCATTCCGCTGATGCTGGCCGGATCGGGAATCAAGACTCAAGCTGACCTTCATCCGAGAAAAGGCCTGCACGGATCAATGTATTTCACACTTTCGCTGCCGGTCAGCCGTTTTCGGCTTTTTGCGACACGAGCCGGGCTCGGCATGTTGATGGTGGCCGGAGTCCTTGCCATCGCTCCCACCGCAGCATGGATCATATTCCCGTCCCTGAGGATGCACATCACGGGCTCAGATTTGTTTGCCTATTGGGTGACCTTTTCTGTGTGCACTTCCGCGTTCTACTTTCTAGGAGTATTACTCTCAACCTTTCTGGATGACATCTGGCAAAATTGGACGAGCATGTTTGGGCTTGTGTTTCTCTGGTGGCTCTTATCCAGGCCCTTCCTGCCGCCGTCCGTAAATATCTTCCGAGCCATGGGAGAGTCCTCGCCGCTCTTCACGCATACGTTTCCCTGGGCCAGTATGGGAATTTCGCTCGGCGTCGCGGCGATTCTGTTTTTAGCTGCCCTGAGAGTGGTGCAAACGCGCGAGTACTAGAAAGCTAATGCAATGATTGCATGCCCGAGGAAGCAGTAGCGCGGAATTATCCGTCAAACGACGGATGACTCCGAGGCTTTTGGATCGTGAACATTGAGAACCTGGTTTAATGCCTTGAAAGGGCGGCGCTAATCGAGCGCGCGGAGGTAAACTATGATGCGAAAAGCCCTTAGCTTCATCTTTGCAATGATTCTGTATTCCTCCAGTACCGGAGCGCAATCCACCGCGAATTCGCCCATCCCCCCGGATTCCGAAATCCGGAAGATTCTCGTCGAGCGCATCGATGCTTTCCACCAGGGAGTTGGAATCGTGGTGGGCGTTATCGAGCCGCAGGGGCGCCGGGTGGTAGCCTATGGCAGCCTGAACCAGGGCGATACGCGTCCCCTCAATGGCGACACGATTTTCGAAATCGGATCGGTGACCAAGGTATTCACGTCGCTGCTGCTGTCCGACATGGTTCAGCGCGGCGAGGTCGCTCTCGCCGACCCAGTGGCGAAGTATCTCCCCGCGGATGCCACGGTGCCGGAGCGCGGCGGGCGCGTCATCACGCTCGTGGATCTCTCCACCCACACTTCCGGCCTGCCGCGGTTACCCTCCAACCTTGTCCCCAAGGACCCCGCCAATCCGTATGCGGATTACTCGGCGGAGCAACTCTATCAATTCCTCTCATCCTACCAACTGACGCGCGACATCGGCTCGCAGTTTGAGTATTCCAATCTGGGAGGCGGGCTGCTGGGACACACCTTGGCTCGCCGCGCCGGTATGGACTACGAGGCGCTGGTGCGGTCGCGCATCACGGGGCCGCTGGGTATGACGAGCACGGGCATTACGCTGACGCCCGATATGAAGGCGCGGCTCGCCGTGGGGCACAATGAAAAATTGGTTGTGGTCCCCACTTGGGACTTTCAGGTGCTCGCCGGCTGTGGCGCCCTGCGCTCCACTGCGAACGATCTCTTGACCTTCCTCGGCGCGAATCTTGGCTACGTGAAATCGCCGCTGGCTCCAGCAATGGCCGCGATGCTGTCGGTTCGCCGCCCGGCTGGCTCGGGCCTGGGCGAGATCGGTCTCGCGTGGCTCATTGCCAAGGCCTCGGACGGTGAGATCGTTTGGCACAACGGCGGTACCTTCGGCTATCGATCCTTCCTCGGCTATGACGCGAAAACCCGTGTCGGAGTTGTCGTGCTTTCGAACACCTTTACGGGCGCGGGCGTTGACGACATCGGTATGCATTTGCTGGACTTGCATGTGCCCTTGCTGCCAGCGCCCAAGGAGCACAAGGAAATCACCATCGATCCCAAAATCTTTGATGGATACGTGGGCCAGTACCAATTGGCGCCGAACTTCATTTTCACCTTCACCCGCGAAGGCGACAAACTGTTTACCCAGGCCACTGGTCAGCCCAAGTTCCAGATTTTTCCGGAAAGCCAGCGCGAGTTCTTTCTCAAGGTGGTTGATGCGCAGGTCACCTTCGAGACCGATGCCAACGGGCGCGCCACCAGCCTTACGCTGCACCAGAACGGCCGAACCTTGACGGCCAAGAGAATCGAGGGAGAGGTCGTGCCTGCCGCCGCGCCCAAGGAACACAAAGAGGTTACCGCTGATCCGAAGATCTTCGACGGATACGTCGGCCAATACCAACTGGCCCCGAACTTCATCCTGACGATTACGCGCGAGGCAGACCAACTTTACGCGCGAGCCACGAACCAGCCGAAACTCCCGATATTTCCGGAGAGCGAGCGCGACTTCTTCTACAAGGCCGTCGACGCCCAGATTACATTTGAGACCGATGCCAACGGGCGCGCCACCAGCCTTACACTGCACCAAAACGGCGCCAACCTGCCAGCAAAACGGATTCCGTAAGGTCTTGATAGCGTGCCGCAATATGTCCGCGCCATGAGGTCCGGCACCAACGTCTTCCGGTTCTGCTATCGCCCCGCACTTCTGCTGGATTCTCGATTTGTTCCAAAGGGGATTTTGGCCTTTGATGCCGGGTTTACTGATTCCGGCCACTTGGCCGGTCTGTTCGAAACCGGATGAATGGCCCATCACTTTCAGATCCCCCGAAACGTTAGTGCTTTATCGGAAGCGCGCATCCACGAAGGAAACGTGCTTGAACACGGTGGACCGGCGCGCTTTCGATAAAGCCGTTTGAAGGAAGCCTTTTTTGGCAGGGCAATTGCTTATTGGGTATTGAATCGGAATCGTGTTACTTATTGGGGCAATGGTGCTACGCAACTGTAGATCGGCGACATTGCAGTTGCCCTGCCAAATAGTATCACGCGAAGCGTGCGCCGCCCAGCGGCTTCGTTCAAACGGGGTTCTGGGAACTCGGCGGGGCGGCGGACGCGAAATGCCGCAAACGCGTAACGGCCTCCCCTGAAGGCCGTGAAACGTGAAACGATGGATTCAGAAACGCCCTTCCTGGAAAGTGGGACGACTGCACCTTGAAAGCGGACCAGACTCCCATCGGTCTTGGTATCACTAACGAGTAGTCGCCATGTCTCGCCAGCCGGGACCGCTTAGGGAACCGCCGCGGCAATGGACTAAACACATTCACTTGGCCATGACATCTAAAGAGCGAGCAAGAACCTCTACGCAAGAAGCAATGAATCTTACGGGCGATTTTCCCTTTCAGTGTAGGGAAAACGGCTGGATGGGTCCGGATCATCACGTGTACCCAGCACATTGATCTGAGCCAGTTTCGGTTCTGTAGGGGCACTAAACAACAGTATTTTGAGTCAGGCGGCGAGCGGGGCGGCGCGGCTTTTGCCACGGCGAATGAATTCACTCGTACTCGCGATTCGGGGATAGGCCAAGGATGGGGATTTTTCCGTCGGCGCCCAGGCCGAACA
>Ga0326727_10024334_pt1 | contig 11462 bp, 11 predicted proteins | sample MB2enrmetagenome_FD_207643 | JGI IMG/M metagenome (GOLD analysis project Ga0326727, IMG submission 207643) | Lab enriched peat soil microbial communities from McLean, Ithaca, NY, United States - MB29MY | ecosystem: Environmental > Terrestrial > Soil > Wetlands > Peat | place: USA: New York... | reverse complement strand
CCGTGGGCGCGACCACCTCGACGGGAAGCCCGGCGCGCAGCTTGCCCTGCAGCGCCTCCGGCAGCCGCTCGTCGGGGACATCGATGAGCGCCAGGTAGTACGAGGTGTGCGTCGCTTCATCGTTCAGCCGGTCTTGGGACACCGATTTGATCGTCCCCTCGATCACCGGGAGCGTGCGGGAGTGGAAGGTGGAGAAGCGCAGCTGCACCGACTGCCCCTGCCGCAGGTTGTCGACGTCGTTGGGCGAGAACCGCGCCGCGACCATCAGCCGGCCGTGGTCCGGCGCGATTTCCATGATCGGGTCGCCCGGCCGGATGACGCCGCCGACGGTGAACACCCGCAGGTTCTGGACCATCCCGGAAACGGGGGCGTAGACGGACACGCGCTTCGCCGCGTCCTGGGCGACCGCATAGCGCTGACGATAGTCGGCGCTCTGGGTCTGCACGTCGCTCAACTCCTTGCCGACGTCCTGATAGAACTGCTGGTGCAGCTGGTTGATCTGCAGCTCGGTCTCGCCGATCGACTCCTCGGCGCGCGCCTTGTCGGAGACGGCGCCGCCGATCTGCCCTTCCAGCTCGGCCCGACTGCGCTGGAGCTCGAGCAGGCGCGGCTTCGGCACCAGGTCCTTCTGGTAGAGGTCGGTGACACCGGTGAGCTCGTCATCCAGCAGGGCGACCTGCTGCTGCATCGCCACGCGCTGCAGCTCGATCCCCTGGATCTGCGTCCTGTATTCGCCGATGCGCGATTCCAGCACCGCGGTCTGGGCGGCGAGCGTCGCCCGCCGCTGGCGGAACTGCTCGGTCTCGTCGAGCATGGCCCTGGCGACGACCGGGCTGCCTTGCTGGGCCAGGACCTCGGGCGAGAAGCTCACGCTGCCCCGGTTGTCACGCTCGGCCGTCAGGCGGTCGGCCTTGGCGAGCAGGCTGAACAGCTCGTTGCGGGCGCTTTCGAGCGCCGCGTTGGCCTGGGTGGGATTGAACTGGACCAGTTCCTGCCCGGAGACGACATGGTCGCCTTCGTGGACCAGGATCGCGCGGACGATGCCGCCCTCGTAGTCCTGGACCGTCTGGCGGTTGCTTTCCATCTCCAGGGCGCCGTGGCCGATGACCGCGCTCGAGAGCGGCACGACGGCCGCCCAGACGCCGATCACGCCGAAGGTCAGGAAGATGACCCCCATGCCAATGGTGACGACACGGCGAATATCATGGCTGGGACGGTGAATATCCGTCATGACGTCCTACTCATAGCGTCGGATCGGTCCTGGTCAGTCTTGGCGATGATTGCAGTCGCTCGCGGCGGCCCAGACGTTAGATCGCCGCGGGTGATCGCTAAGCTATCGAGAAGGCCATTGAAAGGCGCCGGTGCAGGTCATGGGGCGTCACAGTTCCTGGAGCGCGCCGCATCGAGGGCGGCGGGCAGGCCGGTCAGGTCGAAGATGCGGTGTGTCATTCGGGTGTTCGCCCTGATGTAGATCTTGTGCGCCTCGCCCAACTCGCGGGCGGGGATATGCACCTCTCCGTTGCTGGGGTTGGCAAGGTTCTGAGTGTCGAACCTGACTCCCATGCCGGCGGCCTCGACGGCGACGTCGCCGGCGCGGCGGACAGGGCCGCCGTCCAGGCGATAGGTGGCGCTCGCCGTGTCGACCTGGCGGCCGAAGGCGAAGGTGACGACGCCGTGGTCGTAGGCGACGTGATCTCGCTCGAGGGTGCAGAGCGCCTTGCCGGTGAAGCGGTCCTGGCGGACTTCCAGGCGCCAGCCGTCGATGCGGGCATGCTGGACCTGTGCGTCCCGGCGCTCACCGTCGCCGTGATGAATTAGTCCAAGCAGCGCCAAGGCGGCGACCGCGCCTGCCATGTCAGTCTCTCCAAAGGCTTCTGGCGGCGCCACCTACAGCCCCACGCCGGGCCCTGTCCAGGCGGGGAGGGCTTTTGGCCGCGTCGCGGCGGGCCCGCCGCGAGGGGAGGGCGCCGGCGGATTTGAACCGGCTGGCGGAGTATGCCACCTCTCGGCGCCGCTCCTAGGGCAGCGGTGTTGGCGGAAGGGTTCGGCGCGCCGCGCGGCGCGGATTTCAGGCCATGCCGGTTGTCTATTTCGACGCCTCGCGACTCTTCCTGCGGGGCGGGCGGCTCTCCCCGACGGGCATCGACCGCGTCGTCCTCGCCTACGCCAAATGGCTGCGCGCGCGTCCCGATGTCGAGCTGACGCCGGTCTGGTCGCGGCTGGGCTATCTTTCCGGCCTGCCGCTGCGACGGTTCGACGAGCTGCTCGTCCGCTCGTCGCGGCGGGCGGCGCCGGCGGATGACGGGCCGGCCTGGACGGCGCTGGCCGAGGCGCTTCAGCGCCCCCAGTCGGTGACGGCCACGCTGCGGGCGACCCGGACCCCGGGCGGCGCCCTGGGCGAGGCCGGCGGCTACGCGGCGGCCGTCCTCGCGGCGCTGCAGCGTCCGCTGGAGATCCGGCTGCAGCCCGACGCCCTGTTCGTGAACGTCAACCACTACGGGCTGGAGCACCCGCTGCTGCTGCGTCGCCTGGCGACGGCGGGCGTGCGGCCGGTCGTGATGATCCACGACCTGATCCCGGTGGACTTCCCCGAATTCTGCAGCCCCGGCGCGGCGGAGCGACATCGGCGGCGGATGGTGGGCGCGCTGCGCCACGCCTGGCGGATCATCACCAATTCCCGCTCGACCGCGGAGGAGATGGCGCGCTTCGCCGGCGAGCACGGCCTGCCCGCGCCGCGCTGCACGCCCGCGCCGCTCGGGGTCGAGCCCACGTTCCTGCAGGCCCCGCCGACGCCGCTGGAGGCGCCGCCCTACTTCGTCTGTGTCGGGACGATCGAACCGCGCAAGAACCTCGCCTTCCTGCTGGCGGTGTGGCGGCGGCTGGCCGAGCGCCTGGGCGCGGCGACGCCGCCGCTGGTGCTGATCGGCCGGCGCGGCTGGGAGAACGAGGCGGTAATCGACCAGCTGGAGCGCTCGCCGCCGATCCTCCGGCACGTGCACGAAGTGAACAACCTGGGCGACCAGGCGGTGGCGCGGCTGATCCGCGGCGCGGCGGCGCTGCTGTCGCCGTCGTTCGTCGAGGGGTTCAACCTGCCGGTGATCGAGGCCCTGTCGCTGTCGACGCCGGTGATCGCGTCCGACATCCCGGTCCACCGGGAGCTGGCCGCGGGCGCGCGGCTGGTGGATCCACTGGACGGGCCGGGCTGGCTGGCCGCGATCGAGGCGGCGCTCGCCGGCGCCCTGCCGCGCCCCGCCTTCGCCGCGCCGACCTGGGAGGCGCACTTCGAGCAGGCGGCGTCGGCGCTTGGCCTGGGCTGACGCTCTGGCCAGCCTTGAATCGGGCTATCTTCCCCGGCATCTTCGCCCGCGCCGCATTGCGCCGCTATTGAGAGGGGCAGCGTCCGCGTTCATCCGCCCGCGGCGCCGACGGGAACCAGGTCTTGAGCAAACCCAGGCAGATCGAGGCCGCGCCCCCACAGGGCCGCGAGGATGCGCGCCCGCCGGCGCCGCCGCAGCGGCTGGTCCATCAGGTCGTGGTGGATCCGGAGGAAATCTATCCCAAGGAAACCGGCCGCCAGGGGCCGTTCTCGTTCGAGGTGATCGTCAGCCGCTACATCCTGCTGTCCGCCGTCGCCGTCCTGACGATAGTGCTGCTGCTGGTGCTGAGCGAGTTCCTGTTCCGCCGATGAGGCCCCGTTGATGAGCAAAGAGTGCGACCTTGTGGCGTGACCGGCTGACAAAATCGCTGAGCGACGCGCGGCGGCACTTCCGGATTCTCTGGGCGCTGATGATGCGGGAACTGGCGACCCGCTATGGGCGCGACAACATCGGCTTCCTGTGGCTGATCGGCGAGCCGCTGATCTTCGCCTTCGGGGTGCTGATCATGTGGAACATCATCAAGCCGCCCTACGAACACGGCATCCGCGTCACGCCGTTCGTGATCACCGGCTACATGCCGATCCTGCTCATGCGGCACATGATCAGCCACGGGCTGAACAGCGTCAGGGCCAATACGGCCCTGCTCTATCACCGCCAGATCACCATCCTGCACCTGTACACGGCGCGACTGGCGCTGGAGTTCGTCAGCCTCAGCCTGTCGCTGTTCGTCTCCGTGGGGGTGCTGATCGCGTTCAACCTGATGGATTTCCCGCACGCGCTGCCGCTGGTCTACGGGGGCTGGTTCCTCCTGGCGTGGATCTCCTTTGGCGTGACGCTGATCCTCGCCGCGATGGCGGAGGTGATGGAATACGTCGAGCGCTTCGTGCAGCTGTTCACCTATGTGCTGATCCCGCTGTCCGGGACCTTCTACATGGTGGCCTGGCTGCCCTATCAGTTCCGCAAGCCGGTGATGTACATCCCCTTCATCAACTGCGTGGAGATGATCCGCGCCGGCTTTTTCGGCGAGTTCGTGCCGACCTACTACAACGCCGCCTACGCGGCGGCCTGGGGCGGGGCGCTGACGTTCGTCGGGCTGTTCCTGCTGCGGTTCGTGCGCGAGCGCGTCGATGTGGAATAGCCGCGAGCCTGGACGGGGGTTTGACAGGCGCGCCGCGCGGAATATGACGGCGCCTCAAAACGGAAGGGGTGTCTCTTGAAAGCTGTGGCGGCGTTCACATCCGGGCTCGCGCTCGCACTGGCGGCGTTGGCGCCAACGGCGGGGGCGTCAGACGCGCCGCCGACAGTCCAGATCGTGTCGGCGCTCTACGGCGCGCCCCACGCCAGCCGGCCCTATGACTTCTCCCAGCGCCTGGCGGCCACCTGCGGCGCCGACGCGACCTCGTGCGAGGCGTTCTGCACGCCGGCCGGCACGGGCGCGCGGCGACATCACCGGTGGGCGTTCGGCGCCCGGCCGATCTGCCGCGTCGTCTACCGCTGCAGCGACGGGCGGACCAAGGCGACGGAAGCGTCGGAAGACGACACCATCTTCCTGGGTTGCGCGCCGCCGCGCTGACCGGCGAGGCCCGACGCGGTCAGGCGAACCCGCCTGACCGCCGATCCCGAAGGATCAGCTGGTGGTCGTCTGGCTGTTGGACGCGCCGCCGGAAGTCGAGGACCCGCCGCTCGAGGTCGTCGAGCCGCTGGTTGTCGTCGACGAACTGGCGGGACTGGCGCTCGATGAGCTGGACGTCGTGGTGGTCGTCGGGCTCGAGGACGAAGCGGTGGAGCTCGAACCGCCGCCATCGGAGTGATGGTGGTGATGGTGGCGCCAGCCGCCGCCCTGCGGGCCTTCGGTGCTGTTGAGCGTCGTGTCGAGTTGGTTCAGCGCCTGCAGCAGGGTGGAGGACGTACTGTTGGCGGTCGCCGAGGCCGTCGATGAGGCGCCGCCCTGCAGGGCCGCGTTGATCTCGTCGAGCGCCTTGGTGAGGTCGGTGACGCCCGAGGCGAGCGGGGAGGTCGCCGCCGAGGCGGTGGCGCTGGCGGAGGTGGTCGACAGCGGCGTGGCGGCGGCCGTCGAGGTGGAGGATGTGGGGCTGCTGGCGCCTTGCTCCAGGGCTTCGACGGCGTCGGCGACCTCGGTCAGCGCCTTGGTGAGGTCGGTGAACGCCGTCGCCAGCGGGGAGGTCGCCGCCGAGGCGGTGGCGCTGGCGGAGGTGGTCGACAGCGGCGTGGCGGCGCTCGACGTGGTGGAAGCGCTCGACGAGGACGTCTGCAGGGAGGTGAAGAAGTTCAGCAGGTCGTTGTTGAAGGCGGCCGCGGGGGAGGGCGCGCGTGAGAACCCGGCGCCATCAGCTCCCCGGAAGGGCCTGAAGGAAGAACCTGCCGCGGAAGCGGTAGAATTTGCCGTCCGGGACTGCAGCGCATTTTCCAGGTTCTGCAGCGCCTGGAGCGCGGAATTCGTTGAATTTGTTGAGAGAGTCATCGTCTGCCCGTTTGCCGCTGTCGCTTGGCGATCAAGCTCCGCCGACGCCGGGTCGGCGGTGTTCACGGGCAAGGTTGCAGTGACCGTGCCACGATGGCTGGCGTCAGGCGCCCGCCAGAAGCCGCAGCCCGGGGGCCTTCAGCGAGCCGTCGGCGTGCAGGTAGTGGTAGAGGGTGCTGGTGGGCAGGCCGCCGAGCTCGCCGCAGATCTGGGCGATCGTCCGCGTCTGGTCGGCCATCAGGTGCTGGGCGAAGCGTAGGCGCTCGGCGGTCATCACCCGAGGACGCCCGCCGCGCCGGCCGCGGGCGCGGGCGGCCGCCAGGCCCTCGGCGACCCGTTGACGGATCAGGTTGCGTTCCATCTCGGCGAAGGCCGCCTGAATCTGCAGGAAGGCGCGCCCGGCTGGTGTCGTGGTGTCCATCGGCGAATTGAGCGCGCGGAAGGCGACGCCCCGCTGCTCGAGGTCCTCGATCAGGCTGATCAACTCCCTCGCCCGGCGGCCCAGGCGATCGAGATCGAGCACCGTCAGCACGTCGCCGCGGCGCAGATAGTCCAGGCAGGCCGAGAGCCCGGCCCGATCGGCCTGGGCGCCGCTTAGGCGATCCTCGAACACCCGCTCGCAGCCTGCCGCCGCCAGGGCGTCTAGCTGGCGGTCGAGCACCTGGCGATCCTCGCGAGTGGAGACGCGGGCGTAACCGATCAGGGCCATGGACGACTCCCCGCGACGCGGCGGCGCGGTCCCGAAAAACACCAGCGATTCGTATGTTTTTGGCAATAGATTATTGCGGAGTTGTCGTGACCTGGAGCCCCCGCCTGATGGCCTGGACCGCCCCCGCGCCGCGGTTCACGACAAAGAACTATTTTTCGGGCGTTCTGGCCGCGGCTTCGCTATTGCCTGCGCCGCCAGGTGACATGACGCGGTTCGAGTCAGACGTTTGGGGCGCCTGACCCCGCGGCTGCCATACTATTGACATTACTCTATCTCGATTCCTACAAGCTATCGGCTCGGAGACCCTATGCGCACCTGGCTTCTTCTTCTCCCAGTGCTCGCCGTAGGGGCTTGTTCCAGCCTCCCACACGACGGCCCGTCGGTCGGTGCCGTCGAGCATGGAGCCCGGGCGACTTCGAGCGCGAACTACGCCTTCGTGGACCTCGACTACCGCACCGCCGTGGCGGTGTCGGCCAGCCCGCCGCCGCCACTCAGGGGCCTGGCCGCGGCCGGCAGCGATGCGCCGAACGACCGGATCGGCGAGGGCGACGTGTTGGCGGTGTCGGTCTACGAACCTGGCGGGTCGGTCATCTTCGCGTCGTCCTCGAGCCTGGCCGGCGGCGACACCGGACGGATCAGCGGGGGAACGACCGAGGATCTGCCGCACCTGACCGTGGCGAGCGACGGGGCGGTGATGATCCCCTATGCCGGACGCGTCCGGGTCGCCGGCCTGACCGTCGTCGAGGCCGCCCGCGAGATCCAGCGTGATCTTCGCGGCAAGCTGGTCGATCCGCAGGTGGACGTGAACCTGATCGGGAACGCCGCCAATACGGTGACGATCGTGGGCGAGGTGCGCAACGCCGGCCGTATCCCGCTGGCGCCGAACAACGAACGCCTGCTCGACGTCATCGCCGCCGCCGGCGGCCCGACCCGAGCGGCGGCTGACGTCACCGTCAGCATCGTGCGCGGCGACACGACGGTCTCGACGTCGCTGGCGGCGCTTTTGCGGGACGAAACACAGGATGTGCGCCTGGCGCCGCACGACCAGGTGCGCCTGTTCTACACGCCCCGCAAATTCAGCACCTTCGGCGCCCTGGGACGCGTCTCCGAGCAGCCGATCGAGGACGAGCGGCTCAACCTCGCCGAGGCGATCAGCCGGAGCGGCGGCCTCGACACCAACTCGGCGAACGCGTCCGGGGTGCTGCTGTTCCGCTTCGAGCGGCCGGAGGTGGCGCGATCGCTTGGCGTCAACCAGGCGCCCACCCCGAAGGGGGTCCCGATCGTCTACCGGCTCAACCTGCTGACGCCGGACGGCTATTTCGTGGCCGACAACTTCGAGGTCCAGACGGGCGATCTGATCTACGTTCCGAGGTCGGACGAGACCGAACTGAAGAAGTTCCTGGAACTCGTGTCGCTGGTCTCCTCGATCACTTACAACATCAGCGCGGCGCCGGTGACGATACATTGACCGGCGCTTCGGCGGCGGCTGGGATGGTGGGCTAAGGGGCGGTTGCTTGGATCGTTGGGTGATTTCAGGGGGTTGCTTTGACCGCTCAGCCAGTTGACCGCCTGACGGCAGGGTCGTTTCGCAGACCCGTCCCCGCGCCGCTGTCGGCCACGAACGTGCTCAAGAACGAGCCTGGCCGCCACTTCCTGTTCGTCGCCGCGCCTTTCGGTCCCTTCTCGCGCCGGCTGGGCGCCGAGCTGCGGGCGACGGGCGCGAGGTGCCACCGGGTGATCCTCAACGCGGGCGACCTGATGGACTGGGGCGGCCGCTACGGCGTGCCCTATCGTGGCGGCCTGGAGGGCTGGCCGGCTTGGATCGCGGCCTATCTGCGCCGCGAACGGGTGACCGACCTGATCGTCTACGGCGACTCCAACCCCTATTGCGTGGCGGCGATGCACGGCGCCCGATGCGCCGGGCTGAAGATCCATGTGCTGGAGCAGGGCTACTTCCGGCCCAACTGGATCACGCTGGAGCGCGATGGCGTGAACGGCTCGTCCAGCCTGCCGCGCGACCCGGACTTCTTCCGCCAGATGGCGAGGTTGCTGCACGACCAGCCGCACGTGGAGATGGGGCGGATCGCCCAGCCGGCGGTATGGCGGATCTTCGTCTACCACTTCTGGGCCTACGTCGGCTGCCTGGCGTTCCCGCGCTTCCGCTTCGCCTATCAGGACCCGCCGCTGCGTCAGGGCCTGGGTCACGTGCGCCGCTTTCTGCTGCAGCACCTGGAGCGCCGCCGCACGCAGGCCATCCTGGGTGAGCTGGCGGCTTCTGACGCGCCGAGCTTCCTGGCGCTGCTGCAGCGCCCGGGCGACAGCCAGCTGGTCAAGCATTCCTCGGTCAAGTCCGTGGCCGGCTTCATCCGCATGGTCATGACCAGCTTCGCCCGCCACGCGCCGTCGTCGGCGCGGCTGGTGTTCAAGTGCCACCCGCTGGACCCCGGCCTGGAGGACCATCGCGGCGCCATCCAGCGCCTGGCGCGGGAGCTCGGTCTCGACGGCCGCGTGTTCTATGTCGACGGCGGCCACCTGCCGTCGCTGGTGGAGGCCGCCTCCGGGGTGATTTCCGTCAATTCCACCGCCGGGCTGGTGGGGATCGAGCACAATCGGCCGACGATCGTGCTGGGCGCGGCGACCTACGATCTCGACGGGATGACCCACCAGGGCGGTCTCAAGACCTTCTGGAGCGCGCCGCAGCCGCCGGACGCGGCGCTGTTCGAGTCCTACCGGCGGGTGGTGATGGCCCACACCCAGGTCAACGGCGCCTACTCCACCGTCCACGGCATCGACGTGGCCCTACGCGAGACGGTTTGCCGCCTGTTGGGCGACTAGAAAAACCCGACGGGAACACGGCCGATCCACACCTCGGACGCGACTGCGTCGCTTTGCCGGGCTGCCGACAGGGGGGGGTGTGCAGTAAATTCTTCACACCGGCACTTGATTCGTCCAGGAAGGACGCGCATGTGTAAACGGAGGCTTTCGTGGGTGTTCCACAGGGGCTGTGAGTGAGATGTACGGTAATCCCCAACGGCGCAATGCCGCCGTCCAAGATCTCCGCCGAGAAGGTGGTCGCTGGTTGAAGGAGCTTCGCGAGCGCGCGGGGCTGTCGCAACGCCAGCTAGCCATGCGGGTCGGCACGGAACACTATACCTTCATCTCCCAATTGGAGACGGGGCGCGGCCGCATTCCGCCGGATCGGTACGCCGACTGGGCGGAAGCTTTGGGCATCGACGCCAAGCCGTTCGTGCAGGAAGTCCTGCGCTACTACGACCCGATCACCTACAACATCCTGTTCGAGGGCTAGTCCCCGAGCCTTGCCCGCCGGCGTCTTGGGCGCCGGCGCCGCGGCGTGCGTTTTTCGCCGCCGATCCGCCGGAAACAGGCGGCATCATCCGTAAGATCAAGTGACAAGCGTCTCGGGCTGGCGACACTGGGCCCTTGGAACCTTCGCCGATCGTCGGCGTTGGGAACGTAACAAGCGTGGCCGCGTTCTGGCGGCGCGGAGAACGTCGGCAGGGGGCAGGCCGGCGGCGACGCTTGCGGGCTGTGTTGTTGGCGTTGTGCGGAGTGGGCGTTGAATCGCAAGGAACGCAGGCGTATCGCCCGGCGCATGCCCCCCGCGCCGGCCCCGCCGCCGCCAGACACGAGCGAGAAGTTCGCCGAAGGCTACAGGCGACACCAGGCGGGCGATCTCGTCGCGGCGGAGCGTATCTACCGCGAAATCCTGGCGGTCGAACCGGCCCACACCGACAGCCTGCGCATGCTGGCGATGGTCGCTACGCAGGCCAGGCGCCACGAGGAAGCGATCGCTCTGGCGTCCCGCGCCGTGCAGGCGGCCCCGGTCTCGCCGGCCGTCCATCTGGCCCACGCGGTGACGCTGCAGGAAGCCGGCCGGATGGCCGAGGCGGTGGCGAGCTATGACAGGGTGCTGGCGGCGGACCCCGGCATGCCGACCGCGCTTTACGGCCGCGCTCTGGCGCTGCAGGAGCTCGGACAGCTGGAGGCGGCGATCGCGGGGTACCAAGCGGCGCTCGCGCTCAGGCCGGACTTCGCCGAGGCGCTGAACAATCTCGGCAATTCGCTGCTGGCGGTCGGCCGGCGGAACGAGGCGGAAGTCGCCTACCGGCGCGCAATCGCGGTCAGGCCCGATCACGTCGACGCCTACTACAACCTGGGCGTCTCGCTGCAGGCGATGGAGCGGCACGGCGAGGCGGTGGAAACGTATCGGCGCACGCTCGCGCTCAGGCCGAATTACGAGCCGGCGCTGGTGAACCTCGGCGCCTCGCTGCGGGCGGTGGCCGACCCCGAGGCCGCCATCGATGTTCTGCGGCGAGCGCTGGCCCTCAAACCTGACCGGCCCGACACCTACGCCAATCTCGCCAATGCGCTGCAGGAGCTCGGCCGGACGGCGGAAGCCCGGGAGGTGGTCGCCAAGGCCCTGGCGGTATGCCCGACGTCGGCGGAACTCTGGATCATCCACGCCGGCCTGAAGACCTTCGCGCCCGGCGACCCCGAGTTCGGACGGATGGAGGCGGTGCTGGCCGGCCTGAAGGGCCAGGAGCTCACGTCGGAAGCCAACCTCGAGTTTGCCCTGGGCAAGGCCTGGATGGACGTCGGCGCGGCGGCGCCGGCGTTCGCGCACCTGACGCGGGCCAACCAGCTGAAGCGCGCGGACATCGACTACGACATCGGCGCCGACGTGCGGCGGCTGGCGTCGATCGCCACGGGCGCGGCGGCGCTGAGGCGGCGCGTCACCGGCACGGGCCACCCCTCCGAGCTGCCGGTCTTCATCGTCGGCATGCCGCGCTCAGGCACCACGCTGGTGGAGCAGATCCTGGCCTCCCATCCCGACGTCCATGGCGCCGGGGAGCTGCCGGCCTTCGCGGAGGAG
>Ga0326727_10024333_pt1 | contig 11463 bp, 10 predicted proteins | sample MB2enrmetagenome_FD_207643 | JGI IMG/M metagenome (GOLD analysis project Ga0326727, IMG submission 207643) | Lab enriched peat soil microbial communities from McLean, Ithaca, NY, United States - MB29MY | ecosystem: Environmental > Terrestrial > Soil > Wetlands > Peat | place: USA: New York... | reverse complement strand
AATTGGGAGGGGTCAGGCGTGGTCCGCGGGGCGCTGAACCCCATGTTGGCGGCTTAACAGCGACCAGAACGCGTTCAACGCCGGCCAAAGGTCAGTTCTACATGGGTGATCTCATAGGCGTAGCCCGAGCCCTCTAGGCGAGCGGCAAAGCCTGGGGGGTATGGGGGGTACACGCGCGCGCGGTTTTGCGCCGGTTTTGGGGTGGTTTTGCACTCGGTTTTGGGGGTGGTTTTGCAGCGGTTTTGCGCCGGTTTTGCAGGATTTGCCCTGGTCTTGGCCGCCAATTCAATTTCGCAAATTGGCCAACTTGACATCCGCTAACGTTATCGCGTATATAGATCGTGCCGGGGACCTTTGATACCGGCGCAACCGGTCGAGCGGCACGGAGTAGGCGGTCGACCGGTTGTTGGAAACCGGGCATTCGTTGCCCATTTTTACAGACATCTTGAAGGAGTCCGATGAATGAATCTGCACAAATCCATGATTCTCCCCAATTGGCGGAGGATCGCCCACCGATAAATTCCGCACGCACTCGAAATATACTTCAACATTTCGAGTATGCGTGCGTGATTGCCGTATCTGCGCTTGGCCAGGATGCGTATCCGGCTGAGATTGCAAGATATTTGAGCAAAACAAATCAGAGGCGCGTGTCATTGGCTCAGGTCTTTGTCGCTCTTGAGCGGCTAGAAGATAAGGGGCTTGTGATTTCGTCTCAGATTGTACCTTCGCCTGTGCGTGGTGGTCGCCGTAGACGATTGTTCCAGTTGGAGCCGTCCGGCGTGCAGGCGTTGAGGAATACGGCGGCCATTTTTCGGATGTCTCCCTCTACAGTAATAGAGGAGACACTTGATGAAGAAACGGGAGACGTTGTCCCGTCACCCGCCTAGGTGGGTGGAAACCATATACCGCGCTTTGGCGACCGGACGGTATGCGGCAGAGTGGTTGCCAGAATTTCTCCTGCAATACGATCAGATTATTTCTGAGCAAGGAGAAGAGGCGGCGCTTGAGTGGGCGCTGTACGAGCTTGCTGGATCGATTCAACCAGCTTTGGTTGGTCGATTGATGCGGTTGGTGCGTGTGGCGTATAAGGCGTGGAAGTTGTACAAGTTGTTGGCGCGCAACTGAGACATGGGTGGGCGGCTGGTCTTGAATTAGTTTTAGGCGCTGGGGGGTCGACTGCGGTCGATCCCCTTTTACTTTGTCATTGCCCCAATCCAATCGAACCTTTGGCCGCCGTTTGTTGACGCTTAGCTTCTGCGGCCATTTCGTCGGCACAGTCTGGGTCGAATGGATAATAGCCCGCGGCGCGGGAGTGGTTGCCCTTCATGTACCGGAGCCGATTGTCCCTGAGTGCCTGGGCCAACGCTTCCTTGATCTGACGTTGCGTCGGTCGGTAGCTGCTGGCGCGCTCGACCTCATCGAACACCCACTTGGGTGGCGTCTTCTGCATGGTGAGCGGCATACCTTGGCCGGCCGCCGTCGCGGCTGCATCGATGCATGTCCGCATAAACCGCTCGCTGGCTTCGGCGGCGTCGGTCTCAGCGCGCGGCAGGAGCGCGCCGCCGGACCAATGGAGCGTGATCGGCGGACCCTTCGGACCGTGGTTGCGCTTCTCCACCTTCAGTTCGAACGTGTCGTCCTGGCCCTTGACCGCGCCGATGCTCAGACGGGCACGTGGTCGGTTGTTCCAGGCGACGGACCAGCCGCCAGCGTCGCCACGCTCCTGACCGGCCTGCGACGGGTGCCATAGCGAGATGATCGTACAGTCTGCCGCGGCGCAGAGGGCGTCAAACCAGCCGATCGCGCTCATGACGCAATCCTCGTTGATCTTGGCCTTACCGACGAAGCGCACGGCGTTGTAGGTGCCATCGATCAGCACAAGCTTGTGGCCTGGGATCGCTTTGAGCCGGCCGATCATCTGATGGCCAAAGTCGGTCACCTCCAAGCCGCCCTCCTCGCGCACGATCAGCAACGGTTCCGGCCTGCCGGTGCGGTCCAGGTAGTGGAACGCCGTCTCGGGATCGGGCGGCTTCGGCAGGTTCAGCCGGCGGCTCAGCGCGTGGACGCGGCGCACCACCTCGTCCCGCGGGTCCTCGAAACTGAGATAGACGAAGGCGCTGCGCTCGACGGGTCGGCCGAACACCGGCACGCCCGCGCTGACACAGAGGCCGAGCTGTAGACCAAGACGCGACTTGTGGGACCCGCCTGGCCCCGACAGCGTCGTGAAGACGTGCGTCTCGACCAAGCCGCCTATGATCTCGGCGACCGGGGCCGGCGTGCTGTTCAAGAGACTGCCGAGCGCTTCGAATTGGATGGGTTCGGCCGCTTGCCCATGACCCGCGGCGGCGACGCCAGCCCAACTCTCGGGTATTGGCCCCAGGCCCCATGCGCCGGTCTCGTTCTGTCCGTACTCGAAGGCATTGGCGACTTTGGCCGCGAGGTCGTCGGGCTCCCATGGCGGCTCGCAACGCTCGTTCCATTCGAGCATCAGTTCCAGGGCCTGGCCCTCGCTGACGCCCAGGCCGCGGACGTGGCAGGCGGTCTCGTAGGTCCAGTTGTCCCCGCCCTGACCCTCTACGGCCGGCGCGCGACGGCTGAGCCATTCCTTGGCCCGGGCGACGTTCGACGGGAGGTCCATCTCCTCGACCGCGGCGGCCTGTTCGGCATGATGGCGCGCCAGTGTGCCAACCCATGCCGGGAGGGCCGCGGGGGCCAGGTCATTGAGGGCGACATAGTCCCCGTCCACCGTCTTGGGGCCGGCGACCGTGCGCGAGCCCGCCGCGACGACAAAGCCGCCGACGCCCCGGGTGTCGATCTTCGCCCCGAGCTTCTGAACGGTGTTGGGCAGTTCGCCGGTGAAGTAGAGGTGTCGCCCGCCACGGGGCGTGCGGACCTCGTAGGTGGGCGGCGGCTCGCCGAAGCGTTCGCAGAGGTCTGCCCATGCGGCTTCGCCCTGGGGACCGTCGATGTCGATCACGGCCAGGCCCGACACGCCACAGGAGACGCCTAGGTTGAGGCCCGCGGCCTCCCATTCACGTATCTGCGCGGGATCATCCGTTGCTTGCGTCTGCCACCCCTCTGAGGCTGGCCATTTGGCCCCGGCGGCGACCGGAAAGAATTTCCAGGTGCTAGGTGCGGTAACCGTCCAATCGTCTGAGGTGGTAGAAAAGTGACGCTTGTCGTCACCTTCCCCTTGCGAGCGATCTGGGGCGGAACTATCTTTCATATGCCTACTTCCTTGCGTCCCGTCGGGCCTCCTAGTTCCGCCGGGGTTTTCGTGAGGGAGCCATTCTTTGCCAACTGCACCCGGCCGGGCTCCATACGGCCGGGTGTACTGCTATCTGGGGCCATGGTTAGGCGTCGATGTCTTGGGGCTGGCGCTCCTCTGACTTGGCCCGGCGCTCAGCGACCTGGGCCTGGCGCTCGACGCGGGACGGCCAGGCTGACGGCTTGATGGCCGGCAGGGTGCGGAGCCATTCCTCGGCGTCGTCGTGAAAAATCACGGTCTTTGCGCCCAGCTTGTGGGCTTTGATCGCGCCAGCGGCGATCAGTTCATAGGCGAGGCTGCGCCCGATCGCGTAGATGTCGCAGAACTCGTTGACCGAGTAGGCGCGGGGTTGTTTGGCGGAACTCATCTTTCGCATTTCCATTGCTGTCCGCACGACGCGGCAGTTCATGGGTGAAAGATGTGGAGCGCCTGGAGCGAAGCTAGGCACGTGAAAAGAGGGGTTTTCCTCTAGCGCCGCTCGGTATCTTCCCCAGGGGGCCGCGGAGGAACGGAGCGTAGCCGCGTCCGAATGTATCTCAGCGACAGGCGGCCGGGGTTTTCCCTCTCGTGGATGTGCCTCGCGACCGTTTCCCTGTTGGCTCCAAGGCGCTCAGCTATTGCCCGCCATAGGTCGTCCCGTGCGGCGAGGCGGTCGAATTCGGTCGGGTGTCGTCCATCACGCTGTTGTCGGCGTTGCCCGCGCCCCCGCATGAACGGCTGGAGCCGCCGCCGTGCATCGGTGACAGCCTTTGGCGGTCGCCCGGGATTGCCCTCGGTCAGCCGTTCAAGGGCGACCTCGATCGCGTCGCATCCGGCGTGATAGCCGAAGCGGCCGAAGAATGCGCCCATGGTCTGGTCAAGCTGATCGCCCGCCGCAAGCGCCCCTTCGCCCAGCCGCCGCACAATGTCCCTGGCCGCCTGATCCAGCGCCCCCACATCGGGCGCGCCATCGCGCTGGGCCAAGTGCCGAGCCCACAACAGTCCCGGGTCCGGTGCGTCGGTCATGCCACGCCTTCCTTTTTGGGCTTGGCTGGCGGCGCGGTGCAGAAGTTCGCCCATGCCTCCATCAGCTTGCGCCGCTTCTCCAGGAGGTCGCCGCGCTGATAGGCGCGCTCGGTCTCGTCCCCGACGATATGGCCAAGGGCCTTTTCGAGGAGTTCACGCGAAAAATTGGTGGTCTCGGCCCCCCAGTCGCGGAACGTCGATCGCAGGCCGTGAACGGTCAGGTCGGTTCGCTCCATGCGCTCCAGCACCTTGAGCATCGCCATGTTCGACAGGGGGCGACCCTTCGTCAGTCCGGGGAACAGATAGTCGCCGGGCTTAGGTTCCTTGGGTTTGAGGTCGGTCAGGATCGCCAGCGCCGCCTTGGACAGCGGGACGCGGTGGACCTCCTTATCCTTCTTGCCGGTCTTCTTCCGCTGGTGAGGGATGGTCCAGGTCTTCTCCTCCAGATCCACCTCACCCCAGGTGGCCGCCAGGACTTCGGTGGTCCGCGTCGCCGTCAGCAGCGTGAACTCCAGCGCCCGGGCCGCGCTGCCGTCCAGTGCGCGCACGGCGGCGAGGAACGCCCGCGCATCGCGGTAGGAGAGGGCGGCGTGGTGTTCGACATCGCCGGTCTTGTCGTGGGCCGGTAGGAGGTGTTTCAGGATCGCCCAGCGCGCCGGGTTGTCGATGCTGCGCAGGTTCCGCGCCGCAGCCCAGCCTAGGATCGCCTCGACATGACCGCGGAGCTTCCGGCCCGTCTCAGCCATGTCCACCCATAAGCGACGCCCTTCGACGTCCTGGTCGAGCACCTTCACCACAAGGTTCACGTCGACCGATTTGACGTTCAGATCGCCAAGGGTGGGGTAGGCGAACCGCGCCAGCATGTTCTCACGCTGCAGGATGGTCTTGGGGCCCCAGCCGGCGCTGTGGGCTTTGATCCAGGCTTCCGCCGCCTGTTTGAAGGTCATGGCCGAAGCGGCGGCGGCGCGGCGCTCGGCGCGCTCCTCTGACTGGAAGGCGAGGGGGTCGATGTGATCCGACTTCAGACGCTCGCGCGCCGTCGCATGTTTGCGCCTGGCGCTCGCCAGCTTCACCTCCGGCCATGGCCCCAGGCCAAGGGTTCGGGCCTTCCCTTCGAAGCGGTACTTGTAGAGCCAACTCAGGCCCCCGCGCTTGTCATGGGCGAGGTAGAGGCCGCCCCCATCATGCAGGAGCCGGGTTTTGTCGGCCCGCGGCTGCTGGACGAAATTCAGCACATCGGCGGGTGATAGGCGTTCTCGCGACCTGTTCCGCCGTTTCGCGGGCTCATTGGATGGCCAAACGCCCGATTCGAGTTCGAGTCCCACTTTCATGGGAAAAGCTCCAATGCGGTCAATGCGCTAGCAGAAAAGTGGGATTCGAACTCAACCGCGCGAACCCGCTGCTTCCAACTGCTCATTCAACTGCTACATGGGGCCAATGGAGGCGGATTTCAATGGACGGGAGCGGACAATCAATCGAGCTGGTTCCGGCCTAGCCGCCCGACACAAAGCCTTGTATTTCAACGAAAACGACCGTCACGCGGCAGGGCGCGGACGGCTGCGGATAGGCGCGGAATTTTCGCGAAAATTAGCGCCGTGGCTCCCCGGGCAGGACTCGAACCTGCGACAAGTCGGTTAACAGCCGACTGCTCTACCAACTGAGCTACCGGGGATCAGCGGCGCTGAAGGACGGGGGCTATACGATGCGTCGCCGCCCCGATCAAGCCGCCTGGCCTGCGAAAAAAGAGCCCGGCGCGAACGCCGGGCTTTTGAAGTCGGTAATGGTGGGGTGTCTTACGAGAAGACCCGTTCAAATGAGCCGATTCATGGTTAACCAAGGGTGAATCGCCTCGGGCTGGTTCACGGGATCAGCAGCACCCGGCCGACGGCCTTGCGGCTTTCGATATAGGCGTGGGCGGCGGCGGCCTCGGACAGGGGGAAGGTGCGGTCGATCACCACCTTCAGCTCGCCCTTGGCGGCCTCGTCGATCAGCCGCTGGATGTTGTCGTGGGCCCGGTCGGTGGCGATCTCCGCGCCCAGGAAGACGCCGTTGAGCGAGCGGTTGCCGCCCATCAGGCTGGAGACGTCCACGACCATCGGCTCGCGCCCGGCCGCGCCGACCATCGACACCCGGCCGCGATAGGCCAGCGACAGGATCGAGCCCTGCAGCGTCGCCCCGCCGACCGAATCGACCACCAGGTTGACGCCTTTGTTGTCGGTCAGCCGCATCACCTCGCGCACCACCTCGTCGCGCCGGTAGTTGATCCCGTGGTCGAGCCCGAGTGGCTTCAAGGACTCCAGCCGCTCGTCCGACGAGGCGGTGGCCAGCACGGTCGCCCCGGCCCGCTTGGCCAGCTGGATGGCGGCCACGCCCACGCCGCTGGCGCCGGCCTGGACCAGCACCGTCTCGCCCGCCTTCAGCCGGCCGAACTCGAACAGGCAATCGTCGGCGGTGCCGAAGGTGACCGGGATGGGCGCGGCCAGCTTGACGTCGAAGCCGTCCGGAACGACCCAGCAGTTGCGGGCCGGCACCGCGCGCAGCTCGGCGTGGGAGCCGAAGGCGTTGGTGGTGGCGACCTTCTGGCCCACGCGCAGGTTGGTGACCTCCGAGCCGACCTCGACGACCTCGCCGGCGGCCTGATAGCCGACGATGTGCGGGCGGGTGACCAGGGCGCCGCGGAACCGGTTCAGGGTGTCGCCGCCCTCGATCGAGATCGCCTCGACCTTGATGATCACCCCCTTGGGGTGACAGGTCGGATCGGGGACGTCCTCGTACTTCAGGACGCTGGGATCGCCGTTCTCGTAGTAGACCGCCGCCTTCATGGTTTCGCTCCCTTGGCTGGTTCGCCTGACTTGGTAGCGAATCTGGACCCACTCGGATACCGGCGTCAGCTCCCGAACAGTCGAGCGGGCAGGGCGCCGACCACCGAGGCGGTCATGCAGGTGGCCAGGAACCCCGCCGCCAGCGCCTTCCAGACCAGGCCGATCACCTCGGCCTTGCGGCTGGGGACCAGCACGCTGTAGCCGGCGACGTTGATCCCCACCGAGGCGACGTTGCCGAAGCCGCACAGCGCATAGGTCATGATCATCCGGCTGCGCTCGGAAAAGGCGGCGGGGCTGAGCTGGGTCAGTTTGAAGAAGGCGGTGAACTCGGTCAGGATCAGCTTGACGCCGAGCAGCGAGCCGGCCGCCGGCGCCTCGGACCAGCGGATGCCCAGGGTCCAGGCCAGCGGCGCGAAGACCAGGCCAAGGCCCCGCTCGATGCTGGGCGGCGCGCCGGCGACGGGCGGCAACAGGGCCAGGATCTGGTCGGCCATGGCCATCAGCGCCACCACCACGATCAGGGTCGCGCCGACGTTGAGCACGATGGTCAGCCCGTCGCTGGTTCCGGTGATCAGGGCGTCGACCGAGCTGGCGTAATCCTTCAGCGAGCCGTGGTCGAAATCCTCGCTGCGCTCGCGCTCGGACGGCGGGACGATCACCCGGGCCAGGAGCACCCCGGCGGGCGCGGAGATCAGCGAGGCGGTCAGCACATGGGCCGCGGCGTTGACCACCACGCCCTTGAGGATCAGGGCGTAGGCGACCATGGTCGAGCCGGAGACGCAGGCCATGCCGACCGCCAGCAGCATGAACAGCTCCGAGCGGGTCAGCCGCTCCAGATAGGCGCGGATGAAGATCGGTCCCTCGACCTGGCCCATGAACACCGTGGCCGCCACCGCCAGCGCCGGCGGCCCGCGCAGGCCCATGGTCTTCTGGAACAGGACGCCGAAGCCGCGGGTCAGCCATCTGAGGATCCGCCAGTGCCAGAGCAGGGCCGACAGCGCGCAGATCACCAGGATCACCGGCAGCACGCGAAAGCCGAAGATGAACAGCAGGCTGGCTTCGCCCACGGGGTAGGGCTGGTCGCCGCCGGCCAGGAAGCCGAACACGAACCGGGTGCCGGCCTGGGTCGCGGTTCCCAGGCCGTCGACCACGCCGCTCATCGCCTGCAGCGCGCTGCGGGCCGGCGGCGCGCCGAACAGCAGCAGCACCAGGCCGACCTGGATGGCCACCGCGCCCAGCGCCAGCCGCCAGGGAAAGCGCCGCCGGTTCTCCGAAATCGCCCAGCACAGGCCCAGCGTCACCGCCAGCCCGCAAAGGCTCTGCGCATTCTCGATCCCGAACATCATCGTCCCCCGACGGCCTCGACGGGCGCCGTCCTCCCGCCGATTGATCCCGAGCCGGCGCGGTTGCGCAAGGCGCGTGAGAGGCCAGCGTCGCGGCGGCTTGCGCTCGCGGCGAGGGCGCCCATATCCGCAACAGCATCAGGCACATATGCCGTCGCGCGCCCAGGAGGTCCCATGCGTTCCGCCCTCACGCCCATCGCCGCCAGCCTCGCCGCGCTCGCCCTCGGCGGATCCGCCCTGGCCCAGACGCCGCCGCCGCCCTCGCACGATCCGGCCGCGGTGCAGCCGGGCGCCTATGCGGTCGAGCCGAGGCACACCCGGGTGGTGTTCGCGGTCAATCACATGGGCTTCACCACCTGGTACGGCGACTTCACCGGCGTTACCGGCAAGCTGACCCTCGATCCGGCCAAGCCGGGCGACAGCGCGGTGGAGGTGTCGATCCCGACCGCCTCGGTCTCGACCACCAACCCGACCCTGGACGGCGAGTTGAAGGGCGGCGAGTGGCTGGACGCGGCCCACTATCCCGCGATCACCTTCAAATCCACCCGCGTCGAGCCGACCGGCCCCGCCAGCGCCCGGATCACCGGCGACTTGACCCTGCACGGCGTCACCCGGCCGGTGGTGCTGGACGCCAAGTTCAACGCCGCGGGCGTCAATCCGCTCGACCGGCGCTACACCGTCGGCTTCGACGCCGTCGCCCACCTCAACCGCAGCGACTACGGGGTGAAGACCTATGTCCCGCTGATCGGCGACCAGGTCGACGTGATCATCAGCGCCGCCTTCGAGAAGGCGCCGTAAGGGCAGGCTGGACGCGGGCGCGCGATTGTGGCGCGATGGCGCCATGGACGCCGCCGCGATCACCGAGAGCCTGGAGCTTGTCGCCGAACGCTGCGAGGACCCCGCGCCGCAGGTCTATCGCCGCCTGTTCGCCGCCTCGCCGGAGATGGAGATCCTGTTCGTGCGCGACCGCGACGGCGGCGTGCGCGGCCAGATGCTCTACCAGGTGATCGAGACGGTGCTCGATTTCGTCGGCCAGGGGCGTTTCGCGGTCAATCTGATCCGCAGCGAACAGGTCAACCACGAGAACCTGGGCGTGCCGCCGCAGGTGTTCGCCAGCTTCTTCGTCACCGTGATGGAGACCTTCCGCGAGATCGGCGGCGACGGCTGGACGGCGGCGATGGACGCGGCCTGGGCCGAGCTGCTCAAGGCGCTGGCCGAGGCGATGGAGCGCGCCCCGGCCTGAGCGGGCGCGGCTACTGGGTCAGCCGCGGATAGAGGCGGGTGGCGATCGCCGTGACCACGACGATGCCGAACATCAGGGCGGCCACGTCGGCCGGCAGGCCGAACTGGCTTTGGCCGGCGCTGAGCATCAGCCGGCGCAGGGCGTCGACCTCGTAGCTGAGCGGGTTGACCCGCGCGATCGCCTTCAGCCATGGCGGCATCATCGCCAGCGGATAGATGGCGTTGCTGGCGAAGAAGATCGGCATGGTCAAGAACTGGCCGACGCCCATGAACCGCTCCCGGGTCTTCACGATGCAGGCGATGATCAGCGAGAAGGTGGAGAACAGCGCCGAGGCCAGCACGATCATCACCGCGACCGCGGCGATCCGGGCCGAACAGACGTAGATCACAACCGCCTGGCTGAGGCCGCGCACGCTCGAGGCCAGCGCCTTGCCGAGCACCAGGGCGCTGCGCGGGGCGGGGCTGACCATGTAGCGGTGCAGCACGCCCAGGTCGCGCTCCCAGATCGCCGAGAGCCCGTAGAAGATGGCCACGAACAAGACGCTCTGGGCCAGGATGCCGGGCGCCAGGAAGTCGAGGTAGGAGCCGCCGACGGACAGGCCCCGCACGTGCGCCATCACCTGGCCGAACAGCAGCAGCCACAGGATCGGCTGGACCGCGCGGCTGATCAGCTCGACCGGATCGTGGCGCAGCTTGGTCACCTCGGCGGCGGCCACGGCGAACACCTGGGTCAGATAGCGTCCGGCCAGGACGTGGGGCGAGGCGGACGTCGGCGCGGCGGCCTGCGGGATGCTCATTGCGGCTTGCCTCCTTCGCCGATGCGCTCGCCGGTGAGGGTGGTGAACACGTCGTCCAGGGTCGCGTCGGCGCCCAGCCGCGCCTTCAGTTCGGCCGGCCGGCCGAGCGCGGCCACCTTGCCGCCGGAGATCAGGGCCAGCCGGTCGCACACCGCCTCGGCCTCGTCCATGTAGTGGGTGGAGAAGACCACGGCCGCGCCGATCTCGCGCTTCAGGGCGTCGACGTGCTCCCACACCGTTCGCCGCCCGCCCGGATCGAGCCCCACCGTCGGCTCGTCCATGAACAGCACCGCGGGCCGGTGCAGAGTGCTCTGGGCGATCTCCAGCCGGCGGGCCATGCCGCCGGAATAGGTCTGCACCAGCCGGTCCTTGGCCTCGGTCAGGCCCATCATCTCCAGCGCCTGGGCGATCTTGCCGGCCCGCTCGGCCGCCGGGATCAGATAGAGCCGCGCCGACAGCAGCATGTTCTCATAGCCGGTCAGCTCGCCGTCGGCGGACAGGATCTGCGGCACATAGCCGATGTGGCTGCGCACCTTCTGCGGCTCGGCGGCGATGTCGTAGCCGGCGACCACCGCCTGGCCCGAGCTCGGCGCGAGCAGGGTGGTGAACATCTTCATCAGGGTGCTCTTGCCCGCCCCGTTCGGGCCGATCAGGGCGAACACCTCGCCCGGCGCGATGCTCAGCGAGACGTGGTCGATGGCGACCAGGGTTCCGAACCGGCGGGTCAGCGCCCGCGCCTCGACGATCGGCGCGGCCGCGGCGGACGCGGGCTCTGCAGGCGTGGCGAGGCGGGATTGCGGCATGGCGAAACGGTTCGATGGGCGGGCGAAACTGCGCTGGACCATGCGCGAGGTGGGGGCCCGGGTCACCGTCCAAACCGAGCATACGTAGTATTGCGTAAGGAGTTCATCCGAATTTTCGGGGCTGGCCGTTAAGCCTATCGATTGCTGCATCGAACGGCCCTGGAGCAGAACGATGCACACCGA
>Ga0326727_10024332_pt1 | contig 11463 bp, 7 predicted proteins | sample MB2enrmetagenome_FD_207643 | JGI IMG/M metagenome (GOLD analysis project Ga0326727, IMG submission 207643) | Lab enriched peat soil microbial communities from McLean, Ithaca, NY, United States - MB29MY | ecosystem: Environmental > Terrestrial > Soil > Wetlands > Peat | place: USA: New York... | reverse complement strand
ATCAGCTTGCTGGAACCCGAGGAACCGCTGGAGAGCGCAAACGACTCCACGCGATCCGAGGTCAGAACCTCAAGTTCATTCGCGGCCGCGCGCTCTATGTAAGGTTCGAATTCCGCGTAGCCTCGCACCGGGACGCGCTCCTCAAAATCGCTCACGGTGCGTATGCTCGAGAACCCGTGCTCGCGTCCGAATACCGTATTGGCATTCTTGCGAAGCGTATCCTGAAGGACGCCCGCCTGCACGATGGCGACGCGACGTGTGGCCATTCGCCATTGAAGCGCTCCCGGCAGCGATGAAGCGAAAAGCAGCGAGTTGGCCAGGAAGGTTCTCAGCGTGTTAATGCTCCTCGAATCCCATGAATCGGCGTGCAGCCGCGGTGAAATTGTCTTCGCGAATGGGAGCCACCGAAACTAACTCGGTTCCCCGCTCGTGACCTGGATTCGCCTTTTCAAAAAACAACAAATCGGGATCAGAGCGCCGATGATCGATCGCCTCCGAAGAACCCGGCCGGATCCGCTGCGTTTCGCCGGGAAACACGATGAGCCGGGACGAAGACTGGTAGAAGCCACGATACCGGGCATTTCCGAACGCGTCGGCAACCTCGCGAAATGCCTTCGGATCGTGCCCGTCCGCGCGCGGCGAATAATCCCTGAACAAGAGCCGCAGCACACGATACGTGCGCCATCCTTTGCACATGAGCAGCCAATAGACCTCGTCTTGCGGATGCTCTTCGAGCGCGCGGCGGAAATACCGGCAAATCTCTCGCGCGGTTGCGAAAGAGCCCCGGTGCTGTTTCGCAACAATGGTGTCTCCAGAGAACACAGCCACTACCGGGCGATCGGGTAGCGCGAGGCGGAGCCTGACCTGAGTGGAGAATCCGACGATGTCACCTTCGACCGAACGCAGCAGGATCGCGTGCTCCTTGGCCGCCAGGTCACGGTCGAACGCCTGGCGCGTCACCCCGAGGTACGCATCGCTGAGCAACTGAAACATGCGCTCGCGATCGGACGGCGCGAGATCCGGAACGCTGATCGTGTATCCCGTGGTTCCCATGGTATTAGAGCGTGGCCACCTCGAGATGTGGAATCCGGTCTGTCGATGGAAGGCAATCAGGCTTCGAATCCTGCCAGTAGACGACATAGATTTCACTCTCCAGGGTCAAGACCGATCGCTTCTCAACGATTGCACTAAACGGATGACGGTCGCACAATCCAAGCAGGAGATAGGCGTAGCCCGCATGGGTCCAATCCGTCAAGACGGCGTCCAGCAACTCCTGAAACACCGTCACATCCGAGTCGCGGCTGCTGATCAAGGCAGCGTAGAGGCACGGCAACGACTGGCCCTTCGCTGGCAATCGCGGAGCCAGCCCGAATTTCGCTGCCAGCGTCAGGGCAGGGCGTGTGGACGCCAGAAGGCGCGAATAGCCGGCGACTACCGATTGCCTAAACCCGTTCTGATTCCATGCCGCCATGGTACCGGCGATCTCCCGCCCGCGAAAACAGAGATACAGGTCCCCGGCTGAAAGACCCTGTAGCATTGTCGAATCTGCGGCGAAGTCCTGCGAGGCATACGCAGGCGCAAACTGCAAACCGGTGTTAAACCGGTTCAGGCACTCGAGTGCGGCGGGAAGCGTTTCTGATGCACCGCGAGTGACGGCGCCGCGACGGCGGATATGGCTTCTCACTCGATAGAGCGGCAACATGTATGTCCGAAGCTTACCGTAGGAAACGTAGGCGGGCAGACCCGCGCGTCCCGAGGTGAGGATACGCCGGGCTTCCTGGTTTCCGTCCAGGATGGTGGTGACGTAAAAAGGGACGAGGCCGTCCTGGTGCTGTTGCTGAATGTGCCGGTAGCCGCGGGCAAGGAGAGTGGTCTTCCTTGCGTCGTCCCGGGTTCTCAGTCCGCTGAGATAGCCCAACGGGCGCTCGCAGCCGTCTATAAAGGCGCGCCGGATTGCGCGCGAGGCCGTGGAGACGATCTCGCCTGACCCTGTATCGCGTGCCACGGTGACGGTGGTAGCGAGGTTCCCGATCCCAGCGCCCAGGAAAAAGTCGGGTTCGCGCTGAAACGATAGTTTGATCGGCCCATCCATGAAAGCGGAACGTAGAAGAGCGCGCAACGCGGCATCGTCATTCGGACTGGCGGATTCAATGAGATATCGGCTCGGCATTGCGCAGATCTATTATTACCCTACTATTTATGGTATTACTGGTGCTAAACTCTGATTTTGGCCTCTGATTTTGGAGAATCGTGCGCGTCAAACTGGTGTATCCCTCCATTGGCGGTCGAGTGCGCGCGGCACAGATGCAGCCGCTCTCGATAGCGGCGCTGGCTGGATTGACGCCGGAGGACATCGAGCTTGGCAGGTTCCATGTGGCTGCTATTTTCCAACGAGGCCGCTCGCGGAATCGCTGGCGTTGAATTTCCTGGTACGGAAAGAAGTGCGGGAAAAACAAGGATTCCCGCTGGGTCAATCATAAGGAGATCTGATGTTGCAGCTAAAACGGTACCTGCCGCGCATGCTGTTCGGGTTCGCGGTGTTCCTGGGCTTGTGTTCGGCAGTTGCGGCCGGCGATGACACCGGCCGTTCCGCCGATCATGATGCCCTTCGCAAACTCCGCGCGGTCTACGAAGACGCGGTCAACAACCACGATCTGGCAAAACTGAAACCAATGCTCGCCGATGGCTTCACCGGCGTGATGATTTCCGGCGAGGAGGTCAAAAGCTTCGATGATCTGCAGGCGTTCTGGGAAAAAGCCTGGTACATGCTCGGGGCCGGCGGACGCTATCACGTCAAAGTGATCACGGACCAGACCGATTTTTCCGGCGACGTGGGCATTTCGCGTGGCTACACCGAGGAACTATTTCATACCGCCGCGGGCAAAGACTACCCCGTGCAAGCGCGCTGGACTGCCATCACCCGGAAACAGAACGGCGAGTGGAAGGTCTTCCGTGTTCAGGGGTCGATCAATCCTCTGGACAATGCGGGCATCACGGAGATGGTCAAGCAGGCACGGATCTGGTCCGGCGCCCTCGGAGCGGTGATCGGCCTCGCGCTGGGAGTCATCATTCGAGGACTTTGGGGCAAGAGGCAGGCACCCCGTCCCGCATGATGCGCGCCTATCTCTACCTGATCGACTTTGTGCTGCCGCTGCCGATGACGGCTGTGATGTTTGTCCTCTGGCAACGGCGGACCGGGAGCACGATGTTTGCCGCATATGTTCTGGCACTGGGTGTCCTTTTCGGGTACATTTACCCCGGCATCGGGACCAATGTCCTGCACCTTTGGAAGTTCTCGGGTCCGCTTCGCGTCGGGAACTATTTCCTACATCACGGCTTCATGTATGCGCCGTATCTCGCGCTGGTATTCTACGTGGCATTCCCGGAGGGCGCGCCTCTCACCATCGGAAACAGTTTGCGGATCGTGCTCTGCTGTGCGTTCGTGCAATGCGTTCTTTCCTGCCATCACGACTACTGCGGAGTTAGCACGGGCATGATCGAAATCAATAGCGCGGCGGCCCGGGCGCGACGCAGTCCGGTAGAAATCGTCACGGATTTCGGTGTCGTGAGCTTTGCACTCGTGGGCGCAACGTTTTCCGCCAGTTGTCTCATCGCGTATCACTTCATCGTCGTCAGGGGCAATCGGGATTCGTCGACTTTTGTCCTGCTCATCGCCATGGCGCTCGGTTTGATGGGCGTGCCGGCGCTGCAATACCTCATCAAGGATCGCCGCGAACGACGAGTCTGAGACCATGCGAATTCTGCTGATCAACGCCAATGCGCTCCGGCTCGACGACGGGCGGCGTTGGCATGAAACCCACGCCAGAGGTGCTTACGCGCCCACTACGCTCACCACGCTAGCCTCGCTCGTGCCGCCGGAATTGGAAGCCGAGGTCATGCTGGTCGACGAAACCGCTGACGAGGTGCCAGCCGATTTCGCCGCCGCGGATCTGGTGGGCATCAGCGCCATGACGTGTGATGCCCCGCGTGCCTATCAACTCGCCGACAACGCGCGCGCCCTGCAAATTCCCGTGGTGCTCGGGGGCTATCACGCGACTTTCATGCCTCAAGAAGCGGGTGAGCACGCAGATGCCGTAGTTAAGGGATTCGCCGAGGCCGCATGGCCACAGTTGCTGCGTGATTTTGCACGCGGATCCATGCGTCCGGTTTATGAGGCAGACTGGCAAGACGCATTCACTTCCGATCTTCCGGCGCCCCGCCGTGACCTGCTGCGGCGCAAGGCTTACGCGACCGCTAATACCATCGAGACTTCCCGCGGCTGCGCTAATCCGTGCTCCTTTTGTGTGGTCCCGCCCATGCATCAACGGCGGTACGTGCAGCGGCGAATGGAACAGGTCGCGGCCGACATTCAGAGGATGCCGGCCGGACCGTTGGCGCTGCTCGATGCCAATCCCGCCGAAAGCCCTGAATTCGCGGCGAACCTGTTCGAAGTTCTGGCGCACACCGGCCGCAAGTGGTTCGCCGCGGCGTCGTTGAAATGCGCAGCCGATCCGCAATGGGTCAGGAAGGCGCGGGCAAGCGGCTGCCGGGGTTTGGTGATCGGGTTCGAATCGCTCGATGCGCGGTCACTGGCCGGTGCGGGGAAAACGTTCAACGAGGTGAAGAGCTACGGCCAGACGTGCCGCCGGCTTCACGATGAGGGTATCGCCATTCTCGGCTGCTTCATCTTCGGCTTTGACGGAGAGCAGCCGGCGGTTTTCGAACACACGGTGGAATTCGTCGACGCCCATCGGATCGACCTGGTCCTATACTCCGCGTACACGCCGTTTCCCGGCACCGGCGCATGGTCGCGGCTACAGTCACAGAAGCGGATTCTCACTAACGACTGGAGCCGGTATGACGGACGCCACGTGGTCTTCGAACCCGTAGGGATGACCGTCGACCAATTACAAGAGGGCATCTATTACGCCTGGAACCAAACCTATGGTTTTCGATCTATCTTCAAACGAGTAATTGGCGCGGCGACTCTGCCGCTCATCGACCTGATTGTGAATCTGAAGTTCCGACAGTACCGGCGGACGTTCCTGCCCGCTAAACTCTCCGCTGACTGCAACGTCTCCTCGCGGCGAGACGCCCCAGCCAGCGCCACCGTGGACCGCGAGCAAGGCCCCGCGGTTAGCGGTTGACATCGAACCGTGAGGCGCCATGCGAATCCTTCTGATCATGCCGGACGCGCATATGCACAAATTGCGCATCGGACCGTTCGTCCGCTCCATGCGCGAAGCGCCGTTGACCCTCACCACGCTCGCGGCCCTCGTGCCGGACGAACCGGATATTGAGTTGAAGCTCGTCGACGGCAGCGTGGACCGGATTCCGCTCGACTACCCCGCGGACCTGGTCGGCATCAGTGTCATCACCGGCTGTGCGCCAGCGGCTTACGAGTTGGCGCGCCACTACCGGCAGCGCGGCATACCGGTGGTGCTGGGCGGAGTGCATGTTTCCGTCCTGCCTGGTGAGGCCGTCGCCCACGCCGATAGCATCGTCGTGGGCCGGGGCGAAACGGCGTGGCCGCGGCTCGTCGCGGATTTCCGGCAAGACCGGATGAAACGCGTGTACCGGGAACGACCGCTCACGGATAGCGCCCTGGTGGATGTCCCTCTGCCGCGCCGCGATCTGCAACGCGCCGGCGGCTACATGATGCCCAACACCGTGCATGCAACCCGTGGCTGCCGGCGCGCCTGCGACTTCTGCACGGTGCCGGCGGTATGGCCAAAGTATCTGAAGCGTCCGGTAGCCGATGTGCTTCGGGATATTCGCGCCATCCCCGGCCGTATCCTGGCGTTCAACGACGTCAGCCTGGTGGATGATGCCGAGTACGCCAGGGAATTGTTCACCGCCATGATCCCGCTGAGGAAAAAATGGGGCGGACTGGTAACGGCCGACTGCCTGCAAGACACCGGGTTGCTCGATCTGATGGTGGCCAGCGGCTGCGTCTATCTGCTGGTGGGTTTCGAATCCGGTAGCCAGGCCACGCTGCGCTCGATCCGCAAGAACTTCAACCATACGGTCCGCTACAAGGAGCTTGTCGCCATGCTGCAACGGCGCGGCATCACCATCCAGGGCTGTTTTGTATTCGGCTTCGATCACGATGATAGAGACGTCTTCGCGTCGACCGTGGACCTGGTTCAGGAACTCCGCATCGATATTCCCCGCTATTCGCTTTACACGCCTTATCCCGGTACCCCGCTGTTCCGGCGGCTGATGCAGGAGCGGCGCATTCTCAGCTTCAACTGGAACGACTACGACACCATGCATGTCGTCATTCAGCCGGCTCGAATGACGCCGGACGAACTGTTCCACGGGTTCAAATGGGCCTACCGGGAAACGTTCCGCCTCTCCCGAATCATCAAGCGCGTCAGCCGTCCCGACCTCCGCTGTCCCATCAATCTCGTCGGCAATCTTTGCTACCGCATCTTTGTTCGCCGCCTTTATCATGAACCGCGGTTTGCGCAACCGTACTCGGTCGATGCTCCCGGTGAGCCGCCCGCACCCCACCACTGGCTCGCGCCTGCCGAACTCGAGGAGGCCCTATGCCGCCGCGAGTGACCCTCATCCACCCTTGCCTGGGACGGCGTGCTGGCGAGCGGCAAGGGCTGCGCACCTGGCAGATGCAGCCGCTCTGGGCCGCCGCGCTCGCCGCCTTGACGCCCCAGCACGTCGAACTGCGTTTTTACGATGACCGGTTGGAGAAGATTCCCTTCGACGAACCCACCGGCCTGGCCGGCATCAGCGTTGAAACCTACACCGCGCGCCGGGCCTATCAGATCGCGAGCGAATACCGGAGGCGCGGCGTGCCGGTGGCGATGGGCGGAATTCACGCGACCCTTTGTCCGGAGGAAGTCGCCGGTTACGCCGAGAGCGTAGTGACCGGGGCAGCCGACGAGACGTGGCCGCAACTGCTGGATGATTTTCAGCATGGTCGAATGGCGAAGTTCTATCGCGCGGAGAACGGCGCATCCCCCAAAACCTGGCGTTACGCACGAAGTATTTTTGAGGGCCGCCGCTACCTGCCGATCCGCCTGATCGAGTTCGGCCGCGGATGCCGGCTGAACTGCGAGTTCTGCGCGGTCCAGACCGCGTCTCATAACACTTATACGCGGCGGTCTTTGGACGACGTGGTGTCGGAGGTAGCCGTCACCTCCGCCGGCGATCGCGCGAAACTGATTTTCTTCATCGACGACAATCTGGCGTGCGAGATTGAGCCGTTCAAAGAGTTTCTGCGGGCACTGATTCCTCTGCGCGTGAATTGGGTGGGACAGGCCGGCATCAACGCGGCGCATGATCCTGAACTGCTGGACCTGATCGTGCGAAGTGGCTGCCGCTGCCTGCTGGTCGGATTCGAGAGCCTTGAGCCGGCCAACCTTCGCGAGATGCACAAACCGATCAATACGGTCCGGGGCGGCATCGAGCGGGCCGCCGCCGAGTTGCGGCGGTTTCACGTTCCGGTGTACGGCACGTTCGTGTTCGGATGTGACGCGGACACGGCGGACGACTTCCGGCGGACCGTGCAGTTTACTGTCGACCAGGGATTCCTCCTGGCGGCGTTTGCTCAACTGACGCCGTTTCCGGGTACGCCTCTTCACCGGCGCCTGGCCCATGAGGGGCGACTGTTGCACGAACGCTGGTGGCTGGATTCGAGCTGTGCCTACAATACAGTGGCTTTCGAACCGCGCTATCTGACTCCGGACCAATTGCGGCTCGAATGTGTCGCGGCCCGGCGTAGGTTTTATTCGTGGTCCAGCATGCTACGGCGCAGCACAGCCGCCGGTACGCAGCAACGCATTTTCTGGACGGTCAACCTTCTTCATCGGGCCGAAGTCGGTCTCCGTGACGGCCATCCCTTAGGCGATCAGTCCTGGAACCAGCCATTACTGATGACACGTTGATAGGGCCCGGATTGCCGGTGATCCAGGTGCAGCAGTCACCTGCGGCATCCGCCCAACCACAACCCACGTGTGATTTCAGGTCAGGTCGACTAATCAGCCCATGGCGTGAGCCGAAGCTGGGAACTTATTCAAGATTTCCGAGAATCGCTACAAGATAGAAACCCATTTCCCCCATTCCATAGAATCAATAGCTTAGCCATCCTGGAATGCCAGGCAACTCCGCGGACTCCATTATCGCTACCAAACCGAGTTCAATAGCCCAGAACAAGACATTGGCCGGTTATAAACGCCAGCAAGCTGAAGTGCCTTCGCCGACCAGTCACGTCATTCCTGGCAATAGCAGCTCATTCGACCAGCTACCCAGCAAATCTTCACACGCCCGATTTCGTCGACGGATCGAGCTCAGTGCTCTTTGCTTAATCGCCGGAAATAATCCGCGACGGCGTCCGCGTAGCCTGGAGGCGCGGGTTGCGGCGTGGCGCTGCGGATGCTGCCGCCCTGGTCTTCCACCTTGCGGCGGAGTTCGGCTTCGACGCCTTCGATGTTGGTCATCGCCTGTACGAAAAGCTTCTCCAGATCGCGCGGCATGCCGTTGGGATAGCGATTGGGATCGAACTGCGGTAACAGCCGGCCGACTTCGCGCAACTGGCGCAGCAGATCCGGATTGTCGCGCACCTGGCCTTCGAGGCGACCGATGTCGCGCACGGCATCGTCATAGTTGCGCCGCGCGATGGTCGGATCCCAAAAAGCGCCGCCCCAGCCCCATCCGCCGTTACGATTGCCAAGCTGATTGCCGTACTGGCCGCCGGCCTGCTGGCCCCCTTGCTGATTGCCTTGCTGGCTGCCACCCGCCTGCTGACCCTGTCCGCCCTGCTGGCCTTGCTGACCTTGTTGGCCCTGCTGCCCGCCTGGTTGCTGCCCGGCTTGTTGACCGGACTGCTGACCCTGCCCGCGCTGACCCGCCTGCTGGCCGCCTGGCTGACCAGGTTGCCCCTGTTGTCCGCGTTGCCGCAAACCTTCCAGTTCCTGGCGTAAGCGTTCTGTCTGCTCTAGCGCCGCCTGCAGTTGCTTATCGGTGCCCGGGCCTTTGCCGTTGTTGTTCTGAGCGAGCGCGCCTTGGATCTGCTGCACCTGGTCGCGCAGGTTATTCAACGACTGCGTCACCGGAGCCTCGCGCATGACTGCATAAGGACCCAGCCCTTTGCGCAGATATTCGGCGATGGTCTTCATCTTATTGGTGAGCTCGTCCTGTTCGGCCGAACCCAGCGCCTGGCGCAGCTTATTGGCCTCGTCCGGATTGGTGCCCATCAAGTCGCGGACTTCAGACTGCATCTGCTGTTCGAGGCGCTGGACATCGCCCGCCATCTTCTCTTTCTCGTCCGCCATCTGCTTCTGCGACTGATCGGCGGTGCCCATATCGGGCAGATCGTCTGACGACTGCATCCTTCTGCGCCCGTAACCGTATTGCGACTGCGAGAGCGGATCGGGAGCACCTGAACCGAAGTGCTGGCGCATGCGGTCGTTGAAGCTCTCCTGTTCCTGCGCCAGACGATTGGCTTCACGCACGATCTTGCTCATGGCATCGCCGTTTTCCTGCTCGCGCATGCGGGAGAGCATGTCGCGCGCGGCTTCGAGTCCTTCGGCAGCTTTGCGCGCATCCGCCTGAGCTTGCGCTTGCGACGCTCCGCCGGCCTGTTGACCTTGCTGGCCGCCTTGTTGTTGCATGCCATTCTGCTGGCCTTGTTGCTGGCCTTGGCGGCCCTGTTGACCTTGCTGGCCTTGTTGCTGCTCTCGGCCGTTCTGCATCGCCGACGTGGCTTGCGCCATCTCCCGCTCGGCTTCGGCCAGGCGATTCAAGGCCTGCTCGAGTTGCTGCGCCTGCGAGCCCTGCAACCTTCCTTGCTGCTGCTGTTGTTGCTGTTGCTGCTGCTGGCCACGGCTCAATGCGCTCTGCTGTTGCGCGCGGCTCGATTGCTGGCCGGACTGCCCGGACTGTCCGGATTGTCCGCCGGATGAACTGGCGCTCTGTTGACCCTGCTGCTGCGATTGCTGGCCCTGCTGACCCTGCGGATCGCGCTGCAACTGCTCCATCTGCTGGCGAAGCTGCTCGGCCTCGCGACGCAGCATCTCCTGCTGCCAGCGCTGTTGCGGCGTCGGCTGATTGCGCGCCTGATCGGCTAAAGCCTGCTGGCGGCGCGCCAGCTCTTCCAGCTTGCGCATAGCATCGTCGATGGCCTTGTTGCGCTGTTCGGATGCCGATTGCTGGCTGGCTTCGTACTGGTTCTTATCCTTATCGAGTTCGAGATCGAAGAGGCTTTCCAGATCGCGGCTGGCGCCTTGCGAACCACCTCCTCCGCCTCCGCCGCGCTGTCCGAAGGACACCTGGATGTCGCGGAACGTCGCCTCGGCTCGCAACAGATATTGCAGCGCTTTCTGCTCGGGAACCAGCGCGTCATTCCACTTCTGCCCCTTCAACTTGTCCGACGCTGGAGTCATGGCGGCCACGGCCTGCTCCATGTCCTTGACGAAAGAACTGAATGCCGCGTTGGTCCCGGCCAGTTCGCGGGCCTTCATGCGATCGGCCAGCGACTGCGCCTGATCCTTCAATTTGCCTTGGACTTCCGACAGGTATTTGGCATTCTCGGCCTCGGTGGACTTGTTGGTTGCCTTGAGCTGATTCCAGGTGGCCGCGATGATCTCCTTCTGGCGCTGCGAAATCTGATTCTGTTCGTCGCCATCGCCCGCGCCTCCGCCTCCGCCACCACCCTGCTGGGATTGCGAATAGTTGCGTTCGAAGGGCTCGGCCTGGATGAAGTAGATGTCGGTTTTGGTAGTGGTGCGGGCATCCTTGGCGGTCGCGTAGAAACTCACCAGATCACCCGGAACCAGCTTGAAATCTTCCAGCGCGAGGACGGCGGAACCTTCCGCGTTCTTGACGCTTTTCTCTTTGAGTAGCGGGATGACTTTCTCATCGCCGCCGTTCACTGAATAATGCAGGTCGAGCGCCATGACGCCGAAATCATCCTTGCCGGTTGCGGCGATAGTGACTTCCTCAATGGGATTGGCTTTGGCGTCCTTGCCCGGTCGACTGATGGTGACTGTGGGAGGATTATCCTTACGCGCTTCGATGAAGTAGTCGTCGGAAAGACGCACGAGTTCGCCAGAATCCATCGCGGCTACGTGGTACATGCCGTCTTTATTGATCGGCACCTGAGCTACCAGCTTATTGCCGTCCGTGCTCTTCAGTTCGATCTTGTCTTTGTCATCGACTATCAGGCTGCCGCCGGAGAGCGGCTTATCGGTGGTGATCTCCACTTCGGCGACCGTCCCTTCCACCGCGCGCAAATCGCCACCGGGATCTTCAGTTGTGTCGGGAAGACCGGACCAGGATGGGAAGTGGTAGCGCACCTTCACGTGCTTCACGCCGGGAAGGTCCGAGACGTTGATCTTGTAGGTGGACGATTTCACGCCGCCGGCTTCCACGTAATACTCCACGGGCTCGGGCACGCCGACGAAAAAGAATTCGTATCCCGCGGCTTCAGAGCGCGGCTGCATG
>Ga0326727_10024331_pt1 | contig 11463 bp, 8 predicted proteins | sample MB2enrmetagenome_FD_207643 | JGI IMG/M metagenome (GOLD analysis project Ga0326727, IMG submission 207643) | Lab enriched peat soil microbial communities from McLean, Ithaca, NY, United States - MB29MY | ecosystem: Environmental > Terrestrial > Soil > Wetlands > Peat | place: USA: New York... | reverse complement strand
CCCGCTTTCGGCGCCGGCGACGTTTGCCGCGGGGGTTTTTGAGTCGAGTCCCACTCCGGGATCGGTACCCGGTTTCTTCGTCCTGCCCGATTGGACCGGCGTGCGGGCCTGGGTCGAAGGCCAACCGCTCAGCATGGAGCAGGGCCAGATTCTGGAACACCGGCGCCTGCTGGACATGGCCCACGGAGTCCTCTGGCGGGAGTGGCGTCAGACCGACGTGAACCGGCGAATTACGCGGGTGATGGCCTTGCGTCTGGCCTCGCTTGCCGATCGCCACTTGCTGGTGCAGTCGGTAGTATTCACTCCGGAGAACTATAGCGGCCAACTACGCCTGGTGACGTCGATCGAGTTGCCGTCCAACGTACAGACTTCCCCGCCCAGTGAGCGGTATAAAGCCCGCCGCAGCGCCACCCGCCCCAATGTCTTGCCCCTGGCGTTGCGTTCGCCCGGCCGGGAGGTCACCGTAGCTTTTGGGGTGGCAAGTCAATTAGTAGCCCTCGATGGGCGCCACGCCGGCCAGCGGGAAATCGAGATTACCGATCGCCGCATCACGGAACGGTTCACCGTGCACGCCGACATTGGCGCCGAGCTCCGCCTGGACCGCTTGATCGCCATTTACACCTCGCGCGATCCGGTGGAAGATCCCATGGAATCGGCCACCAATCACGTGAATCGCATGTTGCCGGCCGGGGTTCCCCGCGCCATCGCCGATCACACGGCCGCATGGGAGGCCCGCTGGCATGACGCGGATGTCATGGTCGAGGGCGACGAATTCCTACAACGGGCTTTGCGTTTTTCCGCCTACCACCTGATCAGCGCCGCCAATCCGGAGGACGATCGTACCTCCATCGGCGCGCGGGCGCTGACCGGAGAATCGTACAAAGGCCATGTCTTCTGGGACACGGAAATCTACATGGCGCCTTTCTACTGCCTCACGCATCCCCCGTCGGCGCGCGCCTTGCTGCGCTATCGCTACCATACCTTGCCCGCGGCACGGGAAAAGGCGCGCCGTGCCGGTTACCAGGGCGCTATGTATCCGTGGGAATCGGCCGACACCGGCGAAGAGACCACGCCCAGCTTCGTGATTGATCCGGCCGGCAAAGTGATTCCGGTGCGCAACGGAGAGCTGGAGAACCATATTACGGCGGACATTGCCTATGCGGTTTGGCAATACTGGAATATCACCGGTGACGACGATTTCTTCCTCTCCGGCGGCGCCGAACTCATGCTGGAAACCTGCCGCTTGTGGGCCAGCCGCGCCCGGCTCGAAGCGGACGGCCGCTATCACATCCGGCACGTAATCGGACCCGATGAGTACCACGAGGATGTGGACGACAGCGCCTTTACGAATCTGCTGGCGGCCTGGAATTTGCGGCAGGGTGCGGAGACGGCGCGCATCCTCGCCGAGCGCTGGCCGCAAGTCTGGAAAGAACATGCCGCCCGCTTACAAATTGCGCCGGAGGAGGTTGCGTCCTGGACACGTATTGCCGGCGGGATGTATAGCGGCTTCGATCCCGCAACCGGGCTTTTCGAACAGCATCACGGATATTTCAATCTGGAGCCGATTGATCTCGCGGCTTATGAGCCGCGTCACGCGGCCATGGACGTGATTCTGGGCCACGAGCGCATACAACGGACCAACGTCGTCAAGCAAGCCGATGTGGTCATGGCCCTATATCTGCTCTGGGATCAGTTCCCGGCCGAAGTGCGCGAAGTGAATTTTCGGTACTACGAGCCGCGCACCGGCCACGGAAGCTCCTTGAGTCCTGCCATTCATGCTTTGATGGCCGCCCGGCTGGAAGATCCTGCCCTGGCGGAAAAGTACTTGCGGCAGGCGGCGGAAATTGACCTGGGTAACAATATGGGTAACGCTGCCGGCGGCGTCCATGCGGCGGCCATCGGAGGATTGTGGCAGGCGATTGTGTTTGGCTTCGCCGGACTTGAGTTTCGCCCCGACGGATTGCATTTTGCGCCTCATTTACTACCGCACTGGCGCCGTTTGGCTTTTCCCTTGCAATGGCACGGCCGCAAGTTGCGCACCTGGATCGAACCCGAAGCTTTTGGAATTCATCTAGAAGAGGGAACGGAGCGGGTGAGGGTGACACTCGCGGGCGGCGCAGCCGTCGAGGTGGGTCCGCAGGAACAGTACGTCTGTGAACGCCAGGAATCAGCGTGGGGCGAGTGGCGCAAGCTCAAAAAGGAATTTTGAATGTTGAATTTTGAATTTTGATTTGAACAAGGCAGCCGCTGATTGACGCGGATCAACGCAGATCGAAAACCCGCTGTTCATTTTGATCAGCGGCTAACGCTTCTCAAATCAAAATTCAAAATTCGGAATTCAAAATTCCTACTGATTCGGGGTTGGCCGAAAGGAGGCTGGTTTGAATGCCGTATTGCGTGACTGGCAAGAGCCGCTGCGCCGACAGCTCACGGCGGAAGAGGCTTACCGCGTAGACACGATTGTGGTGCCGCTGGATGGCAGTGCGGGCGCGAAAATGGCTCTTCCCGTGGCGCGAACTCTGGCGCAGGTCGAGCGGGCAACGCTGCACTTGGCCTATGTGGGCGAGCGGGAACTCGATCCGCGGCAGGCATGGCAACAATTGGGCCTAAGCGACGAGGACTTGCACGGGGTGGTTCTCCAACAGCTCACGGGGATGCCAAGTCCGGTGTCCGGTATTCCGAGTCCCCCAGCAGAAAGGCCTGCTTATACTCTGCCAGGGCCAGAGACAGAAAATGGAAAATTGGAAGCCGCGGCAGAAGCAATTCTGCGCCTGGTTCACAGTTTGCCCGCCGCGCTGCTGGTGATGTCCACACACAGCGCCGGCCAGCACCCGCGCGCTACTCTCGGGCCGCTGGTCGACGCTGTACTTCGCTGCGCTCCCACCCGAATTGTCCTGGTGAATCCGGAACGCGGCGAAGTGTCATGGCCGATCCACCGCGTGGTGTTGGCGCACGACGGATCGCCCACCTCAGACTTCGCCATTCCCCTGACTGCGGACCTGGCCCAACGGGCCGGCGCCGAAGTAACGGCCCTGCATGTGGCGGCGCGGAAGAGCTCGCGGGCGATGGAACCGGGAAGTCTGCCGGCGCCCCGCTACCTGGATCAGCCGCAGCACGAATGGCCGAGGTGGGCAGGAGAGTTTGTCGAGCGGATGATGGCTTTAGGCGCCCCGCCCGCCGCGGTGACCTTCAAATTGCTGGTCACCGGCGGACAACCCGGATCGGAAATCGCCCAGTTTGCGCGCGATCATCATGCCGATCTGGCCGTGGTCGCTTGGTATGGCGACTGGCAGGCGCAACGCGTCGGGGCCGTAAAAGTCGTAGTGCGGCGCGCCGGTTGCCCGGTACTGCTGATTTGCGCGCCACAAAAAGCAGTGGTCAGTGGCTAGTGGTCAGTGGCCAGAAAGGAAAATTTGCTATTTGTAATTTGCAAAGTAAAAACAGAAACACGATGCAGGCTAGCGAAGTTTTCACTTTGCAAATTACAACTTGCAAATTGCAAATTTTCCTTATGCTGACCACTGACCACTGATTCATGAGGTCTCCCATGCCCTCCTCCTATGGCCCCGCCGCCGCCGTTTTTGATCTGGATGGAGTTCTAACCTTCACCGCGCAAGTTCATGCCGCCGCATGGAAGCAGTTGTTCGACGAGTACTTACAGTCCCGGAGTGCGCGTTTCGGCGAGCCTTTCACTGAGTTCAGCGAATACGACTACCGGGCCTACGTGGATGGGCGGCCACGCTATGAAGGGGTACAAACCTTCCTGCAGTCGCGGGGGATCAATCTTCCCTATGGCACGCCCGCAGATTCTCCCATGCAGGAAACCGTTTGCGGCCTGGGAAACCGCAAGAATGCGCTGTTCCTGCGCAAGACGGAGGAAATGGGGGTGGAAGTGGACCAGGAAGCCGTCCGCTTTGTCCGCGAACTGCGCGCTCAGGGGATTCGCGTAGGGTTGGCGTCATCCAGCAAGAACGCGGGGCCGATCCTGGAACGCGTCGGGTTGTCCGGTTTGTTTGCAGTCCGTGTCGATGGCCTGGTCAGCGAACGCCTGGGACTCGCGGGAAAACCCCGGCCCGACATCTTCTTGAAGTGTCTGGAACTGTTGACGGGCGGCAGTAATGCGCGCGATGCCGTGGTCGTGGAAGACGCCATTCCCGGGGTGCAGGCCGGAAGGGCCGGCGGTTTTGGCCTGGTGCTGGGCGTCGATCGCAACGGAGAGGCTGATTCCCTGCGCAAAAATGGCGCCGACTGGGTCGTGGCCGACTTTCGGGAAATCTCCGCCGCCCAGGTCCAGGAATACTTCCGTTCCCGCGCCCACGTGGCCTAAATCCTTAACACCTACCACAGAGGCACAGAGACACAGAGACACAGAGAATTCAGGAGTGGGGATTTCGGATTCGGGTTTTTCGGCAGTATGGGGGTTGCATAACGGAGATGCCGTGCTGGTGCTTGAAGTCCCGGGTCCAAATTCCTAATTCCCAGATTTCCTCTGTGTCTCTGTGTCTCTGTGGTGGGTGTTAGTGTGTTGGGTCTTACTTGCTAGTGACCGTGTCGCGAGCCCGGCCCCGTCTGGGCACGAAGGGCATGTGAGCAATCTGTCCATCGAAAGCCTTGGCCCAGCGGCCAGGCGCGGCCGCATTACATTTCGGGCAACACCCGGCAGCATTGATCTGGTAGGAACGGATCAGATAACCCCAACGCTCGATCAGCAGCGCGCCGCATTGCACGCAGCATGTGTTCTCCAGCTCACCTACCCGGCCAGGCAAATTGCCGGCATAGACGAATTTCAACCCTGCATCTTTTCCGATCTGCGCCGCCCGGAGCAGGATATCTGCCGTCGTGTCCGGCGGATCGGTCATCTTGTAGTCGGCATGGAACGCCGTCACATGCCACGGCATGGTGGGAGAAACGCTGGCCAAAAAATCGGCCATACGTTTCAATTCGTCATCGGAGTCATTGAACCCGGGCACGACCAGGGTAACAATCTCGATCCAGAAGTCCAGCGCGTGGAGCTGACGAATGGTGTCCAGGATCGGCTGCAGCCGACCGCCAAGTTGGCGATAGTGATGATCGTCGAAGCTTTTCAAGTCCACCTTGTAGAGATCGACCCAATTCCGCAGAAATTCCAGGACTTGTGGCGTCCCGTTTCCGTTGGATACAAACCCGGTTACCAGCCCCGCTACTTTCGCCTGGCGAAAAATCTCCACCGCCCACTCCGCGGTGATTAACGGTTCGTTGTAGGTGCTGACCATGACCTTGGCGCCCAGGGTCAGCGCCTCGTCCACCATGCGCTCGGGCACGGCCCTCTGGGGAGGGGAAACCGCGTGCGGATCGCGAATCGCCTGCGAGGTCACCCAATTCTGGCAATAGCCACAATGCAGATCGCAACCCAGCATGCCGAAACTGTAGGCCAAAGCGCCGGGGTAAGCGTGGAAGAACGGCTTCTTCTCAATGGGATCGCACTGCACCCCGGCCACATAACCCCACGGCACGTAAAGCGCGCCGCCTCGGTTATACCGAACCTTGCAAACTCCGGCCTGGCCCTCCGGGATGGGGCACTCATGTCCGCACGCATAGCAGCGTACCCGCTGGCGATCCAGCTTCGCGTACAACTCCGGCGCCGCCTCACGCACATTCTGATCCAGGATGTCTTTTAAACTGGACATGGGATTTTGCCTTGACACAATTGTAGAAGCCACAAGCCACAAGCCACAAGCGACAGGCCACAGAAACAGCGACAAGCCACAAGCCGCAAGCTACAAGCCAGAAGCAGAAAACAAGCAGGGCCACCTCAGGCTTGCAGCTTGTTGCTTTTGGCTTGTCGCTGTTTTTCTTGCCTCAGGCTTGTTGCTTGTGGCTTGTGGCTTGTTGCTGTATTGCTCCGTGATTTGCATCACTGCACAGCCTCACACAGGAATGTAGCTTGCCGGTAGGATCGTTCAGAGGATGTCAGATGACGCCACTGGACCGCACTGCTGGCCTGATTTTTTTAGCTGCCCCAACCAGGACCCGCAGCAAAGCCTGCACTGGTTGCGCGTACGCTATTCCTCCACTGGTATTCCCAGGCCTTGCCCCCCGAAAACTGTTCTGCTTTGGCCTGATCTCGAACCGCCCAGTGATCCGCCGTGATGGCAGGAGGAGGCTAAATGAACGCGCGGCGCACTCGCATTCTACTGCTTGAGAGCGATGAACAAACCCTCATCGATATGCAGCAGTACCTGGAAGATGCCGGCTTCGACACGACTATTACCTGGGACCCGGGCGAAGCCATGCAGCTGGCTCGTTCGTGGCAATTCGATCTCCTGCTGGTGGGAGATCATCCCCCGGAAATAGTAGCCGGCGAAATCTTGCGGGAACTGCAAAGCCACCGCATTCCGCTGGCGTGCGTCATTTTACAGAGGCGACCGGGCACATTCGATGCGGAATACTTTTATTCCCTTGGCGCTAGTGGGGTAATCCAGGGAATGAAGTACTCGGAGGTGGAACGCTGGCTGCACGAACATCTGCGCCTGCGCGCGGCAGCAGCCGGAGCCTGAATTCCCGAGATCCGGAAACTAGGAGCTGAGAACCGAGAACTGAGAACTTTTCCGTCACCGTGTCTTGAGGGCGGAAACAATCCCGCCGGCCAAGACCCCAAAGCCAATCAGAGACAATAACGGCAGGGCGCCCCGGTTATCCGGAACCGTCTTCGGGACGGGCCGGCCGGCCGGCCGGGATGACGGTTGCGAATCGGAGGCGGATGCCACACTGGCGGCAATAATCTGAGTCTCGGGCGCGGCTCCCCGGGACGTGCCCTGGGCTGCCACCTTGAACTTTACGGTGGCGCTGGAGCCGGGAATAGGGGTTCCATTAGCGTCCACCAACTGGATCATCACCGTATGGGGGCCCGGTTTCAGACCGGTGAAGGTATACTCCGTGTCCGTGGTGTCAACCGGGGCAGTCGTATCCAGTTGCAGACGAAAATTGGGGGTAGAAGCGGCGGCCACCGCCAGGTTGGCTAATTCGAAACGCACATCGACGAAGTCGGTGCTCAGGCTCTCGCCATTCTTGGGCGCGATCACCCGCAGGTTGCCAAGCGATTGCGCGATTCCGAAATGTTGTAATCCGGCGATTCCAATTGCCGCCAGCACCGCCAGAAGAAGGATCACTCTGCTGGGCTTCACTCGTGCTCTCTCCCGCTACAGGTTCGCCCCAGGAACTTACCCCGCCCAACGTGAGCACCCCACTACTCATAGTCGGTGTTCGCGTTCGCGGGACCGGCAACCCCATCGGTCGCCTGCCCTCCCGTTTACCACTTGGTAAGCCGCTGCCGCACAACACCTTGGCGCAAGCAAACTCTTTCAGGTCTTTTCCCGGCCAGGGGTTTACTAGCTAAGCAATATGCAATTCCGTTGCCTAAATTTGGTAATTGAGTAATTTGGTAATTTGGTAATTGAAAAAACACATCCAACTGCCAAAATTAGGCGGGTTTCTCAATTACCAAATTACCCAACTACCAAATTGGCTGACTGCTGAGTGCTGACTGCTGAATCATTGACACCCGCCAGCAGGGCTGGAACAATTGCTTTCATTAACGCTGAGGAGAATTTATGTTCGAAACTGAGGCCTCTGAGCCCAAGCCGGAGACTGCCAAAACGACCGGCTTGCGGAACGTGTTGCTTGCTATTGCCATGGTTTACGTTATTGCCTCTCTGTACTTCATTTTTGATACCCGCAGCCGGTTAGCGACCCTGGAAAAAGCGCAACTGACCGCGGTGGACAAATTGACCCAGCGTATCAACGCCACCGACAAAGACATCAAGACTTCCACCGAAGCGCTGGCGCAAAAGCTGGGCATGAGCCAGCAGGATCTGCAGTCGCGCATGGCGGCCCGCGCCACCCAACTCGAGCGGCAACAGCGCGCCGCCGAACAACGCCTGTCCGAGCAGCAGGCGCAACAAATCGGCCAGGTCTCCGGAGAGGTGGCCACTGTCAAAACCGATCTCGGATCCACCAAGACCGACCTGGCGGCAACGCGTACCGACCTGGATGCGACGAAAGCCAAACTGGAACGCGCCATCGGCGACCTGGGCGTCCAGAGTGGACTGATCGCGCATACCCGCGATGACCTGGAAGAGCTGAAGCGGCGCGGCGATCGCAATTACTACGAATTCACTTTGCAAAAAGGCGGCCACCCCACACCCGTCTCCACGGTTAGCCTGCAATTGAAGAAAGCGGACGCGAAGCACAGCAAATTCACCCTGAACGTGATTGCCGACGATAAAACCATCGAGAAGAAGGACCGCACCGTGGCCGAGCCGCTGCAGTTCTATACCGGCCGCGACCGCGTGCTCTATGAAGTGGTGGTGTTCTCGGTGGCCAAGAACAAGATCAGCGGCTATCTGGCGACGCCTAAGTCAGTGCCCGCGCCGATCTCTAGATAGATTTGCAATTTGCAATTTGTAATTTGCAAAGTGAGCCGACCGTCGTGCGCGCCCCGGGTTCTACTTTGCAAATTACAAGTTGCAAATTACAAATTCTCCTTGATCACCACTGGCGGTTGGTCACCGCCGGTGGGTCCCATACTGGAAGCGTAAAGATAGATGGTTACCGATAACGCCTTGCGGTGGCCAAAGGCATCCGGCGTGACCGGAAAGCCAACAATGACACTGCCCTGCACCTGTTCCCCGGGCGCCAGTCTGGTTTCCACTTTCAGAGCTGGAAGGGAGTGGTTTCGCAGGTCCGGATAGCCCTGGAAGTAACGGGGGAAATCCACCGCATTGGCCGCCTCATCGCTGTATTGCTGGCCATCCGCCCCCGTAAGCTGGGCCTTGATACCCCTTATCCATACAGGCTTTTGCCCGATATTATTAAAGGTTACCTTGACGGTTACCAGCAGCGAGTCTCCCGGCAGCGCGACGGCGTAGACCTCGTCGATGCTCCCTTTGGCTTGCGGACGGGGACGGGTGGCAAAAGAAATCACGGCCACGATTGCGGCAATTACCGCCAGCGCCACTCCCGTCACCATCAGGATGCGGAACCGCGATTCTTTCTCTTCCAGCTCGCCCAGTTCTGCCCCTATATGAACCGGTCCGGGAAGCGGGACGGTGGTTGGGGAAGAGCCCGGGGAATCCGGCGCCTGGGGTCTTTCATCGGCCATAAGCATTTCCTCTTCTGGAACGCCCTATCGCCATGATGCCGAAATAGGGCTCCAGCTGTTCTCTTGGATGCGAGAAAAAGCCTGGCTAGGCCCGCTTCATGGCTTTGGCAAATGCTTCGGCTGGCAGGGTATTGAGCACGTCTTGCGGCGACAGCCAGGCACGGCGCGCCTGCAAGATGCCGTATTTGATCTTTTCCAAATGCGAAGTATGGTGGGCATCAGTATTGATCACCACTCGTACGCCGTGTTCCCGCGCCATGCGCAAATGCCGGTCGCACAGGTCGAGCCGGTCCGGATATGCGTTCAATTCCATGGCTACCCGGTTCGTTGCGGCGGCCTTGAGGACTGCGTCCATGTCGAAGTTGTAGCCTTCGCGGCGAAGCAGGATGCGCCCGGTGGGATGGCCGATGAGGGACACGTAGGGATTCTGGATGGCGCGTAACAGCCGGCGGGTGGTCTGCTCCGGATCCTGTTGAAAATGCGAGTGGATACTGGCGATTACCAGATCCATGCGGGCCAGAACTTCGTCGGAAAGATCGAGGGCGCCGTCGGCCAGGATATCGACCTCTATCCCGGCCAGAATCCGGATATCTCCGGTCTGGCGATCCGCCGCATGAATCCGCTCGATGTGCTGGAGGGCGCGCTGGTCGTCCAAGCCGTTGGCGAAGGCCAGGTTCTTGGAATGCTCGGTGATGGCCATGTACTGATAGCCGCGCTGGCGGGCGGCCTCGGCCATCTCCTCCAGGGTGCACCGCCCGTCGGTTTCCACCGTATGCATGTGCACATCGCCGCGGATATCCTCCACGCCGATCAGGCGCGGGAGCGCATGCCGTTCCGCCGCCTCGATCTCGCCGGTTCCCTCGCGCAGCTCCGGCGGAATATAGTCGAGTCCCAGCCGGGCGTAGATCTCCTCTTCGTTGGCGCCGGCCACCGGCTGATTATCGTCCAGCCTGGCCAAGGCATACTCGCTCAGCGTGTAACCCATTTTTAAGGCGCGCTGGCGCAGCGCAATGTTGTGTCCCTTCGACCCGGTGAAATACTGCATGGCCGCCCCGAACGACTCCGGGGGAAGCAGCCGCACGTCGACCTGCATGCCGGTGCGCAGCCGGACACTGGTCTTATTTTCCCCGCGGGCCAGCACGTCCGCGATACCAGGCAGGGTGGCGATTCTATCCATCACCGCTTCCCGCTGGCTGACCTCGCCGCAGCAACGGCCGGTGACGAGAATATCCAGATCGCCTACGGTCTCCCGGCCACGGCGAAACGAGCCGGCCGGCGTCACTTTGTCGATCCCGGGCAAGCCGGCCAGATGCTCGATCAGCTTCTGGGCGGTACGGTCGGCCTCGTCGAGCAAATAACGGCCGGAGATGCGCTGGTAATTCTCGATGGCGCGGAGAATTTTTTGTTCCTGCTTTTCTCCCAGCCGCGGCAGTTCGCGCAGCTTCCCTTCCCGCGCCAGCTTTTCTACTCCCGCGATATCGCACACCTGGCAGGCGCTCCAGATGAGGGCGATGGTCTTAGGCCCCAGTCCCTGGATCTTCAGCAGCTCCAGCATCGACGGCCGATAGCGTTCCAGAAGCTCCCGGTGGCGGCCCAGAGAGCCGTCGCGAAAGACCTCGCGGATGTGTTCCAGCATGGCCTTGCCGATGCCGGGCACTTCGAGCAGTTTTTTGGGTTCCTCCAGCAGATCGCTGGCCTGCTGAGGGAGCGCCTCGATGGCTTCGGCCGCACGCCGATACGAGCGCACGCGGAAAGGATCGTCTCCGTTGATCTCCATCAGGTCGGCGGTCTCATAAAACAGGGCGGCGAGGGCCTTGTTGTCCCACAGACGCACTCCAGGCGAAGGGGGAGTACTGCTGGGAGCTCCGGAGATTGGGCTAGGTATCGGGCTGGACGAAGGAGCCGCAGCAGTCTTCTCCGTGACCACAGGCTTCTTCCGGGGTGAAGCCGAGGGCGTGCGCGCCATAGACAGAATTGTATCCCGCGCTGGCAGATTCGGCAGCCCTTGGACCCGCGCACTACAACTCAGGCTGCAGATTTACAGAGATTTCCGCCGATCCGGTAACAAGTAAGCACTACTTGTCACTTGGCACTTGTTACTATCTTCCATTCTGATCCGCGTTCATCCGCGTGAATCAGCGGCTAAGTCCTGCAAGCAAGCCCGGCGCCTCGCTCGCCGGGACCAAGGCGCAGTAAAAGAAAAACCCAGCCTCGCGGGCTGGGTAAGCAGAACTCGCGGGGGAAACTGCTAGGCGGACAACTTCACCACGTTACCTGCTTGCGGACCTTTTTGTCCTTGGACGATCTCGAACTCAACGTCATCG
>Ga0326727_10024329_pt1 | contig 11463 bp, 7 predicted proteins | sample MB2enrmetagenome_FD_207643 | JGI IMG/M metagenome (GOLD analysis project Ga0326727, IMG submission 207643) | Lab enriched peat soil microbial communities from McLean, Ithaca, NY, United States - MB29MY | ecosystem: Environmental > Terrestrial > Soil > Wetlands > Peat | place: USA: New York... | reverse complement strand
CGGGCGGTATCTTCTCTGTGGCACTTTCCGTCGGACGGCCTTAACGCCGCCGCGCCCGGACGTTATCCGGCACACTGCTCTGTGGAGTTCGGACTTTCCTCCCCCCGCGGCGCACTCTCCGGCCTGGGCCGGCGTAAGCATCGCGGGCGGCGATCACCCGGTCCCAACGCTATCGGCTAGATTATACAGCGATTCCGCGGATGATTCAGGGTAGGATGGTCGAGCCGGAACTCCAGCGCCGCTGCTCGCGTATGTAAGGACTATCGCGGCAGAGCCAGAGGAGTGCTATGTTCGCCACTACCGTTGCTGTAGAGCCGAAGGTCCCCATCGTCCGGAGCGGCATGGGATGGGCGGCGCTGCTTGCTACTGGCGTCGCGATCCTCCTCATCTGCTACGCCGGCGGATATGGCTACATGGCCGACGAGCTCTACTTCCTCGCCTGCTCGGAGCATCCGGCGTGGGGCTATGCGGACCTGCCTCCCATGCTGCCGTGGCTGACCTGGCTCACCGTGCACACGCTGGGCTCGTCGCTGTATGCCATTCGGCTCTATCCGGCGCTGGCGATGGGGGCCACCGTGGTGCTGACGGCGCTGTTGGCGCGGGAGCTGGGAGGGCGTCGGAGAGCGGTGATCACCGCCGCGGTGCTGGCCGCCGTAACGCCGGTGCTTTATGGCTTTGGGCATATTCTGAGCACGAATGCGCTGGATATGCCGCTCTGGGCGGCCGCCGTGCTGCTGCTGGCGAAGATCGAAAACAGCGGCAATCAGCGCCTCTGGATTGCCTTTGGAGCGGTCACGGGAGTTGCGCTGCTCAACAAGTACACGCTTGCGTTTTTCCTCGTCGCGCTGATGGTTGGCACGTTGCTGACGCCGTGGCGGAGATACCTGGTGAGCCGGTGGTTCTGGATGGGAGTGGGAGTGGCGTTGTTGATCGTGCTGCCGAACTTCGTCTGGCAGGCGCAGCGTGCGTTTCCTTTCCTGCAGTTACAGATCAACAACCGGATCAACCATCACAACGTGATTCTGCCGCCGCTGCAGTTCTTCATGGCTCAGGCCTATCTGGCGAATCCCTTCAGCTATCTCTTCGTGCTGGCTGGAGCAGCGCTTTTCTTCACGCCGGCGATGCGGCGACTCCGCGCGCTGGGATGGACGTTCGTGGCATTCGTCGCGCTGATGTTTGCACTGCACGCACGCGACTACTACCTGGCCGCCATCTATCCCACGATGTTCGCTGCTGGCGCGGTCGCCGCCGAGCGCTGGCTGCCGGAGGGCTGGCCGTGGCGAGGTGCAGTCGCTTATCTCATGCTGGCGGCTTTGCTGTGCGTGTTCAGCATTCCGATGATGCTGCCGATACTCCCTCCAGCGGGGCTGGCCGATTACATCAGAAATTCACCATGGCACAGAACCGAGCCGGAGAATATGCCTCACACCGTATTGCCGGATTACATCGCCGACCAGCTCGGATGGCGTGAGCCGGTGGAGATGGTCGCGCGCTACTACAACGCACTTCCTCCGGAGGAGCGCGCGAAGACGGCGATCATGGGCAACTACTACGGGCAGGCCGGTGCGATCGATCACTACGGCCCGGCGCTCGGGCTGCCCAGGGCGATTGGCGGCCACCATTCATACTGGTTTTGGGGGTCCCGCGGATATACCGGCGAGAGCGTGATTCTGATGGATGCGTGGCCGGGAACTCTGCGCCACTGTGCCTCGGTGACGGTTGTGGGTGAGATCGTGGCGCCGTGGTCGCGTCCGGACGAGCATCCCGTCATCTATCACTGCCGCGGGTTGGACTACAACCTCACGCAGCAGTGGAAGAGATTCCGGCACTTCGACTAGGGCTTCACCAGCAACTGCGTGCGAGGGAAGGCGAAGGTGGCGCCGGCATCGTCGATTACGTTGACCTGACAGGTGTACCAGCCGGGGTTCAACTCCCTGGCCGGAACCTCAAGTTGGAAAGCGACGGCCTTGCGGCCGGCGGCATTCAACTGCGCGGCCTCGACCAGCGGCGTCTCGTAGACCTTCACCTTGCCACGGAAGAACTGGATGTTGGTCAGCAGGTGGATGGCGTCCTTCTTCTCCGTCCGCGCCGGATCGTAAACCTCGTAGTAGAGCGTCATCGACTGCTGCGCGGTGAAGACGTGCGCGATGTTGGGGATGATCTGCTGTCCATCGCTGACCAGCGGATTCAGCGCCGAATTCTTTCCCGCCGGGGCGCGCTGGCTGGAGAGCAGTACGGAGCTCATCTTCAGCTTCTCTTTGCGCAGGTCGGGGATGGTGAGATCGCTTTCGAAGGCTCCGAGGCGTCCGTCCTGATTTTCGCGCACCACGAACTTGAGGTGATAGCGCCCTGGTGGCAGCAGGAAGCCGGTGTTGTACTGCACGTTCTTGCGCGGCGCAGCGACGGCGGTAGCGGAAGAAGCGGCGGTGACGCTCTGCGTCTGCTCGGAGGTGAGTTTGATGTTTTCGCGAATGTTGCCGACGGGAAACTTTGTATCTTTTTCGCGGACGATGCCGATCACATCGAGCGAGGCCTTGTCGAGATCGCGCTGCGCGGCCAGCGCCGATGCCGGAATCACCAGCGAGACCGGCACGTAGAACTTGCCCTGCTCGGTGCGGAAGTAGCCGGCGGCCATGTAAACCGGCAGGTCGGTGCTCGGCAGCTCGGAGAGCAGCTCTTCCTGCAACTGCTGCTCGCGATCTTCTTTTGTGAAGTGCTGGAAGTCGCGCGGACCGTAGTATCCCATGCGGTACTCCAACTTCACATCGCTGCGGTTCAGCTTGACCTGGATGCGGCGGAAGCGTCCGTCGCGGGTGGTGTTGCTGCTCTTGTAGCCGAGCACGTAGTAGCTTTCGCTGTCGGCCTGAACCTTGCTGAATGCTTTGCTGAAATCGTTGGTGTCCAGGAAAGCCTTTCCGCCGGTATCGTTCGCGATGGTGACCAGCGTCTCCTGGCTGGCGAAGTTGGAGTCGAGATCGTTCTGCACCGCCGCGCCACTATAAGAAGAGACGCCGCGCAGGCTCGCCGAGGTGGCGCCGCCTCCGGGCGGAAACGCCTCCAGGCCACGCGAATCCACCGAATAGATGGAGACGTTGGAGCGCACGGCGGCATTGATGGCGGCGCGAAGCTGTGCCTGATTCTCCACGCCGGTCTTGGTCATGCCGCTGCTGAAGTAGAGGATCGACTTCTTCTGATCGATTCCGGCGAGGTTCTTGGCGAGGGTCGAGAGCGCCTGCAGGCGAAGGTCGGTGTTGAAGATGTTGTAGTCGGTGTCGTTGGCGACAAAGGAGCCGGAGTCTTCGGGCGTGCCTTCGCTGCTGCCGGTGGTGCCGGCCTCCTGCCCCGTGCCCTCGATGCCGGCGACGCGATCGAGCGCGGAGGCGAGCTGCTTCTTGTCGCTGGTGAAGTCCTGCGCGACCTTCAGCGAGGTATCGAAGGTGACGATGCTGACAAGATCGGCGGGCGTCATCTGCTTGTTGAGGAAGTTGCGCGCGCTCTCGACGGCGCGGTCGCTGTCATCGCTTTCAAGTGAGCTGAGATCGAGGAAGAGGACGATCAGGCGGCGATCGCGCAGCACCTCGCGCGCGGGAGCCGTGCGGCTGGTGAGCAGGTTGGTCGCGGCGGGCGCGAGCTCCGTCTGCGCAGGCCCTCCCTGCTCGGGCGTGGGAGCGAAGTTGCTGACATCCTCGATGTCGAAGGTTTGAATGCGCTGCGGCTTGCCATCTTCGAGGACGGTGAAGTCGCTCTGCTTGAGTCCGCGGACGAGCTCGCCGTGGCGGTCGCGCACCGTCACCGAGACCAGCACCAGCTCGCTGGTCACGCGAAAGGTGAATCCGGTCTCTCCCGCGCGCTCCTGCGCCAGCGCGGCCGGCGGCATCGCCAGAGCAAGAGAGAGCAGCGCCGCCAGGCTCCTGCGCATCCGTCCGCCTACGCAATTTCGCATCAACATCGCAATACTCCGCTCGCCCTTAGAACCTGTAATGCAGCGACAAAGTCATTTTGCGCATCGAGGCCACGCTGGTCACCTCTCCGTAGGTGGGCGAGTTTACCGTGGTATCGATGCCCGAATAGTTCGGATGGTTGAAGACATTATCCGCCTCGGCGCGAGCCTCGATGCCGTTGCCTTCGCGAATGGGGAAGTTTTTCGAGAGCACGAAGTTGAAGACCCAGGTTCCGGGACCAACGATGGTGTTGCGTCCGGCGGTACCGTAAGTGCCCGCGGGCGGCGCGGAAAAAGCGGCGGTGTTGAACCAGTGCTTGATGCTGCGATCGCCGATCTGGATCGACTCGCCGTTGTAGTTGGCGCGCAGCGTGCCGTTGACGCCGCCGGCAACGTCTTCATAGCTGCCGAGAATGCGCGCGGTGAAGGGAGTTCCTGACGCCGCGGTGATGGTGCTCTGCACCAGCCAGTCGCCGAGGGCTTTCTGCGCGAATCCAGGACGGGTGAGCCAGCGGCGACCCTCGCCCCAGGGCAGTTCATAGGTCCAATCGGCGCTGAGCTTCTGGCGCTGGTCAAAGCTGGAGAGCCCGCGCTCGGCGCGAAGATCCTGATCGTTCTGCGCCACCACCTGCGCGGTGCCGCCGATGGATGAAGCATTGTCGATCGACTTCGAGTAGGTGTAGGTTCCGCCTGCGGAGAAGCCCCTGGTCATGCGCTTGCGCAGCCGGACCGTGCCGGCGTGGAGGATCGACGAGCCCTGCGAGGTCTCCCAGTTGAAGGCCTCGACTGCGGGATTAACGAGGCCGCTGGCGTCGCGATTGGGAGCGCGGAGCATGTCCAGCCGGCTGCCTTTGCTTCCCGTGTAGCCGACGTTCAGCAGAAGCGTGGGCGTGATCTCATGCTGGATATTGAGATTCCACATCTGCACGTAGGCGGTGCGGTAGCGGGGGTCGATGGCGTAGTTGTTCGTCGTCGTGCCTTCAGTCGAGGGATTCATCGTCGCCGAGTTCGTCACCGGACAGGATACGTTGGCGACGAAGAATCCATTGGCGAGGCAGAGGCTGCTGGGGCCAGTGGCGCTGGCGGAGTTTGTCTCCGTCACCGCGTAGGGCGGTTGAGCCGCAAGGCTCTGCACAATGGAGGCGTACTGGCCGAGGTTGTAGTTGATGCCGTATCCGGCGCGCACCACGGTCTTGTTGCCGAGGGGCTTCCATGCGATGCCGATGCGGGGAGCAAAATTCCTGCGATCGGGCTTCATCAGCCCCGCGCCGTAGTAGCCGTGATAGAAGCCGGGCTGCGTGGAGCCGAATGAATTCGGCTGCACGGGAATGGCGTCCAGGAACTGGTTTCCGTTGAAGCCCACGTCGAGATTCGCAAGCTGGTTGTGGGCCTCGTGAAAGGGAGCAATGAATTCGTAACGAAGGCCGAGATTGAGCGAGAGATTTCCGTGCCAGCGCCAGTCGTCGAGGATAAAGAGGTCGTAGCTGTCTCCGAGAAACTTATCGCGTACCTGCGAGTAGGCAACGGAGGCGGATTGCGTGTAGCCGAGCAGAAAGTCCGCGAGATCGTATCCCGTGCCGGAGACGGCCGTGCCGTTGACGTACTCTGCGGTTGACGATCCGGTGAAGGTGAAGCTTCCGCGCGGATTTGTGCTGGCGTAGTACTTGTTGTGAATCCAGCGATAGTCGCCGCCGAAGTGAAGGTGATGCTTGCTCTTCACCCATCCAAAATTTTCGCTCAGGGTGAAGGTCTGGAAGTCGCGCTGCGAGGGAGCGACGTCCGCGAGGCCGCTGTAATGAGAGAAGGAAAGATTGGGCGCGCCCCAGTTTGCCGGATCTTCCGAGATGCCGCTGATCCCCGCGCCGCCGCTTCCGGCGACGTCGATCAGGTTAGCGTAGTAGTTGTCGACGTGCGAGCGGCTGCGATTCCAGGTGAAGCGAAGCTGGTTGCTGAGCTTGCCTTTGCCCAGCGCCCATCCGGCGAAGGCGTTGTAGCCGTTGGTGTGCGTGTGTCCGCCGACGGTGGGGTAGGGCTCGAGATTGTCCGACTCGTTGCGCTGATAGTTGATGCCGAAGTTGAGATTGTTGCGCGGCCTTCCGCTGCGTCCTCCGCCTCCCATTCCAGGCGCAAATGGCCCGCCGCCGGCGGCGAAGTTATGCGTCAGGCGAAGGGAGAAGATGTCCTGGTCGGATTCGGCTGCCGAGCTGAAATGGTAGTTCTGCAGCGCGCCGTTGGTGACGTTCGGCAGCGGGATGTAGCTGCGATGCTGCGGATTGTTGCCGAACAGGTACTCTGCCTGCGAGTTGAAGCGGCTGGAAGGGAGCGTGGTCTGCGTCTCGCCGTCGGGCAAGGTAGTGGTCGTGCCGAGCGGTTGGCCGGTCGCGGGATCGAAGAGGCTTACGTTGCGGAAGATCCCGTTGCGCTCATCCTCGGTGGGCACGTGCGAGAAGACATCGTAGGGCGTCGTGCTCCGGATTCCCGAGTAGTTGAGGAAGACGAAGGTCTTGCCGCCGTCATCATAGACGTGCGGAATCTTCAGCGGGCCACCGATCATTCCGCCGAATTTATTTGAGCCGTACGAGGGCTTGGCCACGGGCTGGCCGCTGATGGCGTACGGAGCGGCGTCGAGGACGGCGTTGCTGGCGTTGTAGTAGATCTGGCCATGCGGCTTGGTCAGCGAGCCCATGCGCATGCGTCCACCGCCGCCCGCGCCCGGAGGAGGCCCACCGCCCATCGTGAAAGCTCCGCCGCCACCGGGAGCGCCGGGAGCATCGAATCCGCCGGGCAGTTGTCCGCGTGCGCGCAGCGCGTCGATGCGCTCGCGCAGGTCATCCATGTTCGTCAGGCCGAAGTCCTGGGCATTGCCCATGCGTCCGCTGACGGAGACCGACGGGTTGGTGGCGTCGGCGCTGGCGGCCAGGCCGCTGACGCCGTTGGAGGGTGCGTCGAGATCGGAGCCGCCGGCCGCTTGCGCCAGCGCGGCGTCATCGGCGCTGAGCGAGAGCCTCTGCGCGCTGCGTCCGCCGGCGGCCTGCGTGTGCGGCGCGCGCGCTCCGGAGGCTTGCTCGAGCGGTTCACCGTCTTCGTTCGCAGGCTTGGGAGCGCGCGAGAGCAGTACCAGCTCAAAGTCGTGAGCGGCATCCGGCTGTGCCGGCGTCATCATCAGCTCGGCGGTCTGCGGAGCGAAGGCGGAAAACTCTGCGCGCAGCACCCAGCGTCCTTTGCTCGGAACTCCAAGACGAAACGATCCATCGACATCGGTCGATGTAATGACCTTGCGGCCAGTGAGCGAGTGCGTGGCCGTCACCGTCACTCCCGGAAGAGCGGTGCCGCCGGAGCGAATGACGCCGTGAATGACGAAGAGGGCAGGAGCAGGCGCGACGGCCTTTGGCTGGGCATCCGGCGCAGGCGCCTGCGCCACTGCCGGAGCGGCCAGCAGAACTCCGAGAGCAGCCAGGGCAATTCCGCCGCAAAGATTCATCGCCAACCCTACTTTGCCGGAACGCCCGAATCGGCCGGCGGCTGAGCTGGCGGAGTTCCCGCAGGAGGAGGCTCTTGCGTTATCGTTATTCGGCGAGGCATGCCGGCGTTGAGCGCCTTCGGCACGAAGATTCCGTTCTTCACCTCGCCCTGCCCGCGGACAAACTGCCCGATCTTCAGGTCGGCGAGGGTGATGCTCTCGCGGCGCTCGTTGCGGAAGCTGGTATCGTCGTCCACCTCGATGACCTGCTCGCTGTTGTCCGGCTTGCGGATGGTGAGCTTCGTACCGTCGATTTTGGCGATCACGCCGAAGATGAAGGTCTTGCCGTTATCCTCCGGCTTCGGCATCATGCCGCCGCTGCCCATCCCTCCGCGACCGATTTCGCCGGTGCGCTTGGCGAGCATCTGCGCGTTCCAGACGCCGTCGCTGCCCTGCGCTCCGGCGGCAAAGACGCGATCGCCAACTTTGAAGTCGGAGAGCTTGGCGTCGGCGCGATCCTGCATGAAGCGCGTGGAAGAGGAGATCTTCACCTTGGCCGTCTCGCCGCGAAAAGTCTGGAGGGTGATGGTCGAGCCCTCGATGGCCGTGATCTGTCCGCCGACGCCTTCGGGACGCCGGCCCGCGCCGCGACCCTCCGATGGAGGCCCTCCGGCCTGAGGCGCATCCTGTGCTGCCGCTGCGCCACAGAGTCCAATGATCAATACCAGTGCTGCCGTCCAGAGTCTTACGCGCATGAAGTTCCTCCCGCAGATTCTCTCATTCAGGATAGACGCTCTCCGGCAAAGCAAGTTGACAGGCGGAGCAACAGCCCGGAGAAAAGGTAACATTTCTTTGCAATCCCGCCACTTTGGATATGCGCCGGCGAGCCCCTCCCCAGCTTACAGAACTGTTACAGATCGCGGAGATTGCTGCAGTTATCTTATCGGTAACAGTGGCGCCGCGACCGCTTTTGCCAGGCGCGTGGCTGCGAGAGGGTGGTATCGGGTGGAACAATCCAAAAATCAAGAGAAGCCGATCAACTGGCTTACTGCTGTAGTCATGGTCATCTATCACCTGCTGGCCGTGGCGGCACTTTTTTGCTTTACCTGGAAGGGACTGGCGATCGCCGTTGTGCTGTGGTGGGTATCGGCCTCGCTCGGGATCGGGATCGGCTATCATCGGCTGCTTACTCACCGCGGCTTCCGTTGTCCCAAGTGGCTGGAGTACACGCTGGCGCTCTGCGGAACGCTGGCACTGGAGGGCGGACCGATCTTCTGGGTGGGCACGCATCGAATTCACCACCAGTTCACCGATCGCGAGGGAGATCCGCATTCGCCGCGCGACGGCAAGTGGTGGTCGCACATGGGCTGGATTCTGGTGGGCAAGGCGATGCACCAGGAGACCGAGGCGCTGGCTGCCTATGTGCCCGATCTGCGCCGCCAGCGATTCTATCTCTGGCTAAGCCGCTATCACTGGCTGACGCAGGTGGTGGTCGGTTTGGCCGTGCTCGGCTGCTTCGGCTGGCGGGCGACGCTCTGGGGAGTCTTTCTGAGGACCGTCGTCGGGCTGCACGCCACCTGGATGGTGAACTCCGCGACGCATCTGTGGGGATCGAGGCGCTGGGCGACCGGAGACGACTCGACCAACAACTTCTGGGTTGCGCTGGTGACCTTCGGCGAGGGCTGGCACAACAACCATCACGCGCATCCGAACTCGGCCCGTCACGGCCTGCGCTGGTGGGAGGTTGACAGCAACTGGTACGTGATCTCCGCGCTGCGGATGCTCGGGCTGGCGCGCGAGATCAGATTGCCCCGCGAGAATGCGCGAATCAAGGAGATTGGTGAGCGCCCACATCCGTCAAAGGCGGGCAGATACGGCGCATCGGTGAAGATTGCGCCGCAGGCGAATCAGCCGGTGGCCGGAGACTAGGGTCTACTTGCGGCCGATCACATCCTCCACGCTCTCGATCGTCTTGTGCAGCACGGCGGCAGAGTCTTTCAGCGCCCGCTCTTCCTCCGGGCTCAGCTCCAGACGGATCACGCGCTCGACGCCGCCGCGGTGCAGCACGGTCGGCAGGCTGAGGAAGACACCCTCGATCCCGTACTCGCCCTTCATCAGGCTGGAGACCGAGAGCACCGTGCTCTGGTCGCGCATGATCGCCTCGGTGATGCGCATCAGCCCGGCGCCGATGGCGTAGTAGGTGGCGCCCTTGCGCTCGATGATTTGATACGCGGCGTCGCGCGTCTGGCCAAAGATCGAGTTCATCGTCTCCGGAGAGCAGTCGGCGTTGTTGTGCAGGGTGTACTCGGGCAGGCGCATGCCGGCGATATTCGTCAGCGACCAGACCGGGACCTCGCTGTCTCCATGCTCGCCGATGACGAAGCCGTGCACGCTGCGGGCATCGACGCCGAAGTGCTCGCTGAGCAGATAGCGGAAGCGCGCCGTGTCGAGGATCGTCCCCGAGCCGATGACGCGCTCGGAGGGCAGGCCGCTGAGCTTCCAGGTGAGGTAGCTGAGCACGTCCACCGGGTTGGTGGCGACGAGGATGATGCCATCGGGGTTGTGCTTGACCACCTGCGGCACGATGGAGGCGAAGACGGCGGCATTCTTGCGGACAAGGTCGAGCCGCGTCTCGCCGGGCTTCTGCGCCGCTCCGGCGGTGATGACCGTAACCGCCGCGCCGGCGCAATCGGAGTAATCTCCGGCCCAGATGCGCGTGGAGTGGGTGAAGGGCACGGCATGGTTCAGGTCCATGGCCTCGCCTTCGGCCTTGGCCCGGTTCACGTCGATCAGAACGATTTCGGCCGCAAGGCCGCGGAAGAGCAGCGCATAGGCGAAACTCGCGCCCACGAACCCCGTACCGACGATCGCAATCCGTGTTCTGTTCATAGTAAAAGTGTACCGCTGCTGCCGCGAACGTGGTGCGAAAGTGCGGCGAATCCACTACCATGAGCTGACGTATGGCTTTCTCGCGCAACAAGGCGATCGCGTTTTTCATCGTCCTCGGCTCCTGTTCTCTGGCTGCCGCGCTGGCGCTGAATATCACGTGGATGATCCGCTGGCGCGAGGTCGGGATGATCATTCTGGGGATCATCTTCTTCGCGTTGATCGCCAGTGGGGTTACGCTGAACACGATTTTTCTTGTCCGCGAGGTGCGCCGCGCCGAGCAGCATGACAGCTTCATCAACGCGGTGACGCACGAGCTGAAGACGCCGCTGGCCTCGATTCGCCTGTACCTGGAGACGCTGCAGTCGCGCGAGCTCAGCGCTGACCAGCGCAGTCATTTTTACGGCATCATGCTCGACGATACCGACCGGCTGATGAACACCGTGGAAAAGGTGCTGCGCGCCGGCCATCTCGGGCAGAAGAGCAGGCGAAACTTCCAGCGCGTCGACCTCGGCGAGATTGCGCGCGAGTGCATCCTGCTGGCGCAGAATCGCCATCGTCTTTCGGCCGAACATTTCCGCTTCGTCGATTACACGCTCTCGCCGCCCTTCGTGCAGGGAGATCCCGAGGAGCTGCGTTCGGCGGTCAGCAATCTGCTGGAAAATGCAGTGAAGTACTCTCCCGATCGTATCGCCATCACAGTCGAGCTCCTCGACGAGGCGGGCGAACTGCTGCTCCGCGTTAGCGACAAGGGAGTAGGGATTCCGCTGGGCGAGTTGAAGCGGATCTTTCGCCGCTTCTATCGCGTCAATGAGCGGATGCGCCAGCGCGCCAAGGGCACCGGGCTGGGATTGTTCATCGTGCGCAGCATTGCGCGCCGACACGGCGGCTCGGCTTATGCCACCAGCGAAGGCGTGGGCCGCGGCGCTACGGTGACGCTCCGGCTGCCGCGCGACTCGGCCTGACTGTGGCGTCAACGCTACCCGCCGCAGGATTTCCGCGATACCATAGAGCGATTGCCGGAAGGACGGCTGACGGATGAAAGAGTTTTATATTCGCGATGCGGCCCAGCAGGAGAACAAGGTCATCACCTCCAGCTTTGCGGTCGCCAATAAGCAGATCAAGTCGAAGAAGAATGGCGAGCCTTATCTCGATCTCTCGCTCTCTGACCGCACCG
>Ga0326727_10024328_pt1 | contig 11464 bp, 8 predicted proteins | sample MB2enrmetagenome_FD_207643 | JGI IMG/M metagenome (GOLD analysis project Ga0326727, IMG submission 207643) | Lab enriched peat soil microbial communities from McLean, Ithaca, NY, United States - MB29MY | ecosystem: Environmental > Terrestrial > Soil > Wetlands > Peat | place: USA: New York... | reverse complement strand
AAGATAGCGAACCAATCGCAGTCCTCCGCCCTCGGTGCTCCGATCCTGAAACTCGCAATACTCAGGGTTGAATTCCCACGAGCGCCAGTTCAGGTCGGGTCCGTCTGTCCACTCCAGTGACCGCCAGTAGCAATCTATGTCGGCAGCAACTTGTGCCAAAGCCCAGCTCGTTGGTTCCTGTTGAAACGGAACCTGAGCCGAATCTGCGAATTGTTGCAAGAGTCTTGGATCTTCGCATTCAATCGCTATTCGGGATGGAAGAAGACTGGAGTCCGAGCCTGAGTTAACCGTAATTGTGACTGCCGGGTGTTTCTCCTTGACGCGGTTCAAGTGGTCCAGCGTAGCAGGACTTCGTGAGCCTATGAGAATGGCCGAGCATCTTTGAATGGGCAGCCGTACTATTGCAGAGGGACAAACATAGACGCTGCCATTCCCTTTTTCGAAGCTGACGTCGCAAAAACCAAAGGCATCCAACAGGCGCAACACTCGATTGCGCAGCGTTGGGATGTGTTTCGCTGAAGCAATTCTGTCCTGCAAAATTTCATCAACCGTTTTCTTAAACGCAGGCCAATTCAGCTCGACTTTGGCAGAAAGAACATAAAGCAGGTGATCGGAAGGGTTATTCATCCTCTTCCTCCTGCCCACTCGAAGAGTGCTGCGTGAATGTCCTGATCAGAATAAAGGTAGTTTTGAGTTCTTGTTAAACGAATAGCAAAGGGGAGTTTGCTCGATTCCATAGCAGTCGACTGGCATGAAAAGTTGCCTTCGTAGGCAGCGAGGGCGTCACCGACTATCTCGGAAAGCTGCCGCTTGTCTTTTGCGACTACTCGTTTCGCAAGTTCGACTGGCAGCATCACAATCCTTCCCGCGGTATGTTGCTGGGTGCATGTACCCTTTGGGCAACGAAACTCAATGGACTGCTTGCCGCCTCTAAGCACTGGGCCTTCAGGGAAAGCGCCGCAATCTGAACACGGGAGTTCCCAGGCTAGCTCCGCAACTTGTCTCTGCGAGAGTCGTAGCTTACCTGTAGAGTTGAGATCTCCGGAAGGTGCAATATGCCTCAATAGTTTCATCAAAGCAGTTCGACCGCGCACCTGGGAAATGAATCTAGTATCCTTCCCGAGGTCGCTTTCCGTCCGTACGTAGATGTTCGGTCGAATGGCGATGTTCGTTTTGATCATTTCTATATGTGGTACGAAAATCTCAATTTGCCGTACTCTCGAACGACCTGAGGGCCTCGGCGTGCTCGACTCGATGCTTTCATTTGCAGAACCAGATCAGGATCAATCCGATACAGCAGTTCTATGCATTCAAGATCGAAACCACATGTGTCCACGCCGAACTCCAAGATATGCTCTGGCGGGGTGAGCGTGCGCATGCCATTCGCTCGTTTCGCGACTACTACGTTGGCTTGCTTCGCGTCTTCTACAAGGGATAAAGAGACGCTTCTCTCGTTCGTGTGCACTTGTTCACCTTCGCAAATCAATTCGTAAAATGTGTTGTCGCTTAGGACAAGGCCTATGTCTTCAGCATTCTCGTAAACACCCGGAGTCTGAGAAACTATGGCAGCACCAGCAGCGACATCCCATTCGGCTTCTACAGACGGATGAAAAGCAGCAGCAAATCGCCGATCGCCCCGCAATTTCTCATGGAGTAATCTGAGCTGGCTTGAGCCTCCGATCACCACTAGCCGATTAATTGCATCGAAACTCAGCCCTGCCGCCGTCACTGCCTTCGCTAGCTCCTCAATCGCAAGCTCTACATGAGTGCTGGTCAGTGATTCAAACCACGCTTGTTCAACGTGCACAGTTAAAGGCTGTCCGCCATAGGCGCTAAGAAGAACGTCGGTCTCCTTCTGACGCGATAGCATTCGCTTTGCAAGCTCGCATTTTGTCCGGAGGTTGTCCCGGTCCACGGACGACATTGCGGAAAAGGGCGTACTCTGTTTCCTTTGATCCATCACCCTGGCATGAATTGCTTGTGCAAAATCGTCGTCGATGGCGTCGCCTGCAATGCTCATCCCCTCGGTGGCGAGTTCTAATACACGCCCCTCGCGGATTTCCACGATGCTAATGTCAAGAGTTCCTCCTCCCCAATCGAAGATCGCAACATAACGGCAGTGACGTAGATCCCTGAAGTACCTAACCAGAGCGGCTGTCGATTCTGTGACGAATGTCGTGATCTCGATGCCAGCGAGCGCTGCTGCACGGCGAAGCGACCGCCTCGAAACACCGGGGTAGTCCACAGGTATAGTAATTACGGCTTGTGATATGGGATCCACTCCAAGTTGCTCTGCTCGTCGAGACAGCTGCTGAAGGACCGTCGCTGCAACATCTTCTGGTGTCCAGACCTTAGCTTCCGTAGCCCAGCGCTGGTCTGTGCCTAGCTGCCACTTTACTGACTCTACAACGTGATAAGAGCCGCTTTGCCTATAATCGTCGCGTGCTTGCCACACCGAGCGTCCGCAAATAGCCTCGCCGGTGGCAATGTCAATAGCCACAACAGAAGGCAATGGCAGCCCCGCCTCATCTCCATACTTCTGAAAACTATCACCGATCATTTTGACGGCACTGCTATTCGTTGTGCCGAAATCAATGCCGAAATGCGGCTCCGTCATCGAGCGTTCCTCAGCGGCAGTGTGATTCCAAGTTGCCCAAGCACTTCTATTAATTGGTGAAATTGAAGTAAGAGAACGCGACCCAACTCGGGGGTTACGTCACTGTTCTTTGCCGGCAAGTCCAGCAAGTGTTTCGCGAGCGTCATTGCCACCTGTTGCTGAAACTCTCCGATTCTACCGTTTGCATTAGCCGTGATTTGTTGTGTCAACTTGCCCCGCTCGGTTTCTCGCGCTAGTTGCATTTGTTGTATTGATGCTTGCAGATCAGAAATGCGTTTTTCTGATTCGGCGAGACTCTGTTGAAGTGTAAACTTTGTCGACTCCAGATCTCGCACTTGAAGCGAGAGTTTCTGCTCTCTTGCTTTTGCCTCGACGGTTTCAGTTCGCTGACGCTCTTGGGCCGCCGTCAACGCCTGCCGAATCTGTGAGAGCGCGGACAACTCCCCTTCGAGAATTTTGGTGCGATCTTGTAGATAACGGGCGAGAGCCAATTCGGCACCTTCATCGTCCTCCTTTTCGATGTGGACGACCACGTCCGCTGCAGGCGACGAAGCCGACGTAGTAGCTGCCCGAGTCAGGGGAAAGAAGTCTTGCTCCAGCTCTGATGCGTTCGTGCGCAACCACCCGCCGAATTGTTTCCGCAGGCCCTCCGGCCATCGCTCGACCTCTGTCACGACCTGGTGGAGTAAATCGCCACCGTCAATACTCCTCTCGATCTGTTTAGCCCGCAAAACCGTTATTAGAGCAATTGCGACCCGGTACCGAGTCATCGGCTCAACTCCGCTGGTCGCATCAAACGCAAGCTTTGCGAGCTTGGCTAGTACTGTCGCGGTCGACCTATGGCCAGCCGCATTCGCAAGTACCTCAAGATTTAGAGTTTGTCCTTTGCAGAGAAGATTTCCAAGCAACAATTGCCGTAGTTCCTTTCCCGGTCGGTTATCGGGGAGCAATTTGTCGAGCAGCTCTATTGCAGTGATCCCATCGCTCTCAGAAACCCTTGCGGCTACTAACGCGAGTCGCCGCTGTGAACGCTCACCATGAGGCGCAGGGAGCCACCTCATTATCTGCAAACGGCGTTCTCCGGGAACATTGGGCCAAGCCTTTCCTATGCCCTCCGCCACTGCGTCGGATTGGAAGTCCTCCGCAAGTCGGAGAGGTTCACTAATATCTTGAAAAGGGCCATTCAAGATGGACGCAATCAGCTCTGCTCCGAGCTTTCTTTGAGCTGCGTCCATCCTGCCTTTTTTTTCTTTAACCTTTGCGGCTAACGTCTTCAATTCGTCTAGTTCGTTCATATTTGTATTAACCTTCCGGGGCCGAAGCCCTGGATTTTGACATCATCATCGCAATCTCGAACTCAAGTTGGTAATCTTCAGGCAAAGGGGAAATATCCGCAAATCCTAGACCATCCGGCCAGCCGGAGGCTCCTCCTGTCGCCCCGCAGATCGTTGCCAATCCATGCATCGCCGCCTCCAACCGGGCAAATGGCTCTGGTAGTCTCGGAATGTCTACCGCAGAGGCTTTAGGCAGCCGCTTTGATCGATAAAACGCGAGCTGCTGATATCCCCGTGCCATTGACTCGACAACAGGATCAGCACCGCTTTTCAAGAGCTCGGTGAAAAGTTGCACGGCACGGTTGAAGCTACGGGGGTCGTTTTTGCAAAACCCGGCACGATAATGAATAGCACCTTCCGTCAGGCGATTACCGCCATCAAGCTTGGATAGCCGTGAACCGAAACAGGTAGAGACTTCAGGACCAAAAGTCTCGTCGCGCCATTCACGAACCAGACCTCCTACATCGACGGGTGGCTCGCAAACTGTAATTACGGGAAGACCGCTTTCTCCGGGGCCATGAATGTCGTCCTGCACAGTAGGAATTTCTGCGTGTTCAGAACCAATCCAATACTCGAACGGCGGGACTGTGCTGCCAACAATTGTGGCTCCTGCTAGCCTTGGCAAGAAGTCCGATTTGACCAGCTTCCCACTGAAGTCGAACCACGCGCGAATCGGTACGCCCTGCCAAGGAAACTCGGAAGCGACAAAAATCGACTTTCCAGCTAGAACCTGGTCACCATTTCTCACTTCAATCTCTAGCTTTCCACCTTTCTGGACTCGGCTGGGCAATGCATAGTCGCCGCATTCTAATTGGCGTAAGGCTTTTCCATTGCAGAACACCTGAAACGTGGGCGTGGAGGTCTCAACCACTACTCGTGGAAGAGCAAAACCGAAAAATGTATTTCCTGAAAATCTGATGCCCCCCTGGAGGCGAATGTGCTCCATTGAGGGCAGAGCCAGATTTGGATATACCGCCTTAACCGTGTTATCGGTGTTTGCTCTCTGTGCCGAATATAGGCGACAACTAGACGGCAACCCGTCGGTTATCGATAGCTGTCTGAAGTCGTCACATGACGATCGCCCCCATCTCTCGATTAAGTTCCATGCTGAAGCTTCGGCTAGAAGAAGAAATGGAGAGCTCGTCGGAAGTTGTTGAACTTCAATGTGGCCTGATAGACCCTCTAATGCACCCGAAACAAAAACTCGCACACCAGATCGCAACAGGCCGAATCTCCAACCGTGATTCACATCGCGAAGTGAAAATCCATTGAAGATATCCAGGGTAGATGGGTCCAGTGGTTCGCCAGTGTCGAAATCTTCAATGCATGTTGACCATCCTCCAGCATATTCGTCACAGCGGTACCTAGATAAACGCGACCCTCCCGAAAGAGTCAGCCCATCTTCCGGGAATTCACGACGAGCATGGCACCGAAGCCGGAGATCCATGACTCCGGCTGTAAGATCAACGTCTTCACAGCACAGTCTCAGGACTCCATGGACGGAGGTCCTCTTCGACCCTCCTTCGCTGACCCTGGTGACACTTCCATCCCAATGCAGGATTTCGTCCCGAACCGTTTGTACGAGCACATCGTAGTTTTCGCGATTCGTGGAAAGTGAATCCAAAATCCGGAGCGTTCTCGGGCGTAGCCGACCATCTCCAAACTGTTCGAGGACGCTAACTAGATACGGTTCGGCCGGCGGTATCCCAGCGTCGATTCCACCGTCGGCAAAGATAGCAGGAAGGAGCTTACGCTCTTGCTCAGTCAGTATGGCCTGGGAAATCGGAACTCCGACATTGACGAACCGCCCAGTGGTGGGGTATTCGAAAATTCCGAGTTTCCCATCCTTGTCCCTTTGTGTCCAATTCTCAAGATCAGCCCACAACAGCCGCATATCCGAGAAATGCGGGTAGGGCTTCTCTGCTTCTTCTTCCCCTAAGAGTTTTCTCAAACGCGGATAATAGGCTTGCGACGCGAATTCGCCTTCTTCCCCAACGCCGGCTGCCAATACGAACAAAGCTAAGAAGCAGATGTACGGCGGGAAATCTAGCTTTCGTCTCCTCCAGCCTGCCAAGGCCTCGATAGCTCGATCGCAAAGGGGAACACCTGAGCACCACGGCGGACCCGTCTTCACGGTGCGGATGAAGTCCGGCACACGAACATTTTCAGCGTTCCCGACCTCGTTGATTAGCTCCGCTGTGACATTGAGAAAAACACGGCGTCCGACCATGCCCGAGTTGAAGAATTTCACCGCTATCTGGTCGTTCCAGCGCAGGTAATCCATAGGGCGCGAGAGATGCTCAAATTGGCAGGGTATACAACAGAACATTCTAAACTGGAGTCATATAGCCACACCAAGAAATCAAGAGCCGCACGTTTCGCAGACGAGATCTACAAGTCTACACAATTGTGCGCGTCGTCACTTGTGACCACCAGCCCTTGCTAGTGATCACATCTTTGCTTGACACCGTACAAAAGCTATTCCGCTTTGACGAAACAACGATTCGGAATATGCTACATCTTCCATGCCTGCATACTACGAAGCCGATTTGGAGACGTTCGTCGCCGAAAACGCTGCCGACATCCTTTGGAAATTGACGAAGGCAAACGCGGGGGAGAGGTTTCCCCTAACGCCACAGGCGATTCAGGCGTGGAATGCGCAATTACCGTTTTTGAATGCCGGAATTCGACATCTACTTGCTAAGCGACAGGAGGCGAGAGATTGGCGCGTCCTGCTTGAGTATTCCATCCCAATAGTCGGCAAACGGATCGACGCAGTTTTGCTTTGCCCCAATGTGATCATTGTCATCGAAACGAAAACTGGGGCAAGCCAGACCTCGGCCATACGGCAAGTAGATGAGTACGCCTTGAATCTAGCGTGTTTCCACGAACATAGTGCAGGCAGGAAGATCGTTCCGGTTGTCGTTTCTGACGGGCCTGTCGCTGAAAGCAGTGCGCGTACTGAATTCGACACCCTCATTGAGAAGTGTCGACTGTCATCAACATCTGAGATCGGACAACTTCTTTTCGAAATCTGTCAACAGTACATAACTGTCCACCAAATGCCTATCGACCTAAACAACTGGAGCCACGGACGATTTCAGCCAATACCGCCAATAATCGATGCCGCTGTTGCGCTGTACTCAGGCATGAATGTATTCGAGATCGGACATGCCTGCGCGGCCCGCGAAACGCTGGATCTCACCACCAATACTCTCATCAGCATTGTTCTTGACGCGCGTACCAATAAGCAAAAGGTCATCTGCTTCACTACCGGTGTACCCGGAGCTGGTAAAACTCTTGTTGGCTTAAACACAGTCCACCGACTCGAAATCAAGGATTTCAGCTCCTTCCTTTCAGGAAACGGTCCGCTAGTTAATGTCATTCAGGAAGCTCTCGTGCGCGATGTCGTAAGACGCGAAGGAATGAGCAGGCAACAAGCTGCATTGGAAGTGCGGGCGTTTGTTCATAATGTCCACCGATTTGCCGATCAGTACTATGGCGAGGCGAAGAAAGTACCTTCTCAGAGAGTTGTTGTCTTCGATGAGGCGCAGCGAGCATGGGACGAACAGGAAAACGAGCGCTCCGGTCGGCCACGAGTGTCGGAACCAGAAATGATGTTGGAAGTTATGGATCGCCATTCCGATTGGTCTGTAATCGTCGCCTTGATTGGGGGTGGGCAAGAAATCAACCGGGGTGAGGCTGGGATAGCTGAGTGGGGACGAGCCCTTGCGAAATTTCCACACTGGATTGTTCGCGCATCTCCTGCTGTCCTCAGCGAAAGAGCCGGTGATGGGTTTCAGCTCTTCCAGAGCTCAAAGGATCCGTTTCCCGATCGAATTCTTGAGGCTCCAGCTCTTCACCTAGATGTCTGCACAAGATCCATTCGGGCACAGCGGATTTCGGACTGGGTCGATTGCGTCCTCTCGGGGCGGAAATGTGATGCCGCCAAGGTCGCTGACACTTTTGATTCGAAACCAAAGCTAACCAGAAGCTTAGAAACCGCCAAGATATGGCTTACTGCAAATCGGCGAGGACAGACTCGGTCAGGGCTGGTAGCGAGCTCTTCTGCTGTGCGCCTTCGTGCTGATGGCTTGGAACCTACGTTTGATTTCCAGCAGCGTTTCGAATGGGCGCATTGGTTCTTAGACATACATGACTGCGACAATCCGGGTTGTGACCATAGGTATTGCAATGATGTCCGCGCAAGCTCAAGGTTAGAAGTCGCAGCAACTCAGTTCAAGATCCAAGGTCTTGAATTGGACTGGATCGGCCTTTGTTGGGGAGAAGATCTCACTTGGAATGGTGTGAAATGGGTCTCTCGCAGATTCAATAACAAGCAATGGCGAGCTGTAAAAGCAACGGATTATCGCCGCCAGACTTACTCTATCAATGCTTATCGTGTCCTGATGACGCGGGCAAGACAGGGCATGGTGATCTATGTACCCAAACCGCACTTAGATGACAAAAGCCGTTTGCACCAGGAACTTGATGTCACCGCTGCGTTCCTCATGGATTGTGGTACATTGCCTATCTGAATCTAGGCAGCCCTATCCCGGCAGCGTCGACTCGCGACTGGGCATCGCCGTGGGCGGCGACCGTCTACGACAGCGGTATTCAGGCCTACTCCACGGGGCCACGCAGCAGCGTTCTTATAGACTGATTTCACGCTTCCATTCATCCGCCCCGACCGCTTCTTCGGTGATAGGCCCGTAGTGTAGCTTTGCCAGAGCGCTATATGCCTTAGGCAGATTCAAACCGCATGATGAACAGAACAGCGAGCAAGGGTCTACAGCTTTCTTGCCGTCAACAATATAAGCTTCGTCTTCTATCCCAACGATGATGCCGATCTCCCCACAAATCTTACAAAACAGGAACAGTCCTTCTCCAACGAGTGATCCACGCTCTTGTGACCGGCGATCGAGCTCTGCGTAGAGTTTCTTGTTTACGTTGTACCGGTAGTCGGAGAGGTCAAGCCTAATCCCCTCTTCATCGAAGAGGAGATTTGCTGCGCCGATTATCAGGTCCTTTTGATATTCGCACCCAAACGTGTGCAGCAAACGCTCTCTGGGAAGAGTCTCATCCTTCTCGATCATGGCAAGATACGACTGTGCAACGTGAAGTTCTCGCAGAAGGTCTTGGCCAATCAGGTCTCGGAGACCGAGGCCATCATAGGCCTCCTTGTAGAAATCATCGAGCGCAGGCAGAGCAACATTGAGGATTGCTCCAGAATACTCAAATTCTTTCTCCCGCTCAGCTCCTCTGTGCGTAATTCCGTTTCTTAGCTTCGTCAGCCGGTCAAGGCCAACTTCCGTGAAACTGCGCAGGGCAGGCACCATTTCCCGCACCCTTTTCCACGCGTCTTCGAATGAGCAAGTTCTCGCAGGATCAAAACTGTCAATATCAAAATCTGTAGTGACGTTTCGCCCTAGGCGATGCGCGGCAAGACGGTCCCTCACTACATACTTTGAGAGCTTGTACTCCAGGCGTTCGGCGGACAATAGCACATGGACTTCCTGTAAAAGGCCTTTGCAAGCCACTTCAATAGCTTGGTGAAAAAGCATGAGTGCCTGCGCAGGCATGGGATATGACAACACCCAGAATGCAGCTTTCAGCAGTTCGACAGCACCCATCGCCGATGGGCTCTCTGTCTTGCGGATAGCCTTTTCAAATCGTGCGGCCTCGAAATGGATCGTGGACATGGCTCGACTCCGGTTTTTTCTCTCGGTAATCTCCTGAGCATTGCCAGAATCTCTACAGGTCGATTTTTTTAGTTTGCATAACAGTAAACGGTATTCCAACTGCTTCAAACGAATCCCTCATCCACCAGGGTGCTTCCACTGCCAGTGATTTCATGCCGCTGGCCTGAGCCCCCAACAACTCGGCACCAACTTTCGCTTATCAATTTCGCGTTCGGACCGCTATCAGCGAGCCAGTAAGCGAACCCTCCATACATTCCAGGGACTGCGAACCAAAATCTTCTTCGCGCAAACTCAAGAATCGGCTCCAGCTCAGGCAGCCGCAATGCGTGTTCTTCGACGAGACGGTGCGCCCTCTCGTGGATGACTGCGTGAAGACTCCCCTGGATACGCGAGAGAACCGTTGCTGGTACGTGCTGTTCGTATACTGGTTCCAAGATTTGCACCAGCTTTACGTAAGACCGGATTCGCGCAACGTCGACAGCGCGTTTACCCTCTGAATTCTTCAAAGTCCGGAACGCACCGAATTTCAGAAGCGCGGTGACCACTTCGATGTTGGCGCCGCCGTGAGCAGCTTGGTGAAGCGGAGCATACAATGAATGGCCGCCTGGGCGCGTAGTGTTGACGAGTTCCGGATTTTCCGTCAGTATATCGAGCACCTTGGGCCAGTTGTAGTTCTTGGCAAAGTCCGCAAGGTCTTGTCTCACTTTTGCCCCTTGTTCAGTTAGAGTTACGGATTTTGTCACGCCGTCCCAAATGACTGGTTCACGTTCGGTCACAGACTCACTTTTGCTTGTCACGTTTGTTGGCGAGTTTAACCGGGACTTCTTCATGACTCTTCAACCCTCGTTCCACCTGATCGCATCGGATCTGACGCTACGAGCCAGATTCGGAGCGTTGCAGCGGGCAGACGGAATCATAGATCCTCTCCATAGAACTAGTTAAGCAGTGGCGAGCAGATCGAGTCACGGTTGTAGCATTCTCAGCTGCCAGTTCAGGAATTCAGCGCGCTGACCTGCGCCCGACATTCTGAGTATTCGAGCAATGTGCTCCCAGGTCACACACTGGGCTTCGACGTGTTTCGAAAGGCCCGAGTAAAATACCAGTCCTGATTCTGGTCGAAATATCGCCCGAACGCATTGTCGCGTTTGCGAAGAGCCTTGAAGCACTCCGGTGCTGGCGCGATTAGCCAGGACAGTTCTTCCGTCCGGTAGCTTGAACTGAATCATGTCGCCCATCGGATTCCTCCACTGGACGCAGGACTGCCAGCCTCATACTATAATTCGTCGGTGCTTTTCGCAGGGCAACGACCGTAACGCGCCAGCTGGGCTTCCACACATGGTCGCTATGGTGGTACAAAAGGCTGCCTGCACCTCTGAAACGTCCTAGCCTAGTCAAACCCCATCCGGGCAGCCAAATCCTCGCGGAATGGGCTCCCCAAGAGCATCTGAACCGCCAGCGGAATCGAGGGTGGTATCGTAACTGGTGGCACCACAGCGAGTAGAAATAGGCATATCTCACATCAGAATGGCCTCTATTCGAAATCCGCTAACAGCCAAGATTTCCCGCGCCCAGGGCTGTTTGCTCGGTCAGCTCGCTGGGGACTCTTTGGGCAGTCTTGTCGAGTTTCAGTCTGCTGAGGAAATCCGACGAGCATATCCAAACAGCGTTCGTGAGCTTGCGGATGGTGGCATTTGGAACACAATAGCTGGACAGCCAACCGATGACTCCGAGATGGCTCTGATGTTGGCACGAATGCTGGTGGAACATAGGCGATACGACGCTGATCAAGCTCGTCACGCGTATGCGTTCTG
>Ga0326727_10024323_pt1 | contig 11465 bp, 8 predicted proteins | sample MB2enrmetagenome_FD_207643 | JGI IMG/M metagenome (GOLD analysis project Ga0326727, IMG submission 207643) | Lab enriched peat soil microbial communities from McLean, Ithaca, NY, United States - MB29MY | ecosystem: Environmental > Terrestrial > Soil > Wetlands > Peat | place: USA: New York... | reverse complement strand
GGATGGCCGCAAAGGGGGCCTTCAACTGGTGGGTCGTGCGGATCATGTACTGCGCCCGCTCTTCCGTGGCGGCCAGCAGGCGGCGATTGGTGGCGGCCAGCTCCTCGTCGCGGGTCCGCAGTGCGCCGGCCAACCGCGACGCCAAGTACCACACCGTGAGCGATATAAAGACCAGCGACGCCAAATGCCAGCCCAGCACGGCCGGCGGCAGGCCCTCTCGACCGGCCAGCAGCGGGCCCGCCAGCACGCACCGCGCAGGGACCACGCCCGCGCTCTCCAATACAATGCACCCGGCATACATCCCCATGGCCGACAGCAAGACCAGCAGGCTGCGGGCGGGCGGGAAGAAGATGCAGGCCAGCACGATGTGGAACAGGTACATGAACGGCGCAAAGGTCTGCAAGCTGCCCAGGTAGTGCACCACGATGGTGAGCATGGCCAAGTCCAGCAGAATTTGCAGCCAAAGGCCCTGCATCATGCGTGCCGCGTGCCGCTGGCCGCGGGACGCCGCGCGGGCCATGGCCAGGTAGCCCAAGTTCAACACGGCCAGGATTCCGGCGACCCCCAACGGCCAGTCGGGCGCCAGCCGGATGCCATGGCGGACGAGCGGGTCGCCGCCGGCCCAGGCTGCCAGGGCCAGCCCCGCCAGCACGGCGATCACCAGCCACCGCAAGCGGCAGAACCAGGCGACGTTCTGCAGCAGCAGCCGCCGGTCGGTTTCCGCGTGGGCCGGCGGCGCGGCGTTGCCCCCGGCACACTCCCCGAGCGGCAGGTCGTAGGCCGCCCAAACCAGATTGCTCGTTTCGGATGTCACACCCCGGCCTCGCACTCAGTCCACCAGCCAAGTCGTCCCGGCCGCGAACAACCGCCCGAGATCGCCCCGCCCGCGCTTGGCCATCGCGGCGTCGACCTGAGCCATCAACAAGTCGTCGTAGGTGGGCTTCTCCACCTGGCGGAAGATGCCCAGCGCCGTGGGGAAATCGGGTGGCTGCAAGCCGGCCAGCAGGTAGGCCCGTGCCGAGGACCGGCTGTGCGCGTCATGCACCAGCAGGTCCTCCTCGCGCACGCCGTTGGCGCCGACGGTGGCGACGATCGGGTCCATGCCCAATACCGCGATGCCCTGGCCGGCGTCCTTTCCGAAGCGGACCGGCTTGCCGTGCTCCAGGTAGACCCAGCGCTTGTCGCGGACGGAGCGGTCGCTGAAGTCGTCCAGGGCGTGCTCGTTGAAGATGGCGCAGTTCTGCCGGATCTCCAGCAAGGCCGCCCCCTTGTGCCGCGCCGCCGCCTCGATCATCCTGGCCAGATGCGCCGGGTCGGCAAACACCGAGCGGGCGACAAACGTGGCGTCGGCCGCCAGCGCCAGCTCGAGCGGACGGATCGGGTGCTCGATGGTCCCCAAGGGACTGGATTTCGTCTTCTTGCCGAACTCCGACGTCGGCGAGTACTGTCCCTTGGTCAGGCCGTAAATCTGATTGTTCAAGAGCAGGATCTTGACGTCCAGGTTGCGCCGCAGGCAGTGGATCAAGTGATTCGTGCCGATCGAGAGGCTGTCGCCGTCGCCGGTGACAACCCACACCGACAACTCCGGCCGCGCGCATTTCAGTCCCAGGGCCACCGCCGGGGCGCGCCCGTGGATGCTGTGCATGCCGTAAGTGTTGAGGTAATAAGGGAACCGCGACGAGCAGCCGATCCCGGAAACGAACACGATTCTCTCGCGGGGGATGCCGAGCCGCGGCAAGACGTTCTGCACCTGGGCCAGGATCGAGTAGTCCCCGCAGCCCGGACACCACTTCACCTCCTGGGAGGACTGGAAGTCCTCGCGCGTGAGGCGGTGAAGATTCCCGTCGGCCTGGCCGGCCGTGCAACATTCCAAGGCATTGCTCACTGCGGGGGTTCTCCCAAGAGGGTTTCAATGCGGTCCTGCACCTCGCGGACGCGGAACGGCCTGCCCTCCACCTTGCACAGGCCGACGGCATCCACAAGAAACCGCTCGCGGAGCAAACCGCGAAGCTGCCCCAGGTTGTTTTCCGGAACGAGGATCCGCCGGTACCGCGCCAGCAGCGCGGCGAGGTTGGCAGGGAGAGGATTCAAATAGCGGAGGTGCAGATGGGCCACCCGTCGCCCGGCATGCCGCACTTCGTCGACCGCGGCGGCGATGGCGCCGTAGGTGCTGCCCCAGCCGACCACCAGCAGATCGCCCTCCGCCGGCCCCACGACCTCGGCCGGTGGGATGTCGCGGGCGATGCTCTCGATCTTGGCGGCCCGCAACTCCACCATCCGCTGATGATTGGCCGCGTCGTAGCTGACCGTCCCGGTCACGTCCTCCTTCTCCAGGCCGCCGATGCGGTGCTCCAGCCCTGGCGTGCCCGGCACCACCCAGGGCCGCGCCAAGGTCTCGGCGTCCCGGCGATAGGGAGCGAAGTCTTCCGCGGCGGGCGGGGCCGGGCTGCGCAGATCGGGCAGATCGGCCGGATCTACGACCCGCCACGGTTCCGCGCCGTTGGCCAGGAAACTGTCCGAGAGCAGCATCACCGGCGTCATGTGGCGGATCGCCAGCCGCACCGCCTCGAAGGCCATCTGGAAGCAATCGGCGGGCGTCGCCGCGGCCAGCACCGCCAGCGGGCACTCCCCATGCCGTCCGTACATGGCCATCGACAGGTCGGCCTGCTCGGTCTTGGTGGGCATGCCCGTGCTCGGCCCGGCACGCTGCACGTCGATCACCACCAGCGGCAGCTCGGTCATCACCGCCAGTCCCAGGCCCTCGGCCTTCAGCGAGAGGCCCGGGCCGCTGGTCCCGGTGACGCCGATGGCGCCGCCGAAGGACGCCCCCAGGGCGGCCACGCAAGCGGCGATCTCGTCCTCGGTCTGCAGCGTGCGGACGTCAAACTCCGTGTGCGCCGCCAGCTCGTGCAGAATCTCGCTGGCCGGGGTGATCGGATAGCTGGCGTAGACCAGCGTGCGGCCGGCGCGGTTTGCGGCCGCGATCAGCCCCAGCGCCGCCGCTTCGTTGCCCGTCAGCCGCCGGTAGCGCCCCTGCGGCAGCCGGGCAGGCGCGACCGTGTGCTGCACGCGAAACAGCTCCGCGGTGTCGGCGAAGTTGTAGCCGGCGCGCAAACTCGACCCGTTCGCCGCCATCGCCGCCGGGTTCTTACGGAACTTCTTTATCAGCCATTCCAGCACCGGCTGCAGCGGGCGATCGTACAGCCACAGCGCCAACCCCAAGGCGAAAAAATTCTTGCACCGCCCCGCCTCCTTTCGCGGAAGCTGCGCAGGCTTCACCGCCTTCTCGTTCAACCGCGTCATCGCCACCGGCAACACCCGGTACCCCGCCAGCGCCCCGTCCTCCAGCGGATTGCCGGCGTAGTGGGCCTTTGCCAGGTTGGCGGGCGTGAACTCGTCCTCGTTGACGATGACGATCCCGCCGGGCTGCAAGTCCGGGAGATTGACCCGCAGCGCGGCCGGATTCATGGCAATCAACACATACGGCGAATCCCCCGGCGTATGGACCTCGTGATCCGCAAAATTGAGCTGGAAGCCGCTCACGCCGGCCAACGACCCCGCCGGGGCACGGATCTCGGAGGGATAATCGGGAAGCGTGCAGACCACCGTTCCCGTCATGGCCGCGATGTCCGCGAATTGGCTGCCAGCCAACTGCATGCCGTCCCCCGAATCCCCCGCAAACCGGACCGTGGCGCAGGGCACCGCAACGAACTGCCTCGGCCTGGCCAATTTCACTTGGGACATAGCCCTCACCCCCGCTTTGAACCCGCCGCGCTCAATCCGGACCCCGGAAGACCGCCAACCCCACCGCCAAGTTCGTCAAGTCCGTGCTCGCCAGGTAATCCCGGATCTGCCGGTGCACCACGCCGACCAGATCGCCCAGCACACAAGTTGTTCCACTACAAACGGGCCGACTCAAGGGGCACCCGCAAGTGGAAATCGGGCCCTCGACGGCTTCGTATATCCGCAACAGCTTGATCTGGTCGGCCGGCAGGGTCAGATGGAAGCCTCCCGTCGGGCCGCGGACCGACTCCACCAAGCCCGCCCTCACCAGGCAGTGCATGACCTTCGCCAGATGGTGCCCCGAGGCGGACAGCTTTTCGGCGATGGCGTGGTTGGTGAGCCACTCTTGCTGTTTTCTGGCCAGCAAGGCCATGGCGTGCAGGGCGAGAGAGACGGCTTCCGACATCCTCACGAGACTAGAGACGCACTGCGCTGACATGGGTACATGGCCCTTCCCGCCGTTGGGTCTGCCTGATGCCCGACTCTCGCCAAATGTCATTATAGTACCAGATAACCAGTTATTTCCAGCCAGTCAAGCCGATCGCACGTCAATTTCGACGAGGCAGGCGCGGCATGAATTCATCATCGCTTGAGTGATAATGCTACGAAAACCGGCACGTGCGTTATCATCGTTATTTATGACAATCAAATTAGCCAATAATCGAGCGTTTTCCCTTGAAAATTCTCCGAGACGTCGGAAATTTCTCACTCTTGCGGGCTCCGCGGGCGAAAATACGAGTGAACCCCTACAAGTAAAGCAAGTCGCACACCGCTTACGAACCCTACCTAACGCTTTCCCCACAAGTCTCGACCGGCCCCAACGGTAATAGACACCTGGCACAGTAAAGCATTCAAGGCAAGGCCGGCCGAATCCCCCACGCGATCCCGCCTACAGAACCAAAGGAAGACAGCGATCGATCTCGACGGAGGATCCCGGCGAGAGTATACATGATCCACCCGACGGGGTGGTCCACAAGGAGGTGGCACTGTGCGCACGGTCAGGCACACGAGGGGTGAGTTGCAGGTCTGTCGCGCGGGTCTTGTCGTGCTGGGGGTCTTGTGCCTCGCGCTCGGCGCATGCCGGTCGTCCAACAACGACTGCCCCCCGCGGCGGATGGAGCCCAGATTGGATCCGGGCTGGCCCAAGGCCAACAACTTCTTTACGCAGGTTTCCTACCAGGAGGTCCGCGCGCAGACGCCGAAGATCACGGGGGCGGAGTACATCAACGACGTGGAGATCTGCGCCACCTGCCACGAAACCTACGTCAAGACCTTTGCTAACAACGTGCACCGCCGGGACAATTGCGAGGCGTGCCACGGCCCGGCCAGTCGCCACGTCGAAACTCGCGGCAAGGAGCCGGGGCTGATCTTCAGTTTCAAACAGGGGGATCCCTCTGTCCGGGCGGAAGCCTGCCTGCGGTGCCACGAGGAGAACCAGTGCACGCAGGGGGCCCAATGGCGGACCTCGAAGCACGCGCACTGCGGCGTGACTTGCGTGGATTGCCACCGCGGCCACTACAACGTGCCCTACGGCACGCCGGCCACCACTGCGCCTGGCGAGGCTGCGCTTTCCTTGGACGGCATGGCCAGGCTCGCCTCGTTGCGGCTTGCCGCCGAGCCGGCCCCGGCCAAGACGGACTTGCCTTCGCTGCGCGGATCGTCGCGGCATCTCGCCGCGGTGGCCCCGAACATCTGCTTCCGCTGCCACTGCGACATGCGGGACATGCAGGCGGTCGCGGGTCCGCACCAGATCTGCGGCCCCAACGGACTGAACTGCACCACCTGCCATGATCCGCACGGCGTGCTGCGGGAATACGGCCGGAAGGACCTCTGCCTGTGCTGCCACACCGGCGCGCCGACGATGGCCTGGCACTCCTCGATCCACGCCAACAACGGCGTGGCGTGTACCGACTGCCACAATCCGCACCCGCGGGCCTGCGTCCCGCGGTTCGTCCAGATCGACCACTACCAGGTGGAGCGACCCAAGCGATTGCCGATGTCCGTCGACCAGCCGGGGACATGTTACAAATGCCATCCGAGAATCTACGGCCTGAACGCGATGCCTTCGCACCATCCGATCAAGGAGGGGAAGCTCGTCTGCTCGGATTGCCACGACCCGCACGGCCAGTACCTCAACAACCTCAAGGAGGAAACGGTCAACATGCTGTGCTACAAGTGCCATGCCGAGAAGCAGGGGCCGTTTGCCCACGAGCACCCGCCGGTCAACGAAAACTGTTGCATCTGCCACGAGCCGCACGGGGCCGTGAGCAAGGACCTGTTGCGGCAGCCGGTGACGTTCCTGTGCATGCGGTGCCATCCCGGGCATGCCAACAACAGTCATGCCAACATCATCGCCGGCTCGGGCACCACGACAGCCGCTCAGTTCCAGAAAGCGTTTTACACCGACTGCACGGCCTGCCACGCCGACATCCACGGCACGAACAGCGCGTCGGTCACCGGGCGCGGAACACTCATGCGTTAAGCGAGGTTTTACCGCCGGCGGGCGCGCCGACCCGCGGGCTTTATGATCACCGTTTGCGGCGGGGGGCTGCCAATGTTGCGGAAATACCTGTTCTGCGCCTTCGGGGCGATTACCTGTGTCACGGCCTTGGCCGGGGCGGTGCTGGGCCAGGACGCCCGGGACCCCTACCTGGATGTGCCGGCCTACGACGTCTCGGGCCTGGATGCCCGCGGGGGCTACTGGGCCTCGCACACCGAAGGCAGCCCGGTCAAGGTCGGCGAGTACCAGGACCTGCGGCCCTCGGCCTTCTACGACGTGGACATGCTCCGCAGCAACGGCGACCGCACGCTGAACTTCAGCGCCACCGGCACCGACCGCGAAAGCAACGACCTGAACCTGAACTACTTCGGGCCGGCGATGGAGGCCAACGTCAACTACCAGGGCTTCGTGCACAACCTGGGCCACGACAACCTGGGCCAGTTCACGGACTCCGGCGGAACCAACAACAACACCGACAACGGCGCGACCGGCGCCGCCGTCCGCGGCCAGCAGATCCTCAGGCAGGACGTCAACGCCGGCGAGGACTATGCCATTCGCGTGCAGGAGCTCAGGACGAGCTTCAAGGGCCAGTTGACCCCGGACCTCAAGATCCGCCTGGACGTGTGGGGAATGTACAAGGAGGGGGAGCGGCAGGTCAATTCGATGCAGGAATGCTACCCGCACACCTATACCACGACGGACCCCGCCGCGCCCCCGCCGGCGACCATCTCCAGCACCCGCTGCCACGTCCTGAGCCAGTCGCAGCACATCGACTGGCAGACCACCGAGGTCAAGCCGATCGTCGAATGGAACCTCGGCCCGGTCGTCTTCGAGTACTCGCGGCCGATGCGGGTCTTCAACCAGTACGATCAGACCGTCTACCGCTTCTATGACATCGAAGGGGCATCGGGTTACAACCCCTACAGCATTGTCCCCGACAACTACACGCAGATCGACCAGTTCAAGGTTAGCGCGCGGGTGAACGAGGACAACCGCTTCTACGGATTCCTGTACACGGGTAACACCCGCAGCGAGGGAGAAGGGATCCTGGCGACAAATCCCAACGGGCCGCCGGTCAACCAGGTCAACAACCGCCGCATGGGCGGCGCCGACATCCGCTGGACCAACACGGCCATCGACAACCTGACGATCACCCCCTATCTCCGGTATACGAAAGAAACCAACGAGTTCAGCGAACCCACCGGGGCGCAAGCCGGGGGGGTGTGGGATGTCACCTTCCCCATCGACTTCGAGCGCACGCAAGCGGGAGTGCGAACCCTCTGGCGGCCCTTCGGCGGCGGCTTCGGCTTGGGGGGGCTGGCCATCAATGCCAACTACGAGTACGGCGACCTGCACCGCTCGAACCTGGTGTTCCCCACCGACAATATCAACGCCGTGCTGGAGGAACAACACACCATCAGCAACACCTTCACCATCGGGCCGACGGTGCGGTGGTCGCCCCAGTTCGACACGTACTTGCACTACAAGTACTATGACACCTCGGATCCGCTGTTCGGTGTGGCGTACCATACGCCCGCCACCGGCATCCACGGCGACGCGTTCCCGTACTTCGCCGAAACGATGAACACCGCCCTGCCCGAGCACGACGACATCGTCGAGATCGGCGGCACGTGGATGCCCGGCGATCGCTTCATGCTCAACGGCTGGGTCGGCATCGACGTGCAGAGCCAAAGCGTCGGCCAGTTGACCGTCGCCAACACCAACGGGAGCCTGACCCCAACCCCCCCCTATCGAATGCTCCCGCTGAGTTCCAAGTCCGAGGACTACCCTTGCGGCATCAACGGCACCTTCCGGGCGGGCGAGCAGTGGACGTTCAACTTCGGCCTCGCCTACTACACCAACTGGATCGATCAAGACATGACGTTCGGCCCGGGTTCGGATCACGGCTTCGGCAGCCCCCCCGCCTCCACCGAGTACGGGGCGCTGGTGAACCGCATCGCCTACGGCGGGCGGGCCGGGGTGCTCAACCTGGGCGTCACCTATAATTACAGCCCCAGGCTCCGCTTCCTCGGCCAGGCCGAGTACGTCCACGGGATCGACTCCGCCTACCAGCTCTCCGGCGATCCCAACTTCCCGGCCACCAACTCGACCACCGCCGCCATCCCCGGCCTGTTCCGCGACGACGTGATGATTACGCGGGTCTCCGCGGGGATCGATTACCTGGTGTCGAGGCACTGTACCGCCTACTTCCGTTACGTGCTGTTCGACTACCAGGACAGCGCGGACAAGGCGCAGATCGCCGCCTCCACACAGCCGGTCGACGGCCTGCCGCTCTCCGGCACGTCCAACCTGTTCCTGGGCGGATTCAACGCGACCTTCTAAGGGCTAATGACCGCGGAACAACTGGGTGAACTGGCGGCCATCGGGACGGCCCTGCTCTGGACGCTCTCTGCGCTGGCCTGGACTTCGGCCGGCAGGCACGTCGGAGCGGTCTCCGTCGGCTTCATTCGCCTGGTCGTCGCCATTGTCTTGTTGATGGCCTACGGGCAGCTTGTCCGCGGACTGCCCCTGCCCACGGACGCGACCGCCGAGACGTGGGCCATCCTCGGCCTCTCCGGCGCCATGGGGTTCTTTGTGTGCGACCTGTGCCTGTTCAAGGCCTTTCTGCTGATCGGCCCGCGGCTGTCGCTGCTGATCTTCTCCTTGACGCCGCCGCTGGCCGCCCTGATCGCCTGGGGCTCGCTGGGCGACGAGCTGTCGGCCAGGCATTGGCTGGGCATGGGGGTCACGCTGGCGGGCATCGTCTGGGTCGTGCTGGAACAACCGGAAAGCGAGCGGCATCCGCAGCAGCGGCGGCAACTGCGGCAGGGAGTGTTCCTGGCGACCGTGGCCGCGGCCGCCAACGCCGTGGGACTCGTGCTCTCGCAGAAGGGCATCGGCGACTACGACGCCGCGGCCGCCACCTTGGTGCGCATCCTGGGGGCCGTGGCCGGCTACCTGCTGTTGCTCACGGCGTTCCGCCGCTGGCGTCCCGTGCTGGCGGCGGTCGGCCATCGCCGCGCGATGCTCATCATCGTCCTGGGAGCCGTCGTCGGGCCCTGCGCCGGAGTGGTGCTTTGCATGATCGCACTGCGCCACTGCCAGGCCGGCGTGGTCTCGACCATCCTCGCCACGATGCCGGTGCTCATTCTCCCCTGCACGATCCTGGTCTACCGGGAACGCGTCAGCCTGCGCGCCGCCGCAGGCGCCCTGGTCTCGGTCGCGGGGGTCGCCCTGCTGCTGCTGTGATCCTGAAAAAGGCTTGTGCCCCACCTTGCACGCCGCCGTAATTCTGGCACAATTGGGGGTCGGCGATTGTCCGAATCGAGCATTCCAGGAGAAGGAGGATTCCATGCCACGACCCGTTACGATGTTCACCGGCCAATGGGCGGACCTGCCGTTGGAAGAACTGGCCAAGAAGTGCAGCGGCTTCGGCTATGACGGCCTGGAACTGGCCTGCTGGGGCGACCACTTCCAGATCGACCTGGCCCTGGCCGAGGCCGACTATTGCGAGTGCAAGCGGGAACTGCTGGAGCGCAACGGCTTGCAGGTCTGGGCCATCAGCAATCACCTGGTGGGGCAGGCGGTGCTGGACCTGATCGACGCGCGGCACCAGTCCATCCTGCCGCCGGCCGTGTGGGGCGACGGCAACCCGGCCGGCGTGAACGCCCGTGCCGCCGAGGGCATGAAGGACGCCGCCCGCGCCGCCCAAAAACTGGGCGTGAGCGTGGTCAACGGCTTTACGGGCTCGAGCATCTGGCACCTGCTTTACTCCTTTCCGCCGGTGTCCCCCAAGGCCATCGACGACGGTTTCAAGCTCCTAGCAGAGCGGTGGAACCCGATCCTGGACGTTTTCGGGCAGTGCGGGGTGAAGTTCGCCTTGGAGGTGCATCCGACGGAGATCGCCTTCGACCTGTACACGGCCCAGCGGGCGCTGGAGGCGCTGGACTACCGCGAGGAGTTCGGTTTCAACTTCGACCCCAGCCACCTGATCTGGCAGGGGGTCGATCCCGTGGAGTTCATCCGGAAGTTCCCGGACCGGATCTTCCACGTCCACATGAAGGACGCGCTGGTGACGCTCAACGGCCAGAGCGGGATCCTCTCCAGCCACCTGAACTTCGGCGACCCGCGCCGCGGCTGGGACTTCCGCTCGCTGGGCCGCGGCGGCGTGAACTTCGAGGAGATCGTGCGGGCGTTGAACCAGGCCGGCTACGAGGGCCCGCTCTCGGTCGAATGGGAAGACAGCGGCATGGACCGCGAGCACGGCGCAAGAGAGGCCTGCGAGTTCGTCCGCAAGACCGATTTCGAGCCCAGCCGGCGGGCCTTCGACGCCGCGTTCGACAAGGAAGAACAGGGGTAAGGCAGGGGGCGGAATCCCGGGGCCCTTGGGCCCTTACCGCTCGCGGTAGGTGATGCGGCCCTTGGTGAGGTCGTAGGGCGACAACTCGACGCGCACTTTGTCGCCGGGCACGATGCGAATGAAGTTCTTTCGCATGCGGCCGGCGACGTGGGCGATCACCTTGTGCCCGCTGTCCAACTGCACGCGAAACCGCGTGTTGGCCAGCGCCTCGGTCACCACGCCGTCGACCTCGATCGCTTCCTCTTTTTTCGTCATACACCACTCCGGCAACAGACGTTCTCGGGCTACTTCTTCGGTCGCCTCTGCACCTCGTGGCAACGCTTGCAGCGCGTCACCTGGCTGTTGATCTTGCCGCCGCACTTGGGGCAACGGCGGCTCTTGAGCTTCAAGACGAACTTCGTTCGCGGGCGGGATTGCATGGCCACGGCTCCGGGCGACTCGTATAGGGCGGGGCCCCGGCCCGGGACATTCGGCATACGCCTCGGGTGCGCCGAGCAACCACGAAGCCTCCGGGCCGGAACTCTCAGGCGGTTCAGTCTAGCCGATCCGACGAACTGCGCCAAGGGGTCAGCGCAGGGGGGCCGGGGACGGGGAAAAGCCCCGCGCGTGTAACGGGGTTGAAGGGTGCAGAGGGGCGCAGGGCCAGCCCAGCCTCCGGTCTTCGGTTCTCGGTCCCGCCGGCAACCGACAACCGATCCGTCAGAACCGACCCCTGAGAGGCTGTGAATCAAATGCGGTTTTCCGCCCGTTCGGTTGCGTGCCGTTTTGAGGCGCACTCGACAGTCTCCTGTCGAGCGAGTTCGTCTCGTAGGCTGCCGCAGC
>Ga0326727_10024322_pt1 | contig 11465 bp, 9 predicted proteins | sample MB2enrmetagenome_FD_207643 | JGI IMG/M metagenome (GOLD analysis project Ga0326727, IMG submission 207643) | Lab enriched peat soil microbial communities from McLean, Ithaca, NY, United States - MB29MY | ecosystem: Environmental > Terrestrial > Soil > Wetlands > Peat | place: USA: New York... | reverse complement strand
GATGATTGCCCGGCCAAGTGGTCCGGCTAGAATGTTTTTGGGAAGCGTTTTGAAGGAAAGGCCCACGTCTGTCCGCCATGTCTGTTTTGAGCGATCTGATTTCGTCGCCAACCATCTGGAATGCTATCCAACACGTTTTAGGGGCGCCGGATTTCAAGAAGCAGTTGTACTCAGCGGTGCTCGGCCCGTCCGGCAGACTGCTGGATTTCGGCTGTGCCAACGGGCACATCGCGGACGTGTTTTTGCGATACGAATACTACGGGCTGGACCTGGATTCAAGGGCAATCAAGCGAGCGGCAGGGGTGTTTCGCGCGCACGCGAACATGCACTTCCTTTGCGCCGATATCCGTACGCGTCCGTTTTCGGAAGGTTATTTCGATCAGGTATTGTTTGCCGGCACGATCCATCATCTCGATGAGAGACAGTTGTCGGATGTGCTGGTTGAGATGCAGCGCTTGCTCAAGCCCGGGGGGACGATCCACATCGTCGAGCCGGTTCGTCAGGCATCCGACGGGTGGCAACCCCGGCTACTGCGATGGCTGGACCGGGGAAGGCACCCGCGCAGCTTGAGGCAGATCGAAGAGGCGGTCGAAGCGACGAATGGGCTGGAACCCGGCATCGCCACGCTGCATCGCCCGTATGGCGCATTGATCCAGGACTGTGACTTCGTTCATCTACCGGTAAGGAAAGTGGAGTGATAGAAGGCAAGGGCGGGGTGTGCCTGAATGAACGTTTTGAATGAGAGTTTCTTCGTAACCGGGGCCACGGGCTTCGTAGGCTCCTGTCTGGTGCGAAAGTTGGCTGAGATTGGTTGCGAGGTCCACGCTCTGGTGCGGCCGCAAGCGAATCTGTGGCGGCTTCACGATCTGGAGGGCCGGGTAGTCCTGCACACGGGCGACTTGAACGATGCAGAGCATTTGCGCGATCTGATCTCCGATATCCAGCCGACGATCATCTATCATCTGGCGGTGCATGGAGCGTACCCGGACCAAACCAATGCCGACGAGATCATTCTTACGGACGTATTCGGCACGTGGAATCTTCTGAAAGCGTGCTCGGAGATCGACTATAAGCTGCTCGTGAATACGGGCAGTTCTTCCGAGTATGGCTCGAAGCAGTGCGCCATGCGCGAGACCGACCTGCTGGAGCCCAACAGCTATTATGCCGTGGCGAAGGCCGCACAGACCTTGGTCGCGCAACATATGGCGCACTCCGACCGGCGGCCGATCAACACCTTCCGGCTGTTTTCGGTGTACGGACCTTACGAGGAACCCTCCCGCCTGGTTCCGACGCTGATCCAGCGATGTATCGCGGGGAAGGCGCTGGACATGGTTTCGCCGGACACCGCCAGAGATTTCATCTACGTGGAAGATGTGGTGGAGGCCTATCTTCAAATCGGACAACTGAGTTTGCAGTGCGGGGAGGTTTTCAATATCGGGACGGGGATTCAATCGACCATGCGGGACGTGGTCCGGGCCGCGGTGCGATCCACTGGCGCGAAAGTCAGGATCAATTGGGGTAGTGTGCCGGCCAGAACATGGGATACCGAGACATGGCTTGCGGATGCGACTAAGGTACGCCGCGTTTTGAAGTGGGCACCGAAGACGAGCCTGGCGGACGGGATGGAGAAAACAACGGAATGGTTTCGATCCGAGGGATGCCGGATTCGCAGCGAGTGGAAGAAAACCGCGACAGCATGATTCCGACGTGTTGTGCCATATGCGGCGCCGGCAGCACCGATGCCGAGGTATACGGAGACACGGTGGGGCGCGATGGCGCCACGTTCGACCGCTTTTCCGCCCGGCGCACGCCCGATCGAATTCACTACCGGATGGTGCGTTGCCGGGGATGCGGCCTGTTGCGATCGGATCCGATTCTCCAGGAGGGCGAACTGGCGCGGCTGTACCGCGGGAGCTCGATGACCTATGGCAATGAAGCAGTGCTGGCCGGTGCGACTTACGCGGAACACCTCCGCCGCTGCCTGCCCCTGGTTCCCATGAAAGCCCGGCTGCTGGAAATTGGTTGCGGCAACGGATTTTTTCTGGAACAGGCCCTCGCCCTGGGATTCCACGAGGTTCGCGGTGTGGAGCCGAGCATCCACGCGGTGAATCTGGCCCCCGCTCACCTGCGCGACAGCATTCTTAACGACGTGTTCCGGGACGGGCTGTATCCGCCGGGCTATTTCGACGTGGTCTGTGCGTTTCAGGTGTTCGATCATATGGCGCATCCGAACGATGTGTTGCAGGCGTGCCGCCGCATCCTTCGGCCGGGCGGAGTGGCGCTCTTCATCAACCACGATGCCGGCGCCTGGACTCACAAACTGCTTGGGGAGCGCAGCCCGATCATCGACGTGGAGCATATCTATCTGTACGACCGCGGCACGATGCGTCGCATCTTCAGCAAGCATGGCTTCGAGGTACTGAGTGTGTTCCCAGTTCGCAACCGCTATCCATTGCATTACTGGTGGAAGATGGCGCCGGTACCGTCCCTTTTCAAGCGTTTGTTGGCTGGCTATCTCGGCAGGTCCGGAGTCGGCCGCTGGACGGTGTCTGTTCGGGCCGGCAATCTGGGTCTGATCGCGCGCGCGCCGGAGCCGGTGAACCCATGAACCACCCGGACCGGTTGGATTACGATACGCTGCGTGTCGAATGCCAGGGGATTCGGGCCAGCATCCTGCGGATGGCGTATGCAGGCAGAACGCCGCATGTGGCGTCGGCCCTTTCCTGTGCGGATCTTCTGGGGGTCCTGTACTTTTCAGTGCTGCGCGTGGATCCGGAGTTCCCGGGAGATCCGGGCCGCGACCGGTTCCTATTGAGCAAGGGCCATGCTTGTATGGCGCAGTACGCCGCGTTGGCGGCAAAGGGGTTCTTCCCAGCGGCTCTGCTGAAGGAGTATGCCATGGATGGCGGCCGTCTGGCGGAACATCCGGGCCCGGGGTGCGTGCCAGGGATCGAAGCCGCTACCGGTTCGCTGGGCCACGGGCTCTCGCTTGGCGCCGGCCTGGCTTTGGCGGGAAAACTCCGCGGCGCCGGCAATCGCGTTTTTGTGCTGCTGAGCGATGGTGAATGTAATGAGGGCAGCGTCTGGGAAGCCGCGATCTTTGCGCACAGATATGCGCTGGACAATCTGGTAGCGATCGTGGATTACAACAAGTGGTCGGCGATGGATCGCACCGAGGCGGTGCTGGAACCATTCGCGGAGAAGTGGAAGGCGTTTGGCTGGGCGACCAGCGAAATCGACGGCCACGATCTGCCTGCCATCGGGAGCGCACTGAGCGGGGCGCCATTCGAAGCGGGCCGCCCTACCGCCATAGTGGCTCACACGGTCAAAGGCAAGGGCGTACGTTTCATGGAGAACAACCTGGAATGGCACTACAGGCCGCCGCGAGAGGACGATCTCCGGCTGGCACTCGCCGAGATCGAAGAGACAATTCCCGAGGCGTGCCTCCAGGTCTAGAAGCCATGAGAGATGCATTTATCAAGGGGTTGAGCACTCTGGCGGAAGCAGACAAGGGAATTGTTCTGCTCACCGGCGATCTCGGGTTCAAGATTTTCGACGACTTCGCGCGCCGCTTCCCGGGACGCTTTGTGAACGCCGGGGTGGCGGAGCCGAATATGATCGGCGTGGCTGCGGGCCTGGCCCTGGACGGGTTTCGTCCATTTGCGTATTCCATTGCGCCGTTTGCCACATTGCGCTGTTTTGAGCAGATCCGAAACGACATCTGCCACCACAATCTCCCCGTAACCGTGGTGGGCGTGGGGGGGGGCTACAGCTACGGGACGAACGGCCCCACGCACCATGCGCTGGAGGACATCGGCGCGATGCGAACGCTGCCCAACATGACTGTCTTATGTCCAGGAGACCCCGTCGAGGCGGAGCTGTCGGTGCACGCCATCGGTTCCCACACAGGACCGGTCTACCTCCGGCTGGGCCGGGCGGGCGATCCGGTGGTTCACCGGGACCCTCCGGATTTCCGAATCGGCCGCGCCATCACGATCCAACAGGGAACGGATTGCACGCTGATTTCGACGGGCGGCATCTTGCCGGTAGTTGTGGAAGCGTCCCGCCGGTTGAGGGAGCACTCGGTGCAGGCCCGCGTCGTCAGTATGCATACCGTCAAGCCGCTGGATTCCGCAACACTCGAAGAGTGCTGCACGGGCGGCGGTCCGGTCTTCACCATCGAGGAGCACGGACCAGCAGGCGGTTTGGGCTCGGCGTTAGGAGAATGGCTGGTAGAGCGCCAGATTCCATGCCGGCTGATCAGCATCACGACCAGGGAGCAGTTTGCGCATCGCAGCGGCAGCCAGAGCTTCCTGCGCGCGGAAGAGGGGCTGAGCGGCCAACAGATCGCCGAGCGGGTTTTGGCTACCATGGAGCGATGCTTTGCTGACCGATAAGAAGATTTCGGTGGTGGTCGCCTGTTATCGCGATGGGGGCAGTGTAGACGAGATGTACGGCAGGTTGACGGCGATCCTCGGGAGTATCACACCTTCCTATGAAATCATCTACGTGAACGACAACAGCCCCGATGACGCGGGAGAACTGCTGGCACAACTGGCCGGCCGGGACCCTCGACTAACGGTGATCACACACAGCCGGAACTTCGGTTCGCAGATGGCGTTCACCAGTGGAATGCAACAGGCCGTGGGCGACGCCGTGATCCTGATGGACGGCGATCTGCAAGATCCTCCAGAGGTCATTCCATCACTGGTAGCCGAATGGCTCAAGGGCTTCGACGTGGTCTACGGGGTTCGTGAGCGCCGCCGGGAAAGCGCGGCGAAGGAGGCAGCGCGCCGGATATTCTACCGCGTGTACCGGCGTCTCTCGTACCTCAAAATGCCGTTGGATGCCGGCGACTTTTCGATCATGAGCCGGTGCGTTGTCGAAAGCATTCTGCGGATGCCGGAGCGAGACCGCTTCTTGCGCGGACTGCGGACCTGGGTGGGATTCCGGCAGACCGGTATTCCCTATACGCGGCCGGAGCGCTTTTCCGGAGAATCCACCAATTCGATGCTGGACAATCTCCGCTGGGCGAAGCGCGGTATTTTCTCCTTCTCCTATCAGCCCCTGGAATTGATCTCACTGGTTGCCTGTCTGGTCACGGCGTTCACCGGAATCGCGATTCTGCTTTATGGGGTGTTGTATTTCCTGATACCCCGCGCGCCGCGGGGCTTCCTGACGCTGCTCATCGCGGTTCTTTTTCTGGGCGCGGTACAGTTGTTGTGCCTGAGCGTCATCGCGGAATATCTTGGCCGCATCTTCGAAGAAGTGAAGCAGCGGCCGCCGTACATCGTGCGCGACATCGCCAACGATCACAAGGCCGAAGGCGCGCTTTCCCGCGCACACGATGGTGCTCCTCTGGTGGCTCGGTATCGAGCGGCCCGATAGGTAAGGCGGTGGCCGGAATGCACCCGGAGGGCCAGTGGGAACCGTCTGTATACCCGGCATGCGCCGCAGCTACCCCAGCGGCCGCCGGTGGAGGATTGTCCATCCGCCCCGCTCCCACACCGGCTCGTACATTTCCAGCTTTCGCTGCACCTCGACTGCCGTTTGAGGCTCGTAGTTGCGATACACGAACCCCCAGTCGAAGCGGTACCAGCGGTCCACCACGACGTATTCAGCGGGGTCGTGCAGTCTCGAATCGCTGATCAGGCGATAGTCGGGCAGGGCGAATAGCAGTCCGGGGCTTCCATTGATCGGAGTCTCGTGGGAGGCATGCTCCTTGAGATATGAGACGGCCGGGAGGTACCCATCGTGGTAGTCGTCGTGGCGAAGCGCATGGGAAAGGAACAGGCCTTGCGTCACCAGCAGGATAGTGAGCATCGAGAGCGGAATTCGGGCGAACCTGCCGGGCTCCGGGCAGATGGCCAACGCCATACATGCGGCGTACAGGGGCAGGATTACGACCAGATAGTTGGCGCTCTTCAGAGCTACGAATATGCCCATGAACAAAAACGTTGCCACAGCGCAGATTCCCAGGAAAGTATGGGAGCGGTTCTTCTTTAGAACGCCTTCGGCCAACAGCCAGATCACGCAAACCCAATAGAGAAAGGGAACGACTCGCATCAGGAGCGGGAACAGAGCCCAAACCGAACTACCGCCGAAGTGTTCCAGGTATCGCCCGGTGAACTCCTGGGCGAGCATATTCAGCGGATGCCGAAACCCGGCCATGCGGTTACCCAGGGGAGGCTCCGCATTCGCCCGGAATTGCGCCACGAAGTAGTCCGGCCGCTGGAGGATATAGACTGCCCAGGCGCCGGCCAGCGCAAAATACGGCGCCAAAGACAGAAGGTGGCGCCATCGCAACGCGCGAACATGGTAGCGTGCGATGAACAAGAGCAAGAGAAAGGCGTAAATCGCACCGTTCGGATGGCAAAAGACACCGGCCGCAATCAGAGAGTTGGCTGCGAGCAGGGAAAGAGCCAGATTTCGCTCGCGGAGCCACACAAAAAAAGCCAGGCCAAGCGAGCCGAAGGCCGCCGTCGTCATATCCATGCGCCCGTCGCTGGCGCCATACAAGAACGTGGCATCGACGGCGAGTACAGCCGCAGTGAGATAAGCGGCAAGCCTGTTTCCGGCAATTCTCCAGACGAGGAAAGCCCACGCCCAAATCACCACCAGTCCAGCCGAAATCGAGATGGCTCTCATTTGCAGCACGCCAAACCCGAAAACCCTATACCAGACGGCTTGCAGCAGGGGAGATCCGGGCATGATCCAGTAGGTGTGGGTCTGAATCCCGGTCAGTTCCCCGGCAAGCCAGGTGCCTCTTGGGTGGATGATCGGGCTCCCCATGTACCCTCTGGTGAGAAGGGTGTAGGCCGGATCGGCGAACCAGCCTTCATCGTTCCAGGGTGCTCGTCTGAATGCTAGATTGGCCGCTACCAGAAGGTAAGCCGCCGAAATCAGGGCGATCGCAAGAACATGCTTCTTGTTGAAACTGCGCATCGGGCCTACGCACCCATGCCCTGAGGAACAGGGCGCCGTTTCTCGCGGAATCGCAGGAACAGACTGAAAATGCCCCCCAGAATTGCGATGCCCAGCCCCGCCAGACCGCTCAGCATCCACGGCGGGCGATAGAGCACTTCCAGCACGCGGGCGGCCCCTTTCAGAGGCACGATCACGCGCCCCCACGCGTCGGCGCGACATTCGATTGGGTGTCGATCGGCAAACGCCTTCATCCACGGGCGCCAGAGCACGTTGACCACAACAGAGGCGTTGGGGGGGATGCCGGCCGTTTCCACCGTGGCCCCTCGCATATCGAAGTGCACGCCGAGAGGCTCCTTCCCAGGACCATCCACAAAAGCCAGGGGATCGGCCTCCGGCACGCGGTAGACTTCCACTCCATCCACCGCCAGTACCGGTGCGGCTTGATCTTCGACCGTCAATAGGATCTTTCGCTCCGGCATGTTGAGCATTTCAAGGCTAATTACCAATGGATTGGTTGAGAAGACAGGGTGGGAGAAAAGCCGGTCCCAGATCAGCCAACGCACGCCATATGCCCGCGCAGCCGACACAGGATCCGTGTAGAGGCGCATCAACATACGCTGATTCTCGGAGGACGCTTCGATAAACGTATCATATCCCCCGACGGAAAGAGCACCGGTAATCGTAGGAAAATTCAAAGCCTGTGTCCGAAAGAAGCCCGCAACCGGGCTGCGAGCGGCCCATTGAAGCCTGGTGAGGATGCGTCCCGCCGACCCAGCGTTTGGCGGAACGATGAGCGCCGCGTAAGAGGCATTCAACCCAGGATAGGGGCGATCGCCAAAGGCATACCAACTGCCCCGTGCCCAGTAGGTATTGAGAACGACCAGCCCCATGGTGGCCACGGCAAGCCACCGCGCGCGCAGGGGACGCCGTCGCGAGCACCAGCGCTCAAGCTGCACTCCTCCGCCGACACAGGCAAAGAACGCGACAAAGGGAAGCAGCTTACAAGGCCACCGGAATTCGTTGAACGGCGGCACCTGCGCCATCAGGGGCCACAATACTCCATCCGGCCCGAGGGCCAGGATTGTAGCGAATAGCATGAGAAGCAGCCATGTGGCATCGCCAATCAACTTCCTCGCATCCGGCCATTGGAGTTTGCACAATACCAACAGATAGAAGTAGTAACCAAGTGCGATCAGGCTGGCCGCGGCAAACGTGGTTCCGAAATATGGCATCTGGCCGCTCCACTCGACCTGGCTGAAGGGAAGCCGGAAGTCCGGCACCCATCGTCCAAACGGAACCAGCATTCCCAGCAGGCTCATGCCCGGTCCAGCGGTGCCGGAATGTCTTCCGCGCAATTCGACCATTTGCGGCAACAAGAGCGGCGCCGCCAGCGCCATTCCAAAACTCAAGGCCGGGAGACACCATAGGGCTCGAGACCACGGGATACGGCCGCCGAGGAGCAGGAGAGTCACGGCGGTGGCAAAGAACATCAGTAAATAGACCCAATCCTGCGCATGGCCGGCGTGGTAGTACACTCCCACTACCGCGCCCGTGGCCAGAGCCCACTTCCAGCCGACCGGTCCTCGTTCGAGCGCCAGAATGGAAGCCGCCAGCAGCGGCAACCATACCGCTACGGGGACGAGAGTGGCCTGTGAACGGCCGGCCATGAGAAGAAATGCGCCAAGAGTGAAGCTGAGAGCGCCGGCCACCGCCAGCGAGGGACGCAATCCGAAACGCCGTAAGACCAGAAATGCAACGAAGTACCCAACGGTGAGATGCAACGCGACGAAGATCTCGATGGTGAGATAGGGATCGCCGAATACCCGCTGCGCGATCCAGTAGCTAAGATACGTAGGAGGATAGGTCAGCATGTAGGTTCCGACGGTTGCCGTCGGGGCGCCTAATAACTGGTGGGGATTCCAAACGGGAAACCGGCCCTGGAAAAGGTCCTGAGCGGAACGGACGATCACGGGAAGAAACTGGGAAAAGTTATCGTCCTCGGTAAGCGCGTATGGCTGCCAACTGCGAGCAATAGCCAGGCCCCCGCAGAAAACAGCGAAACCGGCCGCCAGCCAGAGCGTGGCCGACTCACTGTGAGGGAATTGCGCGCCGACGACCGGAATCCCCTGCCGCCTTTGCATAACTGTTATAAGTACCAGAAAGGCGCACCAGCAAATGCCTATGATCGCTATGGCCCGCATGACAGCGGCGATGAAAATCTCCCGATTGGGCCGCGAATTGAGGAATCCATTCGGGTCGCGCGTGGCGGGCCACGCCACGGTCACTTCCGAGCCAGTTGACCGATCGAGCGCTTCGCGAAAAACCGGAATGGGGCGCCATGCCGCGGCGAACTGAGCAGCGGTGAACGACTTCAGCTTTCCGCTAACGCCGATGGTGACGGATTCGATTCGGTGGAGCAGTTCCGAGGATGCAGTGATGTGCAACTCCTCGACCGGGCGAATGGGGATGCGCCACGAAAATCCACCCTGAGGAATTGCCGCCTCCTCAAATTCCCGCGGCTGATCCACCAGACGTCCGGAGTGGCCAGGCGGCATGTATGTGACCTGTATCCGTCCCCAATCGTCCGCCCGCAAGCCGCGGATGTCCACTGAAACCGGCTTCGTCGACGAACCGAAGGGCAGGTCGCCCAAAAAGTGCTCCCAAGACGAGAGAAACGCGAAGAGGATGATTCCGAAGATGACTATACGGACCCGAGACGGGGCAGGCGCTGGCACGAGCTGAAACAACAAGGTAGGTTATCATACCTAAGAAGGGCGGAGCAATTCTAGACCACTGCCGCGGCGTGAGCGGCGGCCAGCGGCGGTCGAAAAGCAGGCCACCTCCGAGCAAGGCAATCAGACAGTAGGGTTGGAGTGTGTCTTGGCGGCGCGCGGGAGGTGTACGAGGTGGAAGTGACCTCGCGTGTCCGGCGGGTGGCCGACAAAGGCCTCTGGGGCGCCGATAAACTCTGAGATAATGCAATGGTGCGGGTTGTAATTGAGGGAAACCGATATCAAATGAAGAGTTTTCGTGAATCATGACCGTTACGGCCATTCTCCCCGTCACCGATGAAACGACATCACTCCGGAAAACCGTCGAGGTTCTGCTGGCGGAGAACCGGCAGGAGATTTCGGAAATTCTGATCGTCGCGTGCCAGAGGACGACGCCGGCGGCATGGGCAGTCGCGGAAGAGCTTGGCCGCGAGCATGCGGGGTTGATTCAAGTGCGTTTACAGCAGCGCCCGTTTCTCGGCGGCGCCATCCGCGACGCATTCGAATGGGCGTCGGGCAGCCACGTACTGATGATGGCGAGCGACCTCGAGACCGATCCGGCCACGGTGAAAGAGCTGATTGCCAAGGCTAAGGACGGCTACGATATTGTGACGGCGACACGCTGGAGAAGCGAGAGCGGTTTCCGCGGATACAGTCCGCTCAAGCGCCTCTTGAACGGAATCTTCCAAATGATTTTCCGGGTTCTCTATGGCACGACTCTCTCGGACTTGACATACGGATTCCGGATCTTCAAGAGGGAGTGGGTGAAGACCATCGCCTGGGAGGAACTGCGGCACCCCTTTCTGCTCGAGACCATGCTGAAGCCGCTGCGGCTGGGGGCCCGGGTGGTCGAGATCCCGAGTGTCTGGCGGGCTCGCATCGAAGGAGAATCGCACAATCCCTTTTGGGGGAACTTCGTGTATTTTCGCGTCGCGTTCAAGACCCGTTTCAGCAGCAAGCGGAGATTGCTGAAGACCACCTCATGAATCCATGAAGACCACCATCGTAACCACGACCATCAACATCCCGATACTTCTGCTGCAATACGCAGAGAATGCCCGGCGCTATGGGCACAAGGACCTCGACCTGGTGGTGATCGGCGATCGAAAGAGTCCGCCCGAGACCGCCGATTTCTGTAAGTCAGTGCCGCACTACCCGTGCGCGTATCTGGATATTCCGGCGCAGCGGGAGTACCTGAGCCGGTTTCCGGAATTGTGGTCGCACCTGCGGTTCGATTCGATCCAGAGGCGCAACATCGGCATGTTGCTGGCATATGAAAACGGAGCCGATGTCGTAATCACGATCGACGACGATAACTTCGCGATGGATCAGGACTTCGTGGGGTTCCACGGGGTGGCCGGCTCGGTGCGCGAGTTGCCCACCTACCGCTCGACTTCCGGCTGGTTCAATGTCTGTTCTTTTCTGGAAGCGGACCACGGGGTGGAGTTCTATCACCGCGGATACCCGCGGAAGATGCGCTGGAGGGAAGATAGCTACTCAGTGACTTGTTCCCAGGGCGCCCGGCGCGTGGTTGCGAACGCCGGGCTCTGGCTCGACGACCCGGATATCGATGCCCTGACACGGATGGAGCGCCCGTTGGTGGTCCGCGGTTTCAACCGGAAGTGGCCTGGGGGCAACATAGCGCTCCACCCGGGCACATGGTCGCCGTTCGATTCCCAGAATACGGCGTTGATGCGCGATGCCGTGCCGGCGTACTTCCTGAGCCCCTACACGGGGCGCTACGACGATATCTGGGGCAGTTACATC
>Ga0326727_10024320_pt1 | contig 11466 bp, 8 predicted proteins | sample MB2enrmetagenome_FD_207643 | JGI IMG/M metagenome (GOLD analysis project Ga0326727, IMG submission 207643) | Lab enriched peat soil microbial communities from McLean, Ithaca, NY, United States - MB29MY | ecosystem: Environmental > Terrestrial > Soil > Wetlands > Peat | place: USA: New York... | reverse complement strand
TGCGGCGTCCGCGGTAAGAGAGCCCGTTCGCGTAAAAATGGCGGTCACATACCGGATGATTTGACGCTTGACGACGATATTTCGCAGCGTTGGGTCATCTGCGAATGTCTTAGCCTGCTGCGTCGTTCCGTCTTTGTTTACCATAATGGGGTACGGGATGAACTTCGGAGCTTGCGCTTCGAATAGCCCGAAGGCGATCGAAAGGACTGCCGCGCTCGCGCAAATTATGGCGGTCAGACGCCATCGGTCGCGCTCAAGGACGTGGTCCGAGAAGATGGCTGCGAACTGCCGCTTCCCGTCGGTGAAGGGAGACGGCGCGTCGGCCTGACGCCGGGGGGATTTCTTCGCGAACAAGAGCATGTGGGACGTTTCGGGGGGAAATGTCCCCTCCCTCCTTACAACCCCCATTGACTTGGAGGAAATGAATCACACCCCACCGCCGAAGCGTCATGGGGTGTGATTCCGGACCACTGGGGCCAGCGTAGGCGAAAAGACGCGTGGACGCGACTAGACGTTGGCGGTCTCGTTCTCTCTCGCGGCGGTCTTCGTTGGCGGTACAGGGACGGGCTGTTTGACGTTGCTCACTGAGGGCGACACGGGGGGAACCGGAACGGAGCCCTCGGCCGTCTTTGGCGCGGATGTCGTCGTGCTTGTGGTCGCTTCGGGGCCGCCGGAGCCTTCGGATGAGCCCTCGCCGATGGACCCCTTTCCCCTTCCGGCGACCTTGTTCACGGCTGCCGTCGCCGCGTCAGTCATGGCCTTGCTGAGGCCACCGGCGAGCTGACTTGCCTCCCGGCCGGCGAGTGCCGCCCCATACGTCGCTGCGAGCGCGTTTCCATGCTGGCCCGGCGTTCCGCCCAGGAGAGCGTTTGCGACGTCCGCGTAGTGGTCGACGAAGAACCACAACAGCAGCGAGCTGAAGAAGACCCATAGGGTCGACGAAGGCCAAAGGAATCCAAGAGCCTGGTAGTTTCCGGCTACCGTTGTGACGGAAAGCACCATGATGTAGTACATCGAGAGAAAGAGCGGTATGCCCAGGGAGAAAATTAGTAATCGCATGCCGATCGTGATGGCAAGTCTCCAGTAGGCGGTACCCACTTCTTTCAGGATCGGCACGTCCAGAAGCTGCAACGGGAAAAACATGACAGCGATGCCCATAATCGTGAATTTGTAGAACGCAAGTTGGATGAATTCCCAACACACCCGCACCGTCACCACAACGATGAAGATCGCTGCTAGCAAGCAGACCGTCAGGTAGATGTTGTTGTATTGCTGTCCGATATTGCCGCCGGCGACGCCGGCGGCAAAGTGAACGGCTGCACCCGCGATATTGAGCGCCCATGCCTTCCAGTCATTCGGTGCCCCACTGTACCCGCCGAAGATGGCGCTCTGGGCGACGCATAGCCCGGAAGACGCAAGCGTACCGATTGAACCGTTGAAGGCATCGGGCAGGCCGATCGCGGTAGCGAATGACGACGGTGCGCCGCTGGTCAGCGAGATGGTCTTATCCAGCTGTGGAGTCGACGAGTTGTAGCCGAGCCTCGCGAAGTCATTGATTGATGCATTGATCCAAGTGTTCACGGATCCGCTTCCGACCGTGTTGAGCATGTCGCTTGCCATCCCAAAGACGAAGCCGATTGCGATGACCTGCATCGGTAAGGAAGTGGCCATATTGACGATGACTTGCTGCGGATCGCCTTCGCGGAATCCTTTGATCACAAAAAAGAGCAGCGCGACCGATAGGGCAATTCGGAGCACCCACCATCCGATGTTCGCGAACGTTGCCAACCCCGCTGTGGCCGCGTTGATCAGAGCAGAGGCGAGGGTATTCGCCGGCGATGAGACGACGGACGACATCGAGGGCGTGATCGGGAGCCCAAACAGGTTGCACTGAACGTTGCTTTCGAGCGTTGACTCTGTGAGCCCGACGGGCACGCTCGTCACCGAGGGCGGCGACGGACTGATCGATAGATCGGCCATCGCCGGCTGCGCCCAACATGCCGCGACTATCGCGACAAGCACGATCAATAGGCGTCGTAAATGCCTCATGATGCTGGACTTGAAACCGGGCTTGGACTCGCGCTTCCCTCCGACTGCTCAGCCTGCTCAAGGAAGCTCTCGGCGTCGGCGGCAGTAGCGTTTGGATTGTGTGCGCGCAGATTCTGCAGGACGAAGTTGATCTGTTCTTGTCTGGCTAACTGCTGCTTCATTTGCGCGCTATTCATCTCCTGTTGATAGTAGGCCGCATTAGCCTGCATGTTCGCGCCCATCAACTTCTCGAGCTTTTGGCCTTGCTGGATCTCCATCGCTGCGACGTTTTTCGACTGCTGTAGTAGGCCTTCGACCGTGTTCGGGTTCGTATTGGCGATGTCTGCGAGGTTGCTGTTTTGGGTAGTAATGTCTGCCATCTCGGCCTTGACTTCCGCGATAGCCGATTGGATCGCACTACTCGTATTGTTTTGCCAGGTAGTGTAGTATCCATTGAACGTCGTCCCAGCTGCATAGGTTGGAAAAAGGGATGTGAACTGCTTGGCTGCGGCGGCATCTGTCGTGGCGAACCCATTCATAACCGTGGGGATTTTCGAGAGCGTTGTGATGTAGCTCTGCAGCTGCGCCCACTTGCTAGGCGACAGATTACTTCCCAACCCGGAGAGTTGCGTGTAGACGTTTTGTACCGTGGCAAGCTGCGATTTCATCGTTGCATACTGTTGATTTAGCAGGTTGTATTCGCTGATCAGGTGATTGACTGCGGTAAGGTCGATCACGGGCCAGTCGGCTATTGCTGGTTGTGGTTGCACGGCCATGGCGCCAAATGCGATGCTTGCAGCGAGAAAGAGGCTGGCGAATTGCGAGGCAAGTCGCTTTGGGCGGTTTCGGTAGGAAGTCACTGTGCTCTCCTTCTTCTTTTGTCTGCTGCTACAGGTTTGACGGTATGTATCCAGCGGGATCACGCTTGGCGCTCAAATAGTGCGTCGCCCACTCTTTTCCATGTTGCCCGCCAACTTGAGCTTCGATCCAGCGTGCTTGCCAGGGGCGGGGAGTGCGGACGCCATTGGTCTTCTCGTATGCTAGGTCTTCAGCAAGCATTGCACGTACGCGGTCGGCTCCGTTCTTGCGATCGGTGGCGCCGGCAAAGCAGAGTGCGACGGGGCCGAGGTCGAAGCTGAAGCGACGACGATGCCTCTCTTGCACTAGGTAATAGTCGCCTGGAGGCATACCGGCGATTTCTTCGATTTCCCATGGCTTAAGGTCGAGGTTTTCTCGCAGTTGCTTTGCGAGGAGCTCGGTCTTGGCGAGGTAGTTCGGTGTGAAGATGCGAGTCAGGATGTTTTCGCTCTTCAGGCAACGTCCGATCTGTGTCTCGAGATCGCGAAGCTCCTGCGTCGCAAAGACCATCGCAACATTGGATCGTCGAGCTGTCTTGATCTTTTCCTCAATCGCGGGCGCGAGTAGGTCGTCGTTGAGCATCCGCCAGGCTTCGTCAATGATGAACAGCGTCGGCCGACCGTCGAAGTAGATCTCGATTTGTTCGAGAAGAGCGTACAAGATCGGCTTGCGAAGGGCGTCTTTCAGATTGAGAACTGTTTCGAGCTCGAAGCAGATGGTCGAGGCATTCGGCAGCATCTCGTCGTCGCCGTCGAGAATGTCGCCGGCGTTGCCGAGCGTGTAAGCTTGCAAAACGTCCTTGACTTGCTTTGATAGAAAGCCTTGCGCGATAAACGCCGTCATCGACGGTTTGACCTTAGCGTTGTCCGCGAGAGAGAGCAGCGCTTGAGCGATGTCGGCCCGGTGTGGTTCAGAGCGGACGCCGTTGACCTCCAAGAGGTATTGGACGAAGCCTGCGATTCGAGCGTGCTCCCTCTTATTGCCAACTCGAGCGAATGGTGCGAGTCGAATGCCACTTTCCGGAGAGAAGTCGATAAAGGCGCCGTCCATTGCCCGAATGGTAGGCTCCATGCTCCGCCCTTTGTCGAAGGCGATACGCCGGGACCCGAGGTAACGATCGCTCTGTAATAGCATCAGGTTAAGCGCGGTGGTTTTGCGCCCCCCGGTGCCGCCTACGAGCAGTGCGTGTCCGACCTGACCGACGTGCAGATTGAACCAGAATGGCGCGGCGCCGGTTGTTGCGGTGTACGAGAGTGCGGGAGATTTGGCGGGATAGAACGAGCACGGGTTGTTCTCTTGCCCGACCCATACTTGCGTCGTGGGTGCGAGGTAAGCGGATTGCATTGAGCCGGTAATGCCCTTGCGGACGCCGGCGTACCCCATTCCTACCAGCGTGGCCATCCAAGCGTCGAGGGGGTTGTCCTTTTCCAAGCGAGGCACAAAAAACGCCGATCGCAGGGCTGTTAAGCCGAGCGTGACAGCTTCGTTGAGCCGCTCAGCTGCTCGTGCCGGATCTTCGCCGGTCTGGATGCGCTCGCGGAAGGTTAACGCAAAGCTGTGGTAGCCGTATGCGATGTCTTGGCTGGCCTCGCCGATTGCGTCGTGAACGTCTGCTGCGTGGTCGACGGCTGCCTGGTCGGACCACGGTACGTTGCTCATGCCGAGCTGTTGCGCGACATTTAGCCTGCGGCTGTACTGCTTCTTGCGCAGAGCCGTCATCTCTTTAACGATGATGTCCTTTTCTCGCACGATCCATCGCCAGCTGATTCCGTATGCGGCCGGGATACCTGTGATGCGGTCGAGGACGGTGGCACGGGCTTTCGGAGGAACGTCGTCCAAGGTGATGATCGCGACGACGTCGTTTCCGACGATGAAGAACGGCTGCGTCTTGATGGGCACCGCGACGTAGCTCGCGATGTGCGCGCCATCCGGCGGCCTACGTATCGGCTGGTTTTCGTTCCAAAGCAATCGGTTGAGAAACGCCGCGTAGTCGTCGCAGGTAACGAAACCCTCGCCGGGGACGAATCGCTCCGAATGCGCAAGTCGTTCCATCGAGATTTCACTCGTAAGGAGCGCGGTGACTTCCGAAATCCGTTTTTTAAAGTCAATCAGATGCTTGTCGCCGATGGCCGGTGGGTCACCCTCTCCAGAATAGTATTGTTTCTCACCCTTTGCCTCGTCGGGCGGGGGCAGGTAGGTCAGGCTTTGGTAGACGTCATTGAGGAAACGGTGGCCGCCGTAGGCGTGCTGGGCGATACGCTCTTGCTCAACGATCCAACCTGCCGCCGACGAAAAGCGACCTGTTAGGGGGTACGGGCCAGCCTGGGAGCGCAGGAAATGCGTCTGAAGCATCCAGCCCTCGCTCAACAGGTTGTACCCTAGGGCGATTCCTCGTTTGTGCGCCTTGGCGACGGCTTGGTCGACGCCGGTCATGTCCGGCCCGTAAATGCGCCACGATGAGGAGAGTGCCCCGTCGATGTGGCCGTAAATGCCGGGCTCGATCTCAATTCCCCAAGGAACTGCTTCGGAAAAGCCTTGGGGCACCTTACGGTGTCGCGCGAGGGGAATGAGCGGGATCCGAAGTGCCACTTACGCTTCCTTAGTCCGGTCGATCGATCCGTAATTGCTTGCGAAACGAAGCCGGACGTCTTCCGAGCAACGGGCGCGCCGCGTATTCGCGCGGGGTCACGGCGCGTCGCGTCATTATCGTGGAATAGTGTGGATCGGCTTTCGCTTGTCGGCGCAGCAGTGGGATACCGATTGTCAAGATTGCGATGCCGCATGCGACAGCAAGCGGTCGTTGCAAAATCAAAATGAACCCAACTGCTGCTGCAAGGGCCGTCAGCCCTAACCATGGCTCCATACCAAAAGCCAGCACTGGACGCATCATCGAACTATGAAGGGAAATAACGTCGACGTCCTGATCGTCGCTCATTGTGATCCGATCTTTGTGCAGCGGCCATCGGCTCTCAGGCCGTAGGCCAACGTGAAACTAGAGCGATAGAAGATAGCCCAGGGTCGACGACGTACCGTTCGAGCCGGCGCCGGCATTCTGGACGAACGAGAGGCCTGCGAGCAAGATACCGATCGCGAGAACGATGCCGCCGATGCCCTTGATTCCTTCGTGCAGTTCGTTCCCGCGCGACATCAGATACACGCCGGAAAGCAGGATCACGAGAGCGACGATCTTCACGATGGGGCCGCCCATGAACCCGATCAATTCCGCGGTCATGTTGGTGGCCTGGGTGAAGTAGGTCGTCGTGGACGAAGCGCTCAGTGCGAGCGCCGGGTGGGGGATCGAAAAGAGAGCGGCGGCTGCCAGCGCGGCGAGCGTTGGGGGAAGGAGTTTTTCCATAGTCGTTGTTCACCTGTGTCGGTGTTTGGGAGGATTGGGAGTCTCTAGGGCTCCGCTTGGTGGGGGGACGTTTTTGGCGTGGGGGTATTCTTCTCCTCTTTACTCCCCCCACTCGTGCTTTTGGGCTCGTATGGCAGCCTAAAGCGTCTTTTGTTCCTCCTAAAACGAGCCGACTAAGGGACGCAAGATGAAGTCGTTGTCGTTGCATTCGATGAGTCGCTTGATCTCGCGGATTCTCCGCCTGTTGTTGGCGAAATCGATAGTGATGATGGTATCGATCGTGTCGGCGAACACTTTGCGATCGGGGGGCTGCGCGTTCGAGCCTTGGGCCATTTCTCTGAGGCGATGAAGGGCCTCGAGGGCGGAGCCGGCGTGCATGGTAAGTAGTCCGCCTCCGTGGCCGGTCTTCCAGGCGTCCAAAACGGCTGCCGCGGCATTGTCTCGAACTTCCCCAATCACGATTCGCTGCGGCGAGTAGCGCAGAGATGCCTTAAGGAGAAAATGCATGTCCTTGCCGCTGTTGGGGTCGGTCTGTAGGGCTGAGCAATTCCTGGCGGGGCAGTCCAGCTCGGGGGTATCCTCGAGAATGAGGATGCGTTCGTCGCCGACTTGTTCCGCTATCTCGCGGAGCAGGGCTTTCGCGAAGGTTGTCTTTCCGGAGCGGGTCGGCCCCGCGATGAGGAAATTCTTGCGGTCCCGAATACGATGGACGATCGCTGCGTATTCGTCGTTCCTAAGGAGCCCCGACTCGACGTAGTCGGTCAGTGAAAGGACGAATCGCTGCGGTCGTCGGAAGCTGAACATTGGGCGCCGGGCCAATGGATACACGGTGGCAGTAAAACGGCATCCTGCGCCGGGTAACGGGATGCTTTCGACCACCGGAATCATCATTTCCACGTGAGGATTGCGGTCGGATACTTCCTGACGAGTCCCGAGCTGCACGATTGAACCGATGAGGCCCCGCGCCTCGTTGGCGCCAAGCCGGCCGGCTGGCTGATTCCCATGCCGGTCGACAATCCAGAGAGTCCCGTCGGTATTCAGCTGCACTTCTTCGACGAACTCGTCTGCCAGCGCGTCGATGATCGCTTTCGGCATTATTGCGATAACGTTTCGTGCCAGGCGTACAAGGTTGTCCGATTCACGTGGCTTCTCGCCGCCAGCGACTCCACTATCTGAGGTCTCTGCCTCCATGCGCCGCACGACGCCGTTTGGAGGTACGAGCGCCTCTTTAGTCCCTTGAGCCCCCTGTGGCGCTCTGCGTCGCTCGGGCTCCTGAAGCTCTCCCTTGAGGCTAAGGCGGCCGGCGTTCATCAATCGGAATCGCTCTCCGGAGCCTGCATCTGCAGCGCCTCGGTCCACTTCGGGTACATCGCTTCGAACTCTGGAAGCGACTGGCCGGTGGCGAGAAGCTTGTTTGGGTCTGGGGGCGTGAAGACGTTGGGCGCCGCTTTGTGGGGGTGCTCGGCGATTCGCTTCGCGGCATACTCGAGGTACTCGGCTTGCCGTCGGCGCAGGATTCCACCTTTCATCTGTTTCTCAGGCGGGATAATCATGCTCAGCTCGGGTGGCGGTTCGACGAGATCGCGAAGCTCCGGCTCATTGTAATAGTACATCTTCCGGGCGTAGATCGGTGGTCGACCGACCTGCATGACCACGCCGTAGTTCGCGTCCATGGTGGCAAACTCGGCGGCGTACATGAGCGGCCGTCCATGCGATTCCGTATTTCGACTCCCATCTCTAGAGCCGAGCTTCCCACCGTAGTTCAGCGTCCGCCGCGTTTCGAGGTACGTTCCTTGGCCGAGCGCCTTCTCGACGCGGTCAGCGGTCTTCTGGTTGGCCGTTGCAAAGTAGATGTTCGTGTGGATGTTGCCCATGATCGTCTCCGCCATTTTGTCCCCGTACATGGCCTCGAGCTGGGCGTAGTCCTGGATTGCGATGAGCACACGGATACCATAGCCGGCCGAGAAGGCCATCGCTTGCACAAACTGCTCCATACGCCCATAAACGGACGTGAACTCGTCTTGAGCAAACAGCAAGGGATGTGCGAACGTAGTCTTGACTCGCCCATTTTCATAGACCATGCGTCCCGTGAAGCGCGACATGATCATATTGACGAGCATTCTCATGTGTGGGCGGACGAGCTGCATATACTGCGGCGTGTTGACCAAATAAAGAGAGACGCCGCGTGGATTCAACATGATATCGTCGATGCTGAAGCCGGACGTTGACGTGTTCTTCTCAACTAGCATCGTGCGGTAGGTGTACGTGTACGATCTGGCGGACGACATAGCGGAGCCCTTTTCGCCTTCTGGCCGCTCGTTCATCACGCGCGCAGCCATTGCGACTAAAGGGTGCGTCTGCGTGCGTTCGCCGATGCTGTTGAGCCAACCCATCTTGTCCTCGGGATCGTGGATCGTTTCATACATCTCTTTGATGATACCATCGATTCCGAGTTGTTCGTCATTGATGAAGCGATCGAGCGTTGTGATGTTGCGCCGACCTTCATACTTCGGGGCGTAGCAAATGTGAAGCGTGGCCCCAGTTAGGAAGTCGGCAGACACCTTGCGCCAGTGATCGCTTTCGTTGCCTTGGTCCAACCCAGCGCCGTGGGGGTCGACAAGTGCCATTGAGACTAAACGTGCGTCTGTGTCCTCAGAGAACGTGCGAATGCGGACTTCATCGAGTGGATTCCAGGAGGTCGTCATGCTCGTCTCGCAAACCGGGTCGTGGTGAATGACCCACTGACCCATCTTGCGCCGCCGCTGTGCGCTCAGTTGCCAATTCTCTTCCTTGGGATCGTTGACCACCATTGACCCGTTCCACGTCAACAGGGTCGGAACGATAACGGATACGCCTTTGCCGGCGCGTGTCGGTGCGTAGATGCCGACGTGTTTATCGCTTGCATCGCGAAGGGCCGTCCATGCCCTCTTGTGGGGATCGTACCAGGCCGCTAGGTGAATTGCTGGTTTCTGTGGTTCACTGTATGCTAAACCGCTGGCAAGAACTTCGGCTGGCGTTGCCCAGTGCGATGCGCCGTGACTTTCGCTTGAAACACTGATCTGCTCGACGACCTTGTGCCAGCGCGATGCGAGCAGACTGAATCCGATCAGGCAGACCAGTGTGGTTGACAAGACGCCATCGAAGACAATCGTGTTAGCTACTGGGTTGTTTCCGAAATGCGGCAGCATTATCCAGATCCAGTAATATACGGACCACGGATCGTAGATGCCAAAATCGGCGCAGACTCGAGACCCTAGGTGCGCGAGGGTCTTGGGCCAACCGAGTGCCGCTCCGACTATCTCGCTTCCGATGAGGCCGGCGATGAGAATGGTGCTGACGGTCCAGCACCAAAAGGCATACTCTGCTCGTCCGTGTGCTACTCGGTCGATCGGTAGCGTTAGTTTTGGTCCATATCGGAAGGCCGGTGCTTGGTTCAATCTTGGCGGCCGCCAAAACTGCATCGACTGCTTTGATACGGGTGCGGGAGCTTTGCGAACTTGGGTGCTCATGATGTCGGAAGCCAGGTAATGGAAGTGGAGATGGCGCCGGTAGCGCAAGTGACGCTGACGGATACTGCGCTGAAGCTTACGACTGTCGTTGGTACCTTTGAGCAGGTTGGGTCGGGATCCGATGTGACGGACATCTGCGAAAGGGTGCCCATGACGATGTTTCCGTTTGGAAGCGCTACGAAGGCGATTTGCGTGGCAACTGACGGCGTGGCTGCAAAACTCACGCTCGCGGACGCGGACAGGGTCCGGGCTGATCGTGAGGCGGACGTCGATGATGTAAGGCGCGAGGGTAAGCCGTCACCTTCGATGATTCTTACGGCTTGCGGTTGGGTAAGGTCTACGATGACGCTCGCTTCGTTCGCACTTGAGAGGGCGTCGTGGTGTGCCGTTTGAAGCGCCTCGGCTAACGATGCTGCAGCCTGAAGTTGCATGGGGGTGGCGGGGTTCGGTGCGGTTAGTCCGAAGGTCATAACCAAGATCGTCAGCGCGAGCAGCGTATCGAGAGTCATGGATCCTCGCTCCGGATTTACCATGATTGCTGTCCCTGCACGACTGACGTGGTTGGCGAGCTCGTGCTCATGTCCTTTGGAACGATTGAGGTGCAGCCGCCGCTCGTGGACGGATCGTTACACACGTTATAGGCGTGGATTGAAGTGTCGACCCCTGCAGCGTTCTGGCCGCTGACGTCGCCTGATACGCTACTGCCAGTTTGCTCGTCACCGACGTAATCTGCGTATGGTTCCGTATCGTAGACGCGCACCGTGACGTCGTCTGCGTATTGAGTGCTTGGCGAGGGCGAGGCACCTTCGGAAGTCCGTTCTGCAAGGGTAATGGTCGCTTGAATGTTATACCGCGGCGCGATTGGGACGGTCGTTGAACCAACAGTCGCTGTTTCGAGGTCGGTTGTCTGTGTCACGGTTGCGCCTCCCAGGTTCGTTTCGGCCTTTGGACTCACGACAAACGAGGCTTGCGCTTGCTCGACGCAGCTTGCGCAAACGTCAGAGGTCGGTGGAATCGAGAGGGTAAGGCCGGAAAGGCTTATATTCGGGTTGGCAGGATCTTGCGCTTCGACAAGAGTTCCGACGGCGGAGCGAACCTGGCCGACGACGTACTCGTGGACGGCCCGGTCGATCGCAGCTCGGTGCTGTGCGCGGACGCCGGCGGCTGTCGTTTCTGTTACATAGCCTGCGACGGTAAACAGCGAAGTCGAGAGAACAAGCAGTAGAAGCGCGATGATATAGCCTAGCCCAGCCATGTCTTAGCAGCCTGTTCCTGGTTGGCCAACGAGTTGCGGGTTACAGTCTGCCTCTCCGAACCCGCGCTGCGCGACCGAGATGTTGATCTTCGAGACGCCAAATTGGACGGTTCCCGAGAGAGTCCGGCTTGCCGGCTCGTAGGTTGGTTGCGCTAGCGTGTAGGTTGGCGCGTTGGCATTTGGAACAGCTGATGCGCCCGGGAATGGAGTGAGCGTCGGTAGTGGCACGGGGGCCAGGGTAGTCGCGTTTTGGGCGGCGATTTTTGACAGCGCGGTAGGATTGAATGCTGCGACGGCAGCGATGTTGATCCCGACGTTGTTGGCTTGAATCTGCTTTTCAATCTGACCGCTCTGCATCTGCGCCGTCGAGAGGCTTTGAGTCAACGTCATCGACAGGCTGAAGCCGACGGCGATGACGGCGATGGCGAAGATGGCGTCGATTAGACCCAAGCTGCCGCGTT
>Ga0326727_10024319_pt1 | contig 11466 bp, 11 predicted proteins | sample MB2enrmetagenome_FD_207643 | JGI IMG/M metagenome (GOLD analysis project Ga0326727, IMG submission 207643) | Lab enriched peat soil microbial communities from McLean, Ithaca, NY, United States - MB29MY | ecosystem: Environmental > Terrestrial > Soil > Wetlands > Peat | place: USA: New York... | reverse complement strand
GAGGTTGGAGCCGGCGCCCGATCCCCACTTAAAGAGCATTCCCTCGGTCTTGGCCAGGGTAAGGATCGAGTCCAACGAGTCGTTGACCGAGTTGATAAAGCAGGCAGAGCACTGCGGCTTGCTGTATCCGGTGACGGAGAATTCCACCCGTCCGGTGGCGGGGTTCCAGTGCCAGTTCTGCGCGTCGGAGTTGGGCTCCAGCCGGTCGCAGCCCACGTTGAACCACACCGGCGAGTTGAAGGCGACCTTCTGGTTGAGCAGCAGGTGAGAGAGTTCGGCAAAGAATGTGTCGGCGTCGGCCGGGGTGGCGAAGTATCCGCCTGAGATACCCCAGTCGCGAATGCTCTCGGCCACGCGGGTGATCAGTGCGCGGACTCCGGACTCGCGCTCCGCGGTGCCCACCTGGCCGTGCAAATACTTCGACGCCACAATGTTGGTCGCGGTCATGGACCAGTCGCTGGGGACTTCGACGCTCTTCTGCTCGAAGATGGTGCGGCCCTTGTAGTCCTGTATGACGGCGTCGCGCAGCTCCCAGGTAATCTCGTCGAAGGGGGAGATGCCGGGGCGGGTGAAGTGGCGCGAGAAGGAGAGACCGGAGGTGCGACCGGCGGCGGGGCGCTCAGCGACCGGGGGGTGGGCGGCGGAGAGATTGATCGCGTCGGTATGGGTGCGGATTGGTGTCATCGGGGAGGCTCCTTCTTCTCTCTTTTGATGCTCTGCTAGCACTGGTACGAGTCCTGCAAAAGGGGGCCTGGTGCAGCGTGTAAAGTTGACAATTACATCGACGGTGCCTGCCGGCTTGTACAGCTTAGGCCAGCTTGATTCCATCTATTCGCAGTGCGGCATGTAAGAGGTCTACCAACACCTCTGTCCCGGCGGCGAGCCCTGCGGACCGGCCGCGAGATTGCGTGAGGCGATAGGGGAACCGGACTTGCCTTGTACTTTCGTTTCGACGGAAACTGAAGTTGCAGTCGTGAAAGTACCGCCCCCGGTGGTGTGTGTCAAGTATAAAGCACAAGATGTTGTGTTGCCTGAGCGAATACTCCCTTTTTTGGGATTGTTGACGGCAGGTAAACGAAAAAATAAGGGAAATTGCTGTGGAATTCTCTGAATTGAAGCAATTCATGCGGGTTTGAGCCTGTCGCAAAACGTCTGCCAGGACACCCTCCTTCCAGCCCCCTGGGCCGTGCGAAAGGCGTGGCACCCCCGTCGCGGGTTTGCCAGCGGAAATTTATGTAGCTTCGGCATCCGTTGAGAGTAGGGCCGGACGGAACGCAGGGCAAGGCGCAGGAGTGGTGCAGGAGTTGTGGACTAAGGGTGCAAATGTGGAAAAGCTGCCGGAATGTGGAAAAACCTCATTAATGTGGAAAAGCCACTGGAAATGGAGAAAATTCAAGCGAGCCCTGCCTGGAAACCAATCCCAACCGGCTCATAACAGTAACATGCAGTCGCCGTAGGAGTAGAAGCGGTAACCATGTTGGATGGCGTAGGCGTAGGCGGCCAAAACCGTCTGGAGGCCCTGGCCGGCGTGCTCCGGCGCTGTCCGATTCGATTCTGTAGCGATCCGCTCCGGCGCTAACGGCGCGCCCGCGAAGGCTGCGACCAGCATGAGCAGAGTCGACTGGGGAAGATGAAAGTTCGTCAGCAGTCCGTTGACAATGCGGAACTTGTGCCCCGGCGCGAGAAAGATCGAGGTTGAGCCGGAGTGGGGTTCGAGGTGGAGTGGACCGGCAGCGCTCTGCGCCGCAATGTGCTCCAAGGTCCGCGTGGTGGTGGTCCCAACCGCGACGATGCGCCGGCCTTGGGCAAGAGCGCGATTGAGTGCCTCGGCCGTGGCCGCGGGCAGGGTATAGCGCTCACGGTGCAGGCGAATCTCTTCCACCCGCTCGACCCGCACCGGCTGAAAGGTCCCCAGACCGACGTGCAGGGTAAGAGTGGCGATCTCTACGCCGCGCGCGGCGAGAGCGGCCAGGATCTGCGGCGTAAAGTGCAGTCCGGCGGTGGGTGCGGCAGCCGAGCCAGGTTGTCGGCTATAGACGGTCTGGTAGCGTTCGCGGTCCTCGGCTGAATCGGACTGCGACGACTGATCCCTATGGATGTATGGCGGCAGCGGCATGTGCCCGATGCACGCCAGCGTCGCGTGGAAGTCCTCCACCGGCGCAAAGCTCAGGGTGCGCTCACCGAAGGGGCCGGCGGCGAGGACTTCGGCGGAGAGCAGGGGTTGCGCGGAGCGGGTCTCTGCGCTGTTCTCGAAGAACAGGAGGATTTCTCCGGGGCGGACCTTGCGCGCAGGACGGACCAACGCGCGCCATAGGTTCTCGCCGGGGTACGCCGCATCTTCCACCGGCTCGGTCAGCAGGACTTCGATCCGCCCGCTGGGATGGGGCGAGTTCTGCTGGGTGCACGCGCCGCTGCGTGTGGCAAAGAGGCGCGCGGGCAGCACGCGGGAGTCGTTGAGGACGAGCAGATCGCCGGGTTGCAGGAGTTGCGGGAGGTTGGCGAAGAGGTCGTCGCGCAGGCCGCCGGTGGCGCGGTCCAGCACCAGCATGCGGCTCGATCCGCGCTGGGCGGGCGGGTGCTGGGCGATCAATTCTTCCGGCAGATCGTAGTTGAAATCGGAGACGAGCACAGGTTTCCTGTCTAGCTGCATTCCTTGGCCATCTGCACGGCGCGATCGAGCGCGGCCTGCACGGTGGCGGTGGTGACCTCGCCGGCGGGAACGTGCACGGGCCAGGTGACCACCACCCGTGAGAACGGCTTGGGAATCATAAATCGGTCCCACGAGCGAAGCTCCCAGGCGCGTTGGGGCAGGACGTAGAAGCAGCCGACCCAGGTGCCTGCGGGCTGGCCGTCTGCACTCTGTTCGCCGACGGAGTTGGCCAGCAGTGCGGTGCCTGGTTTGGCGACGAAGACCGGCCCGCGCGGGCCGTCGGCGGTGATGGCGCAGCAGCGGCCCTCGGCGTAGGCCTGCTTCATGGCGAGCAGGCCGGCCGCTCCGCCGCGCGTGCTGGAGCCGCGAACCACATGGAAGCCGAGCAGCTCGGTGGTGCGTGTGATCAACTCGCCGTCGAAGCTGGAGCTGACCAGAATGGTGATTCCCTGATCGCGGAAGCGGTGCGCCGCGACCAGAAGGCTGCGATGCCAGAAGGCGAAGACACGGGGGCAGGGGAGCTGGTCGCCGGGTGTGACACCGGGCTCGGTGCGCTCTTGGTAGCGCAGGGTGAGGCCGAGCAGCCTGACCAGCAGCGCGGCGATGGGTGGAACCACGGCGATGGCCAGCCGCTGGGCAAATCGCAACTTCGGCCCGGCGGCATCGGGATTCGCGGTGGGTTCTGTGGGCACGGGATTAGTGTAGTGCGAAGAGCCGGGTTGGCGCGCGGCGCAGTAGGTCAGTTAGCCGAGCCAGTATTCCCTGGGGGACTAAAGTCCCCCGAATTGATTCACTGTATCGGCGCGGCTGAAGCCTCGCCCTTTCAAGACGAATACAAACTGACCCACTTCCCAACCGCAGGAAAATGCTGTATGCCGACTCCAGATGTGCGACAATGATTTGTGCAGTCCGGCGTCGTGCGTACGCCCAATCCTGCAAGGAGAGTACCTATGGGCGACCTGTTTCAACCAATGCATCTGCTGGTGATTGGCCTTATTGTGATTGTGCTCTTTGGCGGCAAGAAGCTGCCGGAGCTGGGCAAAGGCCTGGGCGAAGGCCTGCGCGGCTTCAAATCCGGTCTGAAGGGCATTGAGGAAGAAGACTCGGACGAGAAGAAGAAGAAGGAAGAGCTGGAGGCCAAAGCCTATCAGGAGGCCAAGCTGGCCGCCGAGGCGAAGCTTGCGGCGGAAGCAAGGCTTGCCGCGGAACAGAAGGCCCAGAGCGAGGCAGTCACCAAGTAAGCCGGTCATCGCGGCCCAAGGCGCTATGCAAACCAGCCTGGGGCATGGCCACAGGGTCCAACACCATATCTACATCGCAATCAGGGCAACAGCCACCGCCGCTGTGGCCATTCCCAGCGCCTGTCTGCGCGTGGGCCACTCGCCCAGGGCAAGCGCGGCCAGCAGAATGGTGGTTGCCGGATAGAGCGAGGCCAGCACGGAGGCGACATCCAGACGGCCTGCGCGCGTCGCCGCCACAAACAGCAGATTGCCCGAGGTGTCCAGCAGCGCGGTTGCCAGCGCCCAGCCCACCGCCGCGCGGTTGAGCCTGGCTCGCGCATCGTCCTCCTTCGCGCTCCTCAGCCTCGCCCCCAGGAGCATCAGGGAGCAGATGCTGAGGCTGCCGATTCTGGCCGACGCCATTGGCCAGAGTACTCCCGCCGGGCTGGCCATCTTCAACGCCACAAAGTAGAATCCGAAGCCCACGCCGGCCAGCATTGCCAGGGCCATGGTCTGGCGTGTGCTGCCGCCTGTTGTCTCCTCCTCCTCCGGGCTGGCCGCAATCAGCCAGATCGCCATCCCCGCCACGGCGAAGCCCAGCAGAGGACTGATGCCGGGCGGTCCCTGCTGCCACAGCGTAAACGCTGCAGGAATCGCGGCCGCAAGCAGGCCACTGACCGCGGCCGAGGCGCCCATGGCGCCGCGCGCGAGAGCGATATAGAAGGCGGTCAGCGCCCCTCCGCCGGCCACTCCCGCGGCAATTCCCCAGGCCAGCAGCGTGCCGTGCGGAGTTGCGTCCCCACGCAGGTGGGCCAGAGCGAGTAGAACGGCGAAGCTGGTTGCATGGCTCAGCAGCACTACGCGCAGGGCCGCGCCCAGGCTTCCGCCCGCGCGCTTTACCCCCATGCCGCCAGAGAAGTCGCCGCCGCCCCACATCCCCGCGGCGCCCAGCGAAAGCAATATATTGCCGTCAAGAAGCCGATTCATCGCTTACGGCGTGGTAGCGGGTTGCGGACGGGTTGGCTGCGGCATGGGATAGTAGCCCTGCTTGGCAATCACGGTGAGACCGGGGCGCAGCACCCTCACCTCCAGCTTGCGGTACTTGCCGTCGATCAACGGCTCATGGGTGGTGTAGTCCAGCGTATACCGGGTACGCACCTCCGCGGCGATCTTGGCAAAGCTCCTCTCAATCCCGCCGGTGCGGAACTCCGCGTCGAAGTTCCCGCCCGTGGCTGTGGCATACGCCGGCAGGATGTTGTCGCGCATGGTCAGCGGCAGATGTATGCGGTCCAGAAAGCCAAGCACCGGAAGCGACGAGTCTCCCACCAGCGTTCCATCCACTTCGATTTCGTTGGTCTGCAGATACCTCACCACGTCCCTGTACTTTGCCTTGCTGCCGTACTCCTTGCCGTCGGAGATGACATAGATGACGCGGCGGCGTCCCGTGGGCCGCCGGCTCAGCGCCTTGGCCGCCTCCAGGATCGCGTCGTTCAGCGTATGCAACTCCTTGGGAGGGTTCAACACGATGCCCGAACCGCCACGCTGCGAAGCGGTGTTGGGGTCGAAGTTCTGGTTGTTGATGACGGTGGTCTGCGACACCGGCCCGCTCAGGTCGCCTGCCAGCAGCGGCTCGCGCCCCGATCCCTTGGAGATCAAGATGGCCTGGGTCATGCGCGCGCTCTGCGCCCCGGTGAAGTCAGTCACCATATTGGGGCCGTTGTTGTATTTGAATACCGAAACCTCGTCGTACGGCGTAAACGCTCCCTGCACCGCGCTCAGCGAATCGTTTACCCGCTCCATATAGTCGTATGTCATGCTCTGGTCGATCACCAGCGCCACGGAGAGCGGAACCGCGTCCGTAGTGAACCGGGTGATGTGCTGCATCAACCCGTTCTCATACACCTGCACTTCGCGGGGCTGTATACCCGCCACCGGGTTTCCCTTGGAGTCCTTCACCGTAAACGGCACATTGACGTCATTCACCTGCACCCTATATGTCGGCGCGTTGGCTTCTTCGTTGGACGGAGGCTCGTAGGTCGGGGACTGCTTCTGCACCGGCTCCGCTGCGCTGCTGGGTGGCAGAGCTGTGCCGGGTGCGGGCGCGACTTGGGGAGTGGCCAAGCCATCGCTGGGCGACCCGTCGCTGGCGGAGCTGGAGGTTGTTCCCTGGCCCGGAGTCACCGATCCGATGTTGGGCAGCTTGGCTTGCGGTTTTGGAGCGTCCGGGATGGACTGCTGGGCCAGAGTCTGCTGCCCTGTCTGCGCGGCGCTTGCCTGCGCCGCCCCGGCATTTCCTGGCCCAGCCTGCGCCCATGCCAGCGCGCCAAGCATACCTAACGCCAGCGATACTGCTCCTACGCGATTGCTCAAATCGAAGACCCCTTTGCCGTTCTCTATCAGACTACCAGCGGCGCGCGCACCCGTCACCTCGCTGCCGCCCTGTTTCTGTCCCTTTGTTGGACGCGGCGGGCGGCCTCGGCGTTGCGACTTTACTCGCCAACTTGGCGTCGCGCAGCTTCGTCGGGAGTCCCGATGCTGCGACGCCGTTAAAAATCGCTGCCTGGGGGCTGTGTTCGTCGTCTAATAAGCTATGCGTTCCTCTGTCCTCGCCGCCGCTCTGCTCTCCCTCGCCCTGCTTCCCGCGTCTCTGCGCGCTCCGGTCCTGGCCCAGGAGGCGCCCTCGCCCGGCGCTCCGCCCCCCGCTACGGATGCTCCGCCTCCATCTGCCGAAGAGAGCAACGTCGCCACCCTCAACATCAACGTCAACCTGGTGAACCTCTACTTCTCCGCGCGCGACAAGAACGGCTTCGTCACCGACCTAGTGAAGAGCGACTGCGTCGTCGCCGAGGACAAGGTGCCGCAGACCATCAAGAATTTCACCCAGGAGAAGAGCCTGCCGCTCACTATCGGCATTCTGTTGGACACATCCGGAAGCCAGATCAACGTACTCCCGTTGGAACAGCAGTCGGGCGCCACGTTTCTGCGCGACGTGCTGACGCCCAAGGACGAGGCCTTCCTCATCTCCTTCGACATCAATGTGGACTTGCTGGCCGACTACACCAACCGCGCCAGCGAGATCGCACGCGCACTCAACAAGGCCACCATCAACACCGGCGCCGGCACCGGCTCGGCCACCGGCAACGGCAACCCGCGCGGAACCCTGCTGTACGACGCGGTCTACCTGGCTGCCCACGACAAGCTGGCGCAAGAGGCCGGTCGCAAGGTCCTTGTCCTGCTCACCGATGGCGGCGACCAAGGCTCGCAGGAGACGCTGAAGACCGCGACCGAGGCGGCGCAGAAGGCCAACGCCATCGTCTATGTCATCCTGATCGCGGACCGCAGTTTCTACGGTGGCGGCTACGGTACCATCAACCTCGCCGACACCGGAGCGCGCGATATGGATAAGCTCGCCTCCGACACCGGAGGCCGCGTCATCAATGTTGGCAACAATGGCAAACGCCTGGAGGACGCCTTCAACCAGATCCAGGACGAGCTGCGCACCCAGTACCTGTTGAGCTACACCCCAACCAACAACAAGGCCGACGGAACCTTCCGCAAGATCTACCTTAACTGCGGCAAGCTCAATATCCAGACCCGCTCCGGCTACTACGCCATCTCCGCCGCGGACACGGGGAACTAGAGCGGAAGCAGAGTCATAGTGCCCAATCAAAGAGCATTGAAGGTGGCTTTTCCTTGAGGAAAAAGCCACTCGAGGGATTTGCCAGCGGGGTATACCTACTCTGGTTGCGCTCTAGCTAAGACCAAGCGGGAGGGTGCGGCACGTACGGCTCTTCCAGCGCTGCGATCTCCTCTGCTGTCAGCTTCAGCGAGACGGCTGCGACCGCGTCCTGCAGGTGGTGCGGCTTGGTTGCGCCCACAATCGGTGCGGTGATTGCCGGCTTGCTGAGCAGCCACGCCAGCGCAAGCTGCGCCCGCGGAACGCCGCGCGCAGCGGCCAGTTCGCCCAGCCGGTCCACCACGCGCTTATCCGCTTCCACGGTCTTTGCGTACAGCGACTTGGCGTAGCCGTCGGTCTGAGAGCGTTTGGTGGCCTCCGCGTCCCACGGACGGGCCAGCCTGCCTCGCGCCAGCGGGCTCCACGGAATCACACCCACGCCCTGGTCCAGGCACAGCGGAAGCATCTCGCGCTCCTCCTCGCGGAAGATCAGGTTGTAGTGCGGCTGCATGGTGACGAACTTCGCCCAGCCGTGCTTCTCCGATGTGTACAGCGCCTTGGAGAACTGCCACGCCCACATGGACGAGGCGCCCAGATAGCGCGCCTTGCCCGCGCGCACCACGTCGTTGAGCGCCTCCAGCGTCTCCTCGATGGGGGTCGTCTTGTCCCAGCGATGGATTTGATAGAGATCGACGTAATCGGTGCCCAGGCGGCGCAAGGATTCATCGATCTCGAAAAAAATCTCCTTGCGCGAGAGGCCGCCGCCATTCGGGCCGTCGCGCATCACTCCGTTCAGCTTGGTGGCGATCACCACATCTTCGCGCTTTGCGTGGGCCTTCAGGAAGCGGCCAAGCACGCGCTCGCTATCGCCGTTGGAGTAGACATTTGCGGTGTCGAAGAAGTTGATTCCCGCGTCCAGCGCCTGGCGAAAGAAAGGCTGGCTCTGCTCCTCGTTGAGGCTCCACGCATTGCTGCCCGGACGCAATGGCCCGGCGGGCGGAACCCCGTACGACATGCATCCAAGACAGATGCGCGAGACCTTCACCCCAGTGCGGCCCAGATTGATGTAGTCCATAGTCCCTCCAATTACGCTTCCATTGCGCCCGAGTATACCGCCATGCCGGCGACCGCATCCACGCCCATCGCGTCCAGCGCGTCCACTTCCGCGCGTTCTTTAATGCCGCCGGCGACGATGAGTTGTTTCGCCGTACACGCGCGCAGCCTGGCCGCAACATCCAGCGGAAAACCCTGCATCGTGCCCTCGGTGTCCACGTGCGTGTAGAGGAACGCGGCGCAGAAATCTTCAAGCCATGTGATGGCCTCCTCCGGCGTGAGGTCGACGGAATCCTTCCATCCCTTCACCGCGACGCGGCCATTTTTTGTATCGACGGAGAAGCAGAGGGAATCTTCGCCCAGCGCACTCTTCAACTCCCCGGCAAACTCGATGCGAATGATTTTGTGGCGTCGCGTCTCATCCGCCTGCGCGACGCCGAAGAGGCTCGACCCATAGATGACGCGCTTCGCTCCCGCATCGATCAGCGCGCGGCCATCGTCGGCGGTCTTCAATCCGCCGCCAACCTGGCAGGGCAGACGGCGGCAGATCATCTCGATCAGCGCGCGGTTCTCGCCCTGGCGCATCGCCGCATCGAGATCGATCAACTGGACAAGAGGATATTTTGCGAAGCGATCGATCCAATAGTCGAAATCGTCAAAGGCCAGCTTCAGCTTCTCGCCGCGCACCAACTGCACAATGCGTCCGCCCATCAGATCGATCGAGGGAATCAGCATGGCAGCCTCACGCTCACGCCTGCCTGCGCCAACTGCGCCTTCAACTCGCGCGAGCTTGTGACGCCGAAGTGGAAGATGCTGGCGGCCAGCGCGGCGTCTGCCTTGCCGCGGCCGAAGACATCGACGAAGTGCGCCGCGGAACCCGCGCCACCGCTGGCGATCACCGGGATCTGCACCAACTCGCTGACCGCGGCGGTGAGCTCGCAGTCGAAGCCGTCTCGCATGCCGTCGGAGTCCATGCTGGTCAGCAAAATCTCTCCCGCGCCTCGCGATTCGGCCTCGCGCGCCCACTCGACGACGCGCAAGCCCGTCGGCTTACGCCCGCCGCTGACGTACACTTCGGCGTCTTCGGGGGGCCTTGCGCCACGCCGCGCGTCGATGGCGACGATGACGGCCTGCGCGCCGAAGCTGGAGCCGATCTCGCTGATGAGTTGTGGCCGCGCAATCGCCGCCGAGTTGATGCTCACCTTGTCCGCGCCCGCGTCGAAGACCGCCGCCGCATCGTCTGCCGTGCGCACGCCGCCGCCAACAGTAAAGGGAACGAACAGCTTCGCTGCCGCGCGGCGCACCGTCTCCAGCAGCGTGCCGCGGCCCTCGTGCGTCGCCGTAATGTCGAGCAATACTACCTCGTCCGCGCCCTCCGCCGCGTGGCGATGCGCCAGCTCGGCGGGGTCGCCCGCGTCGATGATATCGACGAACTGTACGCCCTTCACCACCCGTCCGCCGCGCACATCCAAACAGGCGATAATTCGTTTAGTGAGCATCTACAACTCCACAAAATTTCTAAAGACGCGCAGGCCAACGTCAGCGGACTTCTCCGGATGGAACTGCACGCCCATTACATTTTCGCGTTCCACCGCAGCGGTAAACGCTCCTCCATAATATGTAACCGCTGCGGTTGCATGGACAACGGGAGCGCGCCACGAGTGCGTGAAGTAGACAAAGCTTCCGTTTGCAACGCCGCGCAGCAGACGCGAATCCGGACGAATCTGCTCCAGTGAGTTCCAACCGACATGCGGCGACTTCAACTCAGCATCCATATATAGAGGAGGGAAGTGCTCACACATTCCGGCGAAGGCGCCCAGCCCCGGTGTTCCCGGAGCTTCGGTCGACCCCTCAAAGAGCCACTGCAAGCCGACGCAAATACCCAGGAACCACGCGCCTTTGGCGATGCTGTTGCGGACGGCATCCGTCAGGCCGAGATCGGCCAGCAACTGCGTCGCCTGAAAGTGACCCACGCCCGGCAGCACTATTTTATCCGCGCCGCGCACGGCTTCGGGCGACTGAGTGACCACCACCTCGCGCGCGTCGAGATAGTGCAGCGCCTTGACTACGCTGGTCAGATTGCCCGCCTTGTAATCGATCACCGCAATCACAACAACCCCTTCGTACTGGGCAGCAGCTCCTTCATGCGCTCGTCGCGGCTGCACGCGCCGCGCATGGCACGCGCGAAGGCCTTGAAGATTGCCTCGATCTTGTGGTGGTTGCTGCGGCCGTACATCGTCTTCACGTGCACGTTGGCCTTGGCACCGCGCGCAAAGCCGTCAAAAAAGTCAGGCAGCAACTCGGTCTGGAAGTCGCCAACCATCGGCACCGTCACCTGATCGTCGACCACGCAGGCGACGCGTCCGCTGAGGTCGACGGCGGCGACGGCGAGCGTCTCGTCCATCGCCATCACAAAATATCCGGCGCGCAAAATGCCCTTCTTATCGCCCAGAGCAATGGCGAAGGCCTCGCCCAGCGCGATGCCCACGTCCTCCACTGTGTGGTGCTGATCGACGTCGAGATCGCCCTTGCACGCAAGTGTGAGATCGAATCCGCCATGCCGCGTGAATAGCTCCAGCATGTGGTCGAAGAAGCGGATGCCGGTGGAGACGGAGTACGCGCCCTGGCCGTCGATGGTGAGCGTCAAGGCGATCTTCGTCTCCGTGGTGTCGCGCTTAATTGTTCCTGTCCTTATCTCATCACTCATTGGGTCCATCCAATCTCCAGCAAGGATTCCTTCAATGCGTCGAGTCCGCGCGTGACATGCTCCTCCACGCCGATAGTGATGCGGACGAAGCCATCGCAACCGGGGTCGGTTGAGCGGTCGCGCAGCAGCACTCCGCGCGCACGCATGGCCGCCACCAACT
>Ga0326727_10024318_pt1 | contig 11466 bp, 10 predicted proteins | sample MB2enrmetagenome_FD_207643 | JGI IMG/M metagenome (GOLD analysis project Ga0326727, IMG submission 207643) | Lab enriched peat soil microbial communities from McLean, Ithaca, NY, United States - MB29MY | ecosystem: Environmental > Terrestrial > Soil > Wetlands > Peat | place: USA: New York... | reverse complement strand
CGACACCCTGACGTTTTATGAAAAAAATCGAGGCCATCATCAAGCCGTTCAAGTTGAACGACGTCAAAACCGCGCTGAACGAAATCGGCATCCAGGGCATGACCGTCACCGAGGTCAAGGGCTTCGGGCGGCAGAAGGGGCACACCGAGATTTATCGCGGCAGCGAATACACCGTGGATTTCCTGCCGAAGATAAAAATCGAAAGTGTCCTGCCAGACAATCTCGCGGCGCAGGCCGTTCAGGCCATCATCAAGGCGGCCAAGACCGGCAAGATCGGCGACGGCAAGGTTTTTGTCTGGAGCATTGACGACGCCTACCGCATCCGCACCGAGGAACAGGGCGACAGCGCGGTTTGAACTTTGTGGCAAGCGACGGGTGACGAGCGACGTGGATTCATCCTCGTTGCCTGTCATCCTTCAACATTTCTTTCACCTTTGCAGCGGCGTTCGTCGGTGACTGGCATGAATTGCCGGTGCAAAGGTAAACCACCGGCCCGTTTTTCAACGGCAGCGTCCGCTCAAATTCCCCGACGGCTCCCGTGTTGGCCAAAACCACTTTGTCCGGCTGATAAACCGAGTGCGCCGCGCGGAGCAATTCCTGAAATGCCGGAGAATCGTCCCTGCCGGCAATCACCAGACGCACCGGCTCTTGCAACGAGAAATCCAGCGCCTGCAGCATGAACGGCATCGCCTGCGGAAAATCCCGCAGCCGGCCGGCAAACAGCCGCAGGGTTTTTCCGGCGGCTCCGGTGAAATCCTTCCGCCCGGTGATGGCGCCAAGTTTCAGCAGCGCGAGCGCGGCGACGGAATTGCCGCCCGGCACCGCGCCGTCGTAATCGTCCTTCATCCGCAGGATCAAATCCTCCGCGCCCTTTGCGCTCTGCCAGAAGCCGCCGTTTTCCGAATCATAAAATTGGGCAAGCATGGAATCGGCCAGTTCAATCGCAAAATCCAGATGCGCCGGTTCGAGCGTGGCCTCGTAAAGCTCGATTACGCCGGAAAGCAGAAATGAATAAGCTTCGAGCAACTGCACGCTGTCCCGCTCGCCTTCGCGCCACCGGTGAAAAAGCGTTTTCGTCGTTTCATCCCAGAGCTTCCCGCGGATGGACGCTAAATTTTTCTCCGCCGCCGCGCGGTATTTTCCATCGCCCAAAACGGCGGACGCCCGCGAAAACGCGCCGAGCATCAGGCCGTTCCATGACGCGAGAATCTTGTCGTCCAGATGCGGACGGATGCGTTTCGCGCGCGCGGCGAGCATTTTTCTTTTGGCCGATTGCAGCAAAGGCAAATCGTCCGACGGCACGTCCGGATTCACGACGCTCAAGACATTTTGTCCGGCCAATGGCTCCGGATGGCTGTGGTCCACAAAATTGCCCTCGGCGGTGATGCCGAAAAACTGCGCGGCAACGTTGAATTCCTCGACGGTGAGCAGCCTGGAAAGCTCGTCCTTCGTCCAGCAGTAAAATTTCCCCTCATGGCCCTCGCTGTCGGCGTCCTCGGCGGAGAAAAATCCGCCGCCGGGATGCGTCATGTCGCGCAAAACGTAATCCAGAATGTCGCGCACAACGTCCGCGTGGCGCGCCTCGCCGCTGACGAGAAAGGCGTCGAGATAAAGCAGCGCGAGCTGGGCATTGTCGTAGAGCATTTTCTCGAAATGCGGCACGAGCCATCCGGCATCCACGGAATAGCGCGCAAAACCGCCGCCAAGCTGGTCGTGAATGCCGCCGGCGGCCATGCGTTCGCACGTGTGCAAAACCATTTGCGCGGCTTCGTCATTACGGAACCGTTTCGCGCAGCGCAGCAAAAACGAGGGAATGCCCGGCTGCGGAAACTTCGGCGCTCCGCCAAATCCGCCGTGAACCGCGTCGTAACTTGATTTGAACATTTCCGCCGCATTTTTCAAGACGTCCGCCGTCAGCGGCAAATCTGATCCGGCGGAGTTTTCCGCAAGTGCTTCGAGCCGCGCATGGATTTCCCCGGCGGACACGGCGATTTCACTTTTTCGCTCCTGCCAGAGCTGGCTGATGTGCTGGAGCAATTGCAAAAAGCCCGGCCGGCCGTATCGCGCGTCCGGCGGGAAATAGGTGCCGCCGAAAAACGGCTTCAGCTCCGGCGTGAGAAAAACGTTCATCGGCCAGCCGCCGGAGCCGGTCGTCGCCTGCACGAACGTCATGTAAATCTTGTCCACGTCCGGCCGCTCCTCGCGATCCACCTTGATGCTGACAAAATGTTCGTTGAGATATTTCCCGACGCCCTCATCCTCGAACGACTCGCGTTCCATCACATGGCACCAATGGCAGGTGGAATAGCCGACGCTCAAAAGAATCGGCTTGTTCTCCGCGCGCGCTTTTTCAAACGCCTCGTCGTTCCACGCGAACCAGTCCACGGGATTGTGCGCGTGCTGGAGCAGATACGGCGATTTCTCCCTTGCCAGACGGTTGGTATGTTTGGCCAACATCGCAAAACTGTGCCTCATAATCCGGTTTGCCGCGAATAATTTTGCGTCGTCACGCGCACGCGGCTGCGCTAGGCTGGCGCGATGTTGTCGCAAAAACCGTGGCGGTCCGAATTCGTGCTCCTGTTTGGAGCGGCGATATTCGCGTGCTACGGCTTCGTGGCGATCGCGGCCCTGCTGCTTCAGAAATGCGGCCTGGCCGGGTTCCAAAATCCCGACGACGCCGGGTTCGCGCTGCTCGGAACGCTGGGACTCGAAGGACCGGCGTGGATTTTCATCCTAGTCTTTTTGCGGCTGCACAAAATCAGCGTGCGCGATGCGTTTGGATTGCGCGCGCCGGGATTGGGAAAATCACTGCTGCTGGCCGCCGGCGTGCTGGCCGTCGCGCTGCCAGCGGTCTGGCTGCTGCAGGGTTTGTCGGGCGTCGTGCTGGAAAAAATCGGCGCGCCGGTCGAAAACCAGCGCGCGGTGGACATTTTTCTCGGCATAAAATCCACCTGGTTCCGCTTGTGCTTTGGATTTTTCGCCGTCGCCGTCGCGCCCGTGGCCGAGGAATTTGTCTTTCGCGGGATGCTCTATCCGTTCGTGAAGCAGCTCGGCTCGCCGCGCGCCGCCCTTTTTGGCGTCAGCGCGATCTTTGCCGCGATCCATTTCGACGCCGGGACGTTTGTGCCGCTGTTCGCGCTCGCGCTCGCGCTGACCTGGCTTTACGAAAAAACCGACCGCCTGCTCGCGCCCATCGCCGCGCACTCGCTGTTCAACGCCGCCAACCTCGCCGCGCTTTATTTTCTTCCGCAAATAAACGAGTTCCTGCAAAAATCAACGCACGTCCAGTTGCTGAAATGAACGAATTCGATCTCATCGCGCGCCTGACGAAATCGCTGCCAACGAACAAAAGCGTCGTGACCGGCGCGGGCGACGATTGCGCCGTGCTGGATCTGGGCGCGGCGGAGCGGCTCATTCTGTTCAAGACCGACGCGGTGGTGGAAGGAATCCATTTCACAAAGGACACGCCGCCGGGAAAAATCGGCCGCAAGGCGCTGGCGCGGTGCTTGAGCGACATCGCGGCGATGGCCGGCACGCCGGCCGCCGCGCTCGTCACCCTCGGCCTGCCGGAAAAATTCGAGCCGGAGTTTGTGGCGAAAATTTACGACGGCCTGAACGCGCTGGCGGAAAAATCCGGCGTGGCGATTGTCGGCGGCGAAACGACGACCAATCCGGGGCGCATTTTCATTTCCGTCGCGCTGCTCGGAACCGTCGCGCAAGGCAAACAAGTTCTGCGCGGCGGCGCAAAAACCGGCGACGCGATTTTTGTGACCGGCGAACTCGGCGGTTCGCTGGCGGGAAAGCACCTGGAATTCGAGCCGCGGCTCGAAGAGGCGCGCTGGCTGGCGGAACATTTTTCCATCCACGCGATGATTGACTTGAGCGACGGGCTGGCCGGCGATTTGCGGCACATTTTGAAGGCGGGCGGCGTCGGCGCGGAACTGCTGAAATCGGCAATCCCGGTTTCCCGCGCGTCGAAATTGCAGGCTCAAACAGGTTCATCCGCCAAACCAGCGCTTGCCGCCGCGCTGACGGACGGCGAGGATTTTGAATTGCTGTTCACAGTTGCCAGCGGCGACGCGGTGAAGCTGCTGGACGCCTGGAAGAAAAAGTTTCCGAAATTGAAATTGAGCTGCATCGGGAAAATCGTCGCGGGTGATGGCGTCATCCTTCGCGACAAGACCGGCGCGCAAAAGCTGAACGCCCATGGCTACGTTCATTTCGCATAGAAAGTGGCACAGGCTTCCAGCCTGTGTCTTTCTTCGGCCGAATCGCACAGGCAAGATGCCTATGCCACTATGAATGCATTTATTTCACACAGCCCGGCGGAGACCGAATCGCTCGGCGAAAGCTGGGGCCGCGCGGCGCAGCACGGGCTGGTCATCGCGCTGTCCGGCGAGCTGGGCGCGGGCAAGACGCAACTGGTGAAGGGCCTCGCGCGCGGACTCGGCGTCACGGCGCGGGTGCATTCGCCGACGTTCACGCTGGTGAACGAATACACCGGCGGGCGGCTGCGGCTGTTCCACCTGGATTTATACCGGCTGGAAACGCGCGAACAAATTTTGTCCGCCGGGCTGGAGGAATTTTTCCAGCCGGACGGCGTGGCGGTGGTGGAATGGGCCGAACGGATTGCGGATTGCGGATTGCGGATTGCGGATTTCAAAAATGTGAAGATTGAAATTGCCGGCGAAACGGAACGGAAAATTATTTATGACAATCCTAGCGCTTGAATTTTCGTCGCCGCAACGGAGCGTGGCTGTTTTGCGAACAGGCGGACCGGCCGTCGCCGCCGAGGTCGTCGAAACCGGCGGGCGCGGAACGAACGCCTTCGGGATGATTGAGCAGGTCCTGGCCGGGGCGAAAATCGAGCGCGAACAGATTGACGTGCTGGCCGTCGGCCTCGGCCCCGGGAGCTACACCGGCATTCGCGCGGCGATCTCGCTGGCGCAGGGCTGGCAACTGGCGCGCGGCGTGAAGCTGCTGGGCGTGAGCAGCGTGGAAACCATCGCGGCGCAGGCGCACGCGGAAAAAGTCCCGGGCCGCGTGAACGTGGTGATTGACGCGCAGCGGAATGAATTTTATCTGGCGACGCATGAAATCACCGCGGACGGCTGGAGGGAAATTGCGCCGCTGAAAATCATGACGAAGGCGGAAGTCGAATCGCGCGCGGCGGGAGGCGAAGTGCTCATCGGGCCGGAGGTGACAAAATGGTTTCCCGGCAGACGGCTGATTTTTCCGCGCGCGGCGGTGTTGGCGGAACTGGCCGGCCGCCGGAGCGACTTCACCCCGGGCGAAGGGCTGGAGCCGATTTACCTGCGGGAGACGAATTTCGTGAAGGCGCCGCCGGTGCGCCGCGCAAAGTAAAGTTTGCAGCGACGGCGCGCGGTTATAAACTGTGCGCGTGAAAGCCGCAATTTTGCAGGGGAAAGAACTCATCCGGATTGAAGATGTCGCGCCGCCGCCGCTGAAATCCGGCGAAGTCCGCATCCAGATCGGGGCCGCGTTGACCTGCGGCACCGACCTCAAGGTGTTCAAACGCGGCTATCACGCGAAGATGATCGTGCCGCCCGCCGTTTTCGGCCACGAGCTGGCGGGCGTCATTTCGGAGCTGGGCGACGGCGGTTCGGAGCTGGGATGGAAAACCGGCGACCGCGTGGTTCCGGCCAATTCCGCGCCCTGCGGCAACTGCTATTACTGCAAGGCCGGCCAGGAAAACATCTGCGACGATTTGCATTTCCTCAACGGCGCCTATGCCGAGTCCATCGTCGTGCCGGCGCGCCTCGTTCAAAAAAACCTCCTGCGTCTCAAGCCGGAAACGGCTTTGGCCGACGCCGCGCTCACCGAACCGCTGGCGTGCGTCGTGCAGGGCGTGGACGACACGAAATTGCGCGCCGGGCAGCAAGTGCTCGTCATCGGCGCAGGACCGATCGGCCTGATGTTCACCGCGCTGGCCAGACATCTCGGCTGCGATGTGACAATGGCCGGACGGCACGCGGTGCGGCTGGAGGCGGCAAGGCGGATGGGCGCCAATCAGGCGATTGACATCGGCGACGGGTGGAATCTGCCCGCAAAAATCCGTGCAGCGACGAAGGCGCATTTTGACGTGGTGATTGAAGCGGTGGGCCGGCCCGAAACGTGGGAGGCGAGTGTGCGGCTGGTGCGCAAGGGCGGCACGGTGAATTTTTTTGGCGGCTGCCCGGCTGGCACGACCGTCACGCTGGACACCTCCTTCATCCATTACTCCGACCTGACACTGCTGGCGAGTTTCCATCACACACCGCGCGCCATCCGCCGGGCGCTGGAATTCATCGAGGCGGGCGTCATCCAAGCGGACGATTTCGTGGACGGCGAATGCCCGTTGACGAAACTGCCGGAGCTGTTCAAGTCAATGGCCGCGGGCAATCGCGCCATCAAGACGTTGATTCATGTGCATGAATGACGCCTGCGGCGAATGACTAAACCATAATGACCAATGACTGAAGAATGACGAAAACTGAATGACGACAAGGTGACTGCACGGACGGGTTTTAGGAATTGGTCATTGGAAATTTTTAGTCATTAGGATTTAGTCATTAGTCATTTCAAGAAATCCTCCACCGTCTGGTGCAGTTTCTTCAGATCCGGCAGGTTGATATACATCATGTGGCCGGCGTCGAACTCGGCATAGGTGATGTTGGTGCGGTAGGCCGGATCAATCTGCATGTGGTCGAGCGCATAATGCACCGTGTCAATCGGGCAGACCAGATCGCAACGTCCGCCAATGACGAGGATTCTCATGTAGGGATTCTGGTTCATGATTGAGGCGAGCTGGTCGCCCGCGCTGGCGTAGGTGTTGCGCGAGCCGTAATTCCACGGTTGGACGCCGGCAAGCAGCTCGTAGGGCAGATCGTCCTCGAACTTTAGTTCGCCGCGCACGTAGGAATTCATCGCGGCGGAAAACGGCCCCATCACCGCCGCGTCCGCCGGATCAAAATCCGGGTTCGGCGACGCCGGATCGTCGTCGCGGCCGGTGATGCGCGCGTCGTAGGCACCGAGAATCAATCCCTCGTCGTGCAGCAGTTGCCGGCGGAACACACCCTCGTCAATCCGCAGATGGTTGTCCTCGATGACGGACGGTTTCAGGCCGGTGAGCCGCGCGAGTTCGGCGGCGATTTTTTCATGCTCGTCGGCGGAGAGCGAATTGCCCCGTTGCAGCGCGGCGGCATATTCGCCCCTGGCAAATGCGCGCGCCTCGGCCAGCGCCTTCGGCAGATCCGCCTGCAAATCCGGCGGCAATTTTTTGTGGAAATGCGCCGCCGCCGTGTAGGCCGGCAGATAGAGCGGATATGGCACGTCGTTGCCCGGATTGTCGTAAATGGTCGCGAAGTCCAGGACGCCGGAGACGAGAATCAGCCCGTTCAAATACATGCCGTAGCGCGAACTCAAGTGGCCGGCCAGCCCCGCCGCGCGAAAGACGCCGTAGCTTTCGCCGCAGAGATATTTCGGCGAGAGCCAGCGGTCATGCCGCGTCGTCCAGAGCCGGATGAATTCGCCGACGGAATCCAAGTCGGCGGAATTGCCGAAAAATTCATCGGACTTCTGATCCTTCGCCGGACGGCTGAAGCCGGTGGCCACCGGGTCAATGAACACCAGATCGCTGCCGTCGAGAATGGAATACTCGTTGTCCGTCAGGCCGAACGGCGGCGGAGGCAATGTGCCGTCTGCGTTCATCTTCACGCGGCGCGGCCCGAATGCGCCGAGGTGCAGCCACACGGACGACGAGCCGGGACCGCCATTGAAGCAGAACGTGACTGGTCGCACGGCCTTGTTGGTTTCATCGGCACGGGTGTAGGCGATGTAAAAAACCGATGCGCGCACCGAACCGGTGGGCGCAAGGATCGGCAACATGCCGGTCTCGGCGATGTAAGTGACTTGCTGGCCGGCGATGGCGACGGTATTGGTGGTGAAGACGGGCTTGTGCGTGGCGTCGGGAATGACGGCTGCCTCGTTTTTCTCGGCGGACGGCGCATTGGTGTCGGCGCCGGACGGATTGGTCTTGGGCGCGGCGCACAGGCTGGTGGCAAGCGCGAAAGGCAGGATCCAAAAAAGATTTTTCATGGCCATTTGATTGTTTTGCGGTGAAAAGAATGCGCTTTCAGCCCATTGGGCGCAAGCCATGTGTCGCGCCGGGAGCATTACGGCTTCAACGACTTGATTTGACTTGAATACAAAAAATTCACCGGAACGTGACTTGCCGCCGCAAGCGCTTTGCGGGCATTCTTGCTGGCCATGAATCGAAGTTTTTTAATCCGTTTCGGATTGATCGTGTTTGCCGGTTTCGGCTTTCAACGAATTTTCGCAGAGCACTTTGACGCCACGACGGCCGCTGTCGGCCCCGGCACAAACGGCCTGGTCACGCCGGTCAATCAGCTGGTAGCGCCGGCTGGAATTCAAGTTGAATTGCCGCGCATGAGGCCGAACGCCCTCGCGTTGAGTCCCGATGGGAAAACCCTCGTGACGGCGGGGCTGACCCGCGAGCTTGTCGTCATCAATCCCGAAACCGGAGCCATTTCGCAACGCGTCCCGTTCCCAGCGGACGTGGCACAACCCACGCCGGCACTGGCTGACGGCATTATCGGCACGAATCAACAGGCGAAATTGAGTTTCACCGGCCTTGCGTTTTCGCCCGATGGCTCGCGCGCTTATCTTTCCAACGTCAATGGCGACATCAAGGTATTCACCGTCGGGAAACGCGGCGATATTTTACCACTGTTTTCAATCGGCCTGCCAAGCGTGAAAGCTCCCCGCCGCACGAATGACATTCCCGCGGGCATCGCGGTTTCGCGCAACGGGAAAAAGATTTACGTCGCGGGAAATCTTTCCAACCGGCTGCTCGAACTCGACGCCGCGAACGGGAAAATGTTGCGGACGTGGGATGTCGGCATCGCGCCGTTCGATGTGACGCTTTGCGGAAACAAAATCTACGTCAGCAATTGGGGCGGACGCCGGCCGGACGCGAACAGTTTGACCGGCCCGGCGGGATTGGACACGCGGGTGCGCGTGGACGACCGCAGCATCGCCAGCGAAGGCTCGGTCTCGGTGATTGATCTTGCCGGCACAAATCAAAAAGAAATCGTGACCGGCCTGCACGCCTGCGCGATGGCCCTGTCGCCGAACCGAAAATTCCTCGTCGTGGCGAACGCGGGCAGCGACACCTTGAGCGTCATTGACACCCGCACCGACAGGATCGTCGAGACGATTTGCGCGCGACGGAATCCGGCTGATTTGTTCGGCGCGCAGCCCAACGCGGTGGCATTCGACAAATCCGGCAAAAGGCTGTTCGTTTGCAACGGCACGCAGAACGCCGTGGCCGTCTTCCAATTCAAACCGGGCGCGTCCAAACTGCTCGGCTTGATTCCCACCGGCTGGTTTCCGGCGGCGGTTGCATTTGATGCACGCGACAAAAAAATCTGTGTCGCCAATCTCAAGGACATTGCCACAAAAATGGAACCGGCCAAAAAAGGATTGGGCAAAGGCTCTGGTTTTAACACGAAACAATACACCGGCTCGCTTTCGATCATTCCCGTGCCGACACAACGCCATCTGGACAATTACACGCAAACCGCGCTGGCAAATATGCGCTATCCGCTGCTGGCGCAGGCCAATTTGCCGCCGCGTGAAAATCAGCCGGCGCGGCCCGTGCCGGAACGCGCCGGCGAGCCGGGTGTGTTTTCGCATGTGATTTACATCATCAAGGAAAACCGCTCCTACGATCAGGTGCTCGGCGACGTGACCAACGGGGACGGCAGCGCAGACTTGTGCATTTTTGGCGAGCGCGTCACGCCGAACGAACACAAGCTCGTCCGCGATTTCTGCCTGCTGGACAACACCTATTGCTGCAGCATCCTGAGTGCCGACGGCCATCAATGGACGGACGCGGGCATGGCGACGGATTACGTCGAACGTGAATTTGCCGGCTGGCCGCGCAGCTATCCCAGCGGCGGTTTCGGCGAGGGCGGCGAGGACGCGCTGGCGTATTCGCCCGCCGGCTTCATCTGGAACGACGCGCTTGCGCATGGAAAAACGGTCGTGGATTTTGGCGAATTCACCACCGACTCGAAGCATTGGAAAAGCTCCGGGAGCACCAACGTCACCTTTTTCGACGCCTGGCACGATTTCATAGGCGGCTCGAATGCCATTGATTATGCCTGCGAACCGGACATCGAGGTGCTGCGGCCGTTCATTGTGACGAACACGGTCGGGTGGGACTTGTCCGTGCCGGATGTGTGGCGCGCGGCGCAATTCATCAAATCGCTGAAGCAATTTGAAGCGGCGGATAATTTGCCGCGCCTCGTCATCCTCTGGCTGCCCAACGACCACACGGGCGCGACGAAAACCAATTACCCCACGCCCGGGGCGATGATGGCCGACAACGACCTCGCAATGGGCCGGGTCGTCGAGGCCGTGAGCCACTCGAAATTCTGGACAAACACCTGCGTCTTCGCCGTGGAGGACGATCCTCAGGACGGTTGGGACCATGTGAGCGGCTATCGCACGACGGCCTATGTTGCCAGCGTCTACACCCGGCGCGGCGCGGTTGTCCACACGCAATACAACCAGACTAGCCTGCTTCGCACGATGGAGCTGATGCTCGGCCTGCCGCCGATGAACCAGATGAACGCCACCGCCACGCCGATGTTCGACTGCTTCACCAACCAGCCGGACTTCACCGCATTCGACGCCGCGACCAACAACGTGCCGCTGGATGAAATGAATCCGCCGGCAAAAGGAATTCGAGACGCGCAATTGCGCAAGGACGCGATGGTTTCTGCCAAACTTCCGTTGGACAAGGAAGACCAGTGTCCGGAGGATGTGTTCAACCGCATCCTCTGGCACGCGATGAAAGGCCCGCAAACACCGTATCCCGATTGGGCGGTGAAAATCGCGGATGAAGATTGAGCGCGAGGTCGAACCGCTTTCGGAGGTCTGACTGCGAAGGTCGTGCCAGTGGCTGACTGACCGATGGCGAATTTGGAACTGCAATCCTCTTTACCCAATCACCGCCCCGGCAAACGATGTGACGCACCGGTGACGGGCTGGTGCCAGACTTGTGAATTCTGTGAATTTGCGAACAACTTTCCTGAAAGTTTCTTGTCGGGGGCGGGAATTTATGGGAGAAGGAATAAGTTCGCAGAGTTAAACCGATTGAGAACATGAAACAGAAGGTCAGCTCTATTCGGGAAGTCGCCCGGCAGGTCGAAATAAACGGGATGGATTGCCTGTTCGGGGGGAAAATATTGTCTCATGCCCGCCGGCAGTTTCAAAACGGTTTCACGCTCGTCAGATTTCTTGCCATCACCACCATTCAAAATTAAAACCGAAACTCACCCATGAAAAAACTAACAACACTCGTCCTCCTTTCATTTCTGGCAGTCGCGTCTGTGCGCGCCGACGTGATCTGGCAGGAATTATTCAACTATCCGAACG
>Ga0326727_10024316_pt1 | contig 11467 bp, 9 predicted proteins | sample MB2enrmetagenome_FD_207643 | JGI IMG/M metagenome (GOLD analysis project Ga0326727, IMG submission 207643) | Lab enriched peat soil microbial communities from McLean, Ithaca, NY, United States - MB29MY | ecosystem: Environmental > Terrestrial > Soil > Wetlands > Peat | place: USA: New York... | reverse complement strand
GCCGGCATGACCGGTGTCGCCTACACGGTGTTCGAAGGCGTCAAGCCGGAAGCGATGGGCGTGGAAGTTTTGGGCGTCTTGCGGAACGCCAACGGCCCTAAGGGAAACGTCATTCTGGTGCGACTGCACGGCCCCAAGCCCGAGTACACCGGGGTAGTCGCCGGCATGAGCGGCAGTCCGGTTTACCTGGATGGCAAATTGGCCGGCGCTCTGGCCTTTCGCATCGGCCAGTTCTCGAAAGAACCGATCGCGGGGGTGACCCCCATCGAAGAAATGCTGGAGATCGGCGCCCTGGACCGGGCCCTGCCGCGGGATGCCGCCGCGAACGGCGCCGGCCAGCGCTCTCAGACAAGCCGGATTTCCGGACCGGGATCGCCGGCGGAGGCGGGGACGCAATCCTACGCCAACTATTTGCAACCGATCGAAACGCCGCTGGTGTTCAACGGGTTCAGCGAATCTACTTTGCGGCTCTTCGCCCCGCAGTTCGCTTCCGCCGGAATCGTGCCGGTGATGGGCGTGGGTACGGTGACAGGCGCGCGGCAACCTGAACCTCTGGAGCCGGGTTCCGCGGTGAGCGCAGTCCTGGTGCGCGGGGACATGGATATCGCCGCTACCTGTACGGTTACCTATCTGGATGCTTCGCATCTGCTGGCCTGCGGCCATCCCATTCTGCAGTTCGGGCAGGTGAGCGTTCCCATGTATAAGGCACAAGTGCTGGCTACACTGCCTTCGCCCTTGAATGCCTTTAAGATCGTCAGCGTTACGGAGCCAGTGGGTGCTTTTGTTCAGGACCGGCACACCGGAATTCTGGGGCACTTTGGCGAAGAGGCGAAGATGATCCCGGTGACGCTTACCATACACGGCATCGCGCAGCCCAAACAATTCCACTACGAGGTGCTCAATAACGCCAAGTTCACTCCCGCGGCGATGATGGCTACGGTTTTTCAGGCGCTGCAAGGGATTAACGAATACGGCGAGGATGTCACCTATCGCCTTAATGGCCAGATCAATGTAACCGGCTTCCCTTCGGTGAAATTGCAGAACATGTTTGCTCCCGCCGACGCCGGCAACCCCACGTCGCAGATGATAGCGGCGGCGGTGGGGGAACGCTTCAACCGGATTTACGAGAACCCGTACGAGCGGCCCAAGATTACCGGGGTCGACCTGGATTTCGACCTGGTCTGCGAACGGCGCTGGGCGCGGCTGGAGACGGTGCGCACCGACGTCACCGAGGCGCGTCCGGGAGATGAGATCATGGTAGAAGCGGTGCTGCGGCCTTACCGCGGCGAGCGCATCGTACGCCAGATTCCGGTCAAGATTCCTACCTCCACCCCGCCGGGCACGTTGCGTATCCTCATCAGCGATGGCGATGCTCTGGACCGGCTGCGCCACTTGCCGGCGACCGTTGGCAACCGGCTGGATTTGTCCTCAACGATTGCCTTGTTGAACAAGGAACATGCGAATACCCGGCTGTACGTTTCCCTGCTGCAGGCGAATCCCGAAGCCATGGTCGACGACAAGGTCATGCCCACCCTGCCCTTGTCCGTGATGAACGTGATGGAAGGCATGCGCGGCACCCAGGACATGATCGTCGTGGGCGAGTCGGCCGTGAATGAGGCCTCCATGCCCGTGGACTACGTGGTCACCGGCTCCCGGGTGATTACCGTCAACGTTAAGTAAGGCAATTGGGGATTGGGGATCCCGGATTTGGAATCCCATTCGTTGGTGCGGGAAATTGCCGGGGACCCCGGCAGGAGGCCAGCGCCAGGTAATTCGAACTAAAGTGTTCGCATCTGCGTATCCGTTCCGAGAATCTAACTGTTTGTGCGCGGCCGCATGCGTGTGCTACTTGCCGGATGTATTTGCCTTGTTATGTTTGCCTCATCGTGTTCGCGTGCTCCGCAGGAACAACCGAAACTTGCGCGTGCGGGCGAGACGCCAAAACACTCTCAGGCAACTCTGATTCTGGAGAACTCGGCGCTCCAGCCTGGAGCTCAGACTACCGTTGGCATTCAGTTCCAAAGCGAGGATGGCTGGCACATTTACTGGAAGAATCCGGGCGACTCTGGCGAGCCCCCCCGAATGCATTGGCAGCTGCCGGCTGGCCTGACCACCGGAGAGTTTGCCTGGCCCGCGCCGACGCGCCTTACCACCACCGCCGGTACGGATTACGGCTACGAAGGTACGGTAGTCCTGCTGTCGACCCTCCAGGTTTCTCCCTCGGCGCAGCCCGGCAGCACGATGGAGGTTGCCGGCAACTTGCGCTGGCTGGTTTGCCACGACATTTGTGTGCCCCAGCGTACCGAACTGCGCGCGCCGCTGCAGATCGCCAGCACTACGGTTCTTGATCCCGCCGCATACGCGTTACTCCACGCCGCGGCGGAGCGGATTCCCAAGCCGTTGCCGGCCGGTTTTCATGCGAGCGTTAGCAATTCGCGTGACAGTCTGCAACTTGCACTTGCTCCCCGCGAACCAGTTGCGCACGCCGAGTTCTTTCCTAGCGAAGCCGAGGAAATCAACACCAGCGCGCCCCAGGAGATGGTAAGCCACGCCGGCATCGTCCGGCTGAGTCTCAGGAAGTCTGACACTCTGCAACGCGTTCCGGAACGCCTGCGCGGCGTACTGCTTCTGAACGGACGCGAATCCTATCAAATCGATGTTCCCATTCGAACTATATCGCTGCACGAACGGAGGTAGCAATGCGGAAAACGGCACTGGCATTTCTGGTTCTATGGTTCACGCACGCGGCGCTGGCGGCCCGCGTGGGGCAGGCAGCGCCCGCGTTTACAGCCACCGACAGCCACGGCGCCCAGCACAGCCTGGCGGAATACAAAGGAAAATTCGTAGTTCTGGAGTGGACCAACCAGGGATGTCCATTTACCAGGAAACACTACGAGACCGGCAACATGGAGAAACTCCAGAGATACTGGACGAGCAAGGGAGTGGTGTGGCTGACCGTAATCTCATCCGCCCCGGGCGAGCAAGGCTACGTCACGGCGCAGCAGGAGAATGACTACATAAAGAAAATGAACGCCGCTCCGACGGCTGCGCTGCTGGATCCTACGGGACAGCTCGGTCATCTCTATGGAGCCAAGACTACGCCGCACATGTTTGTGATCGATCCTCAGGGCAAACTGATCTATGAGGGCGCCATCGATGACAAGCCAACTACCGATCCAGCGGACGTTGCGGGAGCCAAGAGCTATGTGACCTTGGCATTGGAACAGGCAATGGCAGGCCAGTCGGTCACCACCGCCGTCACTCGCGCCTACGGTTGTTCGGTGAAGTACGCGCAGTAGATTTGGGATTTCAGATTTGGGATTTGAAAACACATCAGTCAGCCTCGCAAATCCCAAATCCGAAATCCCACATCCGACATAATCTTACCTTCCATATTTTCATACTTACAGGAACGCCGCGATTCAAGCCCTATTCATGATTGGATATATCAACTACATTCTTTCTAAGATGTTCCCCCTGCATCTTTTTCTTAAACAGTGTCACAGAAAATTCATCTCTTCTTTACCGCATTTTCATACTTGCAGGAAAATCGCGATTCAAGCCCTATTCACGATAGGGCATGTCAACTTAAATATTCTCTAAGACATGTCCTCTGAGCCTTTTTCCTAAACAGTGTCACGGAAAATTCATCTCTTCTTGATCTCCGTGCAACCTTTCTGGGGCAATTTGGGCACGTCAAGAGTGGAAAGGAGCCCAATTGCCGAACCAGATCACCTATCTCTGGAACGCGCCTGCGGTACCGCGCACCTTCACAACCGCTGTTTCGCTCCACGGCCACACCCTATACTCGCAGGAGTATCTGTACTTCATTCCAGCGTTTGCGAACCAGTCTCGTGTACTGCGTTGGGTCTTAGCGCGCCAGGAGCGCCGCTGTGATAAGGTCCGGCCTGACTTCGACAGGGGGTATTGGACGCCGCCGCTAACAGCAGAGGCCGCTTACGAGGTGGAACGAAACCAGATTGAAGAGACTTTGGGCCTGGCGGGCATAGTGTCCTTAACCGACCATAACTGCATAGAAGCGCCGCAGACACTGCAGTGTTTTCTGCCCGCGCGTTCCGCACCTGTTTCCGTAGAATGGTCGGTCCCATTCGGGGGCACCGAATTTCATGTCGGCGTGCACAATCTGCCGGCCAGCTCTGCCCAGGCCTTGATGGCGGAGTTGAACCGGTACACAGAAGCTGCGGAAGAAAGCATGTTACCGGAGCTGTTCACCGAGCTATCGCGGAATCCCGAGATTCTCGTGGTCCTAAATCACCCTTGGTGGGACATCGGCCGGGTCGGACATGCATCTCATAAGCGTTCGCTGGAGATGTTTCTGCGGCATAACGTCCAGTTTCTGCATGCTTTTGAACTCAATGGCCTGCGGAGCTGGAGGGAGAATGAGCTGGTGCTGGAACTGGCCGACCGTTGGCAGCGTCCGGTAATCTCCGGCGGCGATCGTCACGGCGCCGAGCCCAGCGCCGCGTTGAACCTGACACGAGCCTCGTCGTTCGCCGAGTTTGCCAGCGAGATTCGCCAGGAACGCCGTTCGCACGTGCTATTTATGCCTCAATACCGGCAAAACCTGGAACTCCGCATGATCCACACGTTCCTGGACGTGATTCGCGAATATCCGGGCCATCCTTTGGGCGCGAGCTGGGATCGGCGCGTATTTCATCCTGATGCTTCGGGGACCGTACAACCGTTGTCGGCGCTCTGGCCGAAACCGCCGGAGTTTATTGAAACCATCTTCGCGGCGTTTCGTCTGCTGGAAGCCGGCCCGGTGCAGGCCTTCACCCGCTTTGCCCTGGGCCGCTCTCCGAATGCCTTGCGGTTACCGTTGCGTCCGGGAGGGGAGGCGGCATGAGCATTCAACCTCCGCGGGTAGCTTTTTTTGCCTGCGCTTATAACGAAGTGGACGGAGTAGCCAACACCGCTCACCACTTCGAAGAGTACGCGGCGCGCCACCGGCTGCCATTCCTGAGCATCCACGGCGGATACGACAGCTACTTGCGGAAAGAAGATACGCTCATTAAAGCCGAGTTGGAACGCGGCTGGGCCTCGTTTCCCCTGGATAAGAAGCACGATTTCGACTTGCTTTTCGGCAAACACTATAAAGCCGCGGAAGCCCTGGTGCGCGACTTCCAGCCCGACCTGGTTCATATTACCGGGCCGAGCGATGTGGGAATCATCGGCGCCCTAATCGCGCACAAGCGACATCTCCCGCTCTTCGCCTCGTGGCATACCAACCTGCACGAGTACGCGGCGCGCCGAGCCGCCTCCCTGTTTCGCTGGCTGCCTGCCCGATGGCAGCGCGCGATTGGCAGCGGCATTGAAAGCGGCAGTCTGAGACTGCTGATCCGCTATTACCAGATTCCCCGCCTACTGTTCGCGCCTAATCCGGAACTGGTCGCGCTGCTCAAAAACGGCACCGGCAAACCATGCCTGCCCATGGGCCGGGGAGTCGACGTGGATCTGTTCCAGCCTGAACGGCGGGACCGCCAAGCTGATGGCCCTTTCATCCTGGGATACGTTGGGCGTATCACCGTGGAAAAAGATGTCCACCTGCTGCCCCAGCTGGAGCAAGGTTTGTTGGACGCCGGGTGCCGGGACTTCCGCTTTCTGATTGTCGGCCAGGGAGCGGCTGAACCCTGGCTTAAAGAACATCTCCGCCAGGCCGATTTTGCCGGGGTGCTGCGGGGAGTGGAGTTGGCTCGTGCCTACGCTAACATGGACCTCTTTGTCTTTCCCTCGCGAACCGATACTTATGGAAACGTAGTCCTGGAGGGCATGGCCTCCGGACTTCCGGCCGTAGTCACGAACGCGGGCGGACCGCAGTTTATCGTCCAGCACGGCAAGACGGGATTTGTAGCCAAAGACATAAGAGAGTTCGTCGAGCATATTGCGTGGTTTCTGGCAGATCGGGAGCGGCGGGAAACGATGTCCCGCGCGGCGCGCGCCTACGCTCTTAGCACCACCTGGGACGCGGTCTTCGACTTTATCTACGAAAGCTACGGTAAAGCTTTGGCCAGCGGGGCCCGGAATTTACCTGTGTGCCAGACTGACGCCGTGACCTTGCGAGAACCGGAATGCTGATTCAACCCGAGGACCAACGTGGTTAATCCGGCGGCCGGCCTCGGTTTGCTGGTGGCGGCCAGCGTCATCAACACCGGTTTCGGCTTGCTGATGAAGCTCAATGGCCGCTGGGCGTGGGAAAATACCTGGCTGGCATGGGCCTTGCTGGCGCTGATTCTTTTTCCCTTCGTGCTGACCCAGCTCACGGTGGCGAACCTTGCCGCCATTTATGGCCATCACCCGGCCGTCGTTTTGCGTGTCACTCTGCTCGGCTTGGCGTGGGGAGCCTCCCAGATTTTCTTCGGTCTGGCGATGCGAACCGCCGGAATCGCCGTTTCCTTCGCCACCATCCTGGGTATTTCGGCGGTCCTGGGGGGCCTGATCCCGCTTGCCGGCGATGCGCGCGCGCTGCTTTCGGCAGCCGGTTTGCTGCTGCTGTCCGGGGTGGCAGTGATGCTGACCGGAATCGGTTTCTGCGCCCAAGCTGGCCGCTTGCGCGACGCTGCCCTGTCGCAAGGCGGACCGGTGAGTGCCAGGGGCCTTATCTACTGCGTGCTTGCCGGGCTAGGGTCCGGACTGATGAATGTAGCGCTGGCTTCCGGCGCTCCGTTGAGTGAAGCAGCGCTGGTCTCCGGGGCAAGTACAGTGTGGGCACAGAACGCCACTTGGCTTGTCTTTTTGGTGAGCGGAGCGATTCCTAACATTGCCTATTGTCTGTGGCTGCTGGGAAAAAACGGCAGTACCCGCCGTTATGCGGAATGCGCCACTCAGTCCTGGCCGTTGGCCATCGCGATGGCCGGCTGCTGGCTGGGCAGTGCGGTGCTGTATGGGATTGCGGCCGGCCGCATGGGCGCCTGGGGGCCGATCTTCGCCTGGCCCGTGTATATGTCCCTGATCGTGATCAACGGCACTATGGCCGGCGTGCTGACGGGAGAGTGGTCAATCCCCTCCCGCGCTCCGATTCGACAGATGGCCAAAGGAGTTTTGCTGTTGGTAGTGGCGGTGTTCCTGATTGCCGGTTCCGGAATGCAGCCGTAGGAGTTATATTGGATGCAACTCTACTTTTACGCCAAGCCAATACTATGAGTGCAAGTGCTGCAGCAACTTGCGAAGACCGTCGCCCCAGTACTGGCACTGGAAAGCGGCCGTTCTGAGTGCCGGCGGACGCGCGCCGATCTTTCTGCTCACCACCTACCGGTTCGGATGGCGCGCGGTTACGGTGGCGGTCACGGCCGAGGCGCTCTATCGAGCGGGGACGGCGGGCTTCTTTGCGGCATTTACCCAATATCTCCGCCACCGCCGGCCCGTGTGGCAGGCCATGGCGCTGGTCACAGTCGCCGTACCCGCCGTTGCCCTGATCTTGGACTGCCTGCTTCATCTGGCGATGGGGACTCCGAACCTGAGGAAGGGAATGCTGGCGGCCACGGTGGTCTCGGCGGTGACCTCGCTTTTCAATTGGTACAGTATGCGGCGCGGCACGTTGCTGGTAGGCCGGGGCGGAATGAGCTTGGCGTCCGACCTCTGCCGCTTGCCGCGGTTGATTCTCGAATTTGTACTGGAGCCGCCCCTCTGGATGTTGCGGCGCTGGAAAAGCCTGTTCGCCGAACGAGGGACCTGAGCATGCCCATTAAGACGCTTCACTTGACCAACGCGTGGTCGGAGACTTCGGGCGGAATTGCTGTCTTCTACCGGGCACTATTAGAGGCAGGAAACCGGCGGGAGCATTCTGTACGTCTCGTGGTTCCCGCTGAGCAAGATGGCGTGGAAGAAGTCGGCAGGTTTGGCCGCATCTACCACCTCAAGGCTCGTCGCGCCCGTTTGAACTCGAAGTACCGGATCATTTATCCGAACCAGTTCGCGTTGGCGGGCAGCAAAATTCAACAGATTCTGGCCGCGGAACGGCCGGAACTCGTCGAGATCAATGACAAGTATGCGCTCAATTATCTGGGACCCTTGCTCCGCTTGGGCCTGGCTGGCGCTCTGAACTATCGGCCGGTGGTGGTAGGACTGAGCTGTGAGCGTATGGACCGGAATTTTGCTGTCTATATCAGCGGCAGCGACCTAGCAAGACGGTTTTGCCGCGCTTATATGCGCTGGCTCTATTTCCCTTTCTTCGATCATCATATTGCGATCAGCCGGGGCACCCTGGAGGAACTCCGGGACGCCTCCAGCGGCCACATAGTCCGGCGGGGCGCCTGGATACTGCCGCTGGGCGTAGATCAACACTGCTTCTCTCCCGCGCGCCGTACGCCGACGGCACGTCGGCAACTGGAGGAGCGAGCCGGCGCCGATCCCAAGTCGGTCTTGCTGCTCTACGTGGGACGGTTGTCGCCGGAAAAAAACCTTGCTTTGCTCCTGGAGACGATGGAGCGCCTTGGTCCTGACCCCGTGGACTATAGGCTGCTCGTGGTGGGGGATGGCATCTCGCGGGTTCTCTTGGAAGAGGAATCCCGCCGCCGTCTGCCGGAGCGGGTCAGGTTTTTCGGTCATATTTCCGATCGTGGCAGCTTAGCGCGTATTTACGCCAATTGTGATTTTTTCCTCCATCCGAATGCCAATGAACCGTTTGGCATCGCACCTTTGGAAGCGATGGCCTCCGGCTTGGTGCTGGTGGCGCCGGACAGCGGAGGGGTGACCGAATATGCGAACGGGCAGAATGCCTGTCTGGCGCCGCCTACCGCCGAAGACTTTGCGGGAATGATTCGCCAGGTGGTCCGATGTCCTGAGTTGCGCCAGTCGGTCGCGGCCTCGGCGCGAGCCACGGCGGAAGCCCTGTCCTGGGAGTCCGTCACCGACTCCTATCTGCACCTCTACAACTGCCTATGGCGGGTCGGCAAGGGCGCAGCTCCGCTCCAGGAAGCAGGTGCATCCTTCTTGTCGACTCCGCCTGGAGATGCGCGACGGTGTGTTCTTGCCGGCGCGGCGACCGCAGCGCGGAATATTTTCGCAGGATTTTCCAGGCTTGCGCCGAGTGGAGCAAGTAATCGGTCCGGATTTCACACCCCTCCTGGAGAGCGTAATGTTGCAGAATCTTTGGACTAACCGGAAATGGATCGTTATCTTGCTGGCATGCCTGGCCGGGATGCCGGTGTGCCGGGCGCAGGATAGCAAATCCGAAAGTCCGTCCCTCACCGCAGATCAGATCGTAGCCAGGATGACGGCGCGCAATGAAGAGCGGACGGCAGCTTTGAAGGCGTATACCGGCCGCCGCGTCTACCAGTTGCACTATCACGGCTTTCCCAGTGACCGGGAAGCTGAAATCGTGGTCGAGATGCGGTACACGGCCCCGACTACCAAAGAGTTCCATGTAGTCTCGCAAACCGGATCTAATTTCATTTGCGACCATGTTTTAAAGCGCCTGCTGGCCAGCGAGCAGGAAGCCCAGAGCCGGGACAATCACCAGGAAACCTCGTTATCTTCGCGCAACTATAATTTCTCGCTGGAAAGCCAGGAGACTACTCTCCAAGGGCCGGTTTATAAGCTCAAAGTGGAGCCCAAGCACAAGAACAAGTTCTTGTATCGCGGAAATATCTGGGTCGACGGGCGGGACTTTGCGGTGATGAGGATTCAGGCCGAGCCGGCCAAAAATCCCTCCTTTTGGCTGAGTAAGACCTTCATTGAGCAGCAGTACGAAAAGGTCGGTTCCTTCTGGCTCCCCGCGCTGAATAAATCCACCAGCTATATTCGGCTCGGCGGCAATGCCACCCTCACGATCGATTACCGGGACTATGTCGTGCACGACGGCGAGTCCGCCGGCGTTCGCTCCCAACGAACCGGTCCAGCCTCCAGTGGCAGCACGGCCGCCGTTGCCGAGAATTAGGTGGCTACTGCGAGACTTCTTTACCACAAAGGACACAAAGTACACGAAGGAGACGAACGGACAAAAAGATTTCCCTGGTTGTGCGCCCCTTCGTGTCCTTCGTGGTGATGGCTCCTGCGTACTCTACGGTTAGGAGATTTTGGCTTTCTCCACACCTTCGAAAGATCTCGCCTCACTCGTAGGCGATAGCATCCACCACATCTTTGCGGGCTGCCTTCACCGCCGGATAGAGGGCGCCTAAAAGCGCTCCGACGATGGCAATGGCGGTAGCGTATCCGATCCAGGGAAGCTGTATTTGAATGGGCAGGGTTGGAAACCGGGCGAGGATGGCGGCCTTAGCCAGCAGGCTGGCTAAGATCCCGACCGCGGTACCGCTGATGGCTAACAGGAAAGTTTCCCGCAGGATTACGTTTACGATGTACCACTGCGATGCGCCCAACGCCTTCAGGATGCCGATTTCGCGGGTGCGCTCCAGTACGGCGGTGTACATGGATTGGAAAAGCACGATAAAGCCTATGCCCACGCATACCCCAATGACTACCGTGATAAAGCTGGCCAAGCCGGGCACATTCTCGGGTGTCATCATCGAGAGATATTCCTGCATGGAGCGTACGACGTAGCGCTGCATGCCGGGATAGGCGTGTACTTCCTGCACTACCAATTCGGCATCCTGCGGACGATCCGCCTTCACATAGAAAACCGAAGCCGCGCCGGGCGCTCCCACCAATTCCTGAAGGGTTGACAAGGGAAGAAACTTCCGTGCTCCTTGGCCATGCTCCACCACTCCGGAGATGCGGAAGGTGTGGTTCATGACTTCGACTTGGGAACCTACATGTTTGCCTTTGCCGTAGGCATACACGTCATCGACGATCACATCGTATGGTCCCCGGAACGGTCCGCCTTCCAGGAAGTGGAATCCAGCGATTAGAGTGTTGTAACTCTCATAGTCAATACCGTAGATGACTTCCAGCGCGCCGCCGGTAGTGGTGAGCTGCCAGATTACAGGCGCTACCGTCTTGACGTGGGGAAGGGTGCGCAGAACGTCCCCGACTTTCACCGAGATGGGCGCTCCGGTAAGTCCTACGAGGAATGAGGAACCTGGGGGTTGGACCAGAACGTCGGCGCCAATGCCATGCTGTCGTGTCCTGCTGTCGTTCAACATGCCCAAGGACAGGCCCACGATCAGCAGGATGAGAACCACCTCCACGGCAATCGCGATTACACTGATCGTGGTGCGCACGGGCCGATGCGCCAGATTGGATAAGATCATTCGGTTCATGGGGACTTTCCGCAGTCCTTTCGGTTTCTCGAGCACTCAGCGGTCAGCAATCAGCCAGGGAGTTTTCTTCCCCACTTTGAGTTCTAGCGGGGGCGGTGTTAAGAAGGAATTACAGCGAGGTAAAAGTTTGTTAACGATCCGGCAGAAGAGTTGCAGGGCCACCGCGGCTGAAGCCGCTCTTCTGGTACTCTCCCATTCACCGGGCTGAAGCCCTTTCAATTACCCACAACTCGAGTATCGAATCGCAGATATTTGCTGACTAGGTTCGGCCTCAAGATGAGTACTTACGAGGA
>Ga0326727_10024315_pt1 | contig 11468 bp, 11 predicted proteins | sample MB2enrmetagenome_FD_207643 | JGI IMG/M metagenome (GOLD analysis project Ga0326727, IMG submission 207643) | Lab enriched peat soil microbial communities from McLean, Ithaca, NY, United States - MB29MY | ecosystem: Environmental > Terrestrial > Soil > Wetlands > Peat | place: USA: New York... | reverse complement strand
TGAACTGGTTGTGCTGGACGACGGCACCGACCCCATCGCCGATCTGGTTCCGGTCGATCCCCGCATCCGATACATCCGCCAGCATTCCAAGTCTAACCACGGGCAAAAGCTGAATTTCTGCAACATCGTCGCCAACGGCGAGTTTGCGATTGTTTTTGACGACGACGATGCGTATGCGCCCGACCGCGTCGCCAAGCAAGTCTGGCCGCTGCTGCTCGGCGACAAGACCGTGAGCGGAACGTCGGTGCTGAACTACTACATCCACGGGCAGAAGCTCTGCTTCCAGTATTCGTGGCCCGAGCCGCAGGCCCCGTGGATCGGGGCCATCGCTTTCCGCCGCGACTGGGCGCTGGCGCATCCGTTCAAGCCCATCGTCTTCGGCGCTGACTTGGAATTCCTCAAGGGAATCCCGCGGGACAAATGGGTGGACTTGAAAGACCCGAGCTACCTCGTCTGCGCCGTCCATGCCACGAATGCCGCCCCGAAGTCGCCCCAGTCGCAGGCAGCAAGCAAGTATTACAAGCCGATTCCGTGGGAATCGCTGCCGGAGTGGTTTCTCAATGCTTAGCTCATGGGATTTCTGGGACACGCTCGTCGCCCGCCGCCACATGCGGGACGAAATCTATTGGGGCATGCGCGAAGGCAAGACGTTCGAGGAAGCCGAAGCCTATGAGCTTGCTAACCTGATTCCCATCCGCGAGAACGTCCTGAAGGTTCAGGAATACGACTACGTGGTCAGCGACTACGGCGACGGCACGGACAAATGGAGCACCGTCATCCGCAAAGGCTTGGCCATCGCTGGCGGAGCCCAGCAGCTTGCCTTGTATGTCACGCCGGGCGGCAAGTACGACGGCACGGTCTGGCCGACGCTCGCAAGCGGCAAGCCGCTGCTTCACACTGGCGACAACCAGCGTGCGGACGTTGATTCCCCGCAGCAGCACGGCATCAAGGGCAGCTTGGTCGTCCGTGCGCCGTTCACCGAGGCCGAGCAGTTCATCAACGACAATGGATTCCCGCAGCTTGCGAAGCTGTGCCGCGAAGCCCGGCTGAGGACGTTCAACGAACGCTGCCGCGGGATTGAAATCCTGCAAGCCGACTACAACTTCCCGGTCCTGTTCCTCGGGTCAATCGTCCTGAACCGCCGATTCCCGAACGGCGAGACGCTGCTCATGTCCAGCCGGGACTGCTGGCAGTGGGTTTTCCTGATGAACAGGCTTTTCAGGCGCGGCGTCTACTGGTATTCGAGCGTGATCGCACGCAAGAACGCCGACGCAAACTACCACCGCTACATCCAGTCGCATCCGAATCCCGTCTTGGTCGATTTGTGCGGCTCGGGCGACTCGTTCTCAAAGCTGCCGCAGTACAAGTCTTGGCTGCTCTATCGCCCGGAATCCGGCGTGAAGTCAATCGAATCGTTCGTCACGTCGCCAGCCTGCATGAGGCTTGAGCAGGCCAATGTCGCGCCGCACGAGAAAGCCATCGGCGTCGATGCGAGTTTCAACCCGATCTTCACCAACAAGTCGGACACGGATTTCAGCAAGGAGCCGAACACTGCCGCCCAAGTGAACGCCTTCATGCTCGCGGCGGAGACGATGAAGTTCTACGACCTGAGCAAGGAACTTCAAGCCAGCAATGAGCAATGCCACAAAGTTATCTACTGGCTGATGCACCGCTACATCGACTTCAAGGATGCGGTCGAGGAGCTTCGGCTGCTCGCCATCGCGGACGACAAATAATGCCGCTCAGCGACATTTCGATCTTGATAACCACGTTCCTGAGGGACGGCGCTCTCGCCACATGCATTCAGCGCATCAAGGATACGCTGCCCGAATGCCCGATCATCGTCACCGACGACGGCTATCCTGCCGACTGGAAGAACAGCCTGAAAGGCGTCACCTACATCCAGCTTCCATTCGACTCCGGCCTTCCGGCGAAGCGCAACGCCGGAGTGCAGGCGTGCAAGACCAAGTACCTGCTCATGGGCTGCGACGACTTTGACTTCGGCTGCGCCGAGGCCCGGCAGGGCGTCGTGAAGCTGTACGCCCTCATGGAAAACTATCCCGACGCCGACGTTGCGGGCGGACGCCACGAGAACCAGCCATACGAGGGATTCCTGACCTACGTTCCCGGCGAATACATCAAGGAAACGAGGCTCAAGCCGTCGTTCGTCAACACGGTGACTGGCACGGCGCAATGCTACAGGGTGGACCTGACCGTCAACTATTTCCTCATGCGTGTCGCCACGACTCGCGGCATTCCATGGGACGAGCGGATGAAGATCGGCGGCGAGCACGGCGACTGGTTCCTTGAGCTAAAGCTCCAGAAGAAGAACGTCGTCTGGGTCCCGGGCGTCAACATCAACGCGCTCCGGCGGTACAACCAAGGCAACAACTGGCCGAAGGACCATCCCGACTACGGGCGCTACCGCAACCGGGCCGTCGAGCTTGGCCATGTGATCTTCCTCGAAAAGCGCAGCATCGGGGCCTACTACGGCTTCGGGGACATTGTCAGCATCCAGCACCGCGCGCTCCAGCCCGAGCCGATGCCCAGCGGCAGGGTCTTCATCGCATTGATGGCCTGCCACCGCTACGAAAGCCGCGTGATCCAAGCCCGGCAGTCGTGGATTCAGGACTTGGACGGGGCCGACTACAAATTCTTCTTCGGGCGTCCTGCCATCGTCCGCGACCCGAAGGAAGACGAGATTTTCCTCGACGTTGACGACGGCTACAACTCGCTGCCGCTGAAAGTCCAAGCAGCGTGCAAGTACATGGCTGCCAACGGCTACGACTTCATGTTCAAGGCCGATGACGACACCTACATCGTGCCGGATCGCCTGCTGCACAGCGGCTTTGCCGCTTACGACTATGTGGGCCGCCTTCGCGGGCCTGCCGACTGGAAAACCAAAGGCGACAAGCCAGCCGACTATCCATCCGGAGGCCCCGGCTATTGGCTCAGCAGGAGAGCCGCCGAAATCGTCGCAAGCGCAACTTGGGACGGCGACTGGGCCGAGGATCGCTGGGTCGCCAATGTCCTGCTGCCGCGAGGGATAAAAATCGAGCACGACGGCCGCTACTGGCTGTGGCCGTGGCGTCACGGCGGCCAGACCGACAACCCCGCCGACTTCATCACGGCCTGCAACATTGAGGCGAAGCCCGGCTACACGATGGCCGAAATGCACAGTATCTACAAGCAGACTGGAAAATTGCCCTACACAGCGGGCTACCAGATTCCGGGAGCAAGGCGATGAACAAAATCTCGATTGAAGTGATGCAGCGGCAAGGCGACATTGTGACGGTGATTGTGCCGGAGCATTTGAACCGCATGCAGATTCTCGGCATCGCCGAGCAACTGCTCAAGCAGTTTGGCTTGCCGTTCGTGAAGATCGCCGTTGGCGACGAATCCAGCGACAAGTCGTACACCGACTACGATCCAAGCTTCGGCTACAAGCACAAGGGCGACTGATGCACGGCGACCCTACAGGCGGAATCTGCGATGCAGCTTGGCTTCTCGAAGTCGAGCAACATCTCATGACGATGACCGACGAAGAGTTGAGCGCCAAGTACGGCACCCCAGAGTTTCTTATCAGCATCATCCGCCGCCAGTGGCTTGACGGCAACGGAGCCAGCAAACCAAATGCCGCAACGTGCTAAGCGCCCATGCCGCGAGCCGCGCTGCGGCCGCTTGACCGACGGCCGATACTGCGACAAGCACGCGGCCGGCAACAGCCGTGCGGCCCAGCGCCAAGAGTTCGACCGCCTGCGGGATCGGCAAGACCCGTGGCGCGAGTATTACGATACAGCACAGTGGCGGCGCACCAGAGCCTTCGTGCTCGCACGTGACCCCGTGTGCAAGTCGTGCGGCAGGGCAGCCTCCGTCGTATGCGACCACACCATCAGGGCGTCGCTCTGGCTCGCCTCTGGGCACGACTTCTACGACTTGGATAACTTGCAAGGCCTGTGCAAGCGGTGCCACGACAGCAAGACCGCGAAGGAAGTCGGCTTCGCGGGCGCTCACCGCTAAGGCTGCGTAACTCATTGGTATTGAATGGCTTAGGGGGTATGGGGGGTGCCTCATGAATTTCGCGCCGCCTTTGCCCGCCGCAGCTTTTTTTACGCACAAAAGCGGATTGAAACGAGAGAAACCATGCCAGAAAACGACGGCCCCCTGTACGGCCCCATCGCGGAAGCGGCCCTGCTCCGCCAGATTCTCGCAGTATTGCAGTCCATCGACCGGAAGCTCACCCCGGCGACACCGAAGGTGGAGACCCGTGGCAGGACGAAAGCCCAAGCCGACAGCAATCAAGGTTCTTAACGGCAACCCCGGCGGGCGACCGCTCAACCTCAACGAGCCGAGGCCCGACCTTGGCGAGCCCGCCATGCCCACGGCCCTGCCCGCAGCCGCCAAGAAGGAATGGAAGCGGGTCGTCCCCATCCTGCTCAAGATGGGAGTGCTGACCCTTGCGGACGGCCCTGCGCTCGAAGCCTACTGCGTCGCCTATGCGATGTGGCGTGCGGCGCTGAAAGAGATCCGGAAGCATGGCCTCACCTATCTCAGCGGCGACGTGGTTATCGTCGATGGCAAGCCAGTCGGCGGCATCCTCCGGCTGAATCCCGCAGTGGGCGAGCGGGACAAGGCCATCAAGACAATGAAAAGCTTCATGACCGAGTTCGGCATGACCCCCAGTTCCCGCAGCCGCATCAAGGCTGAGCCCGCGAAGAAGGAAGACCCCTTTGCCTCCAAGTTCCTCCAAAAGAACTCGCCGAGCTTCGCCCGCCCGAACTAAGCATCCCGCCGTGCAGTATGCGCAGGACGTTGTGGACGGGACGCTCCCGGCCTGCAAGTTCATCATCCTTGCGTGCCAGCGGTACTTCCGCATGGCCGAGCAGGCCGAATCCCGCGGCTGGCACTTCGACAAGGACAAGGCCCAGAACGCCATCGACTTCTTCAGCTACCTTGAGCCGAGCATCGGCGAGTTCGCGGGCAAGCCCATCGAACTGATGCCGTGGCAGCAGTTCATCCTCTGGAATCTTTTTGGCTGGTACAAATCGGAAGACAACACTCGCCTGTTCCGCGAAGCCTACATTGAGATTCCCCGCAAGAACGGCAAGTCCACGTTCGCTTCCGGCATCGGTCTCTACATGCTGATGGCGGACGGCGAGCCCGGCGCACAGGTCTTTTCGGCGGCCACCAAGAAGGAGCAGGCGAAGGTGATCTGGGACGAAGCCGTCCTCATGGTCAAGGCTTCCCGCACCCTTCAGGAGCACTTGCAGTGCTACCAGACGGCAATCGTCCACGAGGCCAGCCACTCGAAGTTCTCTCCGCTTAGCTCCGACGACGAGAAGATGAGCGGCAAGAACATCCACTGCGGGCTCATCGACGAACTTCACGAGCACACGAACCGCAAGGTCTACGACATTCTCAAGACTTCGCTCGGCACCCGGGTGCAGCCGCTCATTTTTTCCATCACCACCGCTGGCTACGACCGCGAGTCGATCTGCTGGAGGCAGCATGCCTACGGCGAGAAAGTCCTGACTGGGAACCTCGACGACGAGGGCTCGCAGGCGTTCTTCGTCTACATGGCGGCGCTCGACGCCGGAGCCGACTGCTTCGACGAGAAGGAATGGCTCAAGTGCAACCCCGCCCTCGGAGCCTGCAAGAAGCTGAACTACATGCGGCAGATGGCGTCGCAGGCCAAGTCGGAGCCGACCGCGCTTAATGCCTTCCTGCGGTACGAGCTTAACCAGTGGACCCAGCAGGACACCCGGTTCATGCCGATGGACAAGTGGGACCTGTGCTCGGGCGACCCGAAGCTCGACTACAACGAAGTCATCGACGCCGCCGAGGAGAGCCTTGCCGGAAGGGACGGCTACGGCGGGCTGGACCTGTCCTCCACGGGCGACGTGACGGCTTTCGTCATGCTGTTCCCGCCTTGCAGCGAGCTTAAGGAACTCGGGCCCGATCCCGACAACCCCAAGCAGAAAAAAGAGGCCGTGCTCCGCAAGGCGGACGACAAATGGCGTATTTTATGCAGATTTTGGATTCCCGAGGAGAACGTCAAGAAGCGGTCGGAGTACGACCGCGTGCCCTACGACACTTGGGCGCGGTTCGGCATCGTCACGCTGACCCCCGGCAACGTCATCGACTACGACTTCGTGAGGGAGGAAGTCCGCAATTTGAGTATTAGGCACCACATACAGGAGTGCGCCTTCGACCGCTGGAACGCCACCCAGATAGTCCAGCAATTGACGAACGACGGCCTGACCATGGTCGAGTTCGGGCAGGGCTACCGCTCGATGAGTGCGCCGACCAAGGAACTCCTGAGGCTGGTCCTGAGCGAGCAGATAGTCCATTACGGGAACCCGTGCCTGCGGTGGATGGCCGACAACCTCGTGGTCTCGCAAGACCCGGCTGGGAACTACAAGCCGGACAAGGCGAAGAGCACGGAAAAGATCGACGGCATGGTCGCGCTGGTCATGGCGCTCGGCCGGGCGACGGCCAGCGTGGCCGAAGAGTTCGACGCAGAGACCGCAATCGAGGCGTGGTAGGAATGGCAACTCCGGAAACCCCCAAGAAGTGGTACCAGCAGTTCGATTACAAAGACGCCCTCGCAGTCGTCGGCCTCGGCTTGCTGGGCTGGGGGCTTCACCGCATCGGCGGCCGCACCTTCCTGATTCTGTTCCTTGCCTTCATTGCTCTCGCATGGTCGGGGCTCGTCCATCTCGTCGTGCAGTACGTCGAGTCGCATGTCGTCGGCAGCCTCCGAGCAGTCCTGCATCCTGATCCGCAAGTTGACGCCCCAAAGAAGAACGAAGTGACTGTGCGGGTCAAAGGCGAATAACCATGGGCTTCATCGAAAAAGAACTGCGCTCCTCCCTTGAAAATCCCCAGACCCCGCTGAGGTTCCCCGCAGAGTGGCTGCTCGACATGTATAACGGTGGCCGCACCGACAGCGGCATCCGCGTCAGCCAGCTTACCGCCTTGCAGATCGGCACCGTGCGAACCTGCGTGCAATTGATCGGCGGCACCATCGGGTCGCTCCCGTTCCACATCTACGAATCGAAGCCCTCAACAAACGGCCACCGTGCTCGCACCATCGCCTACGACCATCCGATGTACGACATGATCCACCTGAAGCCGAACTCGGAGATGGTCCACAAGACTTTCATTCAAACGCTCCTTGCCCACTGCTTGCTCTGGGCGAACGGCTACGCCGAGATTCAGCGCGACAAGGCCGGCAATCCAATCGCCCTTTGGCCGCGCAACCCCGGCAAGACCCGCCCGTACCGCCTGCTCAAGCCGCTCCAGATCGGCGGCGACATGTGCCCGCAGGGCGAAATGGTCTATGTGACGACGGACGGGCTTTCCGACTACGACCAATCGGACAAGGACGCCATGGGCTTGTCCCGATCCGAGCGCATCCTCCTCAAGGAGGACATGATCCACATTCCCGGCCTGAGCCTCGACGGCCGCATCGGCCTCGACGTGGTCGAGTATGCACGCCAGACTTTCGGCCTCGCTCTCGCCATGGAAAAGTACGCTGGCAAGTTCTTCGGCAACGGCGGACGCACCTCGATGATCATCAAGGTGCCCGGCAATGTCAGCAAGGAACAGCGCGACAAGATTCGCCAGAGCTACCAAGAGGCGCTCGGCGGCGAGAACATGCTGCGCCCCATCGTGCTGACGCAGGGCGTTGACATTGAGCCCATCTCCATCAAGCAGAACGAGGCCCAGTTCATCGAGTCGAAGCAGATGGAGAAGGAAGAAATCTGCGCCCTGTTCCACGTCCCGCCCCACATGGTCGGCCTGCTTGAGCGCACCGCCCGCGCCAACGCCGAGCAGTTCGCCCAAGAGTTCTGGCAGTTCTGCCTGCTGCCGTGGTGCGAAGGAATCAATCAGGAGTTCAAGGTCAAGCTGCTTCCCGAGAACACGCTGGGGCGGCCGGGCAAGAAATACGTCTTCGACTTTGACGCAGATCGCATCATCCGCGGCGACTCCGACGCCCGCCAGAAGTATGCGGCATCCATGTTCGCCATCGGCGCTTTCTCCCCGAACGACATTCGCGAGTATGAGGGAAAGAACCCCATCGACAATCCCGCGGCTGACAAGACCTACGTGCCCGTCAACATGATGGAGCTTGGCGGTGCGCCGCCCGAGCCGAACGCTCCCGGCACGAATCCTGCAAACCCGAAAGACCCCGGAACCAGCAAGCCGCCGATTGGCAAGGACTCGCTGACGATGGACTTCGGCACTGGCGGAAGCGCCCACATGAGGCCCGACACGCTCCCGAACCTGCCCGACGTGCTCCAGCAGCGGTATTCGACCGTGTATTCGCCGCTATTCAGAGATGCTTTCACCCGGCTTCTGGCGAAGAAAAAGATCGATTCCGCGGCACTTTACAGGCATTTCGCGCCAGTTTTGACGGCAATCAGCGCCGATTTGGCGAGCGAAGTCAGCCTGCAACTGAGGGTCGAGAAGCCCTTGGAAGACTTGTTCGGGACCTTCATCAAGGACTACGTGGGGTCCATGGCTAAGCGGGCCTCCGACTGGACGGAAGAATCCGCCAAGCCAGAGCTTGACCGGGCAATCAAAGCCATCGGCATTGCCGCTTTCGAGGCTATTGGCGGGCACAAGGGCAAGGCAACCTTCCGCAGTATTGAATTCCGTGAGGCCCTGACCACCGATCCCGTCGCCTACATCGTCGAGCACGCGGACACGGACTATGTGGACGCCGGGAAGATGCACGGCGAGGACGACATAAGCCTGAACGCCCGCGGCCAAGTGCAGGCGCAAGCCGCAGCCGACTGGCTCAAGGCGAACGTGCCCGTGGTCCGGTTCGTCGTCTCTTCCGACCTGAAGCGGGCTTTGGAAACTGCCGCTCCTATCGCAGAGGCGTTCGGCGTGAACGTCGTGTCGGACCGCAGCCTGCGGCCGCTGAAGATCGGCGACCTGAGCGGCCAGCCGGACGAGAAACTGATGCCGTACATCAAGGACCCGGCGCTGGCGATCCCGAACGGCGAGACGGTGAACAACTACATCGCGCGCAGCCCAGTGTTCGACTACCTCGGCGGCGGCGACCCAAACCATCCGACCGTGCTCGTGCTCCACAGCCTGAGCATCGCGGCGACCATTGACAAGGCCGAGACCGGCGACCCGCTCAAGAACCTGCTCCAGATCAAGAAGCAGGTGAAGTCGGGCGGAATCTTGGCTGTCCGCCGCGACCCGGCAGACAAGAGCAGGTATTCAATCGACGTTGCATTCGAGGGCAAATAGCAATGCCGTACGACAAGCCGAGCGATGCGCCCGATTACATCCCCGAGTCGAAGAAGGCTCAGTGGGTCGAGGTTTTCAACAGCGCCTACAAGAAGGCGAAGAAGGACGGCAAGAGCGACAAGGACGCTGAGTCTTCCGCTTTTGCCCAAGCAACAGGAGTCACAGGCTCCAAAGAGGGCAAGTCTATGAGCACCAAACTCGAACGTCGTTTCATCGCCACGGAAGTCCGCGCCGAGAAGGAAGGCGACAAGAAAATCCTGACTGGCTACGCCGCCAAGTTCAACACGCTGAGCGACAACCTCGGCGGGTTCCGCGAGGCGATCAAGCCCGGCGCGTTCTCCAAGTCCATCAAGGAGAAGGACGACGTTAAGATGCTGGTCAACCACGACCCGTCTCTCATCGTCGGCCGCACCGGGGCCAACCTCGACTTGAAGGAAGACGGCACCGGGCTCCGCTTCAGGGTGGCGCTGCCCGACACCTCAGTCGCCAACGACCTGCACGAAAATGTGCGGGCGGGCGTCATGAACCAGTGCAGCTTCGGGTTCATTCCCCGCAGCGAGTCGTGGACCAACATGCGCGACGGCGGCTACGCCGACGTGTCTGGCGACGGGGGCAACCAAGGCTTCGAGGACAAGAAGGCAATCGTCCGCGAACTGCACGACGTGATGCTCAAGGACGTTTCCGCCGTGACTTCGCCCGCCTATCCCGACACCGAGCTTAAGGCCCGGGAAGGCAAGCTGACCGCTCTCGAAATCCGTTCGCTGTTCCCTGACGGCATCCCCGAGGAAGTCGCCCGCCACATGGCGGAGGCCCTCGAAGAGCGCGATGCCAAGACCAAGAGGGTCGGCGGCAAGGACTTGCCCGCCTCGGCGTTCGCCTACGTGGGCGACCCGCAGGACACCGCCACTTGGAAGTACCCCGTCCATGACGAGAGCCATGCCCGCAACGCGCTCGCCCGCTGGGGCCAGCACAAGGGCATCCCTTCCGACAAGGAAGCCGGGGTCTACAAGAAGATCGTCGCCGCCGCGAAGAAGTTCGGCATTGAAGTCAGCGAGGAAGACCACACGAAGGCCGCCCGCCAGAACCTTGACGCCTACGAGAAGCGGCACGGCGTCAAGTGGGAAGTTCGCCACGACAAGTGGGCCGACATTGCGGCCCTTGCCCCCAAGGTGAAGGAGGCCATGGAGTCGCTCGAAGAGTGCCTCGATCAGGCCTCCGAAGACATTGAAGACGAGGACGGGGACTCGTGGGATGACACCAAGGTCGAGCTTGCCCAAGAGGTCAAGGCCCTCGACGCCCTGCTCGGCAGCCTCGAAAAGGCCGTGGACAAGGAAGTCGCCGAGGACGGCGGCGACGACGGCGAGCGGGCCCGCCATTTGAAGGCCCTTGAAATCGCGGCTTCTCTTTAATTTGAAGTATTGAATACCGAAGCAGTTCGCCTGCCGACCGGATGCGGCCCCCTTGGATGGGGAACGACGGGCAACTGAGTGAAGCAAAGCCCACCGCTGGTGTGCTCCCGGCTCACATGTGGGCGACCCATGCCCTAAAACCGGGAGATTCCCTATGTCAGTAAAGTCAGTTGAACTCCGCAAGGAAGCTGTTGCCCTGAATGAACAGGTCGCGACCCTCCTCAAGACGGAAAACCGCACAAAAGAACAGAATTCCACCATCGACAAGATGCTTGCCGATGCCGACGTGAAGCTGAACGAGGCCAAGCGCCTTGAGGCTTCCGAGAAGATCGAGACCGAGAACCGCAGCAGGGTCGCAGACCCCGGCGCGTCCCCGATCAGCGACAAGGACAAGAAGCAGGAGCGGCGCTATGCGTACGAGACCGACGAGCAGCGCAAGGCACGCACGTTCAAGGAGCGCCGGGCCTTCTACGACTTCGTCTTTGGCGACTGCAACGAAGAGTCGGCAAAGTACATGCACCGCGACCGCACCAACGGCCTGACCAGCATCCCTTCGTACGAGCAGCGTGCGCAGGACGCGGTCAGCAATCCGATCACGGCCTTCACCGCCAACGCCAGCTTCCTTGTGCCTCAGGGCTTCCAGTACGAACTGGAAATCGCCACGAAGGCGTACGGCAACCTGCTCGGCGACGCCCGCGTGGTTGACACCGCTTCGGGCAATCCCCTCTACTGGCCGACTGAAAACGACACCGCGCAGAAGGCGCACGTCGTCTCCGAATCGACCCAAGT
>Ga0326727_10024314_pt1 | contig 11469 bp, 9 predicted proteins | sample MB2enrmetagenome_FD_207643 | JGI IMG/M metagenome (GOLD analysis project Ga0326727, IMG submission 207643) | Lab enriched peat soil microbial communities from McLean, Ithaca, NY, United States - MB29MY | ecosystem: Environmental > Terrestrial > Soil > Wetlands > Peat | place: USA: New York... | reverse complement strand
TAATTATTGTCAAATAATAAACATTTAACGATTATTCTAACTAAACATTCAATTAGTAAACATTGCATTCTTACTTGTGCAATCTCATTTTAGGTTTTGTTAATTTTGTATTTGCCTCAACTTTTTGTGCTTTAAACCCGGCTAAAAACAGAGACTACTTTTGCATACATTTTTTCTCTTGACAACGTAATATAATTTAATTAATTTTACTTTGTAAAATAAAGTACTTTATATAAAGAGGATACAAATGGATCAGCAAAACGCACTTGAAGAAATAGCGATGATAAAAAAGGTTATTGAGGAAAGCCGGGAGTTCACGTTCAACATTGGAAAGAACATCATCTTGTGGGGACTTTTGATGAGCGCCGCTATATTTGCATCCTACCGGGCGATTGCGGCAGGGAATCCGGGCGTAAGCTTATGGATTTGGGTTATAGCGATCGGAACCGGATGGATAATCTCCATAGTTTGGAGTATCCGCGGCAGATCAATTAATTGGAATCTCGGAGTAAAGATTATTTCAAACGTATGGACAAGCTGCGGCATTGCTATGACGATTCTCGGATTTGCGGGAATAACTTCCGGAGCAATACAGGAATGGGCAATTGCACCGGTTATAGCAACCATTATGGGTACAGCTTTTGCCGGCACGGCATTCGCTCATAAATTAGGCTGGGTTATGTACCTTGGTGTGGCCTGGTGGCTCGGAGCCCTATTGATGTTTCTTGTAAAAAGTTACCAGACTCTGCCAATATTCGGAATAATGATGATCCTATTTATGGTTGTTCCGGGAATAGTGTTTCAAATTCAATGGAAAAAGAGGTTATTAAGCAGTGAAATAAAATGACCGATTTCGACTACAAACAGTTTGACGATACACTTCAATCCAGAATAAGAGTGGCAATTATGGCAGTTCTTGTGAGTATTGAAGAGCCGGATTTTAATTTCCTGAAAGACAGGGTGAAAACAACCGACGGCAACCTAAGCGTCCATCTTCGCAAACTGGAAGATGCCGGTTACATCTCGGTTAAAAAGAAATTTAGCGGGAGAAAGCCGCAAACAAAGTACAAGATCACTGATAAAGGGAAGCATGCTCTAATTGAACACGTCAATGCTCTTGAAAAATTAATTAAAAAGTAATTTTAAAATATCACCTGGTACGAATAATGTTAAAAAAATATTTAAAAATCTCCGCTATACTCTGCCTTTTTGCATTGAAAGTTTTTCCACAAATTTGCCAATTTAAGATCTGATTTGAACCAGATGCCATTCTACATAAAATATCCAAGTTACCTTCTTCCCTTTTCTAACGACATGGAGATGAGCGTCAGATGGCGTTATGCATCCGGGATGCCGTACACACCGGAAGTTTATGGAACAACAGAGCAGCACAGAGAGGGCGGGGCTATTTGGAGTAATGGCTGGTGGGAACAAACAAATGATATAAACTCAGCAAGATTCCAGGATTACCAACGGCTTGACTTTGAGTTTTCAAGCAGGTACAATTTCCAATCGTGGAATCTTGTGATTTTACTTTCAGTGCAGAATATTTACAACCGGAAGAACATTGCATATTACCAATATAATTCCGACGGCACGCGGGAAAACGTATACCAGTTTGCTATTCTTCCTGTATTAGGAATAGAAGCGGAATTTTAGAATGCTTTTCCAGTTTAATTCCAACCTGGAATCATGACTACTCACTTTTCGGCAAGGTTAGTGTATAAGGAACCAAAATCCTTTGAACAGTATTTTTATCGCCCCGAACTATAGAATTAAAAAAATTATTGCTTATGAACGATGTCTTTGCCCGCTTCCTGCCATAATAAATTAATTATTCGCTATCCGGTTCAACTTCGGGGGATTCTTCTTTTGATATTATTTTTCGATGGAAAAGATATGTTATTAGTAAACCGAGAAGACAGCCGGACACAACTAAAAGTATTCTTTCAAGTGCAGTGTCCCATAAATGATAGCCGGCATTATGAAACATCACGATAATTACGGCGACGAGCGCTGAACGGCTGCTAACCATAATCTTTGCCAGGTAACAAAACCCGATTGTAAGAATAAATGCAAGCGATACAGTTATAAACGTCGGTGAACCGAGGGTTAGGCAAATTGCACTAGACAGGGCGCCTGTAAGATTTGCTTTAATACGCGACATAGCAAGGGGTATAGCTTCTTTACTATCCGGAGATAAAACGAGCAGAACCGAGATCAGGCACCAGCTAATATCCTTGTAGCCCGAAATCTTCGAGAAAATAAGTATTATTGCCCAGCCGGTTATGCACTTTGCGGCATAAAGGATTAGATTTTTCGTATTCATGATTATCTTAAAATTTTTAATACTAATATAATAAAAGCTTTAAGGAATCTTAAAGAGAGTTATAATAATTTGAAATCCAGCCTTAATTCAATAAATTTACAGCTACTTTAAAAAAACTTGATAAAAATGAGATATCCTTATTCGGAAATAGAATCAAAATGGCAGAAGTTCTGGGAAGAGAATAACGTCCATAAGACCGATCTTTCTAAAACAAGTAATAAATTATACTGCCTTGTCATGTTCAGTTACCCATCCGGTTCAAAGCTTCACTGCGGACACTGGTATAATTACGGCCCTACTGATTCCTGGGCGCGGTATAAAAAATTAAAAGGATTCAACGTATTCGAGCCTATGGGATTTGATGCCTTCGGACTTCCTGCAGAAAATTATGCCATCAAAACCGGTATCCACCCATATGACAGCACAATGACGAATATTAAAGATATCAGCCAGCAGTTAAAAAACATCGGCTGCATGTATGATTGGGACAGCGAGCTGATGACCTGTGTACCTGAATATTACAAGTGGAACCAATGGCTATTTCTCCAGTTGTACAAAAAAGGAATGGCTTACCGAAAGAATGCTCCTGTAAACTGGTGCCCTAACGACAATACAGTTTTAGCAAACGAACAGGTACAGGCGGACGGTACATGCGAGCGGTGCGGTACTCTTGTTATTCAAAAAAATCTTACCCAGTGGTTTTTTAAAATTACAGATTACGCAGAGGAATTACTTAAAGAACTTGATAATATTAACTGGCCTGAAAAAACCAAATTAATGCAAAAAAACTGGATAGGAAAAAGCACAGGCGCAGAAATAAATTTTAATATCGACGGGTATGACAAAGAGTTAACAGTATTTACGACAAGGCCGGATACATTATTCGGAGCTACATATATGGTTCTTGCACCGGAACACCCTTTAGTCGATATTATTACCTCTAATGAATTTAAACCTGAAATTGAAAAATATAAAAACTCGACTAAATCGATGTCGGAAATCGACAGGACTTCAACCGTAAAAGAAAAAACCGGAGTATTCACCGGCGCTTACGCAATTAATCCTGCGAATGATAAAAAAATTCCAATCTGGATTGCCGATTATGTACTGGTAACATACGGAACGGGAGCTATTATGGCTGTACCGGGGCAGGATGAACGAGATTGGGAATTTGCAGAAAAATTTAATCTCCCCATAATCCGAACAGTAAAGACCTCCGATGGATTTGAAGGCAAAGCCTTTACAGGAGACGGCCCGGCAATTAATAGCGGTTTCCTCGACGGGCTTAATGTAATTGAAGCTAAGAAAAAAATGATTGAATGGCTGGAAAGTAAAGGAATCGGGACAAGAAAAGTTAATTACCGCTTGCGTGACTGGCTTATTTCCCGTCAACGTTACTGGGGCACTCCCATCCCGATAATTCACTGCCCTAACTGCGGAGAAGTGCCTGTAGAAGAAAAAGATTTACCGGTAGAATTACCATACCATGTTGAATTTAAACCCGGCGGGGAATCCCCGCTGACATCAAACAAAGAATTTATAAATGTTAAGTGTCCTAAATGCGGAGCTGATGCAAAGCGCGATCCGGATACAATGGATACATTTGTTGATTCATCATGGTATTATTTCCGTTATCTTAATCCAAAATTCAAAGATAAAATATTTGATACTTCCCTTACGGATAAGTGGGTGCCTGTGGACAGGTATGTTGGAGGCGCCGAGCATGCAACAATGCATCTATTGTATGCAAGATTCATGCATAAATTTTTAAGGGATCTTGGTTATACGAATTCAAATGAACCGTTTCTTAACCTTACACACCAGGGTACTATAACCAACCAGGGCGCTAAAATGTCCAAGTCCAAGGGAAATGTAGTCAACCCGGATGAATTCACTTCAAAATTTGGCGCAGATGTTTTCCGGCTCTACCTGATGTTTATGGGGCCATATGAAATGGGAGGCGACTGGAGCGATAAGGGAATTTCCGGGACAGACCGGTTTGTTCAGCGAACTTATGAATTATTCGGCCGCTACCCGCAATTATTAGATAATGCTGCGGCAAAAAACTCTTATGATATTGATTCATTAAAAGACGAAGAAAAGACAGTATACAGGAAAGCAAACCAGACAATTAAAAAGTTTGATGAAGAGATAGAAAATTTCAGATTCAACACGGCAATAGCTTCTTTAATGGAACTATTGAATGAATTAGTAAAATCACTTGATAAATGTTCTCCTGAAATTCAATCTTATGCACTAGAGAGATTCGGCATACTTGTTTCTCCAATGGCGCCCCATCTTGCGGAAGAATGTTTGCAAATACTCGGAAGGAAGAATTCTATATTCCAAAACCCCGTATGGTACGATCCCGACCTCGCAGCCCTAATAGAAGATAAAGTAAATTTTGCAGTCCAGGTAAACGGTAAACTAAGGGCTACAATTGAGATGCCTATTAATAGCGGCCAGGAAGAAGTAAAGAAAGCCATAATGACCGATGACAAGGCGTTAAAATACCTTGAAGGTAAAACTATTGTTAAAGAAGTTTTTGTAAAGAATAAAATTTATAATATAGTAGTTAAATAAGAGTTTAACTCATCCCCTGCCAAAGACATCCCTTCGGGGAAGTCATGGGGTACTAGAAAGAACATTATGCTTGATCTAAAATTTATTCGTGAAAATCCCGCGCTAGTACGCCAGGGATTATTAAATAAGAACTCCAAAGATGTGGTTGATGAAATTATGTCGGCTGATGAGGAGCGCCGCATGTTAATTGCAAAAACGGAAGAATTAAAGTCAAAGCGCAACCAGGTCTCGGCAAAAATTCCCGTAATGAAGAAAGCCGGACAGGATACGGCACCTATACTTACCGAAATGAAACTTGTATCAGATCAGATTACAGCGCTTGACGGCCAGTTGAGAGATGTTGAAGACAAAATTGAACTGATACTCCGCCATACGCCAAATATTGCTCATAATTCGGTTCCGGTGGGCAAGTCGGCCGAGGATAATATTGAGACAAAGAAGTGGCTGCCGGAAGGTTTTTCCTTTGAACATAAATTTAAAATGATGGATCATATAGAGCTTGGCAAAAAATTAAAGATACTGGATTTTGAACGTGGTACAAAAATTTCAGGTTCCGGTTTCCCATTATACATGGATAAAGGCGCAACGCTTGAGCGCGCATTAATAAATTTTATGCTTGATTATCACCTGCAGAATCATGGCTACAAAGAAATTTTTCCACCATTTCTTGTTAACCGGGAGTCAATGAAGGGCACCGGGCAGATTCCTAAGATGGAAGACGATATGTACTTTGTTGAAAAGGACGATCTCTTCCCTATTCCGACGGCAGAAGTTCCTATTACCAATATATACAGGAATGAAATCCTGAGTGAGCTTGAGCTGCCGGTTAAATTCGTAGGGTACTCCGCTTGTTTCAGGCGGGAGGCCGGTTCTTACGGAAAGGATTCAAAAGGATTTTTACGCGTCCACCAGTTTAATAAAGTAGAGATGGTGAAGTTTGTAAAGCCGGAAACATCCTACGATGAACTGGAAAAACTGGTTACAGATGCGGAAGATATCCTGCAGGCTCTGAATATTCCTTACAGGATTTTACTCCTATGCACAGGAGACCTTTCTTTTTCTGCGGCAAAATGCTACGATATTGAAACCTGGTCCCCTGCGGAAAATAAATGGCTTGAAGCTTCTTCGTGCAGTAATTTTGAAAACTTCCAGGCAAGAAGGGCAAACATTAAATTCAGGAATGAAGCTACGCATAAGCCGGAATTTCTACATACACTTAACGGTTCAGGGCTGGCAACAAGCAGGCTGATGGTTTCCATATTAGAGAATTGCCAGACTGAAGACGGTAAAATAACAGTACCCGAAGCGCTCCGGAAATATACCGGGTTTAATGTGATAGAATAGTATATGTGACATCTATAGCACGTTTTCAAGATGTCTTGTATCTTTTTCGAACAAGGATTAACTTTAAATCGCTATGCACATATATTTTAGTACTGTGATATAATTGGATTAATGAAAAATCTTTTTCGCTTAAAAAAATATTTTATAAGATATAAAAGTAAGCTGCTGTGGGGAATAGTGTTTATGGTATTTTCCGATGCACTGGCGGTTTACGTTATATTGCTCTCAAAAAATGCAATTAATGCATTAACTCCTAAGGTTAGCATATCAACCCTGGTTTACTATGCCGGCATGATAATACTTGTTACCTTCTTTTCCGGCATTTTCAGATTTTTTATCCGGCAGACAATAATTGTTGCGTCAAGGGAAATTGAATTTGACTTAAGGGCAGACTTTTGGGGACATATACAAAGGCTGCCGCTAAGGTACTTCCAGAATAATTCCACCGGCAATATTATGGCACATGCGACAAATGATATTAATGCCGTAAGAACATTTTTAGGCCCTGCTGTTATGTATTCAATGGATACCCTGATCAACCTAATCATAACATTGGCGATGATGATCTCTATAAGCCCGAGCCTTACTTTTTATTCAATAGTACCGCTGCCCTTTCTTTCTATTATCGTTTACAAGATAGCAAAATTAATTCATGAAAAATTTACATTGATCCAGGAAAGATTTTCCGAACTTACAACTAAAGCGCAGGAAAATTATTCAGGTATAAGGGTTGTAAAATCATACGTTCGTGAAGCAAATGAGATTAAAGAGTTTGAAAACTTAAGCAAGGGGTACCTACGAAGAAACATGGATATGATAAAAATACAATCCTATTTACAGCCTGCGTTATTTTTTATTACTGGCTTATCTACGATTGTTGTAATCTGGGCCGGGGGAATTAAGATCATTAACCACAGCCTTAATTTAGGCGATATAGTTGCTTTCCTAATGTGTATAGGAAATTTAACCTGGCCGATGATAGCTTTCGGGTGGGTAACAAATATGGTTCAACAGGGCGAAGCAAGTATGAAAAGATTAAATAAAATATTTGCCGAGCCATTTGAAATTGACGACAATGCCGGAACCGATCATTTGAAGACGGAATTAAGAGGTGAAATCCAGTTTAAGAATGTTTCTTTCAGATACGGCGAGCAGCTTCATTATATTTTAAAAGATGTTAATCTTGAAATACCTGCGGGTTCCACACTTGCAATAATGGGATATACCGGCGAAGGTAAAACCTCTTTTATTAACCTGATACCGAGATTATATGACTGCACAGATGGTGAAGTATTAATTGACGGAAAAAATGTGAAGGCCATCCCTCTTCAAACCCTGAGGACGAACATAGGTTTAGTGCCACAGGAATCTTTCCTTTTTTCGGATACGATAACAAATAATATTTCTTACGGCCTGCGTGATATAGATAAAGAAAAAGTGATTGAATCCGCAAAGATCGCTCATTTTGATAAAGACGTTGAATCTTTTCCCGATGCTTATGAAACGATTATGGGTGAAAGGGGGATTACCCTTTCAGGCGGCCAGAAACAAAGAGCCTGCCTTGCACGCGCTTTGTCGGTTGATCCCAAAATATTAATACTTGACGATTCATTTTCCGCCGTAGATACAAATACCGAAGAAGAAATACTTAACAGCCTGCGGGAATATATGAAAGAGAGAACGAATATAATTATCAGTCACAGGATTTCAACTGTTAAAGACGCAGATAATATTATTGTTCTTTCGAACGGCAAAATAGCTGAGCAGGGCACACACGAACAGCTTATCGAAACGGGCGGTATATATGCCGACCTTTATTACAAGCAGCTTCTTGAAAAAGAGCTTGAAGAATTAAAATGAGGAGTATTCATGCCACAAACGACCATTGCTTTTTTTGAAACAACGGACAAGGAAAAAAAATATTTAAAGAAAAAATTCGATAAAAGCTTTGAATTACTTTTCTACCCGGAAGTATTAAATGCCACTAATGCGGGATTAATATCAAACATGGAAATCATTTCGCCATTTATTTATTCCGTTATAGATTCAAATGTACTGAACAAAGCAAAAAAATTAAAACTGATTGCCACACGGAGTACGGGTTTTAATCAAATTGATATAAAAAATGCCGGGACAAAGAAAATCTCGGTTGCCAATGTGCCGTATTACGGCGAGAATACAGTAGCCGAACATACATTCGCCCTGATATTAGCGCTGTCGAGAAATCTTCATAAAGCCTATTTGCGGACGACGAGGAACGATTTTGCGCTGGAAGGCCTGCAGGGATTTGACCTTAAAGGCAAGACACTTGGAGTAATCGGCGCAGGAAGCATTGGAGTTCATGTAATAAAAATTGCCAAAGGTTTTGGTATGAAAGTAATTGCATATGATCCCATTCCGAATCACATATTAACCGAACTTCTTGATTTTCAGTATGTTTCACTTGATGAGCTGCTGAAAAATTCACATATAATCACGCTACATTGCCCTTACAATTCTCATACGCATCACCTGATCAATATGGGAAATATAGATAAAGTTAAGAAAGGCGCATTATTTATTAATACAGCGAGGAGCGGAGTAATTGAATCCAAGGCACTATACTACGGTATTGAAAACAATATTTTCGGCGGAGCCGGACTGGACGTTTTTGAGGGTGAAGATCTTTTGAATGAAGAAAATCAAATGCTCACGAAAAACGTGGCAGTTGAACACCTTGAAGCGCTGCTTAAGAAAAATCTTCTTATACGAAAAGAGAATGTAATCTTAACACCTCATATGGCGTTTGATTCGGTTGAAGCGGTTGAAAGGATTATGGATACAACAGTAGAAAACATTAAATCATTTTTAACCGGGAAAAATTATCATAAGGTAATTTAGTTAATGGCTAATGATAACAGCGAAGATGAAGTATTAGGCAAAGCGTACGACGCCAAACTTATGAAACGGCTACTGGGTTATATAAAGCCGTACATGAAGTACGTAGTATTTGCTATATTGATGAATATTATTGTTGCATCTTTCGGGCCCGTACGACCTTACCTGATTAAGATAGCAGTTGACAAGTATATCGCTTTCGGCAATTATACCGGTCTTCTTTATATAAGCCTTCTTTTACTTGCCTCGCTTATTTTTCAATCTATTATTCAATATTTTCTTAACTACTTTACGCAGTACCTGGGACAAAAAACTATTTACGACATAAGAACCCAGTTGTTCAAACACACTCAAAAATTATCATTAGGATTTTTTGACAGGACTCCAATCGGCAGGATGGTTACGAGGGTTACAAACGATATTGAATCATTAAATGATTTATTTTCTTCCGGTATAATCATGGTATTCAGCGATATATTCACAATACTCTGGATACTTGGTTTTATGTTTTTTATGGATGTAAAACTTTCATTAGTTACCCTGTCGGTATTTCCCGTACTGGTATACGGCACATTCCTTTTCAGGAGGAAAGTTCGAGAATCTTACAGAAATGTAAGGCTGCATCTTGCCCGGTTAAATACATATATGCAGGAGCATGTAACGGGTATGAATATAGTCCAGATTTTTCATAAAGAAAAACCTGAGATGAAAAGATTTCTTGATATAAATTCCGATTACCGTAAAGCGAATATTCAATCGAATTTTTACTATGCAATTTTTTATCCCGGTGTTGAATTGTTAAGCGCCGTTGCCATCGGATTAATTATATGGTACGGCGGAGGAGAGCTTGTACATGGTACCCGGCAGGTGGGGGTATTAATCGCTTTTATCATGCTTACCGATATGTTCTTCAGGCCAATAAGAGATTTATCCGAAAAATATAATATCCTTCAGACGGCTATGGCTTCCTCGGAAAGAATTTTCAAACTGCTTAATAATAAATCTTTTATTAAGAATCCGGATACCGGTGAAAAATTAACAAATGTAAAAGGCGGTATTGAGTTTAAGAACGTCTGGTTTGCATATAATGACGAAGAATATGTACTCAGGAATGTTTCATTTAAAATTAACCCGGGTGAAACAGTTGCAATTGTCGGCCACACAGGCGCAGGCAAAACGAGCATAATAAGCGTCCTTTCCCGCTTTTATGATCTCAATAAAGGCTCAATATGCGTGGACGGAACAGATATAAGCTCGATTGATAAACGGGAATTAAGAAAATATATTTCAATCGTATTACAGGATATATTTCTTTTTTCAGGCACGATCCGTTCAAACATAAGTATGAACAATGACGATATACCCCTGGAAAAATTAAAGGAAGCCGCCGCTATAGTGGGAGCGGATAAATTTATTGAGGCTCTTCCGAATCAATATGACGAAATTGTGAAAGAACGGGGAGCTACTTTAAGTGTAGGACAAAAGCAATTATTATCTTTTGCAAGAGCGCTGGCATATGACCCCAAAATTTTAATACTTGATGAAGCGACATCGAGTATTGATACCGAGTCGGAAGTTCTTATTCAACGGGCAATAGAAAAACTTTTAGTCGGCAGGACGGCAATAGTAATTGCGCACCGATTATCGACGATTCAGAATGCGGATAAAATAATAGTAATGCATAAGGGAGAAGTAAGAGAGACGGGCACACACCAGGAACTTCTTGCGAACCGCGGAATATATTATAAGCTATACCAGCTTCAATACAAAGACCAGGAAATCGGGAAAGCAGGATAAGAAACTTTTTTAATTGATTATTGAAGATTCTTCATCGATGATTAATTTGAATGTTAATCTAAAGATATTAGAATTTTTATAAAAGCTTATGCTTTTATTTTGACCTACAAATATTCTTAATCCAACTTATTGAATTATCGTTAACTTTGAGTTTCCCCGATATTCTTAAAGAACTCACCGGTCAAAAGCTCAACAGAATTTATTTGTTTGAAGAATCGGTTAACCAACTAATAATTAATCATTTAAATCAGTATGGAAATTGGCAGACAACCAATTTAGATCAAAACTGAATTAAACCGGAACATTCAGAGAAATCGGAAAAAGAATGCAACTTATGCAAGAAAACTGCACCGGGGAATAAGAAATATTCGGAGTATTAATAACAAGCTTGTTCTTAAAAAAAATAATCGGAATTCTGATTAAAATTAAGGGCCTGTACAAAATGTGCTGCAAGCCCTTAAAAAAATAATTATAGTAATAGTCATTTATAAATGAACATTTACTTTAAGGGCTGCTCTCCTTCTGTGCCTTCTTACTAC
>Ga0326727_10024313_pt1 | contig 11470 bp, 7 predicted proteins | sample MB2enrmetagenome_FD_207643 | JGI IMG/M metagenome (GOLD analysis project Ga0326727, IMG submission 207643) | Lab enriched peat soil microbial communities from McLean, Ithaca, NY, United States - MB29MY | ecosystem: Environmental > Terrestrial > Soil > Wetlands > Peat | place: USA: New York... | reverse complement strand
GAGGTCTGTAGTTGATGGCTCCCGCCGCTCGCACCCAAGGCAGGGCTGAAATGCGTTCGAGCACGTCTTTGTAGAAAGCGTCCTCTCCCCCCTTGGTCCGTGCCAGATCAACGGTTAACACGTTTTCAGAGTTGAAGCCCAGGTTCACCGCTGAAAGTCGGGCGAAGCTTTTCATGAGCAGCGCCGTGCCCGTCAAAAGCATGGCCGCAAGAGCGACCTCGCCCGCTACCAGCGCAGCACGGAACGACCGTCTGCTCATACTGGCCAGCGGACTTCGCAGACCTTCCTTGAGGCCTTCGTTCAAGTCAAAGCCGCTGGCGCTCCACGCGGGTGCCATTCCAAATAGGAGTACAGTTAGAAGCAACGTCACCAAGGCAAAGGAGAGCACCGTGGCGTCGATGCCGCCGCGCGCGATCGGTTGCCAACCAGTGGGCAGGACAGCATAGAAAGCGGAAACGCTCGCAAAAGCAATCAACAGGCCTCCAGTTCCTCCCAGGAGAGCCAGCACTAAACTCTCTAACAGCATTTGCCGGATGATCCGTGCCCGGCTGGCGCCCAGCGCGCGGCGCATGGCAATCTCTCTATACCGGCTGGTGGCTCGAGCCAGCAAAAGATTAGCGAGGTTGGCGCAGGCAATCAGCAACACCAGCGCCGCAGCCACCAGGAGCGCCAGAAGAGCCGGATGGAGGTCGCGAGCGTACCGGTCACGCAGACTCTCGACCGCAACCCATTGATCCCCATTACCCCAATCGGAAAACTGCCGGGCCCAAGGTGTGGTAATAGCTTCCATGTCTGCCTGTGCTTGAGCCAGCGTTACACCAGGCTTCAACAACGCGATCACGTTTAGGAACTCGCCGCCGTGCCCTCCATCAAGGTATTCAGCCAGCGGCGTCCAGACCTCCTCCGGCGTTGTGGAGAAACGAAAACCGGCAGGCAGCACGCCAATAATGGTGTAATCCTTGCCGTCAAGAATGATCGTCTTGCCGATGATGGCCGCATTCCCCCCGAATCGGGTTTGCCAGAGCGAGTGGCTGATGACCGCTACCGGATTCCCGCCGGACCGATCCTCGGCCGCCGAGAACGTTCGGCCCAGAATAGGTTTGACTCCGAGCACGCGGAAGAATCCCGCAGAGACCTGCATTGCGGGTATGCGTTCTGGCCCCTCTGCGCCTGTCAGGTTAAAATGGTGGGTCATCTCACTCCAGGCGGCCATTTCTTCGAAGACATGGTTTTGCTCCCGCCAGTATTTGAAACTGGGCGGATCGTTGGTTCCGGACTGCGGAACATTCTGAAGGTACCGCTTCACCATGACGAGCCGGTCAGAATTGCTGAAAGGCAGTGGGCGTAGAAGGAAGTCATCGGCGACAGTAAAGATTGTGGTGGTCACGGCGATGCCAAGACCGAGCATGATGACTGCTACCGTCGTGAAGCCCGGATTCTTCGCCAGCATCCGCAGGCCAAAGCGAATGTCTTGGAGCAAGGTGTCGATGAATCGCACACCCCAGGCGTCACGGCATTCTTCCTTGACCTGCTCGACGCCGCCGAAGCTCCGCAGGGCCGCGTAGCGGGCTTCTTCCGCGCTCATCCCCGCCGCGATGTTCTGCTCGATCTGCTTTTCAAGATGGAACGCCATCTCGTCGGAGAGTTCCCGGTCGAGTTCCTCTTTCCGGAATAAAGCGCGCAGACGATGGAGGAGTTTCGCAATCATGTTCATGACCGTTTCCCCTAGCTGTAGCGCCGGTGCCCCCACCGGCGTTTTCGGCAGAAGCACTGTAGCGCAGAGTTGTTTTCTAACTCTGCGGTTCGTTCATGCAGAAAGGCCGCAGAGTTGAAGAACAACTCTGCGCTACCTCGCTCGCTCAGGTTCCCACCACCCCCTACCCCCTCCTCAGCCGAGGCGGGGAGCTATTTTTATGACAGCGGGCGGCGGAGCCGCAGGTTGCGACCCGTCGGATCGAGCGTAATTTGGACAAGCGTCGTCTCCGACCACCGCGACATTTCTTCGTCACTGAAGCCTGATCCGGTCGAAGCCATCCCACCGCGACATGTCGGAGAGGATGATTTCGTCGCCGGGGTTCAGTCCTTCCACGATTTCAATCGTGCTCACCGAGGCGCGGCCCAGCATCACCGGGACGCGCACTGCTTCTTTGCCGTCGTTCACGAGCTTGAAGAGCGTGGTCTTGCTATTGGGCTGCCCCAGGGTTGGCCGGCCAACATAGAGCACGTCGCTCAGCCGCTCAATGGTGATTGTCCCGTCCACGCTCAGGTCGGGCACCGCGCCGGGCGGGAGCAGGTCGTCAAGCTTCACGTCCACCGTGCGCGTTCCGTTGATCACGGAGGGATCGATCCGAACCACGTGCCCGGCGATGACGCCATTATGGGTATCGATGCTGGCCTTCTGCCCGAGCTGCACGTCCTTGGCCTGCGTCTCGGCAATCTTGAGCTGGGCCTTGAGATGCGCCGGTTGGGCAACCTTGGCCAGGATGGTCCCGGCAGCCAAGCGCTGCCCCACCTCCACGGGCACTTCCTGGAGCACCCCTTCAGCCCCGGCACGCACGCGGAGAGAATCAAGCTGGCTGCGCTTCAGGGCGTAGAGCGCACGAAGCTGTTCGATTTTGGCCTGCTGGGCGGCAAGCTGCGCCTCAATGGAGTTCGAGAGCACCTTCACTCGCTCCGTTTCAATCTGGTTTTGCGTGGTGAATGCGACGGCTTTGGCGGCCGAAAGCTTCAGATTCAGTTCGGACTGGAGCCCAAGCTTCACCAGCGCCTCGTCCTTCTCGGCCGTAAGGCGGGCTTGTTGATAATCGGACTGTACCGTGGCCGCCGTGACCCTCTGGTCCAGAAGCTGGCTGTCGAGTCGCGCCTTGAGACTATTGAAGTCGGCCACCGCTTGCTTCAATTGCCATTCGGCATCCAAGGCGGCCTGCTCAAGCTCCGGGTTGGTCAGTTCAAGAAGGACGGTGTCCGCTTTGACCACGATTCCGGGCAACAGGCGGCGCTTGACGCGTCCATCCGTCACGGCGGGAATCCACAGGATGTCTTCCGGCACGAGCGTACCCAGGCCGCGCACTTCCCGCACCATCGGACCTCGCTTCACTGTGTCTGCCCAAACGGTGGCGCGCTCAACCGCCGGTGCGGCGGGGCCGAGACGCGACAGCACGAGCGTTATCAAGAGAACCGCCACGCTGCCGGCCACAATTGATAGCAATCGGCGTCTGCGTCGCTTTCGGGCTTCTGACTCACGCGGTAGATCCATCGATCCCTGACCTCAGAACGCTGATGTTCGAACCGGGCGTCAATGCGGGGTGCGTGTCCTGTCACACAGGGCGAGCCCGCTCCCCTAGACATTCGACATGTGGAATCTACGCCCTTACCTGTAGACTGTCAAGAGGAATAATCGAAATGCTCTGTCGGCTGAGAGCACATGCCGTCAGCCGGAAGCAGGCCATTCAAGCGGGCCTCTGCCCCCGCCGATGTATAAGTAGTGACACGAGTTGCTCCCATTGGTGTATCCTGTTTCGCTGTCTTGCGATTCCGCAGCTACCATGCTGGACGCATATTTTTGTCGGAGGCATAAACAGATATTATGAGACTTTCGCAAATCTCCGGCGCCCTTCTTCCGGTTTCTCTCCTGATCGTTGTATCCGCCTGGGCGCAGAGTTCGAATCCGCTGCAAGGCGGCGCCAATTGCCATTGGGGCGGACAGTGCGGTGGTTCGTCGACCAGCAACAGTACCCCCAGGCCGATCCGGGTCCGCAAGACGCCCGAGCAGCGCGCGGAGGAAAAAGCCGAAAAGGCCCGGCGGAAGCAAGAGGCCAAAGAGCGCAAGGATGCCGCCAGAGAGCGCAAGCAAGAAGCTAAAGCAGAGAAAGAATCGGGAAAGAGAAATAGAGAGGCGCTGAAGCAGGCTCGGCTCAATGCGAAACGGGAAGCCCAGCAGAAGGCCAAACAAGAGGCTCAGCAACGGGCTCTGGAAGCAGCCCGGAAACAAGCCCTTGGAGCTGAGCAACAGCAATTCTTGCGAAGCCGCCCGGCGCTTGTTTCCTCGATAAAGGTTCCTGCCCCGCCATCGGCCTCATTCTTGTCTTCCCCCCCTCCGTCCACCGGGTCCGGACACTCCGCGGCTCCCGAAGTCCCGGCTGGGGTTGGGGATCAAGTGCAGGCCGCGCAAGCTCAATTGAGCAAGCTCTTGAAGCATCAGCCAGCCACCGCGGCCGACCGTGAGCAAATCGCGGCTTTGGAGGCCAAGATCCGTTCTTCCTGGGAGCACGCGGCGGACCAGCCCAATCTCGACGCTCACGAACGCAGCCGGCTTGCCGTTGATCTGCCCGTCGCCAACGCCAGCAAGCAAGTGCCTTATTGGAAAGCCTTCCAGCCGGGCCGCCTGGGGGCCTTTGTCCCTGCCCTGGCGAATCCTGATTCGCACACAGCCGCCGGCACGGGAGAAGCCGAATACCTGCACCCGGTCCGCCTTGCCATGGCGCAGCAGGTGTTCACTGATCAATATGGAGACGCCATCGAAAAACTAGGAGAGGGCGCCATGGAAGCACGGTACGGGGAGAAGGGCGTGCGAGGCTTCGGGACACTCCTTCCCCTCGCCAAGATTTCCTGGGCCGGACACAAGGAAGGCGCCGCCGGCGCGGCGGCCGAGACCGTTGATTTCGTGGTCGGCAAGATTCCAATCCCCAGCGCCGGCTTTGGCTGGTCTGGCGGCAAGGTTGCTTCCGCCGCCGCCAAAGAGGCCTTCTTGCAGTTTCTTATCAGCGTCAATCGTGGCACGGGCAAGCCCGACTACGATCATGACGCCGCTGAAAAGGAACTGGAACGACTTACGACCGAAAACCAATCTTTGGGGGTGCGTACCATCGTCAAGGTGCTCGGCTGGTAATATGCGAAAAACACTTATAGCTATCATGCCGTTACTTCTATGCTCGACCGTTGCGTCCAGCTTGGCGCAGACCGCCGCATCGGCTCCGCCGGCCACGTCCGGCACTTCTCTCTATCCGAACCTTACTCTGGCCTTGCCGGTCAAATCGCAGATCTCGGTTCGCTGGGTTTTGCCGCCCTCGGCGACCCCCGCGACCGGGAACAATCTGCCCATTGCCTTTGACGTGGACGCTCAGGGGCACCCGTGGCTCTATTCCGGGACGAATCTGGTCGATCCGCTGGGCGGGCATTTCTTATCCGTCAACCTGCCGCTACAGCAGATCACCTTCCTGGAAAATGGCGCGCTGCTTGCAGCGGCTGCCACTCTCAGGGGGTCTTCCGAAAAGCTCAATAACGCCTATGGCGAACTCGCCCGTGAGATGATCAACCGCCCATCCGACATCGGCGCACTGCTGCTCCCCGCCCGTCTGGATGCCAAGGACAACCGCGTGGGACTTCTCTATCAGCCGCTGCTGCGCGCCCCCTTCGCAACTTTCACTTTGAGTGCAGGTTCCAGCCAGGCGCTTTATCTTTTCGGCGAGGGGAAGGAAACGGGCGCCTATCAGGTGCTCCTGCTTCAGCCGGAGTCCCTGCGGAACGGGACGGCTGCGGTCACCCGTGGATATCGCCGCGTCCTTTCTTCGGACCAGCCGATTTCCGCCGTTACCGGCGATGGCCAAACCACCTACTTTGCCTCCGGCGAGAAGATCCTGGTGTCCATCACCGGCGAGCCTGAGCCGAAGTTGGTCTATGCCTCCGAAGACAAGGAACCCATCGTCAGCCTTGCGGGAAACATTGATACGGGACTCTTCTACTCGACCACCGGAGGCGTCGGCTACGTTGGCAGGAACGGCGCGGTGCCGCTCCTCGCCAGCGGAAGCAAAGAGTCGTTGCAACTGCGCTTGCGCGGCACCTCTCTTTACATCTTCTGCCCGGAGTCCGACGGTGTTCTTGCGCTTGACCATGTCGATGAGTTGCGCTCGCTTCCACTGGGCGTGGCCCGAGTCGCCGCCACCGAGGGCTCCAAGGTTGCCGTGAGCTCCGTAACTTTTAGCGACGGCGTGGCGCAAGTCGGCGAACCAGCCGTCATCAATAGCGATACTGCTTCCAAGGTGAATGTCTGGGTGACCCTGGCCAACGTGTCCGCTGAAACAAAGAACTCCGTGGCCGTGCGCGAGCAGGTCGTCATTCGTCACGACACGGCGCTGATTTCCCGTTCTCTTGGTCACTGCGAGTTCAATATCGGCGCCTCGCCCCGCATTTGCGAAGCCACCTACTCCAACCGATCCAGCCATAAACTCTACCCCGGGGGATACTCGGTGGACATCACGGTTGATGGAATCAGGGTCGCCACCCGCCACTTCACCATTACGGGAACGCCTTCCATCACTGAAGCTGCGGAAGTCATTGATCCCATCACGCTTAAGAAGGCGCTGGATAACGGTGGGGAACCCAACGGATTGGATAAATCTTCCCGGCCCCTGCATGCGGTTCTTGGACAGAATTTTGACGGGATTGACTCAAACGTTGCCGTGCCCGCCATGACAAATGTTCTGCAGATGCTGCTCGAACACGGCGCTGACGTCAACGCCCGCGATTCGCGCGGCGACACGCCTCTCCTGCTGGCCCTTCGCAAAAGCCCTTCTGCGCCCCCCGCGATCATCGAGCTGTTAATCGCCAAAGGAGCGGACGTCAATGCCAGCGGCTCTGACGGCAAAACACCATTCCTGCTCGCTTTCGACAATGCGCCTCCTGAGACCATCAAGCTGTTGATCGATAAAGGAGCGAACCTCAATGTCCGCGACCGGGAGAGCTACACGCCGCTCATCCGCGCCCTTGCCCCGCCCGTTGCGCCTCCCGAGATCGTCAGGTTGTTGATCGACAAAGGAGCCGACGTCAACGCCCATGAGGGAATCGGTTGCACGCCCCTCATCATGGCCGTTTCATTCGCCGCGCCTCCCGAGATCATCAAGCTGCTGCTCGACAAAGGAGCCGGTGTCGACACCCGCCCCGAGACAAACGGCAACACGCCTCTCATGTTTGCCCTGATTTACTCCGCGCCCCCCGAGGTGATCAAGCTGCTGCTTGACAGGGGAGCCGACGCGAATGCCAGGAACTCCGATGGCGATACGCCTCTCTCGATCGCTTTCAAGCAAAACAATCCGCGCGCCGCTTTGCTCCTGCTGGAAGCTCATGCCAGCACCCCGCCCAACGCAACGGTCGAGAACTTAAACGGTAAGCGCGTCAGCTTGCCCGCAGCCGCGATTGACTCTGGAGATCCGAAGCAGCCCCTGAACGGGCTTGAATCAAGACTCTTCATCGAATTCCTGAAGCGCGGCTGCAATCTTCTCCCGGGCGAAGAAAACCTCGTCGCCGCCCATCTCAGCCTGTTCAGCTCCTCGCAGCTTGATGATGTCCTGACTCGCGTGCCCGCGGTCATGCCCAAGGCCCTTTCTCCATCCTCGGACCTCTCTCCCGACGACCCCAAGTATGCGGTGATCGCGCGCCACGCGATTCTCTTGGCGAGAGAGGCCGCCTCCAAGGCGACGAGCCTGAACGACCTCAAGGATGCGGCCAAGCTGCTCGACCAGGTGGCTGGACGTTACTCTTCCAAAGGGATCTCCGGCCCTGCCGAACTCTATTACGATCTGGGCATGATCGACTTCAAATTGGGCAATGGCGGCGAAGCTGCCACCCGATTCAATCAGTATCTTGCCCTAGCGCCCGACGCCAGCGATGCCAAAGAGGTCCGCAGTCTGATCGCACAATGCGGGAAGTAGGCACACTCGCACGCGCAACATCGGAACACCCGCCATCGCCGCGTGGTTTCGCGGCGAAAGCGGGCGTCGGCCTGAATCAGTATTTCGAAAGCAGGGAGGCTGAATTGGTATCGAGAAAGATCGTGGCTCGATGATGGGTGCGGATGATTGACGCTGGACAAGAGGTTGAGATAGGCCCTTCCAAGGCGTCACGGACGGCCTCTGCCTTTCTAACATCCGGAACGCAGCAGATGATTTGCTTGGATCCAACCAAGGCGGGGATTGTAACGGTGAGAGCTTCGCGAGGAACAGAGTCAAGAGTTGTGAAATGACCTTCGCCGACTTGCTGGAGGCGGCATTTCTCGTCCAATTCGACCTTCTTCACAGTGAGTGGGTCATCAAAGTGCGCCACGTGCGGGTCGTTGAACGCAATGTGACCATTATCTCCAATACCCATGAAGCACACATCGATCGGGGCAGAACGAAGGAGATCTCCATAATTCTGGCACTCCTTCACCAGGTCTTTCGCGTCCCCGCGAAGGTAATGAACTTTGGCCGGATGAACCAAGTCAACCAAGTGGGTTTTCACCCATAGCCGGAAGCTTGCCGGATGAGTCTCAGGGAGACCGATATACTCATCCATGTGAAACACTTCGATGGAATTCCACTTCAGCCGGCGGTCCTCAACGAGCGACGCCATGACGTCAAATTGCGAATTGCTTGCTGCGACCATAATCCGAGCGTATCCCTGACCCGAAATGATCTCGTCCAGCAAGGCCGCTCCTTGTACGCCGGCTGCGCGCCCAGCCTGGGAGCTTGACTTGTAAACTTTGACACTGGCCTTATCCGCCTGGAACGTGCGCGAACACCCGTCAATCATTATTCTTGTCCTCCTAAAAAGTTCTGCCATGGCTCATCATGGCGTTTGTTCAATCTTGTCCGCGTCGTCCGCTGGAAACACAACGCGAAGTGCGGACGGCGCGCGCAGCCCTTCAGTTTGTGATCTCGCTCAGCGCAACCGGGGCTCCACCTCTCGCCTTACTAACATCAGCTGCTTCCATGAACGCAAACATCTCCAGCGTTTCTTGAGGATCGACCGGCGATTCATGAGTCCGGAAGAACTTAGCAACCTCGACAAGCAGAGGATGGTAATAGTCTGTGGGCCCGGGCTTGGATCGTAAGATCGCCTTTGCGCCAAATAAGGTGATCCCAAATTCATAAGGGCCATTCCGAATTCCCCTCATGACACCAATCCGGCCATCCTTCCATTTCCCTACAACCACATCGGTATCCGGGGTATTCACCCGCGTCACCGTCTCGCATCCCGGCCCCATGATCGTGTAGAGTATTTCGACCGCGTGAATCCCGTACCACGTCAGGTCTGTGTGGTGAGGCTCAAGGAAGGACGGACCATAAACACTGCTACCCACAATGCCACCCGATTCAGGGTCGGCCTTCAACCGCTGAGTTTCTTCCCAATAGCGCAAGGGTGAGGAAGTGAACCAGGGGACACCCGCTGCGCTGGCCAAGCGCGCAATTTCCCTTGCGTCTTTGTAGTTGGCCGCCAGCGGTTTATCAATAAACACGGGCTTGTGTGCTGCCAGCACCGCCTTCAGTTGCCCCAGATGAGTGCGCCCATCGACGCTTTCGAGCAGGATTGCATCCACCATGGAACAGAGCGCAGGGATGCTGTCTACGATCTGGACCTTCCAATTGCTCTGCAAGTCCGCCGTGTACTTGTCGACACGATCCCAGCTCTCCTTTATGTCAGGGCTGCCTCCCTTAAAAGCGGCGACGACCTGCACGCCGGGAACATGATTGGGAGCGGAAACGTCGTTGAATATTTTCGTGAATTCGATAACGTGGGAAGTGTCCAGACCGATAATGCCCACGCGGATAGGCCGGTCTGAATTAACCTGTGAAAAACAGCTTGGGACAGCTAGCGCGGCAAGAGCAGTCAGACACCAGCAACTCCGGCCGAACCAGTGCGTTATCACATTCGTCATGCCATCCTCCAATCGTTGCAGAACTAAGCTTTCTTGCTCACTAAGAGGTCATACTGGTTGGAACTCGGCGGGCCCTACCCGGCATGACTAGACTTCTCACCCCGAAGACGTGTCGGAGATGCGCCGTTCTCACAATCAGGTTGACCCAGGTCCGCCCGCCGTTCCCGGCCAGAGGAGTGGACGCCACTTCACTCAGGTTGTAGCGAGCGCAGACCGGTTCGCCCAAACCTTCTCAAAAGCCTTTCCGTACTGATCGATCACTTCGTCGGCTTCCTCGTAGAAGATCGGCAGGAAGAGGTGGTTCTTGTTCACGCTCTCGTTTCCCGGCATGGAAGATGGAATCACAGGCGGGTGGTGCCACCATTTGGCTTCTGAATAAATCTTGAGCTTGTGCTGTTCGGGATAAACCCAAGCGTGAGCAACTACGCCCTCCGCTTGAAGAGCTTTCAGCAAGCCATCCCGGGAGAAGCCGGCTTTTGACGAATCAAGAAACAGCATATTCCCATCGTAATAAGCGCGCTTCTGATCCGGACGGAGCCGCGGCTCTCTCAAACCGGGAAGCTGGATCAGCCGGTCATTCAGCCGGCGGATATTGGCTTCAACGACGGCGCTCTGCGCATCCAGAACCTTGAGTTGCTGACGGGCAACCGCAGCCGCGAACGGGTGCATGCGGTACTTCTGTCCTAAACCGGTTCCTGCATAGGCACGCATTGGGCTGTCGGCAGGGAACGTCTCGGGAAAGTCATAGTTCCCGAAGGTGGTCGCACGCTCATAGTATTCCCGAGTCTGGTAATGCCCCATCCCGCCCTCAACCGATGGCATGACCTTCGTGGCCTGAAAGCTGAAAATACCCATGACTCCCCAAGTCCCCATTTTCCTGCCCTGCATCGACGCGCCGTGGGCGTGCGCAGCGTCCTCAATGACGATCAGGCCTTTCTCCTTGGCAAAGTCGATGATGTGATCCATCTCACAAGGCAAGCCCCAGGAGTGCATGGGGAAAAGAACGCGAGTATTCTTCGTCAGCTTGCGTTTGGCGTCTTCCAGGTCAAAGCAGGCCGTGTGAGGATCAATATCGACGAAGATTGGGACGTACCCAAAGAAACGCTGGGCGAGGCAGTCAACAAAGAAATCGTAGGAAGGCACCATGATTTCGCTGCCGGGAGGCAGGTCCAGTGCGGAAAACATGCTGGTGATCGCGCTGGAGCCATTCATGTGCGCTTTGACGTAGGGCGATCGGGTATACTCCTTCCATTCGTTTTCGAAGAGCGGTATCTCCTCATAGAACTTGTTGTTGTCAATCAAATCGCAGAGCGCCTTCTTCTCCTCAGAGCCGTAACGCGGCCACCGCGTCAGAGCGTTGAGTTTGGCGTCCGGGAAGGATACGGTCTTCGAACCTCCAAAGAGGGCAAGCGATTCGCCCCTCCCGGTTGATTGAGCATAAACAGGCACTGTGAGACCCAGCAGCGCCAGGCTGCCGGTCTGGAGAAAATCCCTCCGCGTAGCTTGATTGGTCATGTTCATAATCTTGTCAGCCTTCATGTCCGCATCCTCCTATTCGACCTCTCGTCGCTTATAACCTATTTATTTCGAGCTTGCTGTGCCGAACTGTCCGGAGATACCCATCAGGTCCGTTCGGGAAAGCCCGTTCTCTGTCACCCGGGAAAGCGCATACACGGATCCATCTTTACCCACCGCAATCGAATTTATATAGGACGGCCGCGATCCGTCCGGGAAGAAGATAGCGCCATGATCGGCGTACTTCCGCGTGGGGATGTCATA
>Ga0326727_10024311_pt1 | contig 11470 bp, 10 predicted proteins | sample MB2enrmetagenome_FD_207643 | JGI IMG/M metagenome (GOLD analysis project Ga0326727, IMG submission 207643) | Lab enriched peat soil microbial communities from McLean, Ithaca, NY, United States - MB29MY | ecosystem: Environmental > Terrestrial > Soil > Wetlands > Peat | place: USA: New York... | reverse complement strand
GGACGATGGTGATTCAGGGGCGGTACTGGACGTGGGAAAAGGCGGCGATGGTGTTTTGCGTGCTCAATCTCATTTACATACCTGCCGCGTTCATGATCCACCCGCCCCTGAAGCAGGTTTTGCAAGGTTGCCTGATCCCGCAGCTTCCGCCGGGAGGGTTCACGAACGAACTGTTCTTCTTCCTGATGGCGAATATCGGGACCACGATTGCGCCCTGGATGATCTTCTTCCAACAAAGCGCCGTCGTGGACAAGAGCCTGCAAGAGAAAGATATCACGGGCGGTAAAGTGGACACGGGGATTGGCGCCTTTTTCACGGTCGTCGTTGCCGCCTTCTGCGTGATCCTCACCGGCACGCTTCTGCCCGGTCAGAACATTTACGATGCCGGTTCGGCGGCGGCCAAATTCATGGGCATCAACAAGCAACTGGGCACGTTCCTGGCCATTGGGCTGTTCGACGCGGGGTTTCTGGGCGCGATCTGCATCTCTCTCGCCAGCTCCTGGGCTTTCGGCGAAGTGTTTGGTTGGGCCCATTCGCTGAACAACAAGGTGAAGGAGGCGCCGTGGTTTTATGCCTATTACTTCTTTGGCATCCTGCTGGCAGGCACGGTGGTTCTGATTCCTCACGCGCCCCTGGTTCTGATCACGCTGTTTGTGCAGGTGATCGCGGTGACGCTGCTGCCTGCGGCCCTGGTTTTTCTGATCCTGCTCCTGAATAACGAAGAGACAATGGGACAGTTCAAGAATACACTGTTCCAAAATATCGCCAACATTACGATTGTGACGCTGATCGTCTTGGTTTCGACCTTGTACGGCATCAGCGCGCTGTTTCCGAATATCTTGAAATGAGCGTGGGCCTCCGTTGAGCCCCGAAGGGGCGATCGAACGAAGCCCAGGCCAACGGCCTGGGTCAGCGATGTCGGCCCGTTTCGATTGGGTCAGCCCTGAAAGGGCGGAATAGGGAAGTTCCCGTGCCGCAATCTTCGTCCCGACTGTACGTCCATCTCGCCTTCGGCACCACGTGTATTTCGCCCCTACAGGGCTACGAGTTTGAAGGCGCGACGATGACCCAGGCCGTTGGCCTGGGCTGTGATAGATCGCCCCTTTGGGGCTTAAGGCGGGCATAGCAGCGAGGCTGAACATGATTCTCGAATTCTTCAAAAACACCATGAGCACGGTAAAGGGCATCAACCAGAAGTACGCGAAGCCGCAGATCAAAATGACGCCGATGGTGAAGGTTGCGCTCTTGGCGCTCCGGCTCTATCTCATATTTCTGGTGGGAATCCTAGTCTACAGGTTTATCACTTTGCTGCGTTGAGTGGAGGCGGCGAATGAGCGACACGAGAACGGCCCGGAACGGCGTCGAGCGGCGGTATTTCCTTACCGAACTCATCGGCGCGCGCGCTTACCACCAGGGGAAGAAGATCGGAAAGCTAACCGACGTCATCGTCGTGGACCAGGGCAAGCTGGCGGAGGTCACGCACTTTCAGATCAGCCGGCCTTTCGGCGACCCGGCGTTGCTCGTGCCGCAGCAACAGGCGCGATCGCTTGGCCCTCGGGAGATCACGATCGACATCGATCGTCCTCAGAACTATGTGCGCGGGCTGGCGGCCGGAGAAATTCCGCTGAGGGACTACCTGTTGGACAAGAAAGTGTTGGACATCGAGGGGCGGGAAGTGGAAGTTGTCTACGATATTCGGCTGGCGGTCCGAGGCGACAAAGTTTATGTCAGCGATGTCGACATCAGCCGTTACGGCCTGCTTCGGCAACTTGGACTGAAGGGTTTGGCCAACCGCTTATCGAGACGCAGCGGCGACACCGAAACGAACCTCATTCCCTGGTCTTATGTCCAGCCGTTGCCGCCCCAACTCGGCGCGTTGAGGGGGGATCTTCAGCTCAGCATCTTGAAGGAACGCTTGGCGGAGATTCATCCTGTGGACTTGGCCGATATCCTGGAAGAACTCGACAGCTCCCAGAGGGCTACCATCTTGGAGGGTTTGGACACCGAACAGGCTTCCGATACACTCGAGGAGATTGAGCCGGCTGTGCAACGCGACATCGTCCGCTCGCTGCGGAAAGATCGGGTGGCCGAACTGATCAGAGAAATGACACCCGGCCAGGCAGCCGATATTCTTTCGATTCTCCCTTCTGACGCTAAGAAAGCCATCCTGAAACTGCTCGATCTGGCTCAAGTCAGTAAGATTGAAGAGATCCTGGAGGAGCAGGATCTAAAGATCATTAACTTCGCTTCCACCCGCTTCTTCAAATTCCCTCCCGACATCACTGTCGAGGAGGCCCAGTTGAAATGCCGCCAGTTGGCTAAACGAATCGACGTGGTGATGTACCTTTACATCGTGGACGCCAACGATACACTCTTGGGCGTGGCGGACATGAAGACCCTATTCATGGCCGGGGATCATGAACTGCTGAGGGACCTGATGGTTGAAAACGTCATCATCCTTACTCCCGCGAGCACCATGAAGGAGGCACTGGATTTGTTCACCCGGTACGGTTTCAGGGCTTTGCCGGTGGTCGGCGTGAACAACGTCATCCTGGGGGCTGTACCGGCACGCGATGTGATGAACGTAAGGCAGCGCGTGTTGGAGTAGACACGGGGTCAGGGCAGAAAATCGCCAACGGTGGATGGGTGTGGCGCGGGCGTCCCGCCCGCTGTGGCACGGGCATTCCTTCGCTCCGCGCAGGACAGGCTCTGCCCGTGCGCGGGAGCGAGACGCTCCCGCGACCGCGGGCGAGACGCCCGCGCCACGATTTTACTTTTCCAACGCCGAAACTAAAAGGGACGCTTTGCGCGCCAGCATGAGGGCGCGCTGCAGGTCGGCTTCAATTAGAGCCTGAGTAGATTGGGCAATGAAGGCCTTGGCGTCTTCGAGGGTCTTGCGATCCCCGGCAGAGAGATCGGCTGCGCCGAGTTTGGCGATTCGCTTCTGCACGTCATCCTGCAAGCCCTGGATTTCACGACGCTGCGTCGCTTGCTCCGATGAACTCTCTCGCGGCGCGAGCGAGGGCACCTGGGGCGAGGATTCCTCGTCCGTTTCCGGTGTGCTTTCAGGGGCGGGGGCCGTTTGTCCCCGGCGCTGCGGGCGGCGGGGCTGTGGCGCCGCCTCCTTGGGGGCTAGAGTCTCCGGAAGCGGAGTAAGCACCACCGGTTCCGGCGGCGGCGGCTCTTCAATCACCATCACCGGCGGATTTTCGGGGCTTGGAGCTTGCATTGCCGCGTGCGGCGGCGACGGGACGTACACGATCCGCGGGGGGGCCTGCCGCTTCGGGCAGCCTCCGATCAAGAGCGCCAGACTGCACCACCAGAGTGGGATGGCCTTCGGTTTCATGCTGTCAGAGATTTTATCATTTTCTCGCTTCCCGACCTATGGCATTTGAGCTTCATCTTCCGTCTCGGCCAAGGAGCGGAGAGTAGCGAGGGAAGGAGAACGCGCTGCAATAAAGTACAGACTGAAGTCTTGAAGAATGACCTGGCCCGGCATTCCGACTGCGCTCAAAAGCGCAATCAACAGCCCAGCCAGCAAAAGCAACGCGAGGATGGCCAGGCCGATGGTCGGCAGACTCCACACCCAAGTCAAACCAACCAGGTGCAGCGCCAGGACGATGACCGCTGCCACAATGATCGAGCCGGAAAACAGACCTACGAGCAAGGGGACAAGGAAGAGCAGAACGCCAACACTGACGCCAACCGAAAGCAGAAACCGCAGCAGGATATAAACCGCGAACGAGGCCGGGTCAGCGCGCATCTTTTGCCACAGCAACTTCCATGCCGACGGCAGCGGCAATCGGTCCGCGTACATTAAGGGAACCACCAAATCGTCAGTGAGCATTATCAGGAGGGCCACAGCCAGGCCGACGAGAACGATCAAGGAGAGGATCAAAGCCAGCGATGCCGTGGCGAAAAGCCTGCCGGGGCCGGATGCGGAAGCCGCTTGGAGACCAGGAAGAGCGAGGATGACCATCAGAGCGAAAGCAGCAACGAGCCCCACCAGTGTTGACGCCAGCCAGCGGAAATACGACTCTCCGAGGGGGCGAAGGGCGGTCCAGGCCCGGCCTAGAGACACTTCCCGCTTGACCAGTGAATCCACCAGGATGAATCGAAAAAGCGACCGCAGATACAATACACTGATCCCCAGCGCAAGAGCCCCCACGACGACCAGAAGTATAAGTGAAGGGTGCTGCTCGACGAATTGACGCGTACGGCTCAGCAGGCTGGGCAGTCGCAGATCGCCAGGCAGAGCGCCCAGGCTCCACTGGAATGCCGCCGTGGGAGTTCCGCCTCCCAAAAAAAGGCAAAGCAGGCCCAGCTTGGCCCACCTCCAAACATCAAATGGGCGGAACAAAAGCCGAAGAGAATCTTCGAGGGCAAACAGGATCGCGCCCGCGGCGGAAATCGGCGCAGGGGGGCTGTGGCCCAATGATGGGGCATTCGAGAGGGGCGTTGGCGGTGAGGGTTGCGCGTCCATTCCGGGCCCTGGTCACGACACGGGAACGAAGAGCCGAAACGTCGTGCCCTGGTGTAGTACGCTCGTGAACTCGATGAAGCCGTTATGGAGTTGAAGAATTCTGAACGCCATAGCAAGTCCGATGCCCGTGCCGCCGGGCTTAGTGGTAAAGAAGAGTGAGAAGATTTTCTTACGGGCATCCTGCGGAATACCCTCGCCCTCATCGGAGACTTCGAGGTTAAGATAGCGACCGTCGACTTGCGGTTTGACCTTGAGTTCTCCTCCGGAGGGCATAGCTTGGCAGCCGTTTAAAACCAGGTTCAGGAGCGCTTGTTTCATAAGGTCCCGGTCGATGCTGACCGTAGGAAGTGCTCCCGGGCGCTCAAAGACCAGTCGGACGTTGTTTTTCTTGGCCAGAGGCTCGGCCAGCAGAAAGACCTCGCGCACCAGTTGTTCCACATCCGCGGGGGCGGGGTGGAGCTCGACAGGGCGGGTGAAATCGAGGAAGGTCTTGACCACTCGATCGAGCCGCTGGATCTCGTTCGAGAGTATTGCCAGGTGCGGGCCCACTTTATCACCCTGATCGGCCAGCTTGGATTTCAGGAGTTCGAGCTGGAGGACCATGGCATTGAGCGGATTCTTCACCTCGTGCGCGACTCCGGAAGTGAGCCTGCCGAGGGCCGCCAGCTTCGTCGTGACGTCAATCTGGTCCTCGAGCTGGGTGCGCGAGCTGGCGTCCCGCAAGGTAACCAGGCATCCCATCGGTTCGCCCTGTTCGACGATGAAGCGAACGTTCACCGCCAGGCGCTCCGGCGGCTCGCCTCCCAGATCTAAAGTTCGCCAGGGCGTCGACTGGCGTGAAGCGAAGGCCTGCCGCAAGAGCTCATGAAGGGGATTCTCGGCGGTGAACACCTCCTGCGCCTGGCGATGAAGGATGGTCTCTGCCCGGCAACCGAGCAGACGCGCCCCGGCGGGAGTGGCCAGGACCAGGCGATCCTGCTGCCCGAAAAGCAGCAGGCCGTCGCTCAGCTTGGAAAAGAGCTGATCGAGGTTCTCCTTCAATTCGACAAAAGCCGCCTTCTCGCCGCGCATCTGTTCGCCCAGGAGGTTCAGTTTTGAGGAGAGCACGCCCCACTCGTCGCTGCGCTTAAGGCGCACCGATTCGGAATACTGGCCGCGCGCCAGCAGGTCGACGCTTCTGGAAATGGTTTCCAGAGGACGCAAAAGTATATAGGAGAGCAGAACGGACGAAAGCGTGGTCAGAATGATGACGGCAATCGAGAGGTTGCGGGCGGCGCGCAACTCCGGCGTGATCTCGTTCCTGACGAAGAGCGTCCCGACTCCGACCCGCACGTCGCAGAACGGCTGATTCGCAATTTCCAGGTGCAACACGACTTCATACACTGTGGAGGGGCCATAAATGACGCGGAGCTGCTTCAGCAATCCGGCGCGAAGCAGGTCGTCGAAGCGCGGAGCCTGGGCCAGCACCTGGCCGATCTCAGTGGGATCGTTGTGCACCAGGGCCCGCCGCTGGGTATCCGTAACGGCGGCGTAATAAACGGAAGGCGAATAGCCGACGGCAGATTCCAGCAGCGAGCTCAATCCCGCTTTCTTCGCGAACGGACCCTGCATCACGCTGCGCAGAGCCTGAAAATCGAACGGGTTCGAGCCCCGCGGCATGCGCGTCTGCGACAAGACCGTGCTGGCCTGATGATAGATCTCGCTGGCCACATATTCGCCCCGGCTTTCCACCTCCGCGAGAGCCTGCCGCGTCAGATGTGAGAGGTAAAGCGTCGAGATGCCCAGCACCATGAAGAGGACCAGCAGGGTGTTGAGGGCGGTAAGCTTAAGCTTCAGACTGAGCCCCATATTCCTTCAGCTTGTTATGGAGAGTTTTCAGGCTGATGCCGAGCAGCTCGGCAGCCCGCGTCTTGTTGTTCTGCGTGGAGTCAAGGGTTTCGAAAACAAGGCGGCGCTCGGCCTCGGCAACCGTCATTCCGGGACGGAGCCGGAGTTGGTCTCCGGTTTCGGCAAGCCCGGCCCGGCCGAAGCCGCGGGGCAGTTCGTGGGCGGACAGGCTATCTCCGGTACAAATCACCAGCATGCGTTCCAGAACGTTGCGCAACTCGCGCACGTTTCCGGGCCAGTTGTAGCGGTGGAAAGCCTGAAGTACTTCGCTGTCCACGCCCTTCACTGCGCGGTCGTGCTTTTGGTTCAGGCCATCAAGCAAGGCTGTCGTCAGGTCCTCCAGGTCCTCCAGGTGGGCGCGCAGGGGGGGCAGAACGATATTGACCACGTTGAGGCGGAAGTAAAGGTCGCTCCGCAACTGACCCTTGGCGACCGCTTCCTCCGGCACTTTATTGGTAGCTGCAAGCACCCTCACATCGACGGAGATTTCCGACTTGCTCCCCAAGCGGCGCACCTTGGAGTCTTCCAGGACCCGCAGCAGTTTGGCCTGGGTGCCGGAAGGCATTTCACCGATCTCATCCAGGAGCAGGGTTCCGCCGTCCGCCAATTCAAAGCAACCCACCCGGCGCTCGAGGGCCCCGGTGAAGGCTCCCTTTTCGTGGCCGAAAACTTCGCTTTCCATCAGCGTCTCTGGGATGGCGGCGCAATTCACGGCCACGAAAGGCTGGGCCCGGCGGGGGCTCAAGTCGTGGATGGTTCGGGCCACCAGTTCCTTTCCGGTGCCGCTCTCGCCGGTGATCAACACCGAAGCGCGCGAGGGCGCCACCTGGGAGATCAGTGTCGTCACTTCCTGAATCTTCTTGGATCGCCCCACGATATTGCCCAGGAAGCCCAGGTCGCGCAGCCTGCGGTGCGCGGCCTCGAGCTGCCGCTCGCTCTCCTGCCGTTCCAGACAATTACGCAGCTCCACTTCCAGCCGCTTGGTGTCCACCGGCTTTTCGAGAAAATTGAAGGCCCCCAGCTTCGTAGCCTCTACCGCTTCCTCGATGGTTCCTTGGCCCGTCAACATGATGAACTTCAAACCCGGGTGGACTTCATGGACCTGCCTTAATACCTCCATGCCCGTCACGCGCGGCATGCGAAGATCTGAAATCACCACCGCAGGGTTGAACGAAGAGATCTTCTCGAGGGCTTCTGAGCCATCTTCGGCGGTCGCGGTTTCGTAGCCCCACAGAGAGAGCAGATCGGCGAGCCCTTGGCGTTCGTGGGCGTCGTCTTCGACGATCAAGATCTTGGCATTCTTGGCCACAGTATCAGGGTTTCCCTTCATCACTATAATACACCGTATTCCTCCTCACCCATTTTGGCAATACCCAGGCATCTGGTCATGTGAAGGGCCGCCCCTGCGTACGTTCTCCCTTTTGACTAATTGGCTTCCCGTGAGTATATTAGCGCGTTGCCCTCGAAGTTAGAGGAACCGATGGGAATTCCGAGGATTGAAGTGCGCGGTGGCTTCGCTGAATACCGGGGCGACTACGCGGGGATGTGCGGCGGTTCGGCGCGCATGCAGAAGGTTTACCACGCCGTCGCCAAGGTCGCCCGGACTCGGGATCCCGTCCTGATCCTCGGAGAAAGCGGCACCGGAAAAGAACTGGTGGCGCGCGCCATTCATGCCCAAGGCCCCCGGCCGGAACGGCCTTTTGTGCCGATCGACTGCGGCGCGCTGACGCCCACCCTTATTGAGAGCGAAATGTTCGGCCATGTGCGCGGAGCATTTACCGGCGCGACTCAGGGCCGGCAAGGTCTGCTCGCTGCGGCGGGCGACGGGACGGTGTTTTTGGACGAGATCGTGGAGCTCCCTGTGGAGCTTCAGCCGAAACTCCTGCGTGTCCTCCAAGAGCATGAAATCAAGCCCCTGGGCAGTAATCAGCGGATCCCCGTGAAGGCCCGAATCATCGCCGCCACCAACCAGGACCTCGCGGTTGCCATCAAAAGCGGAACCTTGCGGAAAGAACTCTACTTCCGGCTTAACGTGGTTTCCATCAAGTTGCCGCCGCTGCGCGAGCGGCGGGAGGATATCGCCGGTTTGGTTCGGTTCTTTCTTGCCAAACACCGAGCGAGCGAGGCCGGCATCACCGACGTATCCGAAGAGGTCATGGCGCGCTTGGTGAACTACGATTGGCCGGGGAACGTTCGGGAACTGGAGAATTGCATCCAACGCGCCCTGGCGCTGGGAAGCGCCCCACAAATCCGAGTGGGTGATCTGCCCTCGAGCCTGCTCTATTTCGTGGGGCAGCAGGCGCACGACCCTGTGGCAGTGGCTACGCTTCGCGAACTCGAGCAGCGCCAGATCCTTCAGGCCCTCGAGGCAACTCAAGGCGACCGGCAGCGCGCCGCGAAACTACTGGGCATTGGGAAGACAACGATCTACAGGAAGATTAAAGAATACGGATTAGAGGATGCGGTGGATTCAACGTCTGCCGGCTGAAGCCCTGTGGCCGGCCATCCGGGCGTCGTTGCCAGGCATCTCTGGTTGACCACTATCATGGCCACGCTAGCCTTGGATGCTACTTACACGGTGGACCCCGAACCCTCGGGCATCGCCGTATATTCGCGCAAGCTGATCGAAGCCCTCGCCGGACTCGAGACCCCTCACCGGTTTTTACTCTGTTATCGCCTGTCACGGTTCGGCCGGCGTCGGGAATTCCTGCATCCTGCGACCCGGGCCGGTTCTGCGAAAGCGCAATTCTCGGTAAGGTTTTATCAAGAGCCGTTAACTTTCTGGCTGCCCTGGCAAGCAGACCTGTTTCATAGTTTGGCACAGCGCCCTCCCGCGTTTCGATTTAAGCGGGAGATTGTCACCGTCTTCGACATCTTCCCCATCACCGGCCATGACTATTCCACTGCCGAGTTTCGACGCAAATTCTCAGCTTTGCTCCGTGAAGCCGTTGCTCGCGCCGCTTTCGTAATCACCGCGTCACGTTACACGGCCGGGCAATTGCTCGCACACACCTCGCTTCCACAGAACAAGCTGCGAGTTATCCCCTTGGGCGTCGATCTTCCTTCGTCGAGCTTATCCGCTAACGAACGGATGCGGGCCCGGGCCAGGTTCGTGGGGGAAGGAAAGCAGCTTATTCTGAGCGTTGGCGTTATCCAGACACGCAAAAACACGCTGAATGCCCTGCGGGCTCTCGAAACTTTGCCGGAGCAGTATCGGCTGATCCTGGCGGGTGGGGACGGTCACGGCAGCGAGATCGTGCATGATTACATACACCGCCAGGGGCTTGGCTCCCGCGTGCAAGTGCGCGGCTATGTGACCCCGGAGGACCTGCGGGTTCTCTATCAGTCCGCCAGCGTGATGCTTTTCCCTTCTTTGGAAGAAGGCTTTGGTCTGCCGGTTTTGGAAGCCATGGCGAACGGCTTGCCTGTCGTGGCCTCCCAAGCGGCGTCGCTTCCCGAAGTGGGGGGAGATGCGGCCCTTTATGTTGATCCCCACGATCCGCGCGACATTGCGGAAAAAGTCCGCCACGCCGCCGAGGATGCCGAGTTAAGAGAGAAGATGATTCAGCGGGGACTCGCACGGGCTCAGGAATTCTCTTGGCAGCGAGTGGCAGAGGCGACGCTTCAGGTCTACAACGAGGTGCTTGCGAAATAGGATTGACGCTTCTCGATCGTGGATTGTGGGCTGCTGAATGCGGATTCTCGATGATAACCGCCCGTGCCGTCACCCCCGCGCAAGCGGGGGTCCATGTTAGACCGAGTATGATGGATTCCCGCTTTCGCGGGAATGACGCCAACCGGCAGCTTATTCGTTAATCAACAATCACAAATCGCAAATCACCAATCACCAATCGCCAACGATCATGATCCGGTGCTGCTGTAATTTGCAACTCCCCTGTTCCAAACTAAGACGGCCAGCAGGAAGAACCCTGTCGCTACAACCGGTACAAGATAAAAATAAAGCGTGAACACCCGCCGCCCGAGGAAATGCGTTGTCGGATAGAAAGAGGCAAAGGCAAAGGGGATGATCCAGCTCAGCAGGAATTGCACGTAGACGTTGTAGATGGTCAGCGGATAGCGCCCGAAGGTGAGCATGTTGAAAACCGGCGGCACGATGCCCACCCGGTCCTCGAACCAGAACGATACCGCCGTGAGAATGAGAAATACAGCCAGATAAATCACCGCCCCGCAGAGCACCATCAACACAAACCAGAATGAGTCCACCGCGTGCCACGGCAGGTGTAATCGCCGGACGCAGATGCCGACCACCACAGCTCCCGTCACCACTTCCTGCAACGATTCCAACCGGAACTTTTCGAAGACCACTTGAAAGAGCGTCGACGCGGGGCGCAGCAGGAGCCGGTCGAACTTGCCCTGAATAATGTAAATGTCCCCGAACTCGTAAAGATTCCAACTGATGACGTTGAATATACCGAGCGGGATCAGCGAAAAACCGTAAAGAAAGAGAATCTCGTAGAACGACCAATCCTGAAGCTTGGGAATCTTGGAAAAAAGCACCAGCACAAACCCGAACCCCAGAACCGTCGCCGTCATCGAGGAAAAGATCGCAATGAAGAAATCCGCCTTGTAGGCCAAGCGAACCTTGGCGTACTGGGCGAAGTACAGAGCGAAGAGTCTGAGATGCCGGTTCATCTTGATAACGGGGGCTAGGGTCTAGGGACTAGGGGCTGGGGCAAGAACATGGCCAACCCGAGTTCCCAACCCCAGCCCCCAGCCCCTAGCCCCCTTGGATGGTGATCTTTCTACTCGACCATCGCCACATTGCATGCCCGATAGCGAAGAGCACGACGACCCAAAACAGTTGCAGCGCCAGCGCCCCGGCGATTGACTTGCCATCGATGTTTCCCAGGTACAGCAGCACCGGGATATAGCTGATGTACTCGAAGGGGAGGAATTTGAAAACCTTCTGAAAGACTTCCGGGAAATAGGAAATCGGCAGAAGCAGGCCGGAGAACAGTTCGAGCAGAAAGTACTTGGCGCGCAGCAAGCCAAGAATCGATTTCAGCCGGACCGCGAGTGTCCCGACTGCGAAATTGATGGCAGCCACGAGGAAGAAGCTGAAGAGCACGCTGACCAGGA
>Ga0326727_10024310_pt1 | contig 11471 bp, 4 predicted proteins | sample MB2enrmetagenome_FD_207643 | JGI IMG/M metagenome (GOLD analysis project Ga0326727, IMG submission 207643) | Lab enriched peat soil microbial communities from McLean, Ithaca, NY, United States - MB29MY | ecosystem: Environmental > Terrestrial > Soil > Wetlands > Peat | place: USA: New York... | reverse complement strand
GGCGATGGCTCGGTTGGAGCTCCGCCGTCTCTCTAGCATTCCAGCTTGAACACGCTCGGTAGGTCCCTCCGCATTCGCTGCGGAGGGACAGCGGTGTGATGCCTATTGAGGAAGCTCTGCAATTTCGTGGCCGTGTGACCTGCTAGCGCAGGCGGGAGAGCCGCAACATTATAAGTGAATCGGTCTTCAGCCAGATCGTCCCGCCGCCAGCTGGCCAAGCCGATGAGAGCCAAGCACTTAATTCGGCATCCGTCCTTAGTGGGGAGGAATGCTTTGCCTTCGGGCGATGTGCAGCAGCCGCCGGAATTTTATTTCAACGCGAAAGGGGAAAAGGTCCCTCTCGTACGTGCATCGGATTTGTACGCGGTGCGTTTCAAGCCGGGCGCCAGGTCGGACAGTTCGACCATCGGCCCTGAGGCGCGGCGGGTATTGGCCAATTCTCAGCACACCGATTTTATCGCACACTACGGCATGCAGATTTATCGGACGGGTCCCGGCTTCGAGCCGACCGGACCTACGTCCGACAACGGGCATGACGGCCCGCCCGCCGCAGCCCTCCCCGCCACCGCCGGCACGGGTATCGCGGCTGCAATTCGCAGCCTCGACGAGGACGCAACGGTTGATTTCGCCACACCGGTCTTTCAAAGCCCCGACTCGAACGATGTCGTCCTGATCACGAACCGGTTCGCCGTCGAGTTCAAGCCGGGCGTTACCAAAGACGAAATCGATCAGCTCAACACTCAATTCAAGACCCGGATCGTGGAACCTCTGGGTTACGCGCTCGATGGCGCGGGCTATGTGCTGGAGGCGCCGGCCGGCGACGGAGCTCAGGGCCCGATAGAACTGTCCAAGCGCTATTTCGAGTCGGGAAAAGTCGTTTATGCCGTACCCGATCTGATCCGCAGGCGCGCGTTCCGTGGTCCTAATCCGGCCGCCGGTGGGCCGGGGTCGAGCGCTGACTCCGTGTGGCCATATCAGCCGCAGCAGTGGCAATTTGCGACTGCCAAGATCGACGAGGCGTGGGGTTTTGGGCTTGGCGATCCCAGCATCGTCGTCGCGGTGGCGGACGACGGGGTCGATGTCGCACATCCCGAGTTCGCCGATAGGGTGCTGCTGCAATACGACTTTGAAACCAACCTCGCGGACGCCAGCCCCAAACAGGACACCGACAATCACGGGACCGCGTGTGCCGGGGTGGCCGTGGCGGCAGGCGTTCAAGCGCGCGGCGTTGCTCCGCTCTGCAAGCTTCTCGCCGTCCGCACTCCGGCCTACCTGGGCTCGGTGGACGAAGGCCGGATGTTTCAATGGATCGCCGACAACAATGCGGACGTGATCAGCTGCAGTTGGGGTCCGCCGGATGGCCGCACATCGCTGTTCCCGCTGCCCGACAACGTGGCGAGTGCGATGCACTACTGTCTGGTGCGCGGTAGGGGCGGCAAGGGAATTCCGATTTTCTGGGCGGCCGGCAATGGCAATGAATCGGTATCGACCGACGGCTATGCCTGCAATCCCGACGTGATGACGATCGGCGCCTCGACCGAACGCGACGTCAGGGCGTACTACAGCAACTTCGGTCCGGAAATCTTTCTGTGCGCTCCATCCAGCGGACGCAAGGCCGACCAGGAGCGCCGCATCTTCACGATCGATCGCCTCGGACCGCCCGGTTACAATCCGGGCGATGCCAATCTCGGCGATCTCCAAGGCAACTACACGAACGGCTTTGGGGGCACATCCGCGGCCGCTCCCCTGATGGCCGGCGTGGCAGCGCTCCTGCTCTCGGCCAATCCCGAGCTGCGTTACGACGAGGTGCGGCAGATCCTGCAGCAGACGGCGGACAAAATCGGGCCCGCCGCCGAGTATGATGCGCATGGCCACAGTCCCAATTTCGGGTTCGGGCGGATCAACGCCGGAAAAGCCCTGCAAGCCGCCAGAGCCGGTGCAGGGAGAGGCAGCGGGGTGGTCCACCCGCCGGCCGGCGGCCCCTCGATTACGGCTGTGGCGAGCGCGATTCGTTCACAGCCGTCGCCGGTCTTCACCGTCAGGAGCGGTCCAAATCCGTTTTATGCGGTAGAGGTTGCGACGGATGCCTTGCTGTTCGATGCGGCCCAACATGGCTTCGAACGGACCACCAGCAACTTTTACGCTTCGTGGCAGGCGGCCGGGTTGACCAGTGACCCGACCTATAGCTTGCCGGGCGATGCATGGGATCAATTGAAATTCGCGAGCCGGCTCTATTATCGCATGATTTCGAGCGCGAGCCAGTTGGAGTGGATCAATGCCCAGGCAACGACGCCGGATGCGCGTGCCGGCGAGGCGCCGTCGATCTCTATCAATGATGACAGTGTGCCGAATGGTCCGTCGATCCAGGGACCTCCGCGAACGACTCGCTCGGGCACCCCACCAAGCTTTCGCGCCACTGGCGGGCCCAATCCATATTACGCGATCGAACTCGCGACAGAGGCGCGGCTGTTCAACGACCAGAATGCGGCCGATCGCAAGCCGGAAACGTTCTACGCTTCCTGGCAAAGCCTTCCATTATTCAACGGCTCGGACTGGACCGTGCCCGGCGCGGCTTGGCAGAAGCTGAACTGGGCCGATCGTCTCTATTACCGTCTGCTGTCGAGCGCCAGCAGGACGAGCTGGACCAACCCAGCCGCTACCACGCCCGGCAATCACGCCGAGCAGGCTCCCTATGTTCTGATCACGGACGAGGTCGTCGCTCCGGTCGCCAAACGTTTCAAGCTCGACGAGACTCGACGGAATTTGCGCGGCGAGTCGCTTGGCGCCGTGTCGCCGCCGACGATCAATGGACCAGATACGTATCCGCGCAGCGCAGAATTCGGCCCTGCATTCCTTGTTTGGCTGGGGGATTGCCAACACTGGGGTATCGAGATTGCAACCGACGCTTCCCTTCTGGCGGACGGCGCCGACCAGAGTCTCCGGGCAGCGTCCAATTTCTTCGCATCGTGCGGCGATCGGCTCCTGCCGGTGCCAGAAGGTGCAGGCACGTCAGCCTACACGGTGCCGACGGCCGCGTGGCATCGCCTGTTAAATGCAAAACGGCTCTACTATCGAGCGGTAGTCACCAAATCGGTAGGCGGGCAACTAATGCAAGTGAGATCGGATCAACGGGCCGAGGCTACACTGCCGTTCGTCAAGCTGGTTGGACACGCCGGGACGCGTATCGTTCGAGTGTTCAGTCGTCCCGAGGAGGATCGTTGGCGGGACGAAACGTCGTGAACGAATGGAACGATTCCGAGGGGAACCGGGCGGCTGATCAGCGAACCGCAGACGGAGTTGACTGACGGGGCATGGGCACATCTGCGCAATGCTCCGGTTCCTTTCTATCGGATCGTCACGAGCCGCGTTGCGAACGGTTGGGAGGTCCCCGGAACGACGGCAGGGCGGACGATCATTCGAATGCACCTTTCATCATCGTTGTCGACTCGGTCGAGAATGTCGAAGCGTCCACTCGACTCATCCTGCCTTGCACAATTCGCGAGCCGGGCCCTCCGCCCGAGAGCGGCGACCGGAGCGTGACGGGTCAACTACTTGCAAGACGATGACCTGCCCTGTGGGCACGTAGTCATCTTTCCTCAGAACGTGTGTTTCGAAATCGAACAAGTCTCTTGAAGTGAATTCCAGCCGAGGGGGACCAAGCCGGTGGAAAATGCACTCTCACTGCTCTCCTCGGAAAGGCGCGCGCTGATCGCCTCGCTCGTGCGCTCGGACGAGATCGCGCGCCATATTCTGTGCGGTGAGCCGATCGCCGTTCTTGGTATCGGCTGTCGCTTCCCGGGAGGCGTCATTGATCCGGCAAGGTTCTGGAGACTGCTGGTCGAGGGTAGGGATCCGGTGGCAGAGATCCCTGCCGAGCGATGGAATATCGACGCGTGGTACGACTCCGATGCGGATGCGCGAGGAAAAATCTGCACCCGCTGGGCCGGGATTGTCGAGGGGGTCCGGGAGTTTGACGCAGATTTTTTCGGGATTTCGCCACGTGAGGCGAGCGCGATGGATCCGCAACAGCGACTGCTCCTGGAGGTCGCGTGGGAAGCGCTCGAGGACGCGGGACAGAACACGGATCATCTCAGAGGCACGCGGACAGGCATCTTTGCCGGCGCATCCGGGAGCGACTACGAGCTGCTCCAGAGCCGCAATCCGGAGCAGATCGACCTCTATGCCGGAACCGGGGTCGCAGTGAACGTGCTGGCGGGTCGGGTGTCGTTCTTCCTCGATCTCCGCGGGCCATGCGTATCGGTCGATACGGCTTGCTCGTCTTCTTTGGTAGCGGCGCACATTGCGTGCCAGAGCCTGCGCACAGGGGAATGCGAGCTCGCCCTCGCGGGCGGCATCAGTCTCGTCCTGTCGCCGCTTCCCACACTCGCGATGTCTCGAATGCGCATGATGTCGCGTGACGGACGCTGCAAGACGTTTGACGCGCGGGCTGACGGATTTGTGCGCAGCGAGGGATGCGGGCTGGTGGTGCTGAAGCGGCTGTCGGATGCGATCGCGGACGGCGATCCGATCCGGGCGGTGATCCGCGGCTCGGCGGTGAACCACGACGGTCGCAGCGCCGGTCTGACGGCGCCGAACGGGGCGGCGCAACGCGAGGTGATCGGCCAGGCTTTGGCGAATGCGGGGCTCGAGGCGGGGCGGGTGAGCTATGTGGAGACGCACGGATCGGGCACCGCGCTGGGGGACCCGATCGAGGTGGAGGCGCTGGCGGAGGTGTACGGTTGCGCGGCGTCGGAGACGCCGTGCGTGCTGGGAGCGGTGAAGTCGAACATCGGGCACGCCGAGGCGGCGGCGGGGATAGCGGGATTGATCAAGGCGGTACTGGCACTGGAGCACGAGGCGATCCCGGCCAACCTGCATTTTCAGTCACTCAACCCGAACATCTTGCTGGAAGGCACGCGGCTGGTGATACCGACGCAGTTGCAGGCGTGGCGCGCGGGAGGCCGGCCTCGTTGCGCCGCGGTCAGCTCGTTCGGATGGTCGGGGACGAATGCGCATGTGGTGATCGAGGAAGCTCCTGCGCGGGCGGCGGCGGAGGTCGCGGGCGCGGAGGAGCGGGTGCATGTGCTGGCGCTGTCGGCGCGCAGCGGCGCTGCGCTGCGGGATCTGGCGACGGCATGGCTTGGGGTTCTGAACGGGCCGGCGGCGGTTGGCGATCTGTGCGGGACGGCGGCGGTGCGGCGCAGCCATCACGCGCATCGTGCGGCGGTGGTGGGTCGCACGCGGGAGGAGCTGAGCGCGGGAATCGGGGCGTTCTTGCGGGGCGAGGCGGGTGGCGGGGTGAGCTTCGGGCGCGGGGAGGGGCAGCAACGGGCGGTGTTCGTGTTCTCCGGGCAGGGCGGCCAATGGGGCGGGATGGGGCGGCAAATGCTGGCGCGCTCGGCGGCGTTTCGGGGGGCGATTGCGGAGTGCGCGGCGGCGTTTCGGGGGCACGTCGGGTGGGACTTGGCGGAGGAACTGGAGCAGGGCGGGACGGCGACGATCGACCGGGTGCAGCCGACGCTGTTTGCGCTCGGAGTCGGGCTGAGCGCGCATTGGCGCAGCTGGGGGATCGAGCCCGGGATGGTGGTGGGTCACAGCATGGGGGAAGTGACGGCGGCGCATGTAGCGGGGCACCTGACGCTGGAGGATGCGGCGCGGGTGATCTGCGTGCGCAGCCGGTTGCTGCGGCGACTGAGCGGGCGGGGAGCGATGCTGACGGTGGAGTTGAGCGTGGCGGAGGCCGCGGCGGCGATCGCGGGCTACGAGGCGGAGATCTCGGTGGCGGTGAGCAACAGCGCGCGCTGGACGGTGCTGTCGGGCTCGCCCGGGGCGATTGCGGCGGTGGCGAAGCGGCTGGGCGAGCTGAACGTGTACTGTCGTGCGGTTCAGGTGGACGTAGCGTCGCACAGTCCGCAAGTGGATGAGATTGGCGCGGAGCTGATCGAGCTTCTCGGCGGGGTGCAGGGACGAGCCGGGGCGGTGCCGATGTGGTCGACGGTGGACAGCCGGGTGATCTGCGGAGACGAGCTCGGGGCGACGTATTGGGCGCGCAATCTTCGGGCGCCGGTCTGCTTTGCGCGGGCGGTCGAGGAGATCGGTAAGGCGGGCCATCGACTGTGGATTGAGGTGAGCCCGCACCCGGTTCTGCTGGGGTCGCTGCAGGAAGCGGTTGCGGGGGGCGTGACGGTGGCGTCGATGCGGCGTGAGGAGGATGCCGAACGGACGCTTCTGGAAGGACTTGCGGCGCTGTATGCGGGCGGTGGGACGGTGCTGTGGGAAGGGGTTTACGGCAAGGGCGTGCGGTGCGTGGAGCTGCCCAAATATCCGTGGCAGCGGGAGACGTATTGGCTGGAGGACGCGGGGGGCAGCAGCGAGCGCGGCGGCGGGGCGGGGGCGGGACCGGGACTGGGCGGGCGGGTGAGCCCGGCCGGGGAGGCGGGGGCGCATTATTGGGAACGCGAGCTGAGCGTGGCGGGGCAAGCCGAGCTTGGCGAGCATCGGGTGCAGGGGGAAGCGGTGCTTGCCGGCAGCCGGTCGGTGGAATGGGCGCTGCAGGCGGCGCGCGAGGTTTTGGGTGCGGGCGCCTACCGGGTCGAGGAGATCGAATGGAAGCGTCTGCTGTCGGTGGGGGATGGGGCGCGTATCCAGGTGGCGCTGCGCGGGACGGGGTTTGCGGTTTACGGACGGCGCGACGGCGAGGATGACTGGCGGGAGCACGCGCGCGGTCGCGTGGTGCGCCTGGAGGAGAGCGGGCCCGGGGCGGACGTGCGGGGGGCGCGGGAGCGCTGCGCGACGCGGCAGAGCGGGGAGGAGTTTTATCGCGGGCTGGCGGAGCGCGGGCTCGCGTATGGGAAGAGCCATCGTGGCGTGCAGGAGGTGTGGCGCGGGAGCGCGGAGGCGGTTGGGCGGGTGGCGTGCGGGGGCGGCCTGAGCGGGATCTTGGACGCGTGTTTCCAGGTTGTCAGTGCGGCGTGCGTGGAGAGCGCGGGGACGCGGGTGCCGGTGCGTGCGGGGTCGGTGTCGGTGTGGGAGGAGCCGCGCGGCGAGGTGTGGGTATGGGCGCGGCGGAGCGGCGCGATCGAAGTTGTGGACGGGGCCGGCCGGCGGGTGATTGCGGCTGAGGGGCTGGAGCTCGAGCAGCTTGGCGGGGCGCACTCGGAGATTGAGTCGTGGTTTTATGAGTTGGAATGGCACCGGCAGGATCGCACGGCGGCGCCGGCGGGGGCGGGCGGACGCTGGGTGGTTGTGGGGGACGGGGGCGGAGTTGGCGAGCGGCTGTGCGCGGCGCTGGCCGGGCTCGGGGCGCAGAGCGTGGGACTGGACGGGGAGGCAGTTGAGCGTGTGGTCGGGGCGGCGCGCGGGGGGTGCCGCGGCATTGTGGTTCTGTGGGGACTGGAAGGTCCGGTGCGGTGGGAGCAGGTGCTGCGGCTGGTGCAGGCGCTGGCGCAGCATCCATTTCGGGAAGCGCCGCGGCTGTGGCTGGTGACGCGCGGGCTGGAGAGTGCGCCGCTGTGGGGGCTGGGTCGCACGGTGGCGTACGAGCACGCCGAGCTGAACTGTTCGATGGTAGAGTTTGCGGACGATTGCGCGGTGGACGAGTTGGCGGCGGAGCTGTGCGCGGGCACTGCCGAGGACCAGGTCCGGCTGCTGGCGGATGGGCGCTATGTTGCGCGCCTGGTGGCGGCGCCGGAGCGGGAGCCGTCGTTGTCGGCGGCGGCGGGGCGCGCGTTCCGGCTGGAGAGCGCGCGCATCGGTCGTCTCGACGCCCTCGGGCTTCGGGCGATGGAGCGGCGAGGTCCGGGCGCCGGCGAGGTTGCAGTCGAGGTTGCGGCGGCGGGGCTGAGCTTCAAGGACGTGTTGATCGCGCTGGGAACGCATCCGAACCGGGGGGAGGCGGTTGGGCTGGGGCAGGAGTTTGCCGGGCGGATCACGGCGGTCGGCAGCGGGGTCGAGGGGCTGCGGGTGGGGGATGCGGTGGTGGGCTGCTGTTCGGGCAGTTTTGCCAGCGAGGTGATTGTGCCGGCGGCGGGGGTGACGCGCAAGCCGAACGGGCTCGGTTTCGAGGAGGCGGGGGGCCTGCCGGTTGCGATGTCGACGGCCTATCACAGCCTGCACGAGCTTGCGCGGGTCCGGGCGGGCGAACGAGTGTTGATCCACTCGGCGGCGGGGGCGACCGGGCTGGCGATGGTGGGGGTTGCGCACTGGCTCGGGGCGGAGGTTTGGGCGACGGCCGGCACGCCGGAGAAACGCGCCTATCTGCGCGCGCTCGGGATCCGGGAGGTGATGGACTCGCGCTCGTGTGCGTTTGCGGGGGAGATCGCGGAGCGCACCGGCGGGCGCGGCATGGACGTTGTGGTCAACTCGCTGACCGGGGAGGCGGTTGCGGCGGGGCTGTCGGTTCTGGCGGTGAACGGACGCTTCATCGAGCTTGCGACGCGGGACATTTACGCGGGCGGTCATCTGCAACTGGCGGCGTTCCGCAAGGGCTCGGCGTATTTTGCCGTCGACCTGAAGCGGTTGCTCGATGCCGATCCGCACCGGTTCCAGAAGCTGCTCGCACGTGCCATTGATCTGGTGGCGACGAGGGCGGTCAAGCCGCTGCCGGTGCAGGTTCTCGGCATCGCGGACGCCGCCACGGCATTCGGCAAGCTTGCCGCCGGAGAGCCGATCGGCAAGCTGGTGTTGAGCTTGCGCGAGCGCGAGCGCGCCTTGATCGCCGCCCTGCCGGGGGTGCGGCGGGACGCCACCTATCTGATCACCGGAGGGCTGGGGGGGATCGGACTGCGGGTGGCCCGGTGGCTGGTAGAGCGCGGCGCGCGCCACCTGGCGCTGGCGGGACGCCGTCCTCCGGGCGCCGCCGCGGCGAGCGCGGCGCTGGCGGCGCTGCGGGCGGCCGGAGTTGAGGTGCGGGTGTTCGCGGTCGACGTGGCGGATGCCGCCCAGCTCGCGCGGATGCTCGCCGAGATCGACATCGGGATGCCTGCGCTGTGCGGGGTCCTGCACGCCGCCGGTGTGCTCGAAGACGGAATGATCGTGCGCATGAGCGCCGATCAGTTCGCCCGCGTGCTGGCGCCGAAGGTGGAAGGCGCCAAGCACCTGCACGCCCTGACCCGCGAGCGCGCGCTCGACTGCTTCGTGCTGTTCTCCTCGGTGGCCTCGCTGCTCGGCTCGCCCGGTCAAAGCAACTATGCCGCCGCCAATGCCTATCTGGACGCGCTGGCGGCGGAACGCCGCCGCATGGGCTTGCCGGCGACCAGCATCAACTGGGGCTCGTGGGCCGAGATCGGACTGGCCGCCGCCCAGGACAACCGCGGCGCGCGCCTGGCGGGACGCGGCATCGCAACGCTTCCCCCCGATCACGCCGTCCAGGCGCTGGAAAAAATCCTCCAGCAGGGCCGCGCACACACCGCTGTGATGCCGTTCGATCTGCGCCAGTGGCGCCAGTACTACCCCAAACGCGCAACCGCCCCCCTCTTCCTCCTCCTGCCGCAACCCCACGCCCGAAACACCCCCCGCCAATCGCCCTTCCGCGAACAGCTCGCAGCCGCGGTCCCGCACGAGCGCCGCGCCCTTCTGCAGAACCATCTGGTCGAACAGGTCGCGCTCGTGCTGCGCACCCCAAAGGTGAAGATCGAGCCGGACCTGCAGCTCGACAGGCTAGGTTACGATTCATTGCTTGCTCTCGAGTTGCGCAACCGGCTGGAGGCTTCGCTCGCACTTGAACTGCCGGCCACGCTGGTTTGGCGGTGCTCGACGATCCAGGCGTTGTCGCTCTTTCTTCTCGACAGACTGGGACTGCAAGGCGAATCGGCAAAGGCTGCTGCTCCCGCCAGACCCGTATTCGCGGCCAAGCAGGAACCGACCGAAATACTGCAGCAGGTGGCACGAATGTCGGACTTGGAGGTCCGCAGATTGCTGGCAGGTAGCGGGATTAGATCGACAAACTCAATTCTTGAATGATGGCTCGGAGAACAGCCGTCCGGGATGAGTTTATAAAAAAATGATCTCCAGGAAACATGCGCAGCTTGAATCTCTTGGACGTATGCATCTGCCAGCCCGTCAACTCCTCTTTGGAGACTTTGGTATCGTCGATGCCGCCAAACGCGGATATCGGGACGTCGAGTGGAGCACCTTGCTGATAGCGATAGGTCTCGTTCAGCGCAAAATCAGCACGCAGGCTGTTCAGGACCGGCGCCATTTCGGGCGCATCAAGCACCTCGTCCGGCGTACCGTTCAATTCGCGCAGCTTGTCAAGAAATTCCCTCCTCGGCAGCGAGTGAATTGCCGGCCGCGGGTCTTCCAAATGCGGCGCTATGCGGCCGGACGCGAACAGGTGAATGGGCGAGATTTCGTATTTATGTTTCAAATTTCGCGCCAGTTCGAACGCCACCAGCGCACCGAGGCTGTGGCCGAAGAATGCGAACGGCCGATCCAGTCGGTACGGATAGAGCACGCCGGTGAGGGTCGAGACCAGGGCCGGCAGGTCGGTGATCGGACTTTCTAAAAGGCGGGTCTCACGGCCCGCAAGCCGGATGGCATTGACTTCGCATTCAAGAGGCAGCCCCGACGACCACTGGCGAAAGCTCAGCGCCCCGGCGCCCGCATAAGGAAAACAGAACAGGCGCAGGCGGGCATGCGGATTCTTGGTGAAATTTGCAATCCATATGTCGGCGGGAGACATGGAATGCTATTCAATTGCCCTGAAAATTACCAAATGCGGCTCTGCGCCTGCGGCCTGCTTCGAAAGTCTGCGTCGGAGATCAAGAGTGCCCGTATTGTTTTCGTAAGGCAAGGCAGTGTCCGGGGTTCAGGCGGTCTGCACTGTGTCATGGGCATGACCTTCCGCGACGACGAGTGTCGAATTCGAACCGATCACACCCCAGAAGACATCGTCGCTCTCGGCTGGGCGGTTGGCAAGATAGAGGAATGGAGTGATTCCGCCCAGGGCTCCGTATGGCATGTGATGGTTGTAGAGGTGCTGGAAACTGTCGAGGATGGGGTTGATGGCGTCGACCGATCTTGGGAGGTCATAGACGGCGTAGAATTCATATCGCCATGCGCCGTTGCATTGCCCGACGGCGCCATTCAATTGCGGCGACTTAGGCGGGGAGGACGAAGAGACGGAGGCCTTTTTTCTCGCAGGCGCTTTCGAACTCCGCCATGAACTCCGCTCCTCCATCGACCTGGATGGCCTTCACGGGGAACGGCATCTCGGCGAAGATCTTGTCGAGGAAGACGCGGCGGAGGCGGCGGTTGCCCGGTTGAAGCCCTTGGCGACGGTCCGATTGGGTCGTAGGCGGTGAAGTGTTTGGCGGCTTTGTCGGGGGCGATGTTGACGTGGACGGTGTCGAGCTGGACCAGGCCGCCCGGCTCGTCGGCGACGAGGTCGCGCAGCAAGCGCTGGGCGAAGCGGCGCCGGGGCGCCTCCAGCGTCGAGGAATTGTCGCGTTACCTCATCGGGTGGCGCGGCT
>Ga0326727_10024309_pt1 | contig 11471 bp, 5 predicted proteins | sample MB2enrmetagenome_FD_207643 | JGI IMG/M metagenome (GOLD analysis project Ga0326727, IMG submission 207643) | Lab enriched peat soil microbial communities from McLean, Ithaca, NY, United States - MB29MY | ecosystem: Environmental > Terrestrial > Soil > Wetlands > Peat | place: USA: New York... | reverse complement strand
TGACATTTCCCCAAGCCCAAACTTCACCGTCCCGCGTTAATGCCACGCCCATATTGTCCCCGCCGGCGACGAAGGCGACGATGTCTTTGTTCAGATCAATTTTCACGAATTTGATGGGCTTGTATTCCGACCAAGGTTTAACAATTCGATGATCCGACGCATCCATAGCCCAGAGCGAACCATCCTTCTTCATTAATAGTTGATAAAAACCTCCCGGTTGGGATGCGCAAGATTGCCAATCGCTGTCTGTGCCCACTTGCATGGGCGTCGCGTTCAGATTTGTATCGGCCCCCGTATAGAAATTTGCTTCTCTTCCCCAACTCCAAAGTGTTCCGTCCGATTTGATTGCGAAAACGGTGAAATAACCAAAACAAACATCCACCCAGTTTGTGTCGGGCGATATTCGGGTGGGAATTTGAAACCGGTTTGTATCGCTCGCATCTCCAGTGAACGAGCCCCAAAACCAAAGACTCTCATCGGATTGCAATCCCACCGTTTGAAAGGTCGCAGCCCAAATTTTCGTCCATCGGCTCGAACTCCCCACCTGCACTGCTTCGATGACGTTTTCGCTGGTGCCATCTCCCAATTGTCCGATCCAATTTTGGCCCCACGCCCACAAAGCGCCGTCATTTTTTATCCCGAAACTGCTTCCGCCACTAACGGCCGCCTGTTTCCAATCATTTCCGGGAACGGACGGCACCGGAGTAAGCCGTGAACTTTTTGTACCGTCACCCAGTTGATAAGCAGAGTTTCCACCCCATGCCCAAAGCGTTCCGTCTGATTTGATAGCCAGGCTATGATAGCTCCCCGAGGCAACATCCACCCAATCAGTTTCATTTCCAATGCGCCGCAAAGAGACCGTGTTCTCGATCTTTCCAGGGCCCAAAACCGGCCACCCATTTGGTTCTTCACCCCAACTCCACAGGCTGCCGTCTGAAGCCAAAATAACTCCATAGCCGTGACCTTCGCTGATCATCGGCTTCACGTCGCCGGTCGGCAATTTCAGCCTGCCGCTTTGGTGAGGAGGGGAGTGCTGAAAATAGATTACGGCTGTAAAAGTGCCGAGCGCCGCCAGGAGGATTGCGGCGCTTGTTACCATCGTCGTTTTCGCCTTTGTCCATGTCATAAGTTTCAATGCTCCTTTCACAAGGGCTAAGGTTGAAGTTGAAGCCGCCGCGCCTTTGGCCATCGCCACGGCGGATATCGCCTTGGCCAAACCAACCGGCGCGGGGTGGACCGAGTTGGCGGCCATCGCCCCGCTGAGAACACCCGTGGTGGTCGAGATTCCGCGTTGGTTGAAAAACGCGCGGAGTTTCTCCAGCGCCCGATTCACCCGCTTTTTGACGGCCTCTTCGCTGGCGCCCAGGGCGAATCCAATCTCATTCAAAGTCCGGCCTTCAAAATAGCGCAATACCAGGGCGTCACGGTCGGTTTGGCCCAGGCGCAACAGGGCCTCGTCCAGCAAGGGCGCGATTTGTTGCCACGCCCGGTCATCCGGCTCGTTCAAGGTGGATTGCATACCGGCCTCCTGTTCGCGGTGTTGGCGGCGGCGTTCCCGTTTGAGCAGGCTCCCGGAAACGTAACCGGCGGCGCGATAAAGCCAGCCCGAAAGAATGGTTTTGGAACCGAGCCTTCCCGCCTTCCGCGCCAGAATGATGAAGACCGCCTGCGTCACGTCCTCGGCCAGATGCGGATCGCGCACCTGGCGTAGCGCCGCCGAATAAACCAGGCCGGCATGGCGCGCCACCAGCGTCTCGAATGCCTGCTCGGATTGCCCGGCGGCGTATTCCCGCACCAGCCGCATGTCATCGGTGGTCATTCACCCTATTCATGCACACCGGAAGGCAAAAGGGGACAATTTATTTTTGCCGGTAGCGTCAGGCATTCTGCCTGACGTAGAGGGCGGCATCCCTGCCGCCCGGACAAACGTGGACTACCGGAGATATTTGGAGAATATGAAAACGGTCCCACCTCATGGGAACCAGGCCGCGCGCCAGAATTGCGCATCCGGGGTCGTCGTGTTGGTGATGTCGAGCACATTGCCGGTCAGAATGTTGGTGGCGACCGAGGTCCAGTCGGAGAGGTCGGTGGAGGTTTGCAACACGTAGGGAACGCCGGGTTGACCGGCCAGTTGCAGGACCAATTGCCCCGCGCCGGACGGCGACAGGACCGAGAGCGAAGGGGCAGGCGCGAAGGCCAACACGGTGATGGAGTAGGGCGCGAGGGTGTAGTTGAAATTCGCGCTGACTGCGTAAGAATTGGTCGCGATGTCGCAGTTGTTGTTGTTGTTGGCGGCGGCGTTGTCCTGCGGCATGCCGTAGGAGTAAACCGTGGCCGACCCGACGGGTACGTAATTGTTCAGCACTATGTTTGCCGGGTAGTTGGTTGCAGGGCTCTTGTTGATGGCCATCAGAGTCAGGGAGCCGTTGGTTCGCAGCGCCGCGTAGGCGGACACCAGCGTGTAGTCGCTCGTTGCTTGCACCACCGTGTCGCCGCCGCGGATAAAGTGGGAGATCAACTCGGCGGCGAAATATTGCGGATAACGGTTGGTCAGCGGCTCCGCGATTCCGGGCATCATCGTGCCGAGATCGCCGTATTGCCGCCAGCCATAGAGGCTCGCGCTCAGGTCTCCGCTGGTGCTCGGGCCCGCGTCGGTCAGGTCCCACCAAACGCGCGCGTTGAATTCCGTCTGCATGATTTGGCCAAGGCTGTCGGCGTAATACAGGGCATTGACCAGGCTCACGGATTGCTTGCCCACCGTGCCTTCCTCGCTGTTGTTTTCGGTGAGGAGCAACTCGATGTTCGTGCCGCCCGGACCGAAAAAGTCGGTGATGAGATTGCGCAACCCCGATGCGTTCGCGGCCCAGCTCCCCCCTGAATCGGTCGAGATGGTCCCTGCCAGGAGCGCCTGATCGTTGTCTCCCACATACGGGTAGTCTTCGGGATAATAATGTTCGATGGCGAAATCGGGCGTCACGCCCAGTTGCCGCAAGGTGCTCATCACGACCGGCGTCCAACCGTAATATACCTGGCCGGTGATCAAATTGGTGGCCGGGTGGCCGGTGTAGCCGTTGGACTCGGCGGTTGGGTCGAGGGGGCTGCAAACAGTGACCCCAACCTTGATGGTGGGATCAACGGCTTTCATTTGTTGGATGTAGGCCGCAGCGTTCGTCGCGTACGTGTAGGGGTCGTGGGGGTTGGCGTGCTCATCGGTTTCATACGTGCCATATTCTTCGTTGCCGACCTCCCAATATTTGAAGCCGAAGTGATTGGTTACATTCGCGTCGGCCACCCATGCCGCCGCCTCGGCGGCCGTGCCGCTGCCGTAATTGGCGGAAATGATGATCGTGGCACCCAGGTTGGTGGCAACTTGGGCGAAAGTGGCGTAGGTGGTGTACGGAGCAACGTCATCAGGGATCGCCCAATCATAGTTGTCGGCGATTGAACCGCCGGGAAAGCGCAGCGTCGTCCAACCGGCTTTGGTGACTTCGGGAACGCCATCCTGAACGTTGAAATCGGGGCAATAGACGGTCGCGTTGATGCCGAACCAACGCGTGTCGGCGGTGCGGACGGCGTCGCCGGCGTTAACGACGATGTGCGCGGTCGGGACGGGCGTCGGGGTGGCGCTGACGTAGGCCGAATTGGCGCCCGTGCCGTAGCCGTTCACCGCATTTACCTCATAGTAATACGTCGTCCCGTTGACCAGACCGGTATCCGTGTAGGTGGCCGCAACCGGACTGCCGATGGTGGTGTAGCTGCCTTGGCTGCCGGGGTTGCTCGTCGCACGCAGGACGTTATAACCAGTCGCGCCGGGCTGGGCGTTCCAGGTTAACTGCACTTGGGTGTTGAGCGGCACCGCCGTCAAACCCGTCGGGGCCGGCTCCACACCGACTGCGTTGGCGCTCGCCTGGGACGATAAGGGGCTGACACCGATGGGACTCACGGCCTCCACCACGTAATAATAGGTCACATACGTGACCACATTGGTGTCCGTGTAGGTGGCCGAAGCGTTTCCTACCGTGGTGGCAATCGGCGCGAAACCGCTGCCGCTCGTCGTCGAGCGCAGGACGATATAGTTTGTCGCGGTGCCACCTGAGGCATCCTGCCATGACAACGTTATCTGGTTCACCTGCCCCGTCGCCACCACGTTCGTTGGAGCCGCCGTGGTGGCACCCGGCGCGAAAACGGCAACCGCGAGCGTCATCTTGGTAGCAACTCCGCCTACGCCTTCGATTGCCGTGAAAGTGTTGGTGCCAGCCAGGAGGCCGGCGACATAACCCAAAGCTGCCGTCTGAAAGTTAACAATATCCACGGAGCTCGCCGTGCCGCTGGTGCAAAGATTGGCAATCGTTTCCCCGGTATTTGCATCATAACTGATCATCGCTGCCCAGGCGCCGGCCGGAGTGCTCGACGACGAAGTGACCGACAGGGTTGTGTCAGAGGCGACATTATTGCTGTAAACCGCAGGAGTGACGGTCGTGTCAACGCCGTTCAGGTCGAAGACCATCATGTCCATGGCTTGAACATTTGTCCCATTTGCATCCGTGCATGAGACTGTGCCACTGCCCGGAGTCGGGTTGTAGAGGTAATAAACGTTACAATCCGAGTATCCAGGGACGGCGGTTATTTCCGTAACCGCCTCCATGAGGGTCTGAGTAGTACTGGTGGTGGCATTGCTCCAGGTCATGAATGACGGCGACGTGTCAATGGAATTCTGATTTCTGTCCCATAACTCGGCCACCATCACGCTTGCCCCCGGAGAAACTGTAAAACCCGTGCTGATAAAATTGGTACTGGCAACGAAATGTGCTGAATTTAGCCCCCCATCAAGAAGGGAAATAGCGGCCCGGGCGCTGCCGCACAACAAAAGCCCGGCAACAGCCAGGCCAAACCCTGCGTGTTTACCGGCTTCTGTTTTCATAATTTCATAACTGCCATTGGTCACGTTTCATGGGCCTCTGCTTCCATTCTTAAGCTTTTTTGCGGATTGGTTTCATAAAAACGCCAATTTTCCCTCACCGTATAACCCCGGATTCGTTGGGTTTGAATGGGCAGCACCGGGTCACGTCCATATAGACACCCCTGGCGGTGTTTGGTTTCGCCGGTTTCGCCCCAAAGCGCGTTGAGCGCCATCCCACAGACAAGTGTGTGCCAGCCGCCAAAAACCGACAATTTATTTCCAACCAGCCGCGTTCTGGCTGGCTCATTTCCGTATCATTGTCTGTGAAATCAGCGCGTTCTGCTTGTGTCTACCCGCGTTTAACTTTGTTGATCTTTGGCCAGGACCTCGGCCAGCGCGGCCACGGCTTTGGCCAAGTGGGGTTGGGTAATGGTCAACGGGGGCGTGAAGCTGATGACGTTGCCAAACTCGCCTTCGGGCAGCGCAACGAATCCCGCTGCCAGCAACGCTTTGATGGCGGCAAAGGTCTCCACGGTGGCCGGAGCACCGTCGTGACGGCGCAGTTCCACGCCGGCCATCAATCCCTGGCCGCGGACGGCGACCTGGAGGGCGCCGGTGGTGATTTTTGATTTCAATTCGGCCAGCAGGAATTCGCCGAGCTCCGCGCTGCGCTCAGGCAGTTGCAACTGTTCGATTTCGCGGAGTTGCGCCAGGGCCATGGCGCAGCCGACCGGGTTGCCCAGGAAGGTGCTGGTGTGAATGGCTTCGCCGCGCGAGACGGGCCACGCGGCGTCCATGATTTCGGCGCGCCCGACGCAAGCCGACAAGGGAAAACCGCCGGTGAGCGCCTTGCCCAGGCAGATGAGGTCCGGGGTGACGCCGGCGTGGTCGCAGGCGAACCATTTTCCGGTGCGGCCCAATCCGGTGTAAATTTCATCCACAATGAGCAGCGCGCCGTTCTGGTCGCACAAGCGCCGAAGCATGGGCAGGAATTCCGGCGGCGGCACATTGATGCCGCCGCGCGCCTGGATCGGTTCGACCAGAACGGCGCCCACCCAGCCGCGTTGAAAGAGCCGGCGAATGGTCAATTCCACCACCGGCAGGTCGGCGGCGGTGGCCGGGAACTTGGCGAACTGGGCGAACTCGCGCAGTTGCAGACGGAAGGGGTTGCGGAAGAGGTCGCGATGCGTGGCGTTGAGCGCGCCATAGCCCAAACCGTGATAAGCGCCGGAAAAGGCGATGACGCCATACTTGCCGCCCATGAGCATCGCGGTCTTGAGCGCCGCCTCGACCGCTTCAAAGCCCGAGTTCCCGAAAATCGTTTTGCCGGTTTTGCGTCCACCACTCCAGCGTTCGAAGGTGAGGCGGCTCAATTCGCGGGCCAGTTCGGCTTTGCGTGCGTGGGGATGCACGTCGCCCATGGCGTGGGGCAGACGGGCCAACTGTTCCTGACCGGCGGCCACGACGTTGGGGTTGGCATGGCCGGTGGCGGCGACGCCGAAGGCGGCCGTCAGATCGAGGTATTTCCTGCCCTCCACGTCCCAAACGTGGACATCCTTGGCGCGCTCCCACACGACAGGCCATGAGCCGTCCGATTCCATGAAGGTGACGTTGCGCGACTCGTAGTCCCGAAGCAGTTGCAAAATGGTTTTGGAATCGGCCACGGATGCTGATTGGACTAAACGCCGCGCTGCTCCGGGGGCCAGATCACCTTGTGCATCTGCACCTGGAACCGCACCGGCAGCGCGTCGGCGATGATTCTCTCCGCCAGTTGGCGGCGCGAAATGGGTGTCTGACCGGCCGGCATGCTTTTCAACGATTGGCATTGCTGTTCTCGCGTAAGCGGCTGAGCCCACGAGAATAGCAGCGGGCATACCAAATCCAGACGATGGCGGGCGATTTGTTGTTTGGCCCATTCGTAATCCTCAACGGTGCTGATGACGAATTTGACTTCGTCGGTGACCCGCAAATGCCGCAGGTTGTCCCAGCGATTGCGTTCCGCCTCGCCGCTGCCGGGACATTTCAAATCCATGACGCGGCGAACGCGCGCGTCAACGGGTGAAATGTCGTGGGCGCCGCTGGTTTCCAACAGCACGGTGAAGCCCTCGTCGCAGAGCGATGTCATCAGCGGCAGGGAATTCTTCTGCAGCAACGGCTCGCCGCCGGTCAACTCGACCAGGGGAAAGGCCATTTGAGGGCGGAGTGCGGACGGCGGAGTGTGGAGTGGAGAATGTTTAAACGGCGTGGCCAGTTCGCGGACACGAGCCAGGACAGTTTCCCGCGACATCTTGCTTCCTTCGGTGAAGGCATAGGCGGTGTCGCAATAGGAGCAGCGCAGGTCGCAGGCGGTGAGCCGGATGAAAATGCACGACAGGCCGGCAAAGGTGCTCTCACCCTGCAAACTCAGGTAAATCTCGTTTACGACCAGCGATTCGGACATGACGCCCAGTGTAGCCGCCGGGCAGCCAAGCGTGAACAACCAATTGCGTTGCGGGGGAGGGGAGCGGCACGTCTGGTTGCGAACTATGAGGCGGCCACCTTGCGGCCGGTCCGATAATCCTCTGCGCACGCAAGTGCTGCGGGTTGGGGCGACCCGCGCTCCTCCGGCGCGGGCTACCGGCGCGGGTTTAGCGCGGAATGCCGGCCAATGCGGTAACTGCCGGCAATGGCTCGGGTGACAAATGGTTTGGCGCGTTTCACGGCTGCTTGCAAATTGAAGCCAAGCGCCAGATAGGCGGCAATGGCTGCCGAATAGGTGCAGCCGGTGCCGTGGGTGCGGATGCCGGCGATGAAGGGCGCGGTGAGAAGCAACTCGGTCCGGCCGTCAAAAAAAATGTCCAAAGCTTCGCGTCCGGCGGGCAAGTGACCGCCCTTGACCAAGGCGGCACAACCAAAACGCCGGTAAATGAGGCGCGCGGCAGCCCGCAAATCTTCCGCAGTGGAAATCCTGCGTTCGGCCAGAATTTCGGCTTCGGACAAATTGGGGGTGACGAGGGCAGCCAGCGGGAGGAGTTCCCTGGCAAGCACGGCGATGGCATCCGGGTTCAGCAACCGTGTGCCACTGGAAGCTACCATGACCGGGTCAACGATAAGCGGCGGGTGATGCTTGAGAATTCCCCGAAGAATTCGCGCATTGAACCCCTGAACCCGATGGAGCTTCTGGCTCGTCTTCTCCCTCTCCCCCTTGGGGGAGAGGGCTGGGGTGAGCGGGCCGTCCTCCGATCCAAGGTTCATGGAAAGGGCAGACGAACGTCGGCGCAGACCACCCGGCTGCCGGCCTTTTCGCAGTGCGGACGAGCGCTTGAAGAACTCCGCGACTGCGTGGACGTTCTGCGCCGATAACAGCATGCCGGTCTTGACTGCGCGTGGGGACAACTCCGCAAACACAGCTTCGATTTGTTGGCGCAGCATTTTGGGCGAAACCGGTTGGAGTGCGAGAACCTGCCTTGGGTTTTGCGCGGTGAGACCGGCAATGGCGCTGGCACCGTGGACGCCGAGAGCGGCGAAGGTCTTCAAGTCGGCCTGGACGCCCGCGCCTCCACCGCTGTCCGAGCCGGCGATGGTGAGCGCCACAGGCCGTTGCGTATTTGGCAACATGGCGGAACGGTAAATCATTTATTTAGGCAGGGGTAATTCGGGGGGAGCCGGCGTTTCGGGTAGTTGCGCTTGCAGTTGTTGTTGGGCGGCGCTTTGGGCCGCGTTCACATCGCTGGCCGACATGGTGGAGGCACAGGCAGCCAGGAAGCTTTGGGCTTGGGGCACGTTTTGCAACTGGGCGAGCTTGAGCCATTTATAGGCTTCCACGCGGTCGGCTTTCACCCCGATGCCTTCCAAATACATTTGGCCCAGCTTGAATTCCGCCAAGCCATTGCCTTGTTTGGCTGAACGGAGGTACCAAAGCAGGGCTTCATTCAAATCCCGCGGATAGACCAGGCCCTGTTCGATAAACTGGCCCACGTTATACTGTGCCACAGGATGTCCCTGGTCGGCGGCCTTGTGAAACCACTCGGCGGCTTCCGCCATGCGCTGCTGGCTGAAGAGGATCGAGGCAAAATTATTCTGTCCTTCAGCAAATCCGCCTTCGGCGGATTTTTGGAACCAGTCGTAGGCTTGGGCGTCGTCCTGGGTCACGCCCTGCCCTTGCAGATACAAGACCCCGAGGCTGTTTTCGGCCGCGGCGTTGCCCTGGTCTGCGGCGCGGCGAAACCATTTGGCGGCGTTGGTGTTGTCTTTGCGGGTGTTATAGTAGATCATTCCCAACTCGTTTTGGGCGGTGACGTTGCCCTTCTCCGCGGCGCGTTGCAACCAGGTGATGGCTTGCGTATCGTCCTTTTGCGTGCCCAACGCGTTTTCGAACAGCGTACCCAAATTGTATTGGGCATCGGTGTTGCCCTGTTCGGCCGCCTTCTGGAACCAGGGAAGGGCCGCCGCAAAATCCCTGGTCGTTCCCGAACCGGAAGCATAACACAGCCCCAGTTGGAACTCGGCATCCGCCAGCCCCTGGTCGGCGGCTTTGTGGAACCACTGGAAAGCCTGCGTCAAGTCCGCGTTCGTCCCTTGCCCGTTGACGAAGTGCTGGGCGAGCTGAAATTGTGCGCGGGCGTTTCCTTCGTCCGCCTTGGCTTTGAGGGCGGCAAAGATGCGGGTTTGGTAATCAGGCTGGCGGCTTTGGGCCACGACATCGTACCGCCAGGCCGGGACGAGGGCGGAGAAGGCAATGAGCACGACGGACAGGGGGACCAGGAGCGGAAACGTTCCACGCAAGAGCCAGCCGGGGGCGGGTTTGCCCGGCGATGCGGGAATGGCAGCGGGCGCCTGAAATTCGTGCCACCGTTCGCACAACAGAATCATGGCCAAGGGCAGAATTTGCATGAAGATGCGAAATTCATTAAAGCCGCCGTACCACAACTGTGCGATCAGAAAGGCCACCATCACAGCCATGTACGGCAGGAACCGCCGCCGCCAGCCCAGGGCCAGGACGGCTACTATGGTCCCGGCATTGGCGAAGATCGGATGATTGAGCGTGAGGGAACCCAACTCTTTGAAATTGGCGATCAGAATCGTGGGCTTGAGCAACCCGGCCAGACTCTTGGCGTTGCCCATGGAAAAAGCGGCGGCGGGCAGATGCAAGTGATTCAACATGATTTTCTTGCCCAGCACGTAAACGGCAACGATAAGGCCGCCCACCAGGCATCGCTTCCACCATTTCCATTGGCGGGCGAACAAGGGCAGCAGCGCGCAAACGACCACCGTTTCCTTAAAAAAGCCGCCGACGCAAGCCGTCAGCACCATCAACCACATCTGGCGGCGTTCGAAAAAAAGCAGGGCCAGTGTGAAGAATAGTGTGGCCGGGATATCCCAAGGATAAAAATAAAGACCCGAGGCGGGAGAGAAATCATACATCTGGCCGGCAAAAATGCCGAGGTTGATGAATAACGAATAACGCAGGGAAAGGATGACCACCAAAAACAGAAGAAACAGCCATACGGCCTGAAAAGCCGCGAACAGGATGCTATACTGTTCGGCCGGGAGGGCGTTGGGATTTTTGACCACCCAATCGAAGAGCCAGCCCGACAGCAACAGCCCGGAGAGGCGTCCGCGCCATACATCGCCCAATTGGTTCAGGTGAAAATTGGGAACCGAGCACGAAGAGAAGACCCAAAGATTGGTGGAATTATGCAGGACCCCGAAGGCGAAGCTTTTGACCAGATAGTAATAGGCCACGCTCAGCGAGATCGCGACTATCAATTCCACGGCTCCCCAAGGCCACAGGGATTTCTTTCGCCACAAACCGGACAGGGTGGCGAAGACCTGCCGGCGGGGGCCGGGCGGCGTTGGTGGAACCGCCGGCACCGCCTTTGCGGGTGAAACCTTCTTGACCGTTTTGTCTCGCTTCATTCGGGAGAGTTTACCGAGGTGCCGGTTACCAGCGCCGCCAGTCTGGTGAAGGGCACGGGACTGTCAATCCTTAATTCCGCAGTCACGCCCTATCGTCCCAGCTTGCAATCGCCAACGCCGCCCGCCATGCTGGACGCATGGACAAGGACCGAGTCGCGGAAATCCTGGTCGAGATTGGAGTGTTGCTGGAACTCAAGGGCGAAAATCCCTTCAAGACCCGAGCGTACGCCAATGCGGCGCGGGTGATGGAAAGCCTCAACGAACCCCTGGCCAAAATCGTGGCCGAAAAGCGGCTGGGCGAAATCAAGGGCATCGGGGAGGCGCTGGAACAAAAAATCACCGAGCTGGTGGAAACCGGAAAACTGAAATACTACGAGGAATTGAAGGCGTCCATCGCGCCGGGCCTGGTGGAAATGCTGGAGATAGCGGGCCTGGGGCCCAAGAAAATCCAGGCGCTCTCCCGGAAATTGGGAATTGACTCGATAGCCAAGCTGGAGGAGGCCTGTCAAAAGGGGCGGGTCGCGGAATTGGATGGCTTTGGCGCCAAGACGCAGGCCAACCTATTGGAGGGGATCGCGCGGCGGCGAGTCTACGCTGCGAAACACTGGCTGAGCGACGCGGTGCGCGCCGCGGAACCGCTCTTGGACACATTGCGCGAGCATCCGGAGGTGAT
>Ga0326727_10024308_pt1 | contig 11472 bp, 4 predicted proteins | sample MB2enrmetagenome_FD_207643 | JGI IMG/M metagenome (GOLD analysis project Ga0326727, IMG submission 207643) | Lab enriched peat soil microbial communities from McLean, Ithaca, NY, United States - MB29MY | ecosystem: Environmental > Terrestrial > Soil > Wetlands > Peat | place: USA: New York... | reverse complement strand
CTTCCGACAACGCCTCGTAGTTGGAGATTAAACTGGCGCTCGGAGACCTTCCTATAGCGGTCAAACGCCTCTTCCAGTTCGGGTGTGTGCTGCCGAACGTCATATAGGAACAGCAGTAGACCTGCAGCCTCACGAATCTGGGGGCTTTCAGCCGGATTAGCGTAATCAACCTGTCCGGATTCAATATCAATTGACAGAAATCGCAACGCGATCTGTTGTGACTCCCTCGGAAGGATGCCTGCGCGCTCCGAAAGCAGTCGCTTCAATACACCACGACACGCCTCCTCCAATTCGGATTGGCATGCACACGCCCCGAGCAACTGTCGTACTCCAGAAGTATTGCCAGATTCAAGCAAAGAACCCAGGCTATTCACTACTCCGGACTTAAGCCTCGTAAATGTCTCTCCAAAGTCTTCTTCAGACAGAAACGTTTCTATATTTAGGTTGGCGGATGATGCTGCCGATTGAAAGAACCTTACAACCCGTCCCCAACTGAGTCCGTCGCTAGTCACACTTGCGAAGATTGCAAGGGTACTGCCGCAGCGCTTGATCAAAGCCTCCAAGATTCGCCTGTCTTTCGCGCGAAGCGAAAAACGCCGCACGACCTCTCCCAGAATGTCAGCAGCAATGATTATGCTGCCGCTGGTTAGCGAGACACGAGACTTAACCTTCTTGGGAGCTTTAGGAACCGCCCTGAGAAGCGAAGTGTGGATTTTATTCGCGGTGCCGAGATCAATCGGGCCTAGATAAGACTTGATCTCCTCAAATATTTGTGTGTACCTGTCAGAGAGATCGACTTCACATTTGAGGACAATGTCGTCGCCTTTTGGTGACGATAAGGCTTTTGTTCGTTTGGAAAAAGCGATCAACGCAGCCTTCTCATCCCCTGACAGTGTCGGTCCGAATTTGGCCCGTCTAATTTTGGTGGTCATCGACAAATCCTCAAGTCCTCAGCGCTCGTTGCCACATCGCAATCTGGATACACACGTGCCTAAAGAACAGCGGCAAGCAGTTCAGTTCTACTTAATCAGATCAGCCTCCTTCAATGGTTCCAAGACGCCATTTTGGAGCTTGCTCTTGTCAAAGCCCGTGTCGGACACTGCCCGGATACTAACCTCAACCTTGCCAGCCATGTCGGCGAGGTTCGCAATCGCGTTCCACGCGCTATAAAGCTCGTCACGATTGGCGGTGAAGCTTACCTGCACAACCTTTTCCGTGGCTGTCGGTGGGGCGGGACCGGGCTCTGGCCCGGGAGGAGGCGTAAGCTCACCAAGCGGCGGAGTTGGACCCGGAGGCACCGGACTGGGTCCTGGCTCATGCACAGCCTCCGCGGGGATCGCTTCGGGGAGCATCACAAAGCCCGATTCAAGGTCAACTTCGTCCTCTGAGATCGGGACGTTGAAGCGGACTTTGTTTCTGACGACCTGGTATTTACCAGCGGCATCAAGTGCAGGGACGCTCCCGGTAAAGTAGCCGAAGACTCCTTCCTGCACGCCTCGCGCAATGGCCTTCTGAATAACCTCTTGGTTGGTCATCCGGGTATATCCGAGGAATGAGTAGAAACCGCTCACCACGTCCGCGCAACGAATACCGTGCCGAGGCGGTTCGCCTTCTCCAAGCTTGAATAGTTCCCCAAGTTTCACCGGGTTCAGAGTTGAAAAGACCCGAGATTGCACCTGGGTCAAGAGTTCCATGCTCCGCTCAAATATCATGGCCAGATGCCGGCTGCTGATTGTCGTCTGGAGCGGACGGCCGCCGACCTCGATCTTCTCAAAGGTGATGGTGCCCTGGGCCAGCTTGGGAAGCCAGACCTCCGGGTAGAGTTTCACAAAGGCAGACTCGGCGGCGCTGGCGTGAGTGGCCTTGCGCTCCCGCAGTTCGTCAGTTTGTTCCTTGGTGAGATTGTGTTTCTTCGCCGATTTGCTGACGCGATCAACGGCGATGTAATAGCGGACATCACGGCGCAGACTTTCTGTCTGGTCCGCGGCAGGAATTGCCAAGGCCAAGCCGTTCTTGTATATGCGCGGCTTACTCCCGCACTTTTCCAAGTAATCCGTTGCTAGCGCATCCCTCTCCTTAGTGGATTTGGTCGCGAAGTCGAGAGGCAAATAGGCAATCTGGAAGCGAGGCTGTTCGTCCGGGATTTCTCCGGATGCGGTGGGCCAAGCTATAGCAGCATGGTGTCCGGCTAGCCGTTCCTCCAGCATCGTCTTGATCTCGGCGGTGACCAAGCCCTCATCGCGTGCAACAGCATCCGCTTCCTGTTCGATAAGGAGGGTCACATTGGGATCTTGCTTGAAACAGTAGCGCACGCCGTCGAAGTGGAGGTACAAGCATTGTTGCCTGAGTTCGGCGAGGCACGCCTTCGCCGTGAGACTGTCGAGGTCAGGGCCAACACAGGCCGCGAGAAGGTCCGACTCTGAAACTCCAGGAGGAAGCACTTCCGTGGTCCCCGCACCCTCACGACGCAGGCCGCCGAAAGAATAGAGAAAGATCGCTGTCGCAAGACGGCTGGCGAGACCCTTCCCGACCTCCGCTGGGTTAGCCTTAGCTCGAAGTTTATCAATACGGCCGGCTGTAGAGTTTGAGCCAACAAGGTCAGCCTGAAAGACGGCGTCAAAGCGGTTCATGAGGCCGAGTTCCTTAACGCAGGCACGGCGAACTTCCGGATCGTTGAGCAGTACGTCGCCAGGGCCAAGCACGATGCCACTCTTGCCCGCCTTGTGTTGCGCACGCAGGCAAGCTGCAAGGAAACGCAATGCGCCTCGGGTCCGTTGGTACTCTGGAAGCGACGCCCATCGTTGGCGCATTAGGTCAAGCAGAGCTGGGTGGAATGGATAAGCCAGTCGCATCCTATCCCGCAGTTGGATTCCATCTTCGGCGGCGCCCTGCTCCTCCGCAGCGTTGGCCGCGTACGCCTTCCGCATCTGTGTATATATCTCCTGGTACACAGAGGCGGCGGCACCGGAAACTGCCTCGTCAGGCATCTTCTCCAGCAGGCGGCGCTGGATGACCTTGAAGACCTCGTCTTGTTCAACCGGCTCGCGCAGAGCGTCCTTACGCCCGACGAAGTGATCCAGTGTCTGTAGAAGCTGGCTATGTTGTAGCGTCTCGCTCGGCTGACTTGACGGGAGAGCCAGCAGAACGACCGTCCTCGGCGCATTTGCGGCTGCCACTGTGAGTTCTTTTAGGAAATTGAGAGTCTGTTCGCGGAGATCTGTCTTCAGGACCTTCACACCACCAGAATTGATCAGGTATTCCAGGGTTTCATCCAAAAGGATGAGGTTTGGTTCGTCGCCAAAGAGTTTCATCAGATCGTCGGCAGCAGGCGACACCCGGGCCTCATCATTGGCCCGCATGGCTTCATATCCGGCCTGCCCGCCGAGCTTGAGGGCCAGCCAGCCCCACAAGGTTTGTACCCTGATGCCATCGATCTCCTTGCCTTGCTGGGCGTTGAAGAACTGCCCATCCACGACGGCGACCCGGACTCCAGTCGGACTCTCCAGACCCTTCGCTTCGGGTAAGACATCCAATGCCTTACGATTTCTCGCCGCGTGAAATAAGGCGGCCATGGTGTGGGACTTCCCTCCGCCGAAAGGTGTCATCAGTTTCAGAACAGGAGCACCACCCTTGTCCGCGAGACGTTTTAGCACCTCATCCAGCAGAGACTTGAGGCCGACTGTAACGTACGACGCTCGGAAGAAGGACTCGGCATCACGGTATACCGGGGCGACCGTGCCTGACCCGTCGGCCAGAGGGCCGAGATCAAGGGCGAAAATGTCGGTGCCTGCATTCTCTTTCAATACGTCGGGGTGCAGATGCACCGACTCGATCCATGGTTTCGGGTTATTACTCATGACGTTCCCCTCTATTTCGCGAAGAGTCTATCCTGCCCTGTGCGTCGATCTTCTACCATTGCCTTGCCCACCATTACGGCGTTCCAATTGGCCAGCAGTTTGCCGAGGGCAGTTTGCTCCGACGTGGACGAGACGTCAGAGAGTTCACCACCGCTCAGGGCCGGTCCCCCAATTGCTTGCGCGATTAGGCGGAGTTGTTCCACGTTCGGCTTGGCCTCATCCAGGAACTCCGGTATCTTGAGGGGCTTGTGCTCCAAGAGCCATAGGAGCCGGTGCAAAGTGTCCACTGCCGGGGCGGCCGTACCGTCTTCGGCTAACTGACCGAGAGCGTTCTCTTTGCCGCGCTCGGTAAAGTCATGCAATCGGTACTTGCTCTTCTTCTTTTCTAGTAGGGCGCCCTTACCTTGCGTGAGACCGTGTTGCCCATCCAGCTCAACATGTGTTCCGTTGGCGAAAATGATCGCCTCGCCGGCGTCCAATTCTGCCGCCCCGTAGGTGTAGCGCCAGAGAACATAGAAACGCGTAGCAGGGTCGAGGCCGGCAAGGCTGGTCTGACCCTTCTTCGATCCGACGGTCTCGGAAAGTTTGCCCAGAATGGTCTCGAGGACAACTGTCTCGACCTCAGCCAGGAACCGCTCCGCAGGCACCTCCTCGCCGTTGGCGTACTCCACGCTGCCATATTTTGTGAACGCCCTTAAACCGGCCCCCACGCAGGCAATCACCAGGTCTGCGCCGGAGATGCCCATCTCCCATAGGGTGTTAACGCGCTCCCGGACGATACTTCCAAGCTCTGGGACTACATTCGTCTCATAGTTTCCGGTCTTAGAAGATGGATCGCGTTTTCGCGCGACAAGGAAAATGCTGGAGGCGAGCATAGCTTTGTCTACTTTCATGCCTCCCGGTCGTTCAGTGGCTAGCGGCCATGCTTCCGTCACCTCGAAGCGAGCTTTTCGAAGGGAATCTATCAGAGTTGCCCATCCCAAAGTGGTCTTGTGGGCATAGACGATCGTCATGCTTCCGTGGGACTTGAGCAGTTGGAATGCACGGATAAACGCTTCAGTCATACCACTCTCGTAAAAAGTCCGAGCTTTACCCCGATCATCGCCATGTCTATAGAACGCCGCAATGATTTCAGCTTTCTTGGGAGTTAGTTCCGAGGTCAAGTGCTCTGGATGCTCAAACCTCAACATTCTCTTTAACCAGACGTAGAAAAAGTCCGACAGATTGGAATAGCTCACATTGTCGTAGTAAGGAGGATCTGTGACAATCGCATCAAAAGTTAACTCTTCGAAGGGTGGGCTTTGCGCGCTACCGCGTACGACCTTAGCTGCCGGGCCTTGTGGCAATTGGGAAAGCACGGCGATCATGGAATCGATGCTCGCCTGCCAACCAGCCGCCTCCGAGTAGAACGGGTTTGACTCAGGGAAATCCCACGTCATCGGAAGCGATTGTCGGCTGAAGGAGTGGACAACCCCTCTTCCGCCTGTGTAGTTCCAGAGGCAGAGCGTGCTGGAGAAGTTAACCATCCGGCTCATCATAAGTGCTGAAAGTGTTACAACCGCGCTCTTATGACCGCTGGGACTTGGGATCGCATCCGACCTGGTCAATTCGCGCACTGCGTCAGCGAAGGACAGTAGAGAGAGCATCTGCCGGGGCGTAAACAACTGCGCCCAAGTCGTGATACCGAAATGTTGAGTGTCGAATGATCTAGGATTCGCCTCAATGCGATCATCAACCGGCGAGATGTCCCTTTCCTCGCATAGGTTCCTAATCCGCTCCCGGATGGCATCATCGTTCGGAACGCAAGCGGGGACATTGTCTGCGGATAGATATACCTTCCCCTTGTGCCCTTCGCGCATGCACACGCTGGCGGTCATCTGAGTTTGGAGGCGGCCTGCAGTACTTTCAGCCTTCACATAATCACTGTCCGCTACCGTCCCGCAGAAGGGGCAGGTGGCATTGCCAGCTTTAGAACCGGCCTCGGGGTCGAATCCCAGGCCGGCTTCGGATTTAGACTCGACGACCTCAAACCGGACCTGTTTTTTGTCTTTAGGCGCAACGACCTTGAGTGCGACATAGCGGTCTTTCTTCTTGCAGAGCCACGTCTGCCGGAGAAGTGGCACGTTGGCACGACACGTGGGATTCTTGCACTTGACGATTCGGGTCCAAATATAGGCCACCGGTATCAAATAGCCCGCAGGAACGACTCCCGGATCGTGCTCTTTGAACCAGTCAGTCTGTACCGCTGGTTTCTTCTTCGTTGTGCTTTGCGGGTCGGGGACAGGCGGATAAAGATCTCCAACTTCTGCCTTGACCTTATTCAAAACCCAGTTAGCCCAATACCGAACTTCTTCGGCCAGCCCTCCCCAAGTGGTCTCGCCTTTCTCATTCTTCGGCCCGGTCATACCCCGCACCGACGTATCAGGTTTGCCGTATTTCTGCGGATAAACGAGCGTGCATAGTTGGATGATGTGAGCAACAGGATTCAGGTCGAGGGCGTAGGCTTCGCAGCCAAGACGCAGGGCTTCAAGCGGAATCGCTCCGCCGCCAGCAAACATATCGAGGACGCGGGGACGCGGCGCACGCCCAGCGATGACGTCCTCCATCGTCACTGTTGCTCCCGGGAACTTGAACTCCTCCACCCATCCAGGCTTGGTTGTCCTATCGGCTTTCCATGCGGCGAGTTCCTGCGTCAACCGGTCGGCATGGGCGATGAGGATATGTCTTTGTGCCTCTTCGATTGCTCGCGGTCCGCCAGGATACTTGCAGAGATCCTTCACAAATCTCGCGGAGTTAGCGCGACCGAGAGATTTCTTCTTTTCATCTGAGCCACCGTTAGGCACGAAACGAGACGCAGGCACCAGTGCGCCGTACACTGCGGCGCGACAGGCTACCAAGGGCCGACGTGCCCACCACAAGTGGAGAGTAGAGATGTGCCCGTCACGAACTGATTTCTCTCGACTGGCCTCGGCGGAGATTGCCTCAATTGGCAGATAGTCTTCGATCAAGCGTTTGTCGTCGGTCATATGTTCAGCTTCCTCTGCTTGCCGGCCGCGTCCATGATCGACTCTGCCGGGATGTCATAGAAGCGTGCTGACACAACCGGTTTTGCCGCGTGCTCAAGATGCTTGGCGGGGTTCTGAATCATTATCGGGGTTGGATCGGGATCTTGCAGCGGGTTCCAAATCACATAGAGCCAGAAGGAGTCGCCAAGTTGCTGCGCCTTATACCATTCGTTGGTTGTGAGCCGAATGGGCTGACCCTTCTGACGACCCTTAACCTCGATTCGGCGCACGCCGCTGACTGGATCGCGATAGCCAGTCTGCGAGTCGGCGGGACCGAGGCTGCGAATATCGAACCCTATCTTGAGGTGACCCACCCTCTCGGTCTCCCACCCACGTCCTCTTTCATGGGCGATGACCACATTCTCGGCGGCCAACTCAATTTGGCGCGTGATGAAAGGGTCGAGTTCTTCGAGCAGAGCTGGTGAAAGCGGTCCCTCGGCAGACGTCGCGGGGAGGACTACGGCGGTGGCTAGATGACGCAAAGGACCATGGCGGGCGACCTCCAGACGTTTTAGACCGTCGAACCTCTCTTGCCGCGTGCGCTGGAGGTCAGTCAGATCATTCTCCGCGCGCTGGCGCGCCAAGGCTACCTCTGGAGCTGTGGCCTCACGCCCCCGTAAGGACATGACACGGTCCTGCGCCGCCCTGATGCGAGCGGTGAACGACTTTTCGAGGTAGTCCCGGCAAACTTCGACGAAGTGCTGGCGCTCCTTTTGACATGCCTCGCGACGGTCTTGCTGATAAGTGGACTTCAGGAAGTCCGCGGCGGGTTCGGAGTCGAACCGCCGACTCGTTGCCGGCGGGGATGGATGCACCGGCAGGTCGAGCAGCACGTCAGCCGGAATGACGGAGAATCTCTCCGCTGAGTCGACGGCGGTTTCTTCACGTACGGCAACAAGTTCTCCGTAGAGAGCCTGCGGCACACCTTTCGTGTTTTGACCACGAATGGAGATCTCGAAGAAGTGCAGGAGGTACGGAGCGTCTGCGGCCGCATCGACAAAGAACGCCGTGGCGCCGGAGAGCGGCGCAAGGCGTTCGTTGAGCTTCTCATCAATAGCTGAGTAAAGCGGATGGCCCGGGCCGAGCAAGACGGCGTCTATGTGCTGATTCTGTTCGAGATCCTCCTTGTTGAAGGTAATCTTCCGATACGATGTCTCCGGCTTCCCCATATTCCGCACGGTTTGAAGCCGTTCTGAGCGTAGGTCAGCCAGAACATGTTCCACGCGCCACAGGCCGTCCGCGCGAGGCTCGACCTTGAGACCGATTTCCTTGGACGCCTTGATGAATTGGTCTTCGACATAACTCGGCATGAGACGGCGTTCTTCGGCCTCCACATTTGCCCTTTGAAATCCGGAGAAGTCCACGTTGGCCCGGGCCAGGGCGATGCCGGTGGCCTGTTCGTAGCGAACCAGCCGCGACGGATCGACCTTTTCGATAAGGTCGAGATATTCATCAAGCCGCCGCGGATCATGCGTCGCTTCGCGCAGCATCTCCGGGAGGTTCACGTCGTTCAACGAAAGCACCTCACCAATAACATCGAAGACTCGATCGGCAAGAACGGCGCGCATCTGCTCCAGTTTTTCTAGTAGCCGCTGAAGGATGCGCCCTTCAATGATGGGTTGCCCATCCTCGGACTCGGCAGCAACGAAGTTGAATGCATGGCATTCAAGCGTCTGCCCAATTCGGTGGATTCGACCCAAACGCTGCTCCAGACGAGTTGGGTTCCAGGGCAGATCATAGTTGACCATCAGGTGGCAGAATTGGAGGTTGATTCCCTCGCCGGCCGCTTCGGTAGCGACGCAGATTTGACGGGAGGTGCGAAACTCTTCCTGCGCACGCTTGCGTTCATGCGGATTCATGCCGCCGTGAATTTCACAAGTTGAGTAACCCCACGCCTCCAGGTGCTTCAGGAGGTGTTTGAGTGTATCCCGGTGCTCGGTGAAGATGAGCAGCTTGCCGCGGCCGTCCTTGAGTTCGTGGAATTCCGCCTTTTTCAGGCACGCTTGTAGTGCTCCGAGTTTGGAGTCAGCCTCCGGGCCCTTTTCCTTAAGCCGCTTGGCGCGGGCAAGAACTTCGCTCAAGGCGGCGATCTCGGTGCGGATCTGGTCCAATTCGAGAGACGACGTGGTTTCGTCGAGAAGCAGGTCCAATTGGGTCTCGTCGAGGTCGTCCTCTTCCTGTTCTGTGTCGGCTAGGCGGCCTTGAAGTTGCGCCAACCGCTTCGACCGTTGTGCTGGAGGAAGAGCTTCGAGATCATCCAGGAGCTGCTTCTGCTTGTCCAAACGGCGGACAAGAGACTCGTGAATAGCCATCGTTGAGCTAGCCAGACGACGCTGAAAAACTGTTCTGGCCAACGCTACGCTGTGCTTCTTGTTGCCGCTTGCCTGAGGCAGAAACTCATTGATGTAAGCGGTGACGGCCTTGTATAGGTCGTACTCTTCGCGGTTCAAGCGGAAGGCAACTGTATGGGCAAAGCGGTCCGGGAACAGTCGGCGACCGTTCAGGTCCTTCAAATCTTCCTTAAGGCGTCGAAGTGCCCAGGGACAATCCGGCCCGAGCCTGAGAATCTCCCGTCGAATCTCCCCGGCTTTGTCTGCCAGTCGATGCGGCTCCGGGAAAAGATCGGGGTCCAGCAGGCGGACGAAGTGTGCGAAGCGGTCGTCATCTCCGTGGTGAGGTGTTGCCGTGAGAAGCACGACGTGGTCGGCCTGGGCAGTCAGTTTCTCGGCGAGTTGATACCGCTTGGTCTTTTCTACCTCGTCCCCACGCGTTGACGATTTCTTAGTGTAAGCACTGCACTTATGGGCCTCATCGATGATCACGAGGTCCCATTGCTGCTGCCAGACCCGCTCTCTGACGTCGTCCTGCTTGGCATAGTCCATCGAAGCTACAACCAGGTTGCTACGCTGCCATGGGTTGGTCAGCTGTTGCTGGTCTACTGCCGAGAAGATGATGTCAAAGGACTCTCCGAACCAACGCTGCATTTCATCCTGCCACTGAATGGTTAGTGGCGAGGGGCACAGGATGAGTACACGCTCAATGGCTTCTCGTAGCTTTAATTCTTTGATAAGCAACCCAGCCATGATCGTCTTGCCGGCACCAGGGTCATCCGCAAGCAAGAAGCGTAGGCGAGGCTGCGGGAGCATTTTCTCGTAGACCGCTTCAATCTGGTGGGGTAAGGTCCGAATCCCGGAGAGGCTGACGGCAAAATGGGGATCGTGCGTATACGCCAGACGAATGCGAGTTGACTCGACCAAAAGGCGGATCTGGTCTGCGTCGGCAGGAGTGATCGTTGTCGTGTCGTTGCCGCCGCCGTCGCCTATAAGAAGATGGGCTTCTTCCTCGGAGATGACCGTCTCGTCGAGGTAACCGTCAGGCAGGCGGACCCGACACTCCATGCCCTTCCCGAGAGGCCGAACTCCTTCGAGGATCACGGCCTGATCGAAATGACCCGGCAGCATAACCTTTTGCCCGATAGGAAGTCTTGACGAGTCAATTGCCATAATCACGCCAACGCCTATTTTCACTGACGAATTGCATTGGATCGGCTACACAATTTTCCGACGTGTCACGCACGGCCCAGGCCAACGACACTTTTCTGCTGCGGAATTTCTTCGAGCGTTTCGTCGAGATCGGGCGGAAAGCTGATAGATGCACGGAATGCGGCTCCCTGCTCGGGCGCGCTGCTTTCCTGTCTTCAGATTTTGAGGTGTATTCCATGCCTTCACCACATTACACCACGGCCAAAAGACAAGGGCCAGATCCGAAGACCTGGCCTTTCTCTGTTACACCTATTCCATTCACTCAGGCCGAAGGTGGTCAAGCAGCAGGCGGAGGTATGCCTCTGCCCCTAACCTTGCGGTCGAGGTAGGGTTTGAGCGCAGCGTCGAGTCGAGACTGGATGAGGCCCATCTGCTGTGGGGTCATCTTGCCGCTCGCAGCTGCTGCGGCAGTGGTAGGGGCCACCGGCGCCGGCGAGAGGCTCCTGAGCGCAGTTTGGGCTTGTTTCCCTGCCGCCAGGCCCCCGATCACCTGAGAGTACCGGCGCAGCACCGAAACAGCCTGCGTTCTGGTTTCCAGTTCTTCGGGCGATATGAGTGCCTTGATCTGCCCCGGGCGGTACCCGCTGGTGTCATACTGAGCGATCAGCTCGGCCTGTTCCTCGAAGATATGGAAGTCGTTGACCGCGGTTTAGGAGGCGTCCACCTAGTCCAGCACGGGCGCGGCGACGGCGGCGAACGAGGATATGCCCTTGCTGTAGTGACTTGGTGCGCAGCCTGCCATGAAAAGGCCGGCAAGAAGGAGGGGAGCGATGCGGAAGAGGCACCGTACAATTGATACTAGGATCTCGGAAGCGACACTTGCCACATCAAGTCGCGGCCTACGACTTGGATACATTTCACATAAACGGCATAGTTTTACCGATTATCGTTGATTTGCGCTTTAATCGGTAGTATTATTCCGATATGAGCGATTTGTCCTTTAGGTCGATCTCGGAACTCCAAGTCCTGCTTGGAGAACAGCTTCAGGCTCTTCGTCTCTCAAAGAAT
>Ga0326727_10024307_pt1 | contig 11472 bp, 10 predicted proteins | sample MB2enrmetagenome_FD_207643 | JGI IMG/M metagenome (GOLD analysis project Ga0326727, IMG submission 207643) | Lab enriched peat soil microbial communities from McLean, Ithaca, NY, United States - MB29MY | ecosystem: Environmental > Terrestrial > Soil > Wetlands > Peat | place: USA: New York... | reverse complement strand
CCGACCTTGCGAGAGAAAGAATGAATCGAGTGAAAAAATCGAAAATGTAGTGCCAAGAGGTTTTGCCGTCGTTGCAAGCCCTTGATTATCAAAGGTTCAGTTTTTCCGACTGTAGAAGATGGGTTTGAGCGCATGGCATGATCGAACCGCGCCCAAGCCATTTCTGGCCACCGAAATCTGCATCAACGACAAAGAGCACCATTCGGACGGCTACTTGCTGGCCCTGGCCTACGGCCAGACCTATCACAAGCTGCTGACGCTCACTGACGCCGCTTGGATCGGCTATTGCTGGACCATTCTTAACGTCGAACAACCCAGTTACGGGATGACCCGCTCTCTCTTCAAAATCAATCGGCAAAATGGTTTCATCCCCGAGCCTGCGAGCGCGCAGCTCCGGGCCTATGGCGCCTACAGCCGCCATATCCGCCGCGGCATGGCGCGCATCAATGCCGCCTCGGACGATTCCAACCTGCTGGCGAGCGCTTTCAAGGACGAGAATAACCGGGCCACGCTCGTGTTGCTCAACCGGGACGTCACGGCGGCAAAAGTCCAATTGCATTGGACCGGTGCCGGGCTGCCTATTATGGAATTAACCGATCCTTACCACCAAAACACCGTGCTGGACGCTCCGACCCAAGGCGCACAGCCGCTCGTGGTTCCTGCCGGAGCGATTGTCACACTGAGTGACGTGCCGCTCGTCTCCTTGCCGGATGATTTTCAAATTCCTTGATTCAAGCAAGCTTTGGAAATAACAGGCCCGTCCGCTTCCTGTATTCCTCAAACTGCGGATAGCGTGACAGAGAGCGGTCCTTCTGGAGCATGTTCCCGAGGATATAGGTAATCATCTTCATAACGTCATTCGCCAATGATCTTGACCAGCACCCGCTTGCGGCGCCGGCCGTCGAATTCGCCGTAGTAAATCTGTTCCCACGGCCCGAAATCCAACCGGCCCTTGGTGATGGCCACCACCACTTCGCGGCCCATGACCTGGCGTTTGATGTGGGCGTCGGCATTGTCCTCGCCCGTCCGGTTGTGGTGGTACTGCGCGACCGGCTCGTGCGGGGCCAGCTTTTCCAGCCACACTTCGTAGTCGTGCAACAGGCCCTCTTCGGCGTCATTGATGAATACCGAGGCGGTGATGTGCATGGCATTGACCAGGCAGAGACCCTCCCGCACGCCGCTTTGGCGCACCAATTCCTCGACCGTTGAGGTGATATTCACGAAGCCGCGCCGGGACGGCACTTCGAACCAAAGGTGTTCCGTCAAAGATTTCACCTTTGCATCTTACCACGGCTGCATCCCGCTGGACAAGCCTGTACGCCGGCCCGCGGGGGCATCGTCCGCCTAGTCCTTCAACTTCTCGCCTTTTTCGTGGCTGGTGTCGTCGCCGACGGTTTCCATCAATTGGATCAGGGGCAGGAACATGGCGATGACAATGCTGCCGACGATGACGGCCAGAAAGATGATCATGATCGGCTCCAGCAACGAGGTCATGGCCGCCACGGCGTTGTCCACTTCCTCGTCGTAGCTGTCGGCTATCTTCATCAACATTTCCGGCAGGGCGCCGGTTTGTTCGCCCACGTCCACCATGCTCACGACCATGGGGGGAAAGACCCCGGCCGCCTCCAGCGGAGCGGTGATGGTTTCGCCCTCTTTGACGCTTTCATGCACGGCACCCACGGCGTTGCCGACGATGACGTTGCCGGAGGTTTCCTTGACGATGGTCAGGGCCTGCAAGATAGGCACGCCGCTGCTGACCAGCGTGCCCAACGTGCGGGTGAACCGGGAGATGGCCACTTTGGTGATGACGGGGCCCAGGACCGGCATGACCAGTTTGAATTTATCCCACAGCCGGCGTCCGAACTTGGTGCGGATGAAAATGTTGAACGCTATCACGAAGCAGCCAAGTTCGATCATCGTCCGCGCAAAATGGAGTCGGATCATATCGCTGACGCCCAGGACGAATTGGGTGAACTTGGGCAGCTCCTGGCCGTTGCCCAGCGTGCCGGCGAAGATTTCTTTGAACTTGGGGATGACCACCACCATCAAGATGCCCATGATGCAGGTGGCCACGGTGATGACGGCGCAGGGATAGAACATGGCGGCGATGACCTTGCCCTTGATCTTCTGCGCCTTCTCCATGAATTCCGACAGGCGTTTGAGCACCACTTCCAGCACGCCGCCGATCTCCCCCGCCTTGACCATGTTGACAAACAGACGGTTGAAGACCTTGGGATGCTGCGCCAGGGCCTCGGAAAACGTGCTCCCCCCCTCGATGGCTGTGGACAATTCCCCCAGAATCCCCTTGAGGTTGGCGCTGCGCTCCTGTTTTTGCAGCACCCGCAGCCCCCGCAACAGCGGCAGCCCCGCTTGCACCAGCGTGGCCAATTGGCGCGTGAAGGTCGTCAGCACCTTCGTCTTGACTCTCCCGCTCAGGCCGGGAATTTTGATCTGGAAATTCAGGGCGCTGCCGCCGCCCTTCTTGCCGCCCTTGGAAGCCGCTTTCCTGGCCGCCCCGCCGGCGGGCCCCCCTTTGTCCTCGACCACCTTGGTCGGGTAAAACCCCATCTCCTTGATCCGGCCGATGGCCTCGTTTTGATTGGCGACTTCCAAGGTGCCCTTGGTTTCCTTGCCCCGGGAGTCCATGGCGACATAATTGAATTTTGGCATAAGACTCAGGTGTATTTGACGACTTCCTCTATGGTGGTCTCCCCATCGAAAATGTTGCGCAGCCCGTCTTCGCGCAGGGTGACCATGCCCAATTCCACCGCCTTCTGGCGCACGACCACCGTGGGCGCCCTTTCGTTGATGAGCAGCCGGATCGGTTCGGAGGCGATGAGCAACTCGAAGATGCCGCGCCGCCCCCTGTAGCCGGTGTCATTGCAAGTGGCGCAGCCCCGCCCGTAATAAAAGACTTTGTCGCCCACGTCGTGCGGCGAGAGGTTGAGCAGCGACAACTGGCTCTCCGTGGGCTCAAAGGGCGTGCGGCACTTCTTGCACACGGTGCGGACCAATCGTTGGGCCAGCACCGCCATCAGGGTGGAGGAAATCAGAAACGGCTCCACGCCCATGTCTATCAGGCGCGTGATCGCCCCGGGAGCGTCGTTGGTGTGCAGGGTGCTCAACACCAGGTGGCCCGTCAGCGAGGCCTGGATGGCGATCTGGGAGGTCTCCAAATCGCGCATCTCCCCCAGCATGATGATGTCGGGGTCCTGCCGCAGGAAGGCGCGCAAGGCCCGGCCGAAGGTCATCCCGATGGCTTCATTGACCGCCACCTGCATGATCCCCTCGATATCGTATTCCACCGGGTCTTCCACCGTCAGCAGCTTGAGCTCAATGCTGTTGATGGAGCGCAAACACGAATAGAGCGTCGTGGTCTTGCCGCAGCCCGTCGGCCCGGTCACCACCACGATCCCGTTGGGCTGCTGGATGGCCTGGCTCACATAATCCAGGATCGCCTTGGGAAAACCGAGCGTCTTGATGTCCAGGTTGACCGCCGCACGGTCCAGCACGCGCAAGACGACCGATTCCCCGAATTGCGTCGGCAGGGTCGAGACGCGCAGGTCTATGGTCCGTCCGGCGATCTGCAAGCTGATGCGCCCGTCCTGCGGCAGCCGCCGCTCCGAAATGTCCAGGCTCGACATGACTTTCAAGCGCGAGATGACCGGCAGGGCCAGGTGTTTGGGCGGCGGGGACATTTCGTAGAGCGCTCCGTCCACGCGGTAGCGGATTTTGAACTCGTCCTCAAAAGGCTCGAAATGAATGTCGCTGGCCCGGTCCTGCACGGCTTGGAAGAGCACCAGATTGACGAACTTGATGATGGGCGCTTCCTCCGCCAGGCTCTGCAAATCCGCCGCCGCCCCGGTGGCGGCCGCTTCGGCCGCCTCGCGCGCAATTTCGTTGTCCTGCCCCAATTCCTTGAGCACCTCGGCCACGCTGGATTGCGAGTCGCCGTAGTAGCGGCTGACCGCCCTTTCGATCTCGCCGGGGTCGGCCACCACGGGCACGATCTCCTTGTGGATCACGTAGCCCAATTCGTCCACGATGGCCGGATTGAGCGGATCGGCCAGGGCCAGTTGCACCGTCGAATCATAGACCGCCACCGGCACGCACTTGTACATCCGCGCCGCGTCGGCCGGAACCGCCGAGAGGATTTCCGGCGTCAGGTCCCGCTGGCTCAGTTGCACCACCTCCGTGCCCAGATGGGTGGCTATCACCTGCAACTGCGTATCCATGTCCAGCAGGCTGAAATCCTGCAAGATCTCCGAAAACGGCTTGCCGCTCCGATTGTGCTCTTCAATCACCTCTTCCAATTGCAGGTCGTCCAGCAGGCCTTGCGACCGTATCAAATCCAGGAGCGGGCTGGAAACGTGTGCAGGCATGGCTTAGTGGGTCGGTTCAGGTTGCGCCGCGGCCGTCTCCGCCTGGGCCGCTTCCCACTCCGCCAGTTTCTGCAGGATGGTCGTCGGGTCGTACGATTTGGTGACCACTTCATCGCGGGAGATGATCCCCTGCGCGTACTTCTCCATCAGGTACCCGTCCAGCGTCACCATCCCGTGCTTGGCCCCCGTTTGAATGTCCGACGAGATGCGGAAGGTCTTGTTGTCGCGGATGAGCGCGGCGATGGCCGGGGTGTTGATCATGATCTCATATACGGCGATGCGCCCCGGTTTGTCAATGCGCGGCAGCAACAACTGCGAAATGACCGCTTGCAAGACCGTCGAAAGCTGGATGCGGATGGTTTCCTGCTGGTTGATGGGAAAGGCGTTGACAATACGGTCTATGGTCTTGGCCGCCCCGGTGGTGTGCAGCGTGCCGAAGACCAGGTGGCCCGTTTCCGCCGCCGTGATGGCCGCTTCCATCGTTTCCAAGTCCCGCAATTCCCCCACCAGAATCACATCCGGGTCCTGCCGCAAGACCCGGCGCAAGGCCTCCGAAAAGCTCGGCACATCCACGTGGACTTCCCGCTGCGTGATGATGGACTTCTTGTGCTTGTGATAGTATTCAATCGGGTCTTCCACCGTCACCAGATGCACGTCGTCGCGCTCTTCGTTGATGATGTTGACCATCGAGGCCAGCGTGGTCGTCTTGCCCGACCCGGTGGGGCCGGTGACCAGCACCAAACCGCGCGGCTTGTAGAGCAGGGTCATGATGGTGTGCCGGGGCAGCCCGATCTCCTCCAGCGTCAGCATGCGCGTGGGTATCTGCCTCAAGACCACCCCGAAGTTGCCCCTCTCCTTGAACACGCTGACGCGGAACCGCGCCGCGTCACCGAAGGCAAACCCGTAGTCCGCCCCTCCTTGCTCCCGCACGTGCTGGATGTGGTCTTCGGACGTGATGCTGCGCATCAATTCCTCGGCGTCCTCCTGGCGCAAGGCCGGCCCATCCACTCGGTGGAGGATGCCATGCACGCGGATGGTGGGCGGAATGCCCACCCGGATGTGCAGGTCCGACGCCCCTTCGGCCACCACCAACTGCAACAGATCTGACATCGAATATGACATAGCAATCAGGCCAATTACATTCTTCCTCTCCTCAATCAATGTCTCCCACCGTCGCGCGGATGACTTCGTCGGCCGTCGTCAGGCCCGCCATCACTTTGCGCGCTCCGTCCTCCCGCAACGTCCGCATCCCCATCTCCCGCGCCCGCGCCCGCAAGATGGACGCCGGGACACGGTCATAAATCAATTTGCGCGCTTCGTCGTCAATTGTAAATATTTCGAAGATGCCGAACCGCCCGCGATAGGTCGTCTTGTTGCAATCGTTGCAGCCTTTGCCTCGCATGAACGTCGCCCCGGTTGTCTTGCTGGCGTCCAGGTTCAGCGATTGCAGTTCGCTCTCCGTGGGCTGGTACGGGACGGCGCACCGCTTGCATACCTTGCGCACCAACCGTTGCGCCATCAACGCCCGCACCGACGAGGCCACCAGGAACGGCTTGACCCCGATGTCTATCAAGCGCGTCACCGCGCTGGGCGCGTCGTTGGTGTGCAGCGTCGAGAACACCAGGTGGCCCGTCAGCGACGCGTTGATCGCTATGGTCGCCGTTTCCAAATCCCGGATTTCCCCAAGCATGATCACGTTGGGCGCCTGCCGCAGCATGGCCCTCAGCGCCGACGCGAAGGTCAGCCCGACGGTCTCGTTGACCTGCACCTGGTTGATGCCCGCCAGCAAATACTCCACCGGATCCTCCACCGTGATGATCTTGCGGTCCGGGCGGTTGATGAAATTCAGGCACGAATATAGCGTCGTCGTCTTGCCCGATCCCGTCGGCCCCGTCACCAGCAATATCCCGTCCGGCAATCCTATCAGCTTCTCGAACGTCTGTTGGTCGTCGGTGAAAAATCCCAATTCCGGCAACCCCAGGCGCAGTCCCTCCTTGTCCAGAATTCGCATGACGATGCTTTCCCCGTGATTGGTCGGCACGCACGAAACGCGCAAGTCTATGAGCTTGCCCCCCACCGAGGTCTGGATGCGCCCGTCCTGCGGCACGCGGTGTTCGGAGATGGACATGTTGGACTGGATTTTCAGCCGGCTGAGAATAGCCGGCTGCAACCGCTTGGGCGGACTTTTCATCTCGTGCAGCACCCCGTCTATCCGGTAGCGCACCCGGAACGTCTTGGACAGCGGTTCCAAGTGAATGTCCGACGCCCGCGATCGGAAGGCCTCCACGATCAACGTGTTGACCAGCTTGATGATCGGCGCGTCGGCCTCCACCACCGATTGATCGTCCGCCTCCGCGGCCTTGGTCGGAAGCCCAACCTCCACTTCCCCCTCCGTGATGTCCTGGATCAACTGCGTCACCGAGTCCTCCGCCGCCCCGTAATACTTGTTGAGCGCGTTCTCTATGTCCTCCTCCGTCGCCACCCTCAATTCTATGTCCGCATTGAGCAGCCGTTGCAGCGAGTCCTGCACCTCCAGGTCCTGCGGGTCCGCCACCGCCACCGCGATCGTGTGGTCGCGCCGCCCCACCGGGATGACCCGGTAGCGTTTGGCCACCGTCCGCGTGATGGCCGATATGACATCGTCGCTCAGGCGCAGCTCGCCCAGATTGACGAATTCGTAACCGAAGTGCGCCGCCTTGGCCTGGGCCACATTGATCGGGCGGATGATCTTTTTGGAAAGCAGCAGATCCACCACCCCTTCGCCGCTGGCCGCGGCTTCCTCCCTCACGGGCGCAAGCTGCTCGTTGCTCACCTGCCCCATGTCCACCAATAAATCTATCAAATAGTCGTCTTTCGCGGCCACGGTTCACTTCCTCTCAACTGCTCTGCCATAGCGCTTAATTTATCGGCCCGGCCCCTGCAATGTCAAACTCGGACAACGAAAAACTTGCCAGCCTTCCCCGGTTCGCGGCTGCAAGCCCTGTTCCCCGATGGCGCCGCCGGTGGCCGACACGACCAAGAGGAAGTTTGGGCAAAGAGCGTAGAACAGAGCCTCCAGCAACGGTCCCCACCTCACCTCACGAGCAGGCCGTCGCCGAAATCTTCGCTCCAAACAACCTCTCAGTCGCTCTTTTCTCACAGCCTATTTCATGCCACACCCCCCACCCTCCTCCTTTCAGAAATCCCTCGCCCATCCGCCTCTGCGGCCGGCCGTTTTCGTCCCGAAAACCGCCCGGCGGAAATAAATTTTCGCGCATCCGCGTGGTTTTCACGCAACAGCGCTTTCGGGACAAAATCCAAAATCAACCGATCAAAGCCGGGTTCCAAGGCAAAACCCCGATGGTTTCGGGGAAAAAAGAAGAAGGGCTGCACAGGGAGAAGACGGATCAACAGACGTTCTCACAACGGGGGTCCCCAAGCCACCTCCAGCTTGCCCCCGTTCTAAGAAACTCTCCCCAGCAGCCCCCCTGCATTCATTTATAGCCAATTCTGTGCCAACCACTGTAAGCCATCAGTGTCACATCTTAACATTTAACATTTGACGCCGTCACCGACGCCCGCAACGGGACGACGGTTTACGGCTATGACAACGCCGACATGGTCACTTCCGTAACGGCCCCATATTCGGGTGCGCCCGGCGACCAGCCGCAAACGACGCTGACGACCTACGACAACATGCTCCGGGCCACGAGTGTGGTTTATCCGGACGGGACCAGCGTGGCATCGCAGTATCTGCCCACCAGCCAATTGGCGCTGAGGGACGGCTCGGGGACGTATCCTGTGGCTTACAGCTACGATTACGCCGGGCGGATGCAAACGATGACCAATTGGTCCAGTTTTCCGTCAGGCGGCGCGCGGGTGACGACGTGGAGTTACGACCCCTACCGCGGATTTTTGATCGCCAAGACGGACGCCAGCAACAATGCCGTCTCCTACAGGTACACGCCGGCGGGGCGGCTGGCGTCGCGCACCTGGGCGCGGGGCACCATCACCACGAATACGTACAACCCGGCGGGAGACCTTTGGACAGTGTCTTACAATGACGGCGCGACGCCGGGGATTACCAACGGCTATGACCGCTTGGGCCGGCTCAATGCGATCACCAACGGCGCGACCGTGACGACACGGACCTACGATCTGGCGGGGGACCTGTCGAGCGAATCGTATTTGGGCGGCATCCTGAACGGTTTGACGGTGACCAACCAGTTCGATTCGGATTTGCGCCGGACCAATCTGGCGCTGCTCAACGGGTCGTCCCGGCTGTGCCAGGCCATTTACGGCTACGACAATGCCTCGCGGCTGGCGTCGGTCAGCGACGGCACCAACAGCGCGGCGTATTCGTACCTTGCCAATTCGCCCTTGGTGGGGCAGATTGTGTTCAAGCAGAGCGGCACAACGCGGATGACGACGAGCAAACAATATGATTATTTGAACCGGTTGAGTGCGATTTCCTCGACGCCGTCCAATGCCTTCGCGTATCAATACAACGCCGCCAACCAGCGGACGATGAACCGGCTCTGGGACGGCAGTTATTGGCGGTATGGGTATGACGCGCTCGGGCAGGTGATTTCGGGCAACAAGTATTGGGTTGACCAGACGCCGGTCGCCGGCCAGCAGTTTGATTACGCCTTCGACTCCATCGGCAACCGCACGCAGGCGCAGGCCGGCGGCGACCAGAACGGGGCCAATTTGCGCCTGGCCAATTACACCAACAATGTGCTCAACCAAATCACCAGCCGGGGCGTGCCGGGATATATTGATGTGATGGGCGACGCCCTGGCGACCAACAGCGTCACGGTCAACGGCCAAACGGCGTATCGGAAGTTCGAGTATTTCCGCCAGCAATTGGCCGTGACCAACACTTCAACGAACGTCTGGCAAATGGTGTCGAACGCCTCGCCCGGCCAGACGAGCGTCACCGGGCACATTTATGTGCCGAAGAATCCGGAGACCTACACGTATGACGCCGACGGCAACATGTTGAGCGACGGCCGCTGGACCTACGCCTGGGACGGGGAAAACCGGCTGGTGGGCCTGACCAGTTTGACCAACGCGGCAAGCGGATCGAAGTTGCAACTGTCTTTCGCGTACGATTACCAGGGCCGGCGAATACAGAAGATCGTTTCCACCAACAGCAGCGGCACCAATTATGTCGGCCAATACACGAACAACTACGCTTATGACGGGTGGAACTGCATTGCGATTCTTAATCCTTCATTGAGCCTGCTCAACTCCTTCCTCTGGGGCAGTGAATTGAGCGGCTCGATGCAGGGAGCGGGCGGGGTGGGAGGGTTGGTGGCCGTGAACCTTGGGTCAAACGGGGTGCATTTTGTCGAATATGATGGGAACGGGAACGTCGCGGGTTTGGTGAGCGCGAGCAACGCCACCACGACGGCAACTTACGAATACGGCCCCTTCGGTGAACTCATCCGCGCCACCGGCCAAATGGCCAAGCTCAATCCCTTCCGGTTCTCGACGAAATATGACGATGATGAAACCGATCTCCTTTACTATGGTTTCAGATATTACAACCCGTCCACAGGGCGCTGGCCATCCAGAGACCCGGGACAAGAACGAGGAGGATTGAATCTGTATGGCTTTGTCAGAAATGACGCGATTGATTGGCTTGATACAACTGGCGAAGCCCCGACTCAAGCAGCAACAAGTCCGAAACCCGGCCCGCCAAAGTTCGTAAACCGCAAGGAAAAATCAAAAACGTGTGCTGGTGGATGGTGGACATGCGGATATTATGGTATCGCAGTAATATTCGATTTGACAATCACGGACGCTTCAGGTGTTCCCGTTCCTAATGTGCTGGTCACAGAGGCCATCACTTATCCCTCGTCCTACCATTATATTGGTGCAAGCCCCATAACAGGCAGTGCGATCACTGACGCCAAAGGAGGGTTTGAGGACAATTACCTCGCGCATTTCTCTACGAAAGATGGTTGGCTTGATGTTAAACAAACGGTCACCATAGGAACGTTGAATGCTCTCTTGTATACACATCTCAACTATTGTAACTGGTCGGGCAATACGCGGTCTGTCTTTCAATGACAGGATATATGGGCAGCACTCTAAGTAAGCGTTGGACATGGATGCTCTTAATGATTGCGGCACTCGGTTTGCTCTTCGTTCATTTGCTCCAATACAACTGGACTCTTCACGCGAGGATGAACTTGCTTTTTCGAGGGTATGTGTTGTGTCACCTGCAATCTCCAAGCCAAATGAAACCCCCTTCGGAACCGCTTCCGCCCATGTTTGTTTCCAAGTTAGTATATGCAAACGGCGTCTGCGTGGGTTATCTGGATCGGTATGGATATTTTCTACCAATTTCAAATGCTGGTAATAGGGATCAGTTAAATGCCAAAACCACGACCGATGTTGTCATTCTGTTCTGTTTGGAACGCATTCTTATTGCTACTTGCATCGCAATATGCTTAGATTTGCTTTGGCGGTTTTACAAGGAAAGATCAGTAGGCAACCAACCGCGTGGCTTTGGGCCGACACCCCCCCTTCGCCGAGACTGACAAGTACGGGCGGCAATCCGGCTGATCAAAGCCAACGTCCCATTGTCGCCGGGGCTGGCCGACGCGTTCCGCGCCCAGCTTCCAATCATCCGGGTTCCAGCGCGGGCAAGCCGTCTGCTGTGGCCAGCGTCACCGATTTGGCCTGCCACGGGCAACCGGGGCTGATGGCACAAAGCCGGGCGCAAACAAGTGGAAATTGTCTTGGCATCGCTGCGCCAAGGGTGCATAGGTGACAAACAATATTGCTTCAAAGGGGTCATTCAAAGTCAAAGGGGTCAGTCCTCGGAATCGCGTAAAATGACGTGCCAGTGTCGTGCAAGTATAAGTTCCTCACGTTGCCACATTGCGGGTTGACAGGGCGGGCGGGAGGGGGCGGACTTCCGGCATGGCGCGAAAGCTTCGGCTGCAATATCCGGGCGCGATTTATCGTATGACAAACCGCGGCGGCCACCGGGCATCCGGGAAATATTTTACACTATTTTATGTTGCGTTCCCACCAAACCGTGGTAAGGTGGACCCTGTGCGGCGCTTAGAGCGTGTTTTGAAAATAGATCTGGAAT
>Ga0326727_10024306_pt1 | contig 11472 bp, 10 predicted proteins | sample MB2enrmetagenome_FD_207643 | JGI IMG/M metagenome (GOLD analysis project Ga0326727, IMG submission 207643) | Lab enriched peat soil microbial communities from McLean, Ithaca, NY, United States - MB29MY | ecosystem: Environmental > Terrestrial > Soil > Wetlands > Peat | place: USA: New York... | reverse complement strand
ACCCTGGCCGGGGTCTGCCTGGGACTGGTGCTCCTCTACCATCAACTCTTGATTTGTTCATATTTTTGCATTAAAGATATCAAGAACATCGAAATCGAAGGCAATCGGCGCCTCACCTCCGAGGTCATCATGCAACTGGCCAAATTGGGCCCCGATACCAACCTCCTGGCCATCCGGCCGGGGCAGGTGGAACGGGCCCTGCAGGCCCACCCCTGGATCGCCCGGGCCGAAGTGACCCGGAAATGGCCCGACCGGCTCCATCTGCGCCTCCAGGAGCGGGAGCCGGTAGCCCTGGTGCAGTTGGGGCAAGAACTCTTTTACCTCGATCGCCAGGGAAGTCTGTTTCACCCGTTAACGTCCGGGGATCCGCATAACTTCCCGGTAATTACCGGGCTGAAACCGGAGAATCTGCAACACCCGGAAGGGGTGCTGCCGCCCCTGGTGGCCCAGACCTTTCAATTGCTGGAGGTACTCAAGGAAGCCCCTGCGCCGGTCAACCTGGAAAGCGTCTCCGAGGTTCACCTGGACCCGGATCGGGGCTTCACCCTTTATGTTAATGGCCTGGGGGCTGCTCTGGACCTTGGCTTTAACGACTATTTGGGAAAACTGCGCAAATTCGCCCAGGTTTTGCCGGTGATGGCCCAAAAAGGCTACCTGTCCCGGACCGGGCGCATCAACCTCGACGATCCCCAGCGGGTCCTTATCAACCTGAAGGAGACGGACGAGGATCAATAGGATAACTCACGTGCCCCAAGAGCTCATTGTTGGTTTGGATATCGGCACCACCAAGATCTGCGCGGTGGTGGGAGAAGTGCGGGAAAACCAGGTGGAGATCGTCGGCCTGGGATGCGCCCCCACCGCCGGCGGCCTGCGCAAAGGGGTGGTGGTCAACATCGAAAATACCGTGCGGGCCATCCGCAAGGCCGTGGAAGAGGCGCAAGTCATGGCCGACTGCGAAATCCGCTCCGTTTATGCCAGCGTCGGCGGCGGCCAGACCAAGGTGATCAACAGCCAGGGGATCATCGCCATCAAGGATCGGGAAGTGACCGCGGCGGACATGGATCGGGTCATCGACACGGCCCGCACCGTGGCCATTCCCTCCGACCGGGAGGTGATCCACACCCTGGTGCAGGATTTTTTGATTGACGGCCAGGACGGCATCAAGGACCCGGTGGGCATCCACGGAGTGCGTCTGGAATGCAAGGTCCACATCGTCACCGGCGCGGTCACCTCCCTGAATAACATCATCAAATGCTGTAATCGGGCCAACCTGGAGGTGACCGGTATCGCCCTGAAAAGCCTGGCGGCGGGGGAGGCGGTGCTCACCGAGGAAGAAAAAGAGCTGGGAGTGGCCCTCATCGATTTCGGCGGCGGCACCACCGATCTATCCATCTTCGCCGAGAATGCCTTGCGGCAGAACTTCGTCCTGCCGGTGGGGGGTAACAACCTCACCAACGACATCGCCGTGGGCCTCCCCACCTCCCTCTATAATGCCGAGGAGCTAAAAAAGGAATTCGGCTCCTGTCTCAATGTCCTGGGCGACCCCGCGGAAATGCTGGAGGTCCCGGGGCTGACGGGCCGGGATACCCAGCAGGTGCCCCGGGCCCGGCTGGCGGAGATCATCCATTTGCGGGTGGTGGAGATCATCAACTTGCTGGGCAAAGAACTCCAGCGGGCCCGCTTTAACAATCCACTGCACTCCGGCGCGGTGCTCACCGGCGGCAGCGCCCTGGTGGACGGACTTCAGCAGTTGGCCGGCGAGGCCTTCCAGATGCACACCCGCATCGGTTACCCCATGGGGGTGGGCGGCCTCGTCGACGTCATCCATGACCCATCTTTTGCCACTGCCGTGGGCCTGGTGCTCCATGGTTTTAAGACCCAACGGAAGGGCCAACGCCAGACCGGCCGCTGGGCCCCTCCGGCACGCTGGGCGGGAAGCCGCTCCTCCCGCGGTCTCTGGGGCCGGGTCAAAAAATGGTTCCGGGAAGTGGTATGAATCTTCCAAAAGTGGTATGATGGCCACGAGGGGGTTTTACAGGATGAAGATTCAATTAGTCCCCAACGAATTGACGGCCAAGATCAAGGTGTTAGGCATCGGCGGCGCCGGCGGCAATGCCATCAATGACATGATCGCCTCCCAGATGGGGGGAGTGGATTTTATCGCCGCCAATACCGACGCCCAGGCGCTGGAGCGGAGTCTGGCCCCGGTGAAGATCCAACTGGGCCCCGGCATCACCCGGGGGCTGGGGGCCGGCGGCGACCCGGAAATGGGCCGTAAGGCGGCTGAGGAGGAGAGCGAACGCCTCAAGCAGGTGATCCAGGGCGCCGACATGGTGTTCATTGCCGCGGGCATGGGCGGCGGCACCGGCACCGGCGCCTCTCCCGTGGTGGCCGACCTGAGCCGGGAATTGGGTTCTCTCACCGTGGCCGTGGTGAGCAAACCCTTTGAATTCGAGGGCAAGATGAAGCGGCGCCTGGCCGAAACCGGGATCGAGGAACTGCGTAAGGTGGTGGACACCATCATCACCATTCCCAATGACCGCCTCTTCAGTCTCAGCTCCAAAAACTCCCGCATCAAAGATGTCTTCGGCATGGCCAACGAAGTCCTGGGCTTTGCAGTACAGGGCGTCTCCGACCTCATCATGGTCCCCGGCTTCATCAACATGGACTTTGCCGACGTCCGCACCATCATGAAGGAGCGGGGTATGGCCCTCATGGGCACCGGCATCGCCAACGGCGGCAACCGGGCTGCGGATGCCGCCCACAAAGCCATCTCCAGTCCCCTCCTGGAAGACATCTCCATTCGTGGCGCCCGGGGTATTCTCATCAACATCACCTCCGCCCCCGACATCTCCATGGAGGAGCTCCGGGAAATCTGCAGCATCGTCCAGGAGGAGGCCCACGAAGAGGCCGTCATCAAGTGGGGTCTGGTCTACGATGAAGGACTGGCGGACGAGATCCGGGTGACGGTGATCGCCACCGGTATTGGCAAACGCGCCGAAATGGAACGGCCCGTCTGGACTCAGGCGACCCAACCGTCGGAGGACCTGGAGATCCCCACCATCCTGCGGACTTCGGAGCCGCCCCTGAACGCCGAGGCGCGGCCGGCCAACCTCCGGCCCGCGGCCAATCTGGGGGTGGTGGGCGCCAAGAGGAACATCGTCCACCCGGACCTCCAATATGAGGAAAGCGAGCTGGACATTCCGGCTTTCCTGAGGAAGGACGGCTGAGAAAATACAGTTTTCCGTTTTCCTTTTTCCGTGGGGGCGTGAGTGATCACGCCCCTGATTCTTAGCTGCAAATGAAGGTAGGGGCGGGATTAACCCGCCCCTACGTGCCTCACCGCCATGTCCGCCAAGATCAAGGCACGTCTGAAAAAAATCCTGGCCCAGGAACGAGGCGCAGTGCTGCGGAACTGGGGGGCCCGCTGGCCCGTGGCCCTGATCTACCCCCAGATCTACCCGGTGGCCATGGGCAACCTGGGCTTTCAGGCCATTTACCGGCTGCTCAATGACACCTCCAGCCTCCACTGCGAGCGCGCCTTTCTCCCCAGCCCGGATGACTGGCGGGAGTACCAGCGCACCCGCACCCCCATCCTCACCCTGGAGTCGCAGCGGCCCTTGTCAGACTTTGCCGCCCTGGCCTTTTCCATCTCCTTTGAGGCCGACTACCCTTACGTCCTGCAAATCCTGGAAGGGGCCGGGGTTCCGCTGCGGGCCGCGGAGCGCCGCCCCACCGACCCCCTGGTCCTGGCCGGCGGGGTAGCCACCTTCCTGAACCCCGAGCCCCTGGCGCCTTTTGTGGATGCCTTTTTCCTGGGGGAGGGGGAGGGCGGGGCGGTCCCCTTCTTCCAGTTTTTGGCCGGGGGGCAGGCGGAGCGGCCGCGTCCCCTGCTGCTGCGGGACCTGGCGCAAACCATCCCCGGGGCTTACGTGCCCGCCGGCTACCGGCCCCGCTACCACCCGGACGGCCCCCTGGCCGGCCTCGATCCTGAGCCGGGCTATCCTCCCCGGGTGCAGGCCCCGCACCCGCCGGAACTGGCTTCTTATCCCACCCACAGCCACCTGTTAACTCCCCAGAGCGAATGGGGGGAGATGTTCCTGGTGGAGACTGGCCGCGGCTGCTCCCGGGGCTGCCGCTTCTGCGCCGCCGGCTTTGTCTACCGCCCGCCCAGGGAGCGGCCGTTGGAGGAACTGTGGACCCAGGTGGGGCGGGGCTTGCTGGAAAAACGCAAGGTGGGCCTGGTGGGGGCTGCGATTAGCGACCACCCCGCGGTCAAAGAACTGTGCCGGAAAATCCTGGCCGCGGGCGGCGAGATCGGGATCAGTTCGCTCAGGGCCGACTCCGCCGACCAGGAGCTTTTCCAGCTCCTGGCCCGGGGCGGAGTGCGGAGCGTCGCCCTGGCCCCGGAGGCCGGCAGCGAGCGTTTACGAAAGGTGATCAATAAGGGTCTCAGCCAGGAAGATCTGGCCCAGGCCGCGGTGAATCTAAGCCGGTCCGGTATCCCGCAACTTCGCCTCTATTTCATGGTAGGCCTGCCCACCGAGACCCTGGAGGAGGTGGCGGAAATCCCCCGGCTGGTTCGGTTCCTGGAACACTGCGTCCTCAAGGACAGCCGCGGCAAGCGCCATCTGGGCCTCATCACCCTGAGCCTCTCCTCCTTCGTCCCCAAGCCCTTCACCCCCTTCCAGTGGGCTCCTTTTATGGAAGTGGCGGAGCTGAAAAAACGCCTCCGCCTGGTATCCCGGGAATTTCACGGCGTCAAGGAGGTGCGGGTCCACACCGACCTGCCCAAATGGGCCTACGTCCAGGCCCTGTTGGCCCGGGGCGACCGCCGGGTGGGGGAGTTGCTGCTGGCCGCCCACCGGCGCGGCTGGAGCCGGGCCTTCCGGGAAAGCCCCGTCAACCCGGACTTCTTCACCCTTAGACCCCGCCCCCCCGACGAGCTCTTCCCCTGGGACTTCATTGACCACGGCCTGAAGAAAGACTACCTCTGGGAGGAATACCAGCGGGCCCTGGAAGCCCGGGAGACTCCGCCCTGCCGGCCCCTGGTCTGCAAAAAATGCGGGATCTGTGCAGGCCAGACCCCGGAGTGAAGGGAGAACACGAAAAAATTAATGAAAGCTAAAAGCTGGCAGCTAATAGCTGAAAGCTGCTCTTACGCCACCATGGCCCCAAAGATTCTTTCCAGGTGCTTCAGGGCAAAGGCATGAGCCTCGGGGTCGAAGTCGGCCACCCCTTGCCGGTAGACCAGCGCCGGGATATCCCGGTCGAAGAGCTCCTTGACCGTCTCCATGATGCAGATGGAGGTGCACACCCCCACCACTTCCACCCGATCCACCTGCTCCTTTTTCAGGACCTCATCCAGGTTGGTGCTGGAAAAGGCGCTGTAACGGGTCTTCTCCACCCGGAGATCCCCGGGCTTAAGCGGCAGCTCCGGGATGACCTGGCCTCCCCAGGAGCCCCGGACCGCGTGGGCGCCAAAGTATTTAAATTCGCGGTCGTCCGGGGCATGGGCGTCGCAGACGAAGATCACCACCCCCCCCTGCCGCCGGGTTTCCTCAATCTTCCGGGCCACGAAGGGGATGATCTCCCGGCCGCTGGCCCCCACGTACAGGGAACCTTTGGGGTCGATAAAATCATTGAGCATGTCCGCGACAATCAGCGCCTTCTTACCCATGGCCGCCTCCAGCAAGCAAAAACCTAATGATAGCTGCAAGATAATTCCTGGCGGGTGCTGAGGCAAGAGGGAAAAATCCGCGGCCTTGATAAAGTGAAGGGTTTCGCATTTTTCAGAGGCCTGGGGGCGGCACTCCTGTTCCGAAAAGTTCAAAGTTCAAAGTTCAAAGTTTAAAGCGGAATCGGTGGGCAGTGCCCACCCTACAATCTAATGCCTTTTCATCGTCTATGAGTGGGCCAAAGACCCATGAATGGCTGCCTTGAAAAGTTCGCAGAATTGGTGGCACAGGCGTCCCGCCTGTGCATACTAAAGCGGCTGGCGAGGGATATAAGGTGCGCAGTGCGCCTACACGGCTCACCTGATAAGGGACTAGTGCTTCGGTCCGACAACTAAAAATGCGCTTTTCCCATCAAATATTAGGGCTTCCCATAAGGAAATTTTCAGAAAAGTGTCCCTGCCTGGATAAAAAATTTTCCCCGGCGCCCCGACCTGTGTTTATAATTAAGAAGAGAATTTGGGAGGTCATTCCCGGCCGTTCCCGGGCAAGCGGCGGGCTCTTCTGGGGGGGTTCATGCCCAAGAAAGCGGTCTGGCTCATCATCATCTTCACCTTGCTCTTCATCCTGGGGATCAACAGCGGCGAGCTGAATTTTCTCCTGAACCTGGGGAATACCATTTGCCTGTCCTGCATCGGGGTGGGTTAATGGCCAGATTCCGGACCCTGGTCCAGACCCTGGTGGCCTTCGGGACCAACGCCTATCTTCTCTTCCCCTTCGGCGGCTCGGTGATTTATCAGGGGCCCCTGAAGGCGGTGTGCCATCCGGGGCTTAACTGTTACTCCTGCCCCGGGGCCCTGCTCTCCTGCCCGGTGGGCGCCTTCCAGAACTTCCTGGCCAGCATCCGTTTCCACGCCCCGGGCGCCATCCCGCACCCGGGGGCCATCGTGGTGGGGTATCTCGGCTTCATCGGCACCATGATAGGCCGCCTCCCCTGCGGCTGGCTCTGCCCCTTCGGCTTCATCCAGGACTTGCTCCACAAAATCCCGGTGCGCAAGTTTTCCCTGTGGAAGCCGCTACGCTGGGTGAAGTACGGGGTCCTGGCGGTCTTGGTGGTGATCCTGCCCCTGTGGCTGGTGGACTCCTCCGGCCTGGGATTCCCCTGGTTTTGCAAGCTGCTGTGCCCGGCGGGAACCCTGGAAGGGGCGCTGCCCCTGATCTTACTGAAACCCAGTCTGTGGGCCACTCTGGGTTTTTATTTCTGGAATAAGATTACCATCTTGACGCTATTGCTGATCCTGATGATCTTCATCAGCCGTCCCTTTTGCCGCATGCTCTGTCCCCTGGGGGCATTTTACAGTCTCTTCACCCGCATGACCCTGGTGCACCTGGAGTTCATCGAAGGCAATTGCGTGGAATGCGGGGCCTGCACCCGTAAATGCCCTACCGGCGTCAAACCGGCCCAGGAATTCGACAGCCCGGAATGCATCATGTGCCTGAAATGCCTGGACGCCTGCCAGTTCCGGGCCCTCCAGTTCGGTATTCGCCGGCCCCTGACGCCCGAGAAAAAACGCACCTTTTCACCCCTTTGAACTGAGAAAAAAGCTTGACAGTCATTTTTTTTTTATCATAATAAATCAAAGTAGTTACCGCGGATAGCCGCAGGGGAGATCTCATGGCCCTCACCAAGGAAAAGTTGATCAGCCGCTTACAGACCCAAGTCGGTTTGGGCAAGCAGGAGTCTCGCGCGGCGGTGGAACAGGTCCTGGACATCATGAAAGAATCCCTGGCTCGCAGCGAAGATCTGCTCATCAGCGGCTTCGGCAAGTTCTCGGTGAGGCAGAAGAACGCCCGCCGGGGCCGGAACCCGCAGACCAAGGAAAATCTGATCCTCAGGGCCCGCAAGGTGGTGGTCTTCAAAACCTCCGGCGTGCTGCGCAACCGCATCAACGAAGGCAAGTAAACCTCGTAATCTTCTCATCCCAGCCAGCAGCCTCTTTAAAGACCCCGGGGCTGCCCAGTCGCCGTTTCACTTAGGGGGCTCGCCGATTTCCGCCACGAGAGGACCCGGGTATGAAAAGCTGTCGCGTTGGTAAGACCGGGGGGGTGGCTCCGGGCGCCGGGCGCCTGAGTCGCCGGGCCTTTGTCCGGGGCAGCCTCGGAGCCCTGGCCCTGCTCTTGCCTCTCCCCTGGCGGCCTAAGCCCGCCGCCTCCCAGGAAATCCAGCAGGGTTTCAGCCGCCCGTATCGAGCCTCCTTCCAGAAAGTCATGCCCAGCCGTATGGTGCAGTGCCTGCTTTGCCCCCGGAATTGCGAGGTCAAAGAGGGCGAACGGGGGGAATGCGGCGTCCGGGAGAACCGCAAGGGCATCTATTATTGCCTGGTTTACGGCAACCCCTGCGCCGTCCACGTGGACCCGGTGGAGAAGAAACCCTTCTTCCACGTCCTGCCCGGGAGCCGCTCCTTCTCCATCGCCACCGCGGGCTGCAACCTGCACTGCAAATTCTGCCAGAACTGGGAGATTTCCCAGGCCACCCCGGAGAAGACCGACAACTTCGACCTGCCCCCGGAAAAGGTGGTGGCCGGGGCTAAGGCCGCCGGCTGCCTCTCGGTGGCCTACACCTACGTGGAGCCCATCGTCTTTTATGAGTACATGACCGCGGTGGGCCGCCTGACCAAAGGGGCCGGCTTGCTTAGCACCTGCCACTCCGCCGGTTATATCAATCCCGAGCCCCTGGAAGGGTTGGCCCAGGTGCTGGACGCGGCCACGATCGACCTCAAGGCCTTCGATCCCCATTTTTACAAAGAGCTGGTGGACGGGAAGCTGGAGCCGGTGCTCAACACCTTGAAGACCTTGCGCCGCCGGGGAGTGCATCTGGAGGTCGTCAACCTGGTCATTCCGCAGTTCAACGACCAGCCTCAGAACATCTCCGACATGTGCGCCTGGATCCGGGATGAGTTGGGGCCGCTCACTCCTCTGCACTTCTCCCGGTTCTACCCCTTATACAAGATGCAGAACCATTTCCCCACCCCGGTAAGCACCCTGGAGAGCGCCCGGGAGCTGGCCTTAAAGGCCGGGCTTAAATACGTTTACCTGGGCAATATCCCCGGGCACCAGGCGGAGAACACCCATTGCCACGGCTGCGGCAAGCTGCTCATCGCCCGCCGGGGCTACCAGGTGGGCGAGATGCACCTGCAGGAGGGCGCCTGCGAATATTGCAGCGTCAAGATTCCCGGCATCTGGAAGCAAAAGGCGTAAAAGACGGTTTTCTGTTTTCGGTTTTCGGTTTTCGGTTACAGAAAACTGAAACTAACCCGCTTCCGGCAGGTTAATCCTCGTTCCCCATCTCCCGCTTGGGCTAAACAAAGGAAAGCTTTTACCGAAACCCGAAAACCGAAAACCGAAAACAGGCAGTCATGTCCTGGACCTGCGGCATCATCGGCCTGCCTAATGCCGGCAAGACCACCATCTTCAACGCCCTAACCGCCGGTCAGGCCGAGGTGGCCAGCTATCCCTTCAGCACCATCGCCCCCAACATCGGGGTGGTGCCGGTGCCGGACCCGCGCTTGGCTCGCCTGGGAGATCTCCTGCACCCCCAACGCCTCACGGCAGCCACCATCTCCTTTGTGGATGTGGCGGGGCTGATTGAGGGCGCCTCCCGGGGGGAGGGCCTGGGGAACCAATTCCTGGCAGCCATCCGGGAGGTGGACCTGCTGGTCCACGTGGTCCGCTGCTTCGGAGACGCCGCCTGCCCCCACCCCCTGGCGAACCTGGACCCGGAGCGGGACGTGGGGGTGGTGGAAACCGAGCTGCTGCTTTCGGACCTGGAGATCCTGGGGCGCCAGCGCCTCAAGGTGGAGAAAAAGGCCAAGGCCGGCGACCGGGGAGCGGCCGCGGCCCTGGCCGTCCTGCTCCAGGCGGAGGAGGGGCTGAACCGGGGGAAATGGGCCCGGGACCTGGGGCTGGGCCCCCGGGAACTGGAGCAGCTCCAGGCCGTCCCGCTGCTCACCTTAAAACCTTGCCTGTTCGTGGCTAACGTAAGTGAGGAGGAATTAAGCGACGGTTTCCATTACACCGCCCTGAAGCAGTTGGCCGCGGCCCGCAACCTCCCGGTGGTCCCCATCCTGGGAGACCTGGAGGCGGAGTTGCAGGAGTTCTCCCCGGAAGAGCAGGGTGAATTCCTGCGGGGCCTGGGATTGGCGGAGCCGGGCATTTACCGGCTGGTGCGGGAATCCCAGCGGCTCCTGGGGATGGTGACCTTTTACACCATCGTTGGCCCGGAAGTGCGGGCCTGGCAGGTGCCGGCGGGCACCCCGGCCCCCAAGGCCGCGGGCCGGGTACACTCCGACATGGAAAAAGGCTTCATCCGGGTGGAAGTGATGAGCCTGGAGGATCTGAGCCGCCTGGGCTCTACCGCCAGGGTCCGGGAGGAGGGCCGGCTCCAGGTGGAGGGCCGGGATTATCTGGTCCGGGACGGCGATATCCTGCTGTTCCGCTTCCAGCGTTGAACCTGATGGCCCCGGGGCGTTGCTTTTTGGGAAAGGTTGTGATAAAAGAGATTAGGGAAAGGAGGTGGCTAGGATGTTCCAAGTAGGCCAGTTGGCCGTATACCCCGCTCACGGGGTAGGAAGGATCGAATCCGTCCAGGAACGGGAGATCTCGGGAACACCGGCACAATTCTACATCATGCGTCTGTTGGACTCCGACATGATCATTATGATCCCCACCAATAACGCCAGAAACATCGGCCTCCGGGACATGATCGACAATCAGGCGGTGGACCAGGTTTACCAAATCCTGCGCTCCCGCCCCTCCCGTCTCAACAACCAGACCTGGAACCGCCGCTACCGGGACTACATGGACAAAATCAAGACCGGCTCCCCCTTCCAGGTGGCGGAAGTATTGCGGGACCTCACCCTCCTCAAGGCCGAAAAGGATCTCTCCTTCGGGGAGCGCAAGATGTTGGATACCGCCAGAAATCTGTTAATCAAAGAGCTTTCCCTGGTGCATGAAAAGGAAGAAACGGAAATCGAGGCCCGACTGCAAGAGTTGTTGGTCTAAACTGGTCCACCCTGCCGACAACATGTCAGCAACCTGTAACTGTTCAGACTGTCAAGCTTTCTTGCAGGGGGCGTATTTTGCCCTATCACCGGCAGCGGCCGAGACCTCCGCAGCACCTCTATTGGGTTCCTTTTAAAAAAATTCCTGCCCGTCATGTCTCCGATGGAAGGGAGTGAAGGCTGAGTGTTACAAAAGGCAGTCACCGGGACCATCCTCGGGATAATTTGTGCGGTGAGCGGCTATCTCATCGCCTCCCAGATCCCCCAGTTCCGCCCTCTCTGGTGGGCCGGCTGGGTGGGGGGCGTGGCCGGCCTGGCGGTGGCCTTCATCACCATGGCCTTGGAACGGTTAATCAAGCGCATTCCCCTGAAGACCATCATCGGCAGCACCCTCGGGTTGTTTGTGGGCCTGGGGATCGGTAAGCTGGCCAGCTATCCCTTCGATAAATACCTGGAGCTACCTAACCTACAGATTCCTTTATATATTTTTTTCTCGGCCATCTTTGGTTATATCGGCTTGGTGCTGGGGGGCAAGAAGATGTCGGAGATCAGCACCCCCTATTTCCTGGAGCCGGGGGGCAAGCCGGCCCCCCGCCTGCCCATGAAGATCCTGGATACCAGCGTCATCATCGACGGCCGCATTGCCGACATCACCGAGACCGGCTTCGTGGAAGGCACCCTCATCGTGCCGAAATTTATCCTGGAGGAACTGCAATACATCGCCGATTCCTCCGATG
>Ga0326727_10024305_pt1 | contig 11474 bp, 10 predicted proteins | sample MB2enrmetagenome_FD_207643 | JGI IMG/M metagenome (GOLD analysis project Ga0326727, IMG submission 207643) | Lab enriched peat soil microbial communities from McLean, Ithaca, NY, United States - MB29MY | ecosystem: Environmental > Terrestrial > Soil > Wetlands > Peat | place: USA: New York... | reverse complement strand
CCCAGACTCTTGACCTCCTCGCTGCGCATCACGTCGTGCCGCCCGTCGCGGTGCACCATCGCCAGGCCCGAGGTGACGGCGATGGAGCGCTCCCGCAGGCACCCGCGCTGCTCCGGCGTGAGCCGCACCAGCCCCGCCGCCACCTCCTGGTAACCGGCGGGCGCCTCGACGTAGCGCGTCTGGACCCAGCCCTCGCGGCTGCCGACCGCGCCGCACATCAGGATCGGGGCAGCGGGATGGTCCGCCAGCCACTCCCGCAACGTCTCGCTCAGGAAGCCGCTGCAGTTGTCGTATCGCGAGGCGCCGCCGTCCTGCACGAAGGCGGCGAGGAAGCCCTGGCCGGTGACTTCGCGGCGGTCCCTGACGCGGCCTTCCTTCACCAGGAAGGCGTGGAAGTTGGTGCTGCCCCAGTCGATGAAGATGTCCATCTGCGCCTCACCCCCGGCCCCGCTGCTGCGGACGGGCGTCGCCGCCCGGCCTCAGCCGCCCCTGGCTCCGGCCACGACCTTGGCCCAGGAATCGCGCAGCCCCACCGTCCGATTGAACACCGGCGCCCCCGGCGCCGAATCCGGATCGCTACAGAAATACCCCTGGCGCTCGAACTGCACCACTTCGCCGGCCGCAACCCCTGCGAGCGCCGGCTCGAGCAGGCAGCCGCTCAGCACCTCCAGCGAATTGGGGTTGACGTCGGCCATCAGGTCGCCGCCGGCCCCCGGGTCCGGCCGGACGAACAGCTGGTTGTAGAGCCGCACCTCGGCCGCAACCGCATCGTGCGCCGCCACCCAGTGCAGCGTGCCGCGCACCTTCCGTCCGTCGGGCGCATCGCCGCCCCGGGTCGCCGGATCGTAGGTGCAACGCACCTCCACCACCTCGCCCGCCGCATCCTTCACCACCGAACGGCAGGTCACGAAATACGCATACCGCAGCCGCACCTCGCGGCCCGGCGAAAGGCGATGGAAGCGGTTCGGCGGGTGCTCCATGAAGTCCTCGCGCTCGATCCAGATCTCGCGGCCGAAGCTCACCGGCCGGGTGCCGGCGGCGGAATCCTCGGGATTGTTCACCGCCTCCAGCGTCTCGGTGCGGCCCTCCTCCCAGTTCTCGATCACCAGCCTGAGCGGCCGCAGCACCGCCATCCGCCGGGCCGCGGTCGCGTTCAGCACGTCACGGATGGCCGCCTCGTACATGGCGAGATCGACCACGCTGTTGGCCTTGGCCACGCCCACCCGGCGGACGAACTCGCGCAACGCCGCCGCCGGCACGCCCCGGCGCCGCTGGCCGGCGAGCGTCGGCATGCGCGGATCGTCCCAGCCGGACACCCGCCCCTCGCGCACCAGCGTGGTGAGGAACCGCTTGGACAGCACCGTGTAGGTGATGTTCAGCCGGGCGAACTCGTACTGGTGCGGCACCGCCGGCACCGGCAGGTGCTCGACGAACCAGTCGTAGAGCGGGCGGTGGTCCTCGAATTCCAGCGTGCAGATGGAATGGGTGACGCCCTCGATCGCGTCCGACTGGCCGTGCGCATAGTCGTAGGTGGGATAGATGCACCAGGCGTCCCCGGTGCGCGGATGGGCCGCGTGCAGGATCCGATACAACACCGGATCGCGCAGGTTGATGTTGCCCGATGCCATGTCGATTTTCGCCCGCAGCACGCGCGCGCCGTTCGGGAACTCGCCGGCGCGCATGCGGCGGAACAGGTCGAGGTTCTCCTCGATGGGACGCTCACGCCAGCGCGAGTTGCGGCCCGGCTCGCTTAGGGTGCCGCGCATCGCCCGCATCTCCTCGGCGGGCGTGTCGTCCACATAGGCCAGCCCCGCGCGGATCAGGTGCTCCGCCCACCGGTAGAGCGTGTCGAAGTAGTCTGAGGCGTGGTACAGGTGCTCGCCCCAGTCGAAGCCCAGCCAGTGCACGTCCTGCTGGATGGAATCGATGAACTCCTGCTCCTCCTTCACGGGGTTGGTGTCGTCGAAGCGCAGGTTGCAGCGGCCGCCGAACTCGGTCGCCACGCCGAAATTCAGGCAGATCGACTTGGCGTGGCCGATATGCAGATACCCGTTCGGCTCCGGCGGGAAGCGGGTGATGACGCCCCTCACCCGGCCGGCATCGAGGTCGGCCTGGATGATGTCGCGAATGAAGTCGCGTCCTGCCTCCCCCGCTGCCGTTGGGGTGGGATCGGTCGGCCTGTCGGTGTCCACCATGCGCGTCTTTCCATCGCCGCCATCTGTCGCCGGCGATACATGACACCGCAGTGGGGTGGAAGGCCAGGGGGCGCTGCCCCCTGGACCCCCCGCCAGGTCCGGCGCGCGCCTTCGCGCGACGGGTCGAGCGACCCCTGGACCCGGCTATCTGGAGGATTGTGGGAGGAGGGAGGTTAGGAGATGTATCGAGGTCTCCTCACCCCCCTCCTCCCACAATCCTCTAAACAGAAGGGGTTCAAAGGGCCTCTCGGCCCTTTGCGGGGTCCAGGGGCGGAGCCCCTGGCCTTCCATCGCAATGGGGTGTTCAATCGGCGGTGGCGTCAGTGCGGGAGGGCATCCATGAAGGACCTGTTGGATTCCATCGAGATCGTTCGTCCCACCCGGATCATATTCGGGTCCGGCACGGTGGGAGCTCTTGCTCCCTGGGTTCGTGCGCGCGGCTATTCGCGGCCGCTGGTGATTGCCGACATCTTCTTTGCCGGCCGCATCGATGTGCTGGGCTTGCCCGGGCGGGTTGCAGCGTTCAGCGAGATTCGGCGCGAGCCGGAGATTGCCGACCTGGAGGCCGCGCTCGCTGCCGCCAGGGCGGCGCAGCCCGACGTGATCGTGGGCTTCGGCGGCGGCAGCACCATGGACGTCGCCAAGCTGGTGGCTGCCATGCATGGCACCAACCAGACCATTCACGAGGTGGCCGGGCTCGAGCGCGTGCGGGGCCGTGCCACCCCCCTGGTGCAGGTGCCCACCACCGCCGGTACCGGCAGCGAGGCCGGCAACCGCGCGCTGATCACCGACCCCGCGGCCCGCACCAAGCTGGTGCCGAACAGCAACCACCTGGTGGCGGACCTCGCGGTGGTCGATCCGGACCTGACGCTCACCGTGCCGCCCAAGGTCTCCGCGGCGACCGGCGTGGATGCGCTGGCGCATTGTGCCGAGGGCTATACCAATCGGCTGTCCCACCCGTTCATCGACCTTTACGCGCTGGAGGGGATCCGGCTGATCGGCCGCTATCTCGGGCGGGTGATCGCCGACGGCTCGGACCGCGAGGCGCGCGCGGGAATGGCGCTTGGCGCGCTTTATGGCGGCTATTCCCTCGGCCCGGTGAACACCCATGCCGTCCATGCGCTGGCCTATCCGCTCGGGGTTCGTTACCACATCGCGCACGGCGCCTCGAATGCGCTGATCTTCCCGCACGTGCTCGCCTTCAACGCGCCGGCGTTGCCGGAGCGCACGGCGACGATCGTCGAGGCGCTCGGCCTCAAGGTGCCGCCCGAACAGGACGCGGTGTTCGAGGCCGCGTATGCCTATTGCCAGCGGCTCGGCATCGAGATGCGGATGTCCGCCCTCGGGGTTCCCCGGGACGATCTCGCCTCGATGGCCGACGACGCGAATGCGATTCGCCGGTTGCTCGACAACAACCCGCGCGAGATCGGCCGCGACGAGATCCTGGCGATCTACCGGAAGGCGTTCTGATACCAACCGGCTGAAAGATTGACTCGCCGCTGAAGGCCAGGCCCGTCGCGCGAAGGCGCCCGCCGGGCCTGGTGGAGCGCGAGGCAGCGCCTCGTCAGCGCAGCCACGGGACGAACCGGTCCTCGGGCGGTCAAATGGTTGCGGTTGAAACTATCGTTGCGTCGCGATTGCGTGATCGCTATTGGTCGCAGTAACGCTACCGCCAGCGAAACCCACGGTTACGTTCGTTCGGAAAGGTCCGTTGTGGTCCAACTCGTCCTCATCTATTGCCTGAGCGCCAACCCCACCGCGTGCGTCGAGAAACGGCCCTTGATCGAAGACCTCGGCGGGCTTTCGGCTTGCATGGTGGCGGCGCAGCCGATCGCGGCGGAATTCGTCAACGAGCACCCCGCCTACCATCTCGTCCGCTGGAAGTGCGAAATCGGCAAGCGGCCCGAAAAGGGCGCCTGAGCCAACAGCCGATCAGCGGGTTGCCGGCACTGCCACCGCCACGGCCGGGCAACGCTGGCGGGGCGAGCTTTGGCGATTGGAGCAGCGGCCTGGCCCTTCCGGGGCGATGTCGAAGCGTGCCATGTACTCGGCAAACCGCTCGCTTTCGTGCAGCGGTTCGAGCCCGTAATCCTCGATCCGGTAATGATGCTCGCCGTAACCGCCGTTCGGCTGCTCCGCGACGCTGAGACGGATCCGCTCGGCCGCTGTCGACGACAGCGCGAGGCCGAAGTGGCGATACATCGCCTCGATGGTGCTCAGCGGATCGGCAATCAGGTCACGGTAACGAATGTGGCAGATCGGCGTGGCGAAGGCATCGCGGTCCGCCGCATCGATCATCCGCTGCGCGCCGCCCAGCCAGCGCAGGCTTTCCTGCGCCCCGATCTCGCAGCGGTCGATATGGCGGGAAAACGGCCGACGCAACACTTCGGTCAACCGGGTGACCGATTCGAGCACCTTCACCGGGTCACGGTGCACGAACACCATGCGCGCATCCGGATAGACGTCGCGAATCGCGTCCAGCGCGAACACGTGATCCGGACATTTCAGCACCCATGTGCCACCCGTCGCGCGCTGGTACTGCAAATGCTGAAGAAAACGCCGATGGAACCGATAGGCCGGCAAGTGACCCGTCGCGTCCAGCCACGCCCGGTAAGATGGAATCCGATAGTTGGTGTCGAAGCGCAGGCTGGCAAAGACATGCGCGGTGATGTCCGAGCATTCCTGGGGCGTATCCGGCGCGATGGGATAGAGCGAGCGGAACTCGGGTGCCAGCCGCTCGAACAGGCGCAAGTACCTCGCCACGCGTGCGACGCGCGGGTCGCGCCGACCGCGCCGCGCCGTCCGATCCGGATAGGGATAAAGGGTCTGCCAGACCGTCGGAACCATGTTCTCAGGATCCTGCATCAGCAGCATGTGCAGGAAGCTGGTGCCGGAGCGCGGCAGACCGGTGACGAAGGTAGGCGCCACGATGCGCTGCCGAAGGATCTCCGGCGCGGCCCGTTCGGCCTCGCGCAGGTGGAGCAGGTTGCGCAGGAAGCGCGCGACATCCCAATGCACGACGATCCGCCCGACCAGGCTGAGATCCGCCTCCGCCAGGCAACTGTCGAGCAACCGGCGCAGCGGGACGGCGAAGCGCTCGTCGCCGAAGTCATCGAGGCCGCTGTGCTTTCGTGCCTGGGCGAGCATCCGCTCCAGCGGGAAGGGACGATGCAGTATCCCCACCGCATCCGCCACGCGGTCAGCCGAGCCAAGCAGCAGCTCATGCCATGTCACGTCGCCACGTCCCCGCTCGCTTTGTTTGGCGGCCAGTGAAGCGACCACTGCCCGCGATAACCGGAACCGGCGCGTGCTTCGCCGTTCGGTCGGCCACTCCCCTCTCGCGATGCGAAGCCACAGCACGCCGAAACGGAATTGCCGGGACGGCTTGGCGCGAATCCGGGGTTATGCTATTGTTCTAGTTCTATAGTGTCAACATACCACCGGCTGTGGGGGTGCCTTCACAAAAGCCGGATGCATTGTTTGTGACCTGCTGCGGCGGCTGGGGGTACGTTCTCGAATTCGGCCGGCGTGCCGCACTGGCCGGCGCGATTGGCGCCTGGCTCGTGCGGGGTTGCGCGTGGGCAGACACAACGGATGCCGGGCAGACCATCGAGCGGCTGTGCGCGGCGCTGATGCAGATCATGCGCCTGGGCAAGGCGGCGCCGTTCGCCTAGCGCTATGGCATCGTCGCTCCCATGATCGATCAGGTGCTTGATCTGACGACTATCCTTGAAGTTTCCGTCGGCGCCCGCTGGGGTGCCATGTCACCTGATGACCAAGCCCCACTGATCGGTGCCTATCGCGGCTACACGGTGTCGACCTACGTGGCGAATTTCGACGACTCCCGGGCAGCGTTTCGAGGCACTCCCGAACCCGCGCGCCGTCGCCTCCAATCAGGTGGTGTCCAGCCGCATCGTCCGCCGCAACGGAACCGCGATATCGATCGACTACGTGATGCGGGACGAGAGCGGGCAGTGGCGCGTGGTGGACGTGCTGCTGGATGGGTCGATCAGCCGAGTGGCACTGCAGCGCTCGGATTTTCGCAGCCTGCTGGATCGCGGCGGCACTGCCGCGCTGCTCTCCAACCTGCGCCGGAAGAGCGCCGAACTGCAGGCGCAGTCCTGACACCGACGGCCGATCTGGGCGGCCTAGGCGCTTCGCGCCGTCCTCACCACGGCAGGCTGGTGCGACGGTACTGCAACCCTGCCCTGCATCCGCTGCCACACCAGCAGCCCGGGCAGGGAGGTCAACACTTCGCGTCCTCGCCGTACCAGCGCCACGGTGAGCGCCGGCCCCGGGGGCACGCCGACCAGTGCCGCGGCGCCGACAATGGCACCTTCCTGGATGCCGACCGCCCCAGGCAACATAAAGCCAACGGAGCGCAACGCCTGGGCGATGGTCTCGATGATCAGCCCGTCGGTGAATGCAATCGTGCGGCCGGTCAGCGCAAGCAACCCGACAATCTCGATCGAGCCAAGCAGCCACGCAGCGCTGTGACAGGCGAAGGCGCCTGCGAGCCTCGTACGGTCGGCATGCAGGCGCAGGATCGCCGCCAGGGTGTCGCGGACCGCCTGACGCCAGCGCACCGGCAAACGATGGCCGAGTGCCCGCAACGCCTCCGCGGGCGGTGAGTGAGGCGGCAGGCGCTGCATGCCGATCAGTGCCACGACGACCAAGGCAGCCAGGATGAGCCCGATGGCCGCGGCGTGGACCACCTGCCCGGCCACCCCGCGCTCGAGCAACAGCAGGAGACCGATCGCGGTGACGAACAACTGGGCCGCCGCCTCGATGGTCACGTCCACCGTGGCGGTCGCGCCGGCGACGTCACCCGGCACACCCCGCTGCACCAGCATCCTTGCCGCCGCCACTTGGCCAAGCAGCCCGCCGCCCGGCAGCAGCATGCCTGCCGACTCCCTGAGCCAGCGCAGCAACACCATCCACGCGAGCGAAACAACGCGGCCTCCGCCGAGCAGTATCTGCCAGGCCGCCGCGGTCAAAACGAGTTGCGGGAGATGGACCGCTGCGGACAGGGCCAGCCATCCAGGAAGTTTGCCGGCGGCCGCAGTCATTTCCCGCAGATCGTCGCCGTCCAGCAGAAGGCCCAGCACCACGACCAGCCCGATCCCGGCAAACAGCAAGCCGAACCTTCGCCCGGCGCCACTTTCCACCGTACGATCGGCATTTGGCCTCCCGGGCGTGTCGGGCAGCGAACCTTTCGCCGGCGTCTCAGAATCGCGTTCGGCGGGGGGCGGTCTAATCACCGGGGACCCTCCGCAAGAGCGACAAAGCGACATCCGGTTTCCCTTCGCCGTGGTTCCTGCCGGCGCACGCGAACAGCCACCGACCCGCGATCATCGCATGCGAATCTGGCACGCCGGTTAAAGGGAACGGACGTACACGTCCACCCCTTGCCGAAAGCGAGAGAGTCTCTCGCCTCGGCGACCCGATTGCCATGCGGTTTAAATGAATCCCAGGGTTGCGTCATGCGTGCCGAACGGCCGCATACCCGGCACTTCCCTCCGCAACCTGTAACAAGCGCGTGTTCCCTCGTCCGCCCGGACCCGCCTCACGGGCTTGGGAGGGCGGGTGGTCCGACCGCCGGGTGCGGCTTATGCCCCCGCGCGCGATACCAACCAAAGCCGGGAACTTACCCTCCGGCGGCGCGTTCACGCGCGGCCACTTCGCCCGAGGAGGGAAATGGAAATCGACATGTCTCGAGCAGGCGCCGCAGGAGCCCTGCGGATGCTGCTCATCGCGGGCATGGCGCTGGCTCCGCTGGCAGCGGCGGCACAGCCCTACCACCGGGATTTTCACCACGGACGCCCGCCACCCCATTACGGCGGGCATGACGGCAACGCCGGGGCGGTGATCGGCGGAGCCTTGCTCGGGCTCGGGGTTGGCGCAGTGCTCGGCGGCGCGCTCGCCGCCGGGCCGCCCGTCTACACGCCGCCGCCGGTGTACTACGCGCCGCCGGCGCCGGCGTATGCGCCGCCGCCGCCCGTCTATTATGGCTATTGAACGCCCGGGAGCCTCGACGAATGCGTCCGATCCTGACCACCCGCGCTGCCGTTGTCCTGCTGGCGACGGCACTGCCTGTTGGCGCCTACGGCCAGGCCACGCCGCCGCCGCAAACCCCGCCCCCCGCCGCCGCGCAGCCGCCCGCCGGCACCCCCGCGCAACCGCCCGCCAATGGCCACGCCACGCGCCACGCCCGGCCCCAGCAGAGCAATGCCGAGCGGGTGGAATCCCGCATCGCGCAACTGCACAAGGAACTCAGGATCACGCCCGGGCAACAGGCGCAGTGGGACCAGTTCGCCCAGGTCATGCGCGACAACGCCACCGCCATGGACCAGGCGCTCACCGAGCGTGCCGGCAAGATCCAGACGATGAACGCCGTCGAAACCATGCAATCCTATGCCCAGCTCGCCCAGCTCCACGCGCAGGACGTGCAGAAGCTGACCACCGCCTTCCAGGCGCTGTACGGCACCCTGTCGGATGCGCAGAAGCAGGCGGCGGACCGGGCGTTCCGGCCGCCGGCGCGCACGTCCGGCTGAGCGCCCGGCGCACGCGCGACGTCATTGGCCGAGTGCGACCTGGACGACCTTGAGGACGACGAGCGCGACCGCGACCACGAGATAGAGCCGCAGCACCGCCATCCACAGGCGGGTGCCCAGGCTGAGCCGCGGTGCCGGCAGCTCCTCCAGCGGCGGCATGCGCCAGCCGGCCCGCAACGCCCGGTTCGGCTCGGCAGCCTCCTCCGCCGGGCCGACGCGCCCGCGGCGCAGCAGCGCGAACAGCCCAAAGCCCCCGACCCCGAGCAGCGTGCCGCCACCAAGGATGGCAACCATGGTCTCCCCGGTCATCTCCGGAAACACGGTCGCCGCGGTCAGCACGATGGACAGCGTCACCAGCATCCAGATCACCGTGCCGGTGAACAGGTTCACCCACCGCCCGTTCACCCACGGGCCCAGCACCGCCTTGTCGTTGCACAGCAGCAGCAGGAACACCGTGGCCGACGGCAGCAGCACCCCGGCCAGCGCCTGCACCGCATTGGTCAGCAGGCCCAGCATCGCATCGCTGCCGAACAGCACCAGCGCCGCCGCCACCACGATCAGCCCGGCATACACCGCGTAAAAGCCGCGCGCGTCGCTCGCCTTGCGGTGCAACGAGTGGCTGAGCGCCAGCACGTCGCCGATCGCATAGGCGGTGGAAAGCGACACCGCCGAGGCGCCGATGATGCTCGCATCCAGGAGCGCAAGCGCGAACATCACCCCCGCGGCACGGCCGGCGTGCGCCTCCAGCCCCACCGCAACCGCACCCGCATCGGTGAAATGGCCGAATTCCGCCGTGCCCGCGAACGCCGCCGCCGCAAACGCCATCATCGCCACCGCGCCGATCAGCACCGCCCCGACGCCGATCAGGAGGTCCGCCTTCTCGTAGGCCATGAAGCGCGGCGTGATCCGCTTGTCGATCACGTAGCTCTGCTGGAAGAACAGCTGCCACGGCGCGATCGTGGTGCCGACGATGGCGATGATCAGCAGCATCACGTCCGACAGCCGCGCGCCGGCGGGCAGAACAGGCACCACCAGATCGTGCGCCGCCTCGGCCAGCGGAGGATGCACCATCAGCACGATCGGCACCAGCAGCAGGCTGAGGAAGCAAAGCGCCAGCGAGAACCGCTCGAAACGGCGGAACGAGCCGGTGCTGGCGGCGGCGATCACCATCCCCGCGGCCACCATGATCCCCCACACCCGCGGCACGCCCAGATAGCCGAGTGCGAGGTTGATGCCGATGAACTCGGTGACAATGGTCAGCCCGTTCAGGATGAACAGGTCGATGACGCTGAACGCGCCCCAGAACCTGCCGAACCGCTCCAGGATCAGCCGCGCATGGCCGACCCCACTCACCGCGCCGAGCCTCAGCACCATCTCCTGGTTGACGTAAAGCACCGGCACCAGCAGCAGCAGGGTCCACAGCAGCGTCGTGCCGTAGTTCTGGCCCGCTTGCGTGTAAGTGCCGAAGGCACCGGCGTCGTTGTCGCCCACCATCACGATCAGGCCGGGCCCGACGATGGCGAGCAGCGTGGCGAGGTGCGCCCGCCAGGTGCGGCGGCGGCGGGTGTCGCCAAGGCGGATGGTGCCGAGCGCGCCTTCGATGTCGCCGATGTGGGCGGAGTCGAGCACGGCGGAGCGGGTGCGGAGGACAAGGTCGGACATGGTTGCTCTCCTGGCAATTGACGGCAGCACTCACGTCCGGTCGGGACCGGACAGGCGCAGGCAACGGGCGCGGCGGTGCCGCGTCCGGCCGTCAGTGCGGAGGTCGACCCGGTTCCCGGCTCTGCCGGCGGCGGCTCAGCCTGCCGGCCCGGCTGCCGGGCAGCTCATGCGGCCAGAGGGGCGCATCCAGCGCCCGCAGGATCTTGACGGTGAGAAAGGCGGCCATGGCCTTCTCCTGCGGCTCAAGCGGTTGCCCGAGCCCGGGAAGGCCTGGCCGCTCAGCCCTGGCGCATCGGCGCGAAGGGCGTTGCGGTCACATGCACGACCCGGGCGACGATCCAACCCGAACGAACGGTCACGGCAGGCGCGATGCGTCTACTGTGGCTCTCCGTGGGTTGGCTGGTAGATCGCGGGTTCATGTGATCCCTTGTTGGTTGCACTCACCCGGCCAGAGGCCGGGATGGGGAACAGCCGAGCCACGAGGCTCCACTGCCCGCCGCAAGCGCCCATAGGCTCTCGGCACGCTCGGTTCAAGCACGTTTTCGGCACCGGCGCGGCAAATCGCGAGGTGGTGCCTTACGCTGAGGGGTCATACCATCGAGGGCCGCATGGACGACGCCCCGACTGTTGCCAGACCACAGAAGCCGTGCTGCCCGGCGGGCCCAGCGCGGGCCGCTGCGTCCATGTCCGCAGCGCGGCGGAAGCTGATCCGCCGCGCCTTCGGGTTGGAGTGGGCATCCCTCGCCTGGATGTCGATCGAGGCGTTAGTGGCGATCGCCAGCGGCGTCGCGGCGGGCAGCGTGTGCCTGCTCGCCTTCGGCCTCGACAGCGTGATCGAGCTTGCCTCGGCGGGCGTTCTGGTCTGGCGGCTTACGGTCGAGCTGCGGCGCGGCGAGGTGTTCGCCGAGGCAACCGAGCGCCTGGCCAGCCGCATCGCCGGGAGCCTGCTGCTGGCGCTCGCCGCCACCATCGTCGGGGTCGCGGCGTGGAAGCTCACAACTCGGGCCGGCGAAAGCTTCTCCTGGCCCGGGCTGATCGTTGCGGCCCTGGCGATGCCGATCAT